>WBZV01000386.1_pt2 | contig 11267 bp, 12 predicted proteins | sample 5204221 | NCBI WGS metagenome assembly WBZV01 (sample SAMN12344360, study PRJNA552823) | activated sludge metagenome | biome: Activated sludge suspended growth; feature: Nitrification reactor; material: Wastewater; isolation source: activated sludge from nitrification reactor of wastewater...
TGAAGCTGGGGCACTTGGGACCGGCGAAGGTACAGTACTTGCAGCTGCAGCCTTAGCTGCTGCCATATCTTGTCTTTTGGCCTTAATCTTAGCTTTGATAAATTCCTTGATCTGTCTTTGATCAGGAATGCGCTCATCTAAAGCATTTAGTGCAGATTCCAATTGCTGCAAAGCTCTATTTGTCTCATCGACCCCTGACTTTAGCTTTGTTTTAAGCCTTCTTTCAATAAATTTTCTTAAGATCCCTGCCAAGGGTATTACTTTGCTTGTTGCCAAGCCAGCTTCAGCCAGAGCTGCAGTAGTAATGACATATGCTGCTTCTGGAATAACTTCTTCGATACCGTTACTCACTTTAGGAAGAGTTGTATGTCGAGTATATTCAATCAAAGCAGTGAGTTCCTTAATCAGGAAGCTTGGCTCGGAAGCAGGAATTGCCGATGCTTTAGCTCCCACAGCTTCTGTCGTATTTTCAAGTCTATCAAGACCTATTCTAATTCTATTAACGCGATTCTCTTGAAATTCAGCTTCAGACATCCCGGGAGGTCGTTGAGCTGCTGCTTGCATCATCTGCTCTCGAATCTTTTGCAGATCCTCCTCCAATGTGCGCCCGCCACCACCGCCAGCAGCATCTGGACTCATCATGGTGCTTTGGTCAAATTCAGTCATTGGTACTTTTTTTCAACTGAAAATGTCTCCCAAACACCTCTTTTATCTGCTCTCCATATTTCTGTCCAAGCTGCGTCGCCATTCCAGCAATAATACGAGCCGATAGTGAGCTGCTACGAACATACTCACCAAGAGATCCACAGTTAAGACAGGTAGGACGGGTAATCATATACATTACAGAATCAAAAGCAAGGAGAAAAGGGAGCAAAAGCGCTAGAAGAAGCACCGGTATTACCAGTAAGAAAGCATGCTGTACTCGCTGCATTATCTTCATATTGTTAAGACTTATAGTGTGAAAACACTGACCGTCAGTATGAACTATTAATATGAGTATAACGTAAATACGTCCTGAGTTCTATTAGCAAGCTGCCCGAATATTATTGAATACTAGCCTGCACATCTGATGGTAATACGATTACATCAGATAGTAATGTTTTTTGTTGGGCGCGACCAGTATAGCACAGGAAGGTATGAATGCAAGGAGTAAAAAACTGACTATGAAAAGCACTTATTCAGTCACTTTTTTTTGAATCACCAGTTTACGGAACTTTCCTTCACCCTCTGAAAAAGATTCTAATGAGTGATAGTTTGAATTGATATGCTCATGGATTATTTTTCGTTCATATGCTGAAAATGAAGATAATCGAGCAGGTCGATCTTCATCAACAACACGCTGTGCAACATTGTTGGCAATACCAATCAACCGCTCTTTTTGCGCGTCTCGATAATCATTCACATCAACGAGAATATCAACAGTATCACCAAGCTGCTTGAAAAGCATAGCTCCCAAAACTCTTTGTAATGCCGCAAGCATTCGTGCATGCTTTCCAATCAGCATCGATGCATCCTCTTGAGTAGTAATATGAATAAGGAAAATCCCAGAATCTTCTGTTACTGTTACCTCAGCATCAAAACCGAGTTTGCTAATCAGATCCTGTGAAAGGGTTTGTATAGATGTTACTTTTTCTTCCATACGTTTTCTTTGGCTTGTAAAATGCTAAATAAGGAAAATACATTCCAATAGAGGGCTAATCCAACAGGCAAGATATATGAGAAATATCCAACCATCAGTGGGAACATGAATTTAGACTGCTTTTGAAATACTTCTTGAAAGCTCTCTTCCTTCTTTTCAGCTGGCTTACCATTTTTTTTCACAAGTTCCTTATCTGATACTGGTTCCTTTTTAATCGAAGGAGTTGCAACTTTGAGCTGATAATACTGAAGGAAGGCTGTCAAAGCAGGAATTATCAAATAAAAGAGCCCATTTTGATTAAATGTTGATGGAGCAATACCAAGATTAAACCCTAAAAATTGTGGGTCAATATGTGTGATCCGCAAGAAGTCGAAGTATGCTGTTTTCTTTGTAAGTTCTGATATATGAGCAAGATTGTTTCCTTGGAAAACACTCAAAAGTACTTGATACAAAGCGATAACAAGAGGAATTTGAATGATAGCAAGAAGACATCCTGAAGCTGGATTGATTCCATGTTCCTGGTACAATTTAAGCTGTTCTTGCTGAATCTTCTTTGGATCTCCTTTATATTTTTTTTGTAATGCTTCAAGCTTAGGTCTCATCACTTCCATCTGAGCTGCCATATGCATTTGTTTCTTATACAGAGGACTAAACGCAACACGAAAAACCGATGTCAGTGCAATAATAGCCCACCCCAAGGCTCCAGGCAAGCTCCATGTAGAAAAAACAAAGATAAAAACGAGAAGAACATTAAAAATTGGATCAATAAGGAGAATATGAAAAATGTTTCCGATACCCATATTAAGCAGTTGTCAGGTTTGCGCGTCCTTTCAGCTGGCGTCGCTTCAAAATTGCTTTACCTGATTTTGTCGTGTTTTTAGAAAGAAATCCATGCTTTCGCAATCTTTTCAATTTCTTAGGCTGATATGTTTGTTTTGCCATGCAATTAGTTTAAATTGGTTTAAATTGGTTTAAATCGATATTAATCGGATAAGATTCGTTCGTCCAGTATTGAACGTTCCGCTCCATAAAACTCTTTCCATACTGCCTCTGTTACAAATGGCATAAACGGATGAAGGAGTTTTAAGCACTCTGAATACGTTTTTTCTAACGCATCAAGAACCTCTATGTTACCAGATTTCAAGTGATCTTTCAACTGCTCGATAAATACATCTGCTAATCTATGCCATAAAAATTCATACAAATCATCAAAACTTCTCTGAAATCTGAATGCATCCATGTCTTTCACAAATTTTTTCTTGAAGGTCTCAAACTCCAGTTTTAAATTCGTGACTTCTTGAATATGGTCTTGCGAGATATCACTCTCAGCAGAATTTTCTCTACCCATCATGATAAACCGGCCAATATTCCACACTTTATTTGCATAATTTCGCATTGCTTTGACCTTTTCCACGCTTAGTGGTACACGACCGCCTTGTGCAACTCCAAACATTAAGGATGCCCTGAAAGCATCTGCACCAAATTGATCAACAAGATCTATTGGATTTACCACATTTCCCTTACTTTTGCTCATTTTTTGGCCCTTTGCATCAGTCACAAGTGACCAAATATACACATCCTTAAATGGTACTGCCTTTTTTCTATAGAGCGAGAACATAATCATACGTGAAATCCAAAATTTGAGAATTTCGCTCGCAGTTCCCATAAAGTCAGTGGGGAAGTGTTCACCATCTTTGACTGTCACAAGAGGCCATTGCCCTGATGAAAACCAAGTGTCGAACGTATCAGTTTCTGGAAGATAGTCACCAGAAGGTTTTTCTGAAGAGATAACATATTTAGGAGCTGAGTCACCTGTTTGGGCCATGACTCTTTGGAGGCCGTCCTCTATCTCAGAAAATTTTACGCCATTTTTAAGAAACGATGCAACAGAACCTTTTTGCAGTTTTTTATCTCCATCAAGCCACCATACATAAATATTATCTGCAGCTTCATCGACTTTATACCAAACTGGGATTCGGATTCCCCATACCAATTGGCGACTAATTGGCCAATCATGCATCACGTCAAGCCATTGAAGCATCTGTTTTTTATATTTTGCAGGGTGGAACTTCACTTCATCTTTTTCAACGACCTCTTTTACCTTTTGTTTTAGCTCTGCAACCTTGATAAACCAGTTAGGAAATGTCATTGGCTCCACATCTCTACCGCATTTGTAACATGTCGTAACGCTGTGCTCATACTCCATATCAACCTTTTCCAGCAAACCTTTCTCGTGTAAGTCTGCTACAACAGCTTCTCGTGCTTTACTTACTGTCATTCCAGCATATGGGCCAGCGATATCTGTAAGACGACCTGTCAAATCAATCACTTGCTTTAATTCCAGATTGTGGCGTTTGGAGGCTTCAAAGTCATTTGGGTCATGTGATGGAGTAATCTTCACAACACCTGTTCCAAACTCAGGATCTACAAAATCATCTGCAATCACTTTCAGTTTAAACGTACCAAGAAGCCCTTCGACCTCTACCTCCTTACCAACCCATTCTGTATATCGAGCATCATCTGGATTGACAGCAAGAGCTGTATCGCCAAATTTTGTTTCTGGACGGACCGTTGCAAGAACAAATGGACCATATTTTATGTAGTACAGCGGATCAATCCGTGTAACGTAAATAGTTTCCAAATCTGCTAAAGAAGTTCCACAGTATGGACAATAATTCACAATATAGGTGTCGCGATATACATATCCATCTTTCACCATCTTTGAAAATGTTTCATATACATGGGCAATCACTGAATCATCAAGAGTAAAAGTACTACGATCCCAATCTGCCAAAAAACCAAGTCGTTTCAGCTGAACATAAATTGTCCCAGAATTTTCCTTTACGAAGCTAAATATATCGTCATACAGCGTTTTTCTGTCAAAATCCAGGCGAGATTGGCCTTTTTTCTTTAAATGTTTCTCATATACGTATTGTGTTTCAAAGCCCGCATGATCCATGCCAGGAAGCCAATGTGAAGCGAAGCCATTCAGCCTCTTCCAGCGAACTACTATGTCATCAACCGAATACATTCCATGTCCTGCATGCAACGATGCATTTGCATTAGGAGGAGGCATCAAGACAGTATACGGCTCACCTTTTTCAGATGTAAAATACCCTTTTTTCTCCCAGAATTCGTAAAGTCCTTTTTCTTGTTCAGCCGGTGTAAAAGCCTTTTCCATACGCACAAATATATCAAAATTAGCTTGCAATTTCAATCTAAAAAGGCTATCTTTTCAACATGGATTGGATTCTCTATACCTCAACATGGTATGTGATGTTGCTCATTATTGGCATAATTTTTTTCCCAACAGCGAGAGTGCTGTTCCCCATATTCTATGATCGCGGATATGCTTTCTCCAAGGCCCTAGGTATTATCTTTGTTTCGTATATAACCTACATTCTCGGGACTGCACATTTGCTTCCATTCACAGTTACAACACTCGGCATTATTCTAGTTGGATCAATCTTTGTAAACTATTTCATTTCTACGTGGCCAAAGCGAAAAGATGATCTTCCAATAGGGATGTTGGTCTTTGAAGAAATGCTATTTGCAATAACTTTTTTTACATGGGCATACATACGAAGTAAAGAACCCTCTATACATGGGCTTGAAAAATTCATGGATTTTGGCTTCATTAATTCGGTGCTTCGCGGTTCATACTTCCCATCGCAAGACATGTGGCTAGCAGGGAAAGCAATCAACTATTATTATTTTGGTCATATTACAGGTGCAGTATTAACGAAACTAAGCAATATTCCTTCATTCATCTCATACAATCTTATCCTTGCACATCTCTTCGGACTCGCTGTTATAGAAGCCTTTTCAATAGGGTTCACCTGTACATACCGATCACTTAAAAAAAATGTAAAAGTTGCACTGGCAGTAGCTCTATTAAGCACATTTTTAGTAAATGTTGCTGGGAACCTTCACACGCTTTACACACTGACAAAAGGATATGGTCAAAATCCAGCACCTATTTGGGAACTCGTACCTAAATTTATATTTTCTGACCTTTTACAGCCTTTGCTTTTATGGAGCAACCTTCCTCAGTATTATTGGTACCCAGATGCAACTCGATTTATTCCCTTTACCATTCATGAATTTCCGATTTACTCCTATGTCGTTGCAGATCTTCACGGACATGTATTCGATATCCCATTTGTCCTTATCACTATAGCACTTTTGTACTCGATATTTACTAAATTACGAAAAAATATTACGCCTGTTTCGCTTTCGTTGTTGCTCCAAAAACCTCTGAATGCCAGTCTTCGTGTGTTCAAAAATGATCTTTCATTCTCATCAGGACACCTTGGATATGTCCTTTTGTTAAGTTTTATGATCAGTATTCATTTGATGACAAATGCGTTTGATGCGCCGATTTATCTACTCCTGACGGTGATTGTGTTAGCGGCAATATATGGAATTTCTCACCAATTTTTTGTCTATGTCGGAACCTTGATTCTTGGATTTTTTGTCTTTACATACCCCTTTTCCAGTCACTTCGAACCATTTGCATCTGGAATCGGTTTTAACTGCATACCTGCAGCATTATCATCAGTTATTCATGGATTGACCCAAGGCACCTTTCTTGAGAAAAGACTTATATTCGAAGGTAATTGTCAATCATCTGCATGGTGGATGCTCGTAATGTTATGGGGATTTTTCTGGTTTAACTTCATCTTTTTAATGGGATATACACTCAAGAAAGCCTTCAGAATAGATACTTCCACACTTTTTATGTTAATTCTGTTTGGTTTTTCAACAATGTTAATCATCGTCCCAGAGTTTATATATGCAAAGGACATATATCCAAGCCATTTCAGGGCAAATACGATGTTCAAATTGGGCTATCAAGCTTTCACAATGATGGCAATTGCATCTGCTTTTACCTTTGGAAAGTACAAAGCAAAATTTCCTTCACTCCAATCCAGCCTATACATGCTTCCATTCTTGATCCTCTTCTTCTTTGTCGCATTGTATCCGCTGTTGGCTATTAACTCGTTTTATGGATTCCAAAATAAACCTATATCTCTGAATGGATCATCATGGGTACAGACACCATACCCCGAATATGCTCCAATTATTACCTACTTCAACACGTCCGTAAAAGGACAACCACATATTTTAGAGGCACAAGGAGATTCCTATACTGACTACAACCTCGTGTCTGCCTACACAGGCCTTCCTACAGTCGCAGGATGGTGGGTGCATCAGTGGCTGTGGAGAGGTGGCTCAGATGTAGTCGGTAAGATCATCCCTGACATCCAAGCCATGTATACTAGCTCCAACATTCAATTAACTCGCGATTTACTTAGAAAATACCAAGTAGAGTACATTGTTATCGGAAGTAACGAAAGGAAGAAGTATCCCGAATTGCAACAATCAAAGTTTGAGGCTCTAGGAAAGGTTGTTTTTAAAACTGCAGATGGGTCAGGAGTTGTTTATCAAATACCTATTGACAGGCAATAAAATTTTTGATAAGTTATGTGTTAACTCCGATCCTCGGAGACCCATAAGAGGGCATTACTATTCGTCGACGGTAACGCGAACGGTAGTGATGCTCTTTTTTTATGTCTGCGCCTTCTAGAGCCTCAAACCTATAACTGATACAATGTCACAGGCAACACTAGCTTCCTTTTTTTTAAAGAGTCAAATTGCACCTTCGTAAAAGCACGTAAACTCCTACTCTCTGTCAGTTTTATAGCAATGTGTGCATTCCCATATATATTCGATCGTTTATTCATATTTGTAAGTCTAAGACAGCCCATTTTAATTGTCAAGTCCGATAGCATATTTGCACTTTAATATAGGATGTCCGATAATATATCATCCGGTTTGAGCCTTCTGCAAGAACCCAAAAGATATACGATATCTCATGTGGATAACTTTTACGCCTATTTTTGTATAATATATCCTTATGGATTTGACTATTCTGACGTTTAATCTTGAGTACAATAAGGGCTTCCCGAAACTCTTGCGAGTTATCCAGCAATATCAACCTGATATTGTTGCTTTGCAGGAATTTCAAATGTCTGATGATGCAGTAGCCGTACTGGAAGAAAAAGGATATATATTGGCAGCTCATTCTGAGGCTTTTAGAAGAAGTGTCGGTATTTTTTCTGTGGCGACATTCTACAAAGGGAAGAAGGTCTCATTAAGTGAATCAAGTACTATTTATCTTCCACGAGGTGTATGGGAAGTATTGGAACTTTTGTGGAGAGGATTTTCACGCAGGCTGGTTATCTCAACACATTTCCTTGTTGGAGGAACCCCTTTATCACTTTTTAACGTCCACCTCAGCCCATATTCAGCAAATTCTCTTCGAAATAAACAGCTTTTTAAAACACTGGAAAAAGCCTACCTGGCAAACAATCCAACTATCATTCTTGGAGATTTCAATTATCCATATAACAGAAGCCATCTTGAATCACTCTTCACGAAATATGAGTTCAAGGAAGCCACAAATAATATTTTGCATACCTTCTACAAGACATTTAGACTTCTTCCCATTAAATTCAAGCTTGATTACATTTTTTATAGAAAATTAGAAAACATCCAGACAAAGAAAATCAATGCATTTACTACAGATCATACTCCGATCATAGCAACATTTAGGATTTCGGGGGGAAAGAGCTCTTGAGTTTATTAAGATATGCTTTGATCATTGTTTCAAGCAGTTGAGGCTTCTTCACGATTTCTTCTTGACCACCTCCCATTTGGTATTCAAAAGGTGCTTTAGTAAGTCCTCCTTTTTGCATAGTTTTAACTGCCACCCGTATATATTTCATATAAACCTGTATCCTTCCTTCTCTATGGAAACGCCTAAGCGAAATATAGATATGCACATCCTTTGGAACACATGCAATGACTCCCGCAGCATGTGCCCGGTGCACTATATCATGATCTTCAGATAAAGCCATATCTGGATTAAATCCTCCAAGAAACATAAAAAAGTTTTTCTCAAACACCATTGAGCCACCACTTGAAAATGGCTTTGGGGAAAGCTGAGATAATGAAATTATCGAATTCAGGAGTGGAAAGATATGTCTATCTGGAGAGGCTTCTTCAGATTCTTGAGGATATATCCTTGGAACAATCAAAAGCTTTGAAAACTTTAAGGTTGTCCTACGAATGCTTCGTAAGAAATCTGGCATTACACGACAATCTGCATCTAAAAATACAACATACGTACCTGTGGCAGATGCAGCACCAAGATTTCTCTGATATGATACATTTTTCTTTGAGGAAGTTAACGCTTGGATTATGATGCGTTTTTTGAATGATTGGGCTTTTGCAACTGTCCCATCCTTTGATCGAGCATCGACCACTATAACATCAAAGTTCTTAAATGATTGTTTCGTTAAATCTTGCAGTAACAAGGGAAGTCTCAATTCTTCATTAAGAGTCGGAATCACTATCGTGAAATACACTGACATTGTGTTTAGTATACCAAAATCTATGTTACGACCTAGAAAATCTTATAACCTTGTATAATATACTATGCTTTCAGTATCTGTTGTCATCCCAGCATGGAACGAAGAGAAGTATATTGAAGACGCTCTCGACTTGATCTCTCAACAAACTATTAAACCACTCGAAGTCATAGTTGTAGACAATAACAGCACAGATGCAACCGCCGCGATTGCTAAGAGAAAAGGCGCCCATGTGATTAAAGAAACCCAACAAGGCATCACTCCAGCTCGGAATGCAGGATTCAACACAGCAAAAGGAGACATTATCGCACGTACAGATGCTGATACTCATGTCCCTGCTAACTGGATTGAAACCATGATAGAAATCTTCGATTCTAATCCAGAGATTGTCGGTGTATCAGGACCATCCTCATTTTTCTCTGAAGGCGCGCACTCTCCAATGATCAGCAATGAAATTCTTGCAAAAACATATGTTGCATTTGCAGGCCTGATTCATGGCCACGAAATTATGATTGGACCTAATATGGGAGTCAAAAAAGAAGCATGGGAGAAGATTAAGAATAATGTTGAAATGGATGACAGTATTGTACATGAGGACATCGATCTTGCTTATCATTTATCTGCTATCGGGCTCGTAACATTTGATAAACGCCTCACAGTTGAAATCTCAGCTCGAAGAATTAAACATAACCCTAAATCATTCTTTATTGATTATGTTTTGAAGCACAAACATGGGCTCCTTAGACGGTTAAGGTGGGAAACAAACGGTTGAAATAGGTAGGAATGAGTATAAACAAGTATTAATCAGAAAATCAGATTTTTCACTAATTTATACCTATTTATACTCATTTCAACTAGTTCTTTGGCTTTCGAAAAATGCGACTACTTCCTGCACACTTGTCGCATCTTCTGGCTTTTTATCATCTCTAAAGCGCTTTAATCGAGGAAACCTCAGAGCGTATCCTTGGACATCAACTATCGAAGCTTTGCCGCTCACGGATGACTTCATGCTTCGACCTGCCGTATGCATTGTGGATCGGGTTATCTCATCAGCCTTTATCTCAACGACAATCGTCGGGTTGACCCACACGTCTACGCTCATCAGTTTATCGACATCGTACAGAGCTGGCTTATGATCCGTGGCAGTTTTAGTGCAAAGAGCATGTAACATGCGCCAATCGTCGTCAGAGAGGCCTGTCCCAATTTTTGCCACAGTTTTGAATGAATCCTCTTGTGCGTCATATACGCCCACTAAGAAGGCTCCTATGCCAAAATCTGAGCGTTTGCCTTTGCCACGATCATATCCCATCACAACGCAGTCCAAAGTATCATCAATTTTTGCTGAATAACTGCGCTTAAATTTAATCCAATTCCACCCTCGTGCGCCTGGCTCATATGTTCCATCAAGCTTTTTAACCATTATTCCTTCAAGTCCCTTAGATATGGAGTCCTCAAAGACACGCGTTACATCTTCAGCAGTTGTCATCTCAATTTGAGGGGAAAGAAGAAGGGTATCTTTAAAGACATCACCACTTGGCTTAATCACCTTCAGCATCATTTCTGAGCGCTCTGTTAATGGGGTTTTTAAAAGCGACTCACCGTTGAGATACAATAACTCGAAAATGAACATTTTAAGTGGGATTTCTTGTGCTTTTTCAGCAATATCATGCTTACGCTTGCGCTGTACTGTTTCCTGAAAAGGTAAAAATGTCCCAGAGTACGAGTCAAAACCAAGTGCCTCACCCTCTAAAATTGCCGATTCGGCATGACACTCATTCAGAACACCTTCGACTATATCTGGATACATAAACGTCACATCATCTAACCCTCTTGAATAGAGCTTTACAATGGCCTCTTTTCCTCTTTTTTCAAAATGAACCTGAAGTCTGAATCCATCATATTTTGGTTCAATTCTACCTGTTTGGAGTTTATTGAATATATCTTCTGGAGTAGGGAGGCGTTGAGCTCTCATCATCAAAATTGGCGTGCCAATATGCGGCTGAATAGAGGCCAATTTCGATACTCCATGCTTTTTAAGTATTTCACCAATGTAACCTAAATCTGGCCGGACATGATATGCTTTCTCAATGTCCTTACGAAGAGATTTGTCTCCTGCTAAGAGCCATGACATTGAATCCAGAATTGTCATATCAGAAAAGCCCAACCGAAGCGTTTGTGCGGGAATCCGCACC
>WBZV01000534.1_pt1 | contig 11262 bp, 12 predicted proteins | sample 5204221 | NCBI WGS metagenome assembly WBZV01 (sample SAMN12344360, study PRJNA552823) | activated sludge metagenome | biome: Activated sludge suspended growth; feature: Nitrification reactor; material: Wastewater; isolation source: activated sludge from nitrification reactor of wastewater...
GCACCACCAGCGCGCCGACCAGCAGCGCGATGCCCAGCACGTGAAGCGACTCCAGCATCGGATACAGCCACGGGTGCGTGGCGATCCAGGCGAAGGCGGTGACGGCGCGCGGTTCGGTCATGGCCCCGCACCTTAGCAGTGGTGCCCGGTGTCCCGCTCCCTAGAATCCGCGCATGCACATTCACATCCTGGGCATCTGCGGCACCTTCATGGGCGGTCTGGCCGCGCTGGCGCGCGAGGCGGGGCACCGCGTCACCGGCTGCGATGCCAACGTCTACCCGCCGATGAGCGACCAGCTGCGCGCACTCGGCATCGAGCTGATCGAGGGCTACGGCGCCGAGCAGCTGGCACTGAAGCCCGACCTGTTCGTGATCGGCAACGTGGTCACGCGAGGCAACGCGCTGATGGAGGCGATCCTGAACGCCGGCGCCTCCTACACCAGCGGGCCGCAGTGGCTGTCGGATCACGTCCTGCAGGGCCGTCACGTGCTGGCCGTGGCCGGCACCCACGGCAAGACGACCACCACCTCGATGCTGGCCTGGATCCTCGAGCACGCCGGGCTGCAGCCGGGCTTCCTGGTCGGCGGCGTGCCGCTCAACTTCGGCGTGTCCGCGCGACTGGGCTCGGGCAAGACCTTCGTGATCGAGGCCGACGAGTACGACACCGCCTTCTTCGACAAGCGCAGCAAGTTCGTGCACTACCGGCCGCGCACGGCAATCCTCAACAACCTCGAGCTCGACCACGCCGACATCTTCGAGAACCTGGCCGCCATCGAGCGCCAGTTCCACCACCTCGTGCGCACCGTACCCGGCCAGGGCCGGCTGGTCGTCAACGCCCGCGAGGAGAGCCTGCAGCGCGTGCTGGCCATGGGCTGCTGGAGCGAGGTGCTGCGCTTCGGCGCACGCAAGGAGGAGCCGGGCGCCCTGCGTGCACGCGGCGAACCGCATGCCTTCGACGTGCTGCGCGGCAGCCTGAAGATCGCGCGCGTCGAATGGGGCCTGCTCGGCGAGCACAACCAGCTCAACGCGCTGGCGGCCATCGCCGCGGCCGAGCACGTGGGCGTCGCGCCCGAGGTGGCGGCGCGCGCGCTGGCCAGCTTCGAGAACGTGCGCCGCCGCCTCGAACTGCGCGGCGAGGCCGGCGGCGTGAAGGTCTACGACGACTTCGCCCACCACCCCACCGCGATGCGCACCACCGTCAACGGCCTGCGCCGCAAGGTCGGCAGCGAGCGCATCCTGGCGGTCTTCGAGCCGCGCTCCAACACCATGAAGCTCGGCACCATGAAGGCGCAGCTGCCCTGGTCGCTGGAGGAGGCCGACCTGGCCTTCTGCCACAGCGGCGGCCTCGGCTGGAACGCCGAGGAAGCGCTCGCGCCCATGGGCGCGCAGGTGGTGGTGTGCGACAGCATCGACAAGCTGATCGATCGTGTCGTCAACGCGGCACGCCCGGGCGACAACATCCTGTGCATGAGCAACGGCGGTTTCGGCGGCATCCACGCCAAGCTGCTCGCCGCGCTGGCGGCGCGCACGCGCTGAGCCGCCGAAGCGAAGCGCCTATGCAATTGCGCAGCGTAGGCGGCTCAACTCAGGCCGACGCTGGCCAACTTCGTAGGGCCTTCGCTCTGGCCTGAGGCGCCAACGCGCGCGACATCCGCCCAAGGCCGTCGGCGCCGCTGCGACGCCGGCGTGCTTAGTGCACGGAGTGCACGAACAGGGGGGATGCCCGCGCCGGCACGCACGCCCAGCATCCGTCCCGGAGAGGTGCGCGCGAACCCGCGCGCGCCCGGCAGTTCCTGGGAGTTTCGAGAATGGTTCGTCACGGTGCGCTCGCACCCGGCACGCGCATCGCCGATCTGCAGGTGGAGCGCTGCACCGCCGCGTCGCCACTGGGCTTCGAGTACCTGGCCCGGTCGACCGGCCAGGGCGAGCCCTGCCGCCTGCTGGAGTACATGCCCGTCGACCTCACCGAGCGGCGCGGCCTGCAGGTCGCCGTGCGCAAGGGCGCCGCGCTGCCCTTCGACCTCGGGCGGCGCGCCTTCCAGATCGACGCCGATCGTTTCTCGATGCCGCGCGACGAGGCGCTCAGCGTCGTGCAGCGCCTGCTCGTCGAACATGGCACGGCCTACCTGCAGCTGGCGTGGCACGAGGGCCGCGCGCTGGCGCAGGAGTACGGTGCCGACACGCCGGCGGATCCTGCCGACGTGCGGCGCTGGCTTCAGTCACTCGGCCAGGCGCTGGGCCGGCTGCACCGCGGCGGCGTGGTGCATGGCGCGGTGTCGGCCGAGCGCGTGCGCCGCCTCGCCGACGGCCGCGTGCTGCTGGGCCTGCCGGAGTCGGCGCGCTGGGCGCTGGCGGCCTCGCTGCCGGGCCTGATCGACGCCCACGACCCGACGCTCGCGCCCGAGCAACTGCTGGATCCGACCCAACGCGCGCGCGCCATCGGGCCGTGGACCGACATCTACGGCCTGGCGGCGGTCGCCCACCTCGCCATCGCCGGCCGGCTGCCGCCGCCGGCGCACGACGGGCAGGCCGCGCTGGCGCGCCCGTCGCTGGCGCAATACGCCGGTGAACGCTGGAGCCCGGCGATGCTGGTGGCCATCGACCGCGCCCTGTCGCCCGACCCGACCGCACGGCCGCGGAGCATGGACGACTTCCTCGCGGCCATGGGGCTGCGGGAGCGTCGTGCGCGCCCACGCGCGGCGGCGCCCGCTGACGCGCCATCGCCCCACGTTGCGGCCGAAGCTGCGGCCGGACCTGCCGCCACCCCCGCTGCCCGCGCCGAGCCCGTGGCACCCGCCGCGCCGGCATCCGAGTCGTGGCGCTCGCTCGGCGCCGGCTGGCGCTGGGCGGTGGCGCTGCTGTTCTGCCTGTTTGCCGCGCTGGCGATCTGGTCGGCCCTGCACCCCGGCCTGCCCGGCGCCAAGCCGCGCGCCGAGCTTCAGCGTCCGAACGAGATGCCGGTGTCGGAGGCGGTGCGCAGCAAGGGGTGATCGGCCGGCACGTTGCGGCTGCGGCCGGCCACGTCGGCCAGCGGCACGCTCTCGATGCGATCGCCTTTCAGCACCACGACACGATTGAACTCGCGCGCCGCCACCAGCTGCGCGGCGGCATGGCCGTACTGCGTGGCCAGCACGCGGTCGAAGGGCGTGGGCGGGCCGCCGCGCTGCACATGGCCGAGGATGGTGGTGCGCACCTCGCAGCCCAGCATCGGCTCGAGCTGCGCGCGCAGCACGTTGCCCACGCCGCCCAGGCGCACCGGCTCGGGTGAATCCTCGATGCGCTCCTTCACGGTGACGCCGCCGCCCTCGGGCTTGGCGCCCTCGGCCACGCAGATCAGCGTGTAGCGCTGGCGCGCCTCGCGCTCGCGGCACACGCGGGCCACCTCGTCGAGGCGGTAGGGCAGCTCGGGGATCAGGATGATGTCGGCGCTGCCGGCCAGCCCGGCGTGCAGCGCGATCCAGCCGGCCCAGCGGCCCATGGTCTCGAGGATCATCACGCGGCCGTGGCTCTGGCCGGTGGTCTGCAGCCGGTCCAGCGCCTCGGTGACGATGGCCACCGCGGTGTCGAAGCCGAAGCTGCGGTCGGTGTGGGCGAGGTCGTTGTCGATGGTCTTCGGGCAACCGACCACCGGAATGCCGCGCTCGGCGAGCTGATGCGCGATCGCCATGCTGCCGTCGCCGCCGATCACCACCAGCGCATCCAGCCCCAGCTCGCGCACGTAGGCAAGCACGCGCTCCGACACGTCGGCACCACCGGCGCCGAAGTAGCCGAAGGGGTTGGCCTTGTTGTGCGTGCCGAGGATGGTGCCGCCGGTGGCCATGATGCCGGCCACCGAACGCAGGTCCAGCGGCCGCGCGCGGCGCTCGATCAGGCCCAGGAAGCCCTGCTCGATGCCGATCACCTCGGCGCCGGCACTCTTGATCAGCGACTTCGCCACCGCGCGGATCACCGCGTTCAGGCCCGGGCAGTCGCCGCCGCCGGTCAGGATGCCTACCCGCATCGTTGCCTGCATCGTTGCCTGCATCGTCGTTCTCCTCGTTCGTGCGCGCGCAGTGTAGGAGCGGCAGGCGCGATGCGGCAGACTCGCGCTTGATGACGCGCAAACACATCACCCACCTGCTCTACCTGCACGGCTTCCGTTCCTCGCCGCAATCGGCCAAGGCGCAACGCATGGCCGCCTGGGTGCGCGAGCACCGCCCCGATCTGCACTGGTGGTGCCCGCAGCTGCCGCCCTCGCCGCGCGAGGCGATGGCGCGGCTGATGGAGGGCGTCGCCGGCTGGCCGGTGCAGCACATGGCGGTCATCGGCAGCTCGCTGGGCGGCTTCTACGCCACCGTGCTGGCCGAGCGGCTCGGCTGCGCGGCGGTGCTGCTCAACCCGGCGGTCGATCCGGCGCGCGACCTGACGAACTACATCGGCGAGCAGAGCGCCTGGCACGACCCGGGCGAGCGCTTCTTCTTCCGCGCCGAGTTCGTCGAGGAGCTGCGCGCGCTCGCGCCGCCGACGATCACGCAGCCGCAACGCTACCTCGCGGTGATCGCCAAGGGCGACGAGCTGCTGGACTGGCGCGAGATGAGCGCCCGCTATGCCGGCGCGCACATCAAGCTGCTCGAGGGCGGCGATCACGCGCTGTCGGACTTCGACGCTCACCTCGGCGAGATCGTCGCCTTCCTTGGCCTGGTCAGGTCCGCGGCGAATTCCAGGTGACGATGGTCCAGACCACGCGCCCCCAGATCTCGAGGTTGAACCAGAACAGCGCGATCAGGGTGGTGAAGTGGCGCAGCCGCTTGCCGAGTTCGGCGAAGCGGTCGTCGTCGCGCAGCACGTACATCAGGAACGTGAAGGCCCAGCCGGCCGCGAACAGCCCGGCGAGCACGCCCATGATCCAGCGGAAGATCACCATGCCCTGATTCCCGAGTGCTCGTTCACAACACCATCGCCATGCGTTCGAGCAGCAGCACGGCGAAGAAGCCGAGCGCCGCGATCACCGTCCACTTGACGATCAGGATGCCGCGCAGCCGCCACCGGACGTCGCGCGTGCCGATGTACATCGCGAAGCACAGCAGGCCCGAGACGAGCAGCAGCAGGACGATCCAGCGGAAGATCAGCATGCTAGTCGAGCGTCCTCACCAGGCCGGAGCCAGTTCGCTCAGGCCCTTGGGAAGCCGCGACGCATCCTCGATCGTGACGATGTCGTAGGCATCGGGATCGGACATCAGCTTGCGCAGCAGCTTGTTGTTCAGCGCATGCCCCGACTTGAAGGCGCTGTAGGCGGCCAGGATGGGGCGGCCGGCCATCGCCATGTCGCCGATGGCGTCGAGGATCTTGTGCTTGACGAACTCGTCGTCGTAGCGCAGCCCTTCGGCATTGAGCACCTTGGATTCGTCGACCACGATCACGTTGTCCATGCTGCCGCCCAGGCCCAGGCCGCGGGCGCGCATCATGTCGACGTCCTTGCTGAAGCCGAAGGTGCGGGCGCGCGCGATCTCGCGCTTGTAGTTGCCCGAGCCCATGTCGAAGCTGACGCGCTGGCCGGTCTGGTCGACCGCCGGGTGGTGGAACTCGATCTCGAAGCTGAGCTTGTAGCCCTCGAAGGGCTCGAGGCGCGCCCACATCAGGCGCTCGCCCTCGCCTTCGCGCACCTCGACCGGCTTCTTCACGCGGATGAAGCGCTTGGGCGCGTCCTGCAGCTCGATGCCGGCGCTCTGCAGCAGGTAGACGAAAGAGGCGGCGGAGCCGTCGAGGATGGGCACCTCCTCGGCGGTGAGGTCGATCACCAGGTTGTCCAGCCCGAGGCCGGCGCAGGCCGAGAGCAGGTGCTCGACGGTCTTCACTTTGGGCCCGCCCGGATCGCCGCCGGGCGACAGCGTGGTCGCCATGCGCGTGTCGCTCACCACCTCGGCCGAGAGCGGAATGGCCACCGGCTGCGGCAGGTCGACGCGCCGGAATACGATGCCGTGGTCGGGCGGCGCGGGGCGCAGCGTCAGCTCGACGCGCTGCCCGCCGTGCACGCCCACGCCGACGGCGCGCGTCATGGACTTGAGGGTGCGTTGCTGCAGCATGGCCGGGATTGTCCCCGATCCCGCGCGCCGCCGCGCCACGAAGCGATCAATCACCTCCATAGCACGCCATCCGGGCCCTCGCGGGCCCGGATGGGTCAGTCGGCCTGCTTGCGCAGGAACGCGGGAATCTCGATCTCGTCCATGCCGTGGCTGGCCAGCGCATCCACCTTCGCGGCCGCGGTGCGGCCGTTGCGCCACACGCTGGGCGTATTCAGCGCGGTGTAGTCGTGCGCCGGCGGCGTGCTCTGCACGGGCGTGGTCAGCACCGGGATGTTGTCGGTGCCGGTGCGCTGCACGGGAGCGCTGTGCACCACCTGGATGGGCGCCGCCTGCTGGCGCTTCACCGGCGAGAGGCCGGTGGCGATCACCGTCACGCGCAGCTGGTCGCCCAGCGTGTCGTCGTAGGCCGTGCCGTAGATGACGTGCGCATCCTCCGCGGCGTAGCGGCGGATGGTATTCATCACGTTGCGGCTCTCGCTGAGCCGGAAGTTGGCGCGGTTCGCCGCGATCAGCACCAGCACGCCGCGCGCGCCGGAGAGGTCGATGCCTTCCAGCAGCGGGCAGGCCACGGCGGCCTCGGAGGCCTTGTTGGCGCGGTCCGGGCCGGCGGCCATGGCCGTGCCCATCATCGCCTTGCCCGGCTCGCTCATCACCGTCTTCACGTCCTGGAAGTCGACGTTGATCATCCCCGGGATGTGGATGATGTCGCTGATGCCGCCGACCGCGTTGCGCAGCACGTCGTTGGCATGCGCGAAGGCCTCGTCCTGCGTGACGTCGTCGCCCAGCACCTCGAGCAGCTTGTCGTTGAGGATGACGATCAGCGAGTCGACGTTGGCTTCGAGTTCGGCCAGGCCGTGGTCGGCCGCCTTCATGCGGCGCGCGCCCTCGAAGTCGAAGGGCTTGGTGACCACGCCGACGGTCAGGATGCCCATCTCCTTGGCGACGCGCGCGATCACCGGCGCCGCGCCGGTGCCGGTGCCGCCGCCCATGCCGGCGGTGATGAACAGCATGTTGGCGCCGGAGATCGATTCGCGGATGCGGTCGACCGCCTCCTCGGCCGCCTCGCGGCCGGCCTCCGGCTTGGCGCCGGCGCCGAGGCCGGTGCTGCCGAGCTGGATGAGCGCCGAGGCCGCCGAGCGATTCAGCGCCTGGGCGTCGGTGTTGGCGCAGACGAACTCCACGCCCTGGACCCCCTTGGCGATCATGTGCTCGATGGCGTTGCCGCCGCCGCCGCCGACGCCGATGACCTTGATCCTGGTGCCGAGGTCGAACTCTTCGATCATTTCGATGGGCATGGTGTTTCTCCGTTTCCGTCTTGCAGTTGCCGTGTGTTGAGGTGCTTGCCGTTCTTTGCGCCGAGGCGCTGTTCTCGTGATTCCGGTCTTCGCCGGATCGCCTGGATGGGGAGCGGAGGCGGGTCGTGGTGGTGCATGTCCGTCTCCTTCAGAAGTTGCCGAGGAACCATTCCTTGGCGCGGCCGAACAGGGTCTGCACCGAGCCCGCCTGCTGCGCCGCGCGCTGCCCGCGGGTGCGCGCCAGGCGCGCCTCTTCGAGCAGGCCCATGACGGTGGCCGAGCGCGGGTTGGCGATCATGTCGGCCAGCGGGCCGTGGTAGGTGGGGATGCCCTTGCGCACCGGCTTGAGGAAGATGTCCTCGCCGAGCTCGACCATGCCGGGCATCACTGCCGCGCCGCCGGTGACGACGATGCCCGACGAGAGCAGCTCCTCGCAGCCGCTCTCGCGGATCACCTGGTGCACCAGCGAGTAGATCTCCTCGACGCGCGGCTCGATCACGCCGGCCAGCGCCTGGCGCGAGAGCATGCGCGGCGCGCGGTCGCCGAGGCCGGGCACCTCGAGGCTGTCGCTCGGGTCGGCGAGCAGCTGCTTGGCCACGCCGAATTCGATCTTGATCTCCTCGGCGTCCTTGGTCGGCGTGCGCAGCGCCATCGCGATGTCGCTGGTGATCAGGTCGCCGGCGATCGGGATCACGGCCGTGTGTCGAATCGCGCCGTCGGTGAAGATCGCCACGTCGGTGGTGCCGGCGCCGATGTCGACGATGGCCACGCCGAGATCCTTCTCATCCTCGGTCAGCACCGAGTGGCTGGAGGCGCTCGGGTTCAGCACCAGCTGTTCCACCTCGAGCCCGCAGCGGCGCACGCACTTGACGATGTTCTCGGCGGCGCTGCCGGCGCCGGTGACGATGTGCACCTTCACCTCGAGGCGCCCGCCGCTCATGCCGATCGGCTCCTTGACCTCGTGGCCGTCGATCACGAATTCCTGCGCCTGCACCAGCAGCAGGCGCTGGTCGTTGGGGATGTTGATGGCCTTGGCGGTCTCGACCACGCGCGCCACGTCGACCGGCGTGACCTCCTTGTCACGCACGATCACCATGCCGGTGGAGTTCTGGCCGCGGATGTGGCTGCCGGTGATGCCGGTATAGACGCGCGTGATCTTGCAGTCGGCCATCATCTCGGCCTCCTTCAAGGCCTGCTGGATGGACTGCACGGTCGCATCGATGTTGACCACCACGCCGCGCTTCAAGCCGTGGCTGGGCGCGACGCCCAGGCCGGCGATGCGCAGCTCGCCGTCGGCCTGCACCTCGGCCACCACCGCCATCACCTTGGCCGTGCCGATGTCCAGCCCGACGATCAGATCCTTGTATTCCTTGGCCATCCTCTACTTCCTCCCCGCGCCGCCGGCAGCAGCGCCGGTGGTCACGCCCTTGAGCCGCACCGCATATCCCTCGTTGTGGCGCAGGTCGGCATGCACCAGCGGACGCTGGTGCTGCGCGATCACCTGCGGCAGCGTGGCCACGAAACGCTGCAGCCGTGCCACCAGTTCGTCGTCGCTGCCGCGGCCGATCTCGATCACCGCGCCGCCCTCGAGCTCGGCGCTGACCGAGCCGCGGCCCGACATGTCGAGCTCGGCGATGCCCATCTGCAGCGGCGCCACCACCGGCTGCAGGCGCTTGTAGAGCCCGAGCAGGCGCGCCGAGCTGCCCTCCGGGCCGCTCAGCATGGGCAGTTCGTCGTCTTCCACGTCGCCGGGGTTGGCATCGAACACCTCGCCGAAACTGTTGACGAGCTTGTCCTCGCCCTCCTCGGTGGCCCACAGCGCCGCGGCGCGGTGTTCCTCGAGACGCACTGCCAGGCGGTTCGGCCAGATGCGCTGCACCACCGCATGGCGCACCCAGGGCACCGACTCGAAGGCCTCGCGCGCGCTCTTCAGGTCGAGCGAGAAGAAGTTGCCCGCCAGGCGCGGCATCGCGGCGGCGCGGATGGTGGCCGCGCTGTTGCGCGCCACATCGCCCTCGACGCGGATGGCGCGCAGCGCGAACACCGGCTGCCGCGCCATCCACAGCGCCGCCACCACGCCGAGCGCCAGCACGCCCAGCGCCGCCAGCAGCGCGGCGGTGGCGTTCATCAGGCGCACATCGCCCGGCACGCCGATGGCGCGGGGCGGTGGGGTGGGCTTGCGGCGGGCCATGTCTCGTTCAACCATCGAGCGCGGCGCTCGCCGCGATGTGCAGGCACAGCTGCTCGTAGCTCATGCCCGCCGCCTTGGCCGACATCGGCACCAGCGAGTGCGAGGTCATGCCGGGGCTGGTGTTCATCTCGAGCAGGAAGGGCTTGCGGTCCGTCGCGCGCACCATCAGGTCGGCACGGCCCCAGCCGCGGCAGCCGAGCGTGCGGTAGGCCTCGACGACGATGCGCTGGATCTCGCGCTCCTCGTCGGCCGGCAGGCCGCTGGGCACGAGGTATTGCGTGACGTCGGTGAAATACTTGTTCTGGTAGTCGTAGGCGCCTTCGGGCGCGACGATGCGGATCACCGGCAGCGCGCGCGCGTTCTCGCCCTCGCCCAGCACCGGGCAGGTGAGCTCGTCGCCTTCGATGAATTCCTCGCACAGCACGACCTCGTCGTACTTCGCGGCCAGGGCCACGGCGTCCTGCATCTGCGAGTAGCCCTTGACCTTGGTGACGCCGATCGACGAGCCCTCGTGCGGCGGCTTGACGATCAGCGGCAGGCCCAGCTCGTCGGGCACCTGCACCACGCGCTCGCGCGCCAGGCCATTGCGCGGCAGCGCGACGTATTTCGGCGTCGGCAGGCCCACCGCCTGCCAGAGGCGCTTGGTCATCACCTTGTCGATGGCGATCGCCGAGGCCATCACGCCCGAGCCGGTGTAGGGGATGTGCAGCAGCTCGAGCGCGCCCTGCACCGTGCCGTCTTCGCCGTGGCGGCCGTGCAGCGCGATGAAGGCGCGCGCGAAGCCCTCGCGCTTGAGCTCCACGAGCTCGCGCTCGGCCGGGTCGAAGGCATGGGCATCGACGCCCTGCGACTGCAGCGCGGCCAGCACGCCGCCGCCGGACATCAGCGAGATCTCGCGCTCGGCCGAACTGCCGCCCATCAGAACGGCGACCTTGCCGAGGCGCTTGGGGTCGATCTTGTTCGCGTTCATGACGCGGCTCCCAGAAGTTCCAGCACGTGCTGCGCCGTGCTGCCGATCGAGCCGGCACCCATGGTGATGACCACGTCGCCGTCCTTCGCCTGCGCGGCGATGGCCTGCGGCATGGCGACGACGTCGTCGACGAATACCGGGTCGGTGCGCCCGGCCACGCGCACCGCGCGCGCCAGCGCGCGGCCGTCGGCCGCCACGATGGGCGCCTCGCCGGCGGCATAGACCTCGGCGAGCAGCACCGCATCGGCGCTGCCCATCACCTTGACGAAATCCTCGAAGCAGTCGCGCGTGCGCGTGTAGCGGTGCGGCTGGAAGGCCAGCACGATGCGCCGGCCCGGGAAGGCGCCGCGCGCCGCCGCCAGCACCGCGGCCATCTCGACCGGGTGGTGGCCATAGTCGTCGATCAGCGTGAAACGGCCGCCCTCCTTGGCGTTGACCTCGCCGTAGCGCTGGAAGCGCCGGCCCACGCCGCGGAATTCGGCCAGCGCCTTGACCACCGGCGCATCGGGCAACTCGAGCTCGGTGGCCACGGCGATGGTGGCCAGCGCGTTGAGCACGTTGTGCTCGCCCGGCAGGTTGAGCGTGACCTCGAGGTCGGGCATGCGCACGCCGTTGCGGCGCTGCACGGTGAAGCGCATGGTGCCGCCGGGCTGCGCCTGCACGTCCACCGCGCGCACCATCGCGTCCTCGCCGAAGCCGTAGCTGACCAGCGGGCGCGAGATCATCGGCATGATCGAGCGCACGC
>WBZV01001364.1_pt1 | contig 11241 bp, 13 predicted proteins | sample 5204221 | NCBI WGS metagenome assembly WBZV01 (sample SAMN12344360, study PRJNA552823) | activated sludge metagenome | biome: Activated sludge suspended growth; feature: Nitrification reactor; material: Wastewater; isolation source: activated sludge from nitrification reactor of wastewater...
AAGACGCAGTCGTTCGCCATCGAGCTGCCGCCCTACTGGCAAGACCTGTGCGACAGCGGCAAGGGGCCGAGCGAAGGCTGGGTCTTCTGCAACTCGATCAATACCGAAATGGCCACCGGCGGCGTGGAGCAGGGCAACCCGCCCTTCGAGTCCGGGGCCAGCCAGCGCGACATGGACTACCTCCACGTCTTCAACCTGGAGAAGGCCAAGGAAGTGTACGCCGCCGGCAACTACGACCTGATCAATGAGTTCCCGGTCATCAGCCTGCAAACGGCCATCGACGAGGGCATCCTCTACTACGTACCGGAGCCGAAAAGCCCCCACGGCGTGGACGTGACCCCCGACGGCGAGTTCATGGTCGTCGCCGGCAAGCTCGACCCGCACGTGACCGTCTTCAGCTTCGACAAGCTGCAAGACGCCATCGCCGCGGGCACCAGCGAGACGGACGCCTTCGGCGTGCCGGTGCTCAACTTCGACTCAGTGATGGAAGCGCAGGTGGAGTTGGGTCTTGGCCCGCTGCATACGCAGTTCGACGACAAGGGCTATGCCTACACCAGCCTGTTCCTCGACTCGGCCGTCGCCCGCTGGTCGCTGGGCGGCTCGGCCGACGAGAAGAACGATGACCCGCCCTGGACGCTTGTCACCAAGACGCCGGTGCAGTATAACATCGGCCACCTGACCGCCGCCGAGGGCGACACGGTCAGCCCGGACGGCAAGTACCTGGTGGCCATGAACAAGTGGGCCGTCGATCGCTTCCTGCCGGTCGGCCCGCTGCTGCCGCAGAACTTCCAGTTGCTGGACATCAGCGGCACGGGCACGGACATGCCGGTGATCTACGACATGGCCCTGCCGGACGGCGAGCCGCACTACGGGCAGATCATCAAGGCCGACAAGATCGAGGCCTGGGACATCTATCCCGAAGTGGGTTGGGACCCGCACACGCAGGCGATCAACCCCGACGCGCCCAAGCAGGGCGAGGAGCGCATCGAGCGCAATGGCAACGAAGTCCACGTCTACATGACGGCCATTCGCAGCCACTTCACGCCGGAGCACGTCGAGATTCAGCAAGGCGACCACGTCGTCTGGCACATCACCAACGTCGAGCGCGCGATGGATGCGACCCACGGCTTCACCATCCCGGCCTACAACATCCACGTCAGCATCGAGCCGGGCGAGACGGTGTCGTTTGAGTTCGACGCCCAGCAGAGCGACGTCTTCTCCTACTCCTGCACCGAGTTCTGCTCGGCGCTGCATCTGGAGATGATGGGCTATATGATGATCGCCCCGTCGGATTCGGCCTCGGCCGGCAACTAGACGCGGCATTGGCCTGCGGGAGGCCGGCGCGACCGCGTGCCGGCCTCCCTTGCGCCGCCCTGCGCGGCGACGCCCAACGGCCGCCTTCGCCGGGGGAGCCGGGTCGGAAGGCGGCGATGAGAGAGTGAGATGACTACCATGAGCGTATTCAAGCGAATTGTCGGCCCGCGCGCGCCGGCAGCGGCTAACGAGAAGGAGCGCGCAACCTATCGGCTGCCCAACATCCTGCTGGGCGCGGCGGCTCTGTTGCTGGCGGTGTCGATGTTCCTGCCCTACTGGGAAATGACGCTGAAAGCGCCGCAATATCCGGCCGGGCTGTCCATTCAGGCCCACGTCAACCGCCTCACCGGCGACGTGAGCGAGATCGACGGGCTGAACCACTACATCGGCATGCGCCCGCTGGGCGAGGCGGCGCAACTGGAGCGCGCCGTGGGCATATTCGCCGTGGCGGCCCTGGCGCTGCTGGTGCTGGCGGCCGTCTTTGTCCATTCGCCCTGGGCGCTGTTGCTGGCGCTGCCGGCCGTCCTCTGGCCGTTCATCTTCCTGGGCGACATGTACTACTGGATGCGCTTGTTCGGCACGTCCCTGGACCCGACCGCGCCGCTGAGCAGCTCGATCAAGCCGTTCGTGCCGCCGATCCTGGGGTCGGGCATGGTCGGCCAGTTCGAGACAGTGGCCAGCTTCCAGATTGGCCTGTGGCTGGCCTTTCTGGCGGTAGTGCTGATCCTGGCCGGGCTGTTCTACCAGCGGCGGGCCTACCGGCCGCTGAGCTAAGCCGACGCGCCGCCCCACGCTCATCGGCGCGGGGCGACGCGGGCAAAGGCAAGTGACATGAAACGTCTGTGGTTGTGGGCAATGGTGTTGTTGGCGCTGGCGCTGCCGGTTGCGGCGCGGGCGCAGGGTGAGACGACGCGCGTGCCGGCCGAGCGGCTGGCCGAGGCCGTCGCCGCCGCGCGCCCCGGCGACACCATTGAAGTAACCGGCGGTGAGTTTCACGGCAATCTGGTCATCGACCGGCCGTTGACGCTCATCGGCCTCGACTGGCCGGTGCTGGACGCCGATGGCCAGGGCACGGTGCTGCGGCTGGAGGCCGAAGACACGACCGTGCGCGGCTTCGTCGTCCGCAATAGCGGCAACTCGCTCGACCGCGAGGACTCCGGCATCATCGCCGCCGCGCCGCGCGCGCTGGTGGAGGACAACCGGCTGGAAAACGTCCTCTTCGGCATCTACATCGAAGCCGCGCCCGGCACAACCGTGCGCGGCAATCACGTCGAGGGGCAAGACCTCGACATCGCCCGGCGCGGCGATCTGATCCGCTTGTGGGACAGCGACGATGTGCTCATCGAGAACAACGTTACCCGCCGCGGCCGCGACGCCGTGCTGTGGTACTCCGAGCGCATGACCCTGCGCGGCAACGACTTCTCCCACGGCCGCTATGGGCTGCACTTCATGTACTGCGACGACGCCGTCATCGAGAACAACCGCCTGACTTATAACTCCGTCGGCGCGTATCTGATGTACGGCCGCCGGCTGACGCTGCGCGACAACCTCATCGCCTTCAACCGCGGCCCCAGCGGCTACGGCATCGGCCTGAAGGACATGGACGACGTGATCATCACCGGCAACCGTCTTCTCGACAACCGCGTGGGCATCTTCAACGACAGCTCGCCGCGGGAACTGAACAGCACCGCCGTCGTTAAGGGCAACCTCTTCGCCTATAACGACAACGCGCTGGAGATGCTGCCGTCGGTGCGCCACAACCTGATCAGCGACAACAGCTTTGTCGAGAACGAGCAGCAGGTCGTCGTCGCCGGCGGCGGCCAGTTGCGCGACAACGAGTGGACGGTCGGCGACCGCGGCAACTACTGGAGCGACTACGCCGGCTACGACAGCGACGGCGACGGCCAGGGCGAGCTGCCCTATCGCGCCGAGCGGCTGTTGGACAGCCTGATCGGCCGCCAGCCGGAGTTGCGCCTGTTCATCTACAGCCCGGTCATCACCGCCATCGACTTCGCCGCGCGGGCCTTCCCGTTGGTGCGGCCGCAACCGGTGCTGGTCGATGAACGTCCGCTGACGCAGCCCATTGTGCCCAGCAACGCGCCGCTGCCCACGGGCGGCGAGACGGGCGCGCTGTGGCCGGTGCTGCTGCTGCCGTTGGCGTTGCTGCTGCTGGTCGGCGTCGGCCGCCTCGGCCGTCGCACCTATCATTTGCCTGAGGCTGGGCGCGTCGAGCGTCCGTCCGTAGGGATAAGCCATGATTGAAGTTCACCATCTGACCAAACGCTTCGGCCGCTTCACGGCCGTGCAAGACCTGTCGTTTGCCGTCGCCGAGGGCGAAGCGGTGGCCCTCTGGGGGGCCAACGGCGCGGGCAAGACGACCGCCGTCCGTTGCCTGCTCAACCTCTTCCCCTACGAGGGCGAGATCACCGTCAATGGGCTGGACGCGCGCCGGCAGAGCAAGGCCGTGCGCCGGCTCGTCGGTTTCGTGCCCCAGGAGTTGAGCTTCCACGACGACATGACCGTGGCCGAAACGCTCATCTTCTACGCCCGGCTGAAGAAAGTGCCCGACGGCTACGACTTCGAGCCGCTGCTGGAGCGGCTGCGGCTGAGCGAGCATGTCCAGAAGCGCGTCGGCGAGCTGTCGGGCGGGCTGAAGCAGCGGCTGGCGCTGGCCGTGGCCCTGCTGTCCGACCCGCCCATCCTCATCCTCGATGAGCCGACGGCCAGCCTCGACATCCGCAGCCGCGAGGAGTTCCTGGTGCTGCTGCGCGGGCTGAAGCGGGCCGGCAAGACGATGGTCTTCTCGTCTCACCACCTGGAGGAGATCACCGCCCTGGCTGACCGCGTGCTGCTGCTGGAAGACGGCCGGCTGGTGGTCGATGCCCCGCCCGACCAGTTGGAGCGGCAACTGAACTGGGAGACAACGCTGCACCTCTACATGGCCGACGCGGCTATCGACCCGGCCTTGCAGACGCTGGCGGGGCTGGGAATGCCCGTCAGCCGCAACGGCCGCGGCCTGCGCGTGCAGGTCGCGCCGGGTAACAAAGGCAAGGTGCTTCAAGCGCTGCACGACGTCGGCCTGCGCGTTGATGACTTCACGGTGGAGTAAATGGACTTCGAGAACGTACTCATCCTCATCCAGAAAGAGTTGCGCGACGCCCTGCGCAACCGCTGGTTCTTGCTCTATGCCGTGGCCTTCGCGGCCCTGTCGCTGGCGCTGGCCTGGCTGTCGGTCTCCGGCGCGGGCAGCTATGGCGTGGCCGGCTTCGGCCGGACGACGGCGGGACTGATCAACCTCGTCCTGCTCATCGTGCCGCTGATGGGCCTGACGCTGGGGGCGATGAGCCTGGCCGGAGAGCGCGAGAAGGGCACGCTGGTCTACCTGCTGGCCCAGCCCATCAGCGCCACGGAGCTGCTGCTGGGCAAGTTCATCGGCCTGGCGCTGGCCCTGACGGCGGCGCTGGTCATTGGCTTCGGCCTGACCGGGCTGATGATGGTCGTCAGCGGCAGCGGCGGCGACTTCATCATCTTCGCCACACTGATGGCGCTGGCCATTCTATTGGCCGTGGCCAGCCTGAGCGTCGGCTTCCTCATCTCGGCCGCGGTGCGGCGGGCGGCGACGGCCGTCGGGCTGGCCCTGTTCCTGTGGCTGGTGCTGGTCTACTTCGGCGACCTGGGGCTGATGGGCACGGCGATGGTGGTGCAGATGGACGTGGGCCAACTGCTGACGCTGGCCCTGGTCAACCCGTTGCAGGTCTTCAAGATCGCCGCCGTGCTGAACCTGCGCGACAACCTGGAAGTGCTGGGGCCGGCGGGCATCTACGCCTTCCGCACCTATGGCGGGGCGCTGTGGCCGCTGCTGGTCGGGCTGCTGCTGGCCTGGGCGGCCGTGCCGCTGGCGCTGTCGCTGCGCGTGTTCCGGGGCCGGGGGGTGTTGTGATGGCGAAAGAGGGCAGGGGGCAATTGAGAGGGACGACGGACGACGGACGACGGACGACGGACGGAAGAGGGACGACGGACGACAGACCACAGACGCTGGCCAGAACGCCGGTCTTGCGGGCCGTGGTCTGCCTTCTGTGGCTGGCCCTGGCGCTGCTGCTCGTGGCCCTGGCCGCCTGTGGCGGTGGGGCGGACACGACGCAGCCGCCGGAGATCCTCTATGGTCAGGATGTCTGCGACGAATGCGACATGATCATCAGCGAGGAGAAGTACGCTTCGGCCTACTGGACGGCCGAGGGCGAGGCGCGCCGTTTCGACGACGTGGGCGAGATGCTGGTCTTCATGGCCAGGAACCCGGAGGCGACGGCGTCGGTCTGGGTGCACGATGTCCATAGCGCCGCCTGGCTGCCGGCCGAGGAGGCCTGGTTCGTGATGAATTCCGGCCTGCGCACGCCGATGGGCACGGGCATTGCCGTGCTGGCCGATGAGCAGTCGGCCCGCGCGCTGGCCTTCGACCAACCGGCGGCCGTTGTGCTAACCTATAGCGAGATTGTCGCCCGCGCTGTGGCGGGCGAACTGGAAAACGTCGCCGGCATGGGCGACGAGATGGGCGACTAGCGCGCCCGCAAGACCCGTAAGGAGAGAGAATACGTATGACACGCAAGTACACGCTTCTGGCCCTCTTGGCCGCGTTGGTGTTGGTGTTGGCTCTGGCCGCCTGTGGCGGCGGGGGCGGCGAAGCGACGGCCGCGCCGGCCAACGACAACGCCGTGGCTGAGGCCCCGCCGGCCGACGACGGCTCGCTGCACGGCGACCCGGAGGCGGGCAAGGCCCAGTTCGACATGGTCTGCATCGCCTGCCACGGGCCGGGCGGCGAGGGCATCGAGGGGCTGGGCAAGCCGTTCACCACCAGCGAGTTCCTGCTGACAGTTAGCGATCAGGAACTGCTGACCTTTATCAAGACGGGCCGGCCGATCAGCGACCCGGCCAACACCACCGGTGTGGATATGCCCCCCAAGGGCGGCAACCCGGCGTTGACCGATGAGCAACTGACCGATATCATCGCCTACATTCGCACGTTGCACGAGTAGAAACGAGACCGGGGCGGACGCCGCGCGGCGTCCGCCCCACGCACTATGTGGGCAAAGCGATCATGACGGACATACCCATGACGACAGAGCGACTGCGCGACCTGCCGGTAGAGGAAGTCATGGCGCGTTGGCCGGCGACGGCCGAGGTCTTCAACGGCCACGCACTGGCCTGCGTCGGCTGCGCGCTGGCGCCGTTTTGCACGGTGCAGGACGCCGCCACGACCTACGACCTGCTGCCGCAGGAGTTTGTCGCCGAGTTGCTGGCGATCATCGACGCCGGCCGCTAGGCTCACCCGCCGCCCGCGCCCACCCACCAACTGCAGACCTGACGGGGCCTCTCCGCCCCATCGCCGCCCGTCCGTCCGGTCTGCCCAGCTTCTCAGAGAGCGAGATGGATAAACCCTATTTCTATGTTGACAACGTTGCCGCGCTGGCCCCGGAAGTGCCGGCCGACGCCATCCTGAGCCGCACGTTCTATAAGGACGACCACCTCAGCGCGATGGTCTTCAGCTTCGCGCCCGGCCAGGAGCTGAGCGAGCACACCGCCGCCGTCCCGGCCATCATCCACATCCTGAGCGGGCGCGCCCGCCTGACGCTGGGCGAGGACGAGACGACGGCCGAGGCGGGCGCGTGGGTGCGCATGGAGCCTCGCCTGCCGCATGCCGTTGTGGCCGAGACGCCCGTGACGATGCTTCTGCTGATGCTCAGGTAGAAGTGAAAGAGGCTCACGCAAAGGCGCGAAGAGGCAAAGGCGCTTAAGAAGAATCTCGCGCAAAGACGCAAAGTACGCTAAGCGAAGAAAGTATCTTAAAACTTTGCGTTCTCTGCGTCTTTGCGTGAGATTTTCTTTTCTTCTTTGCGTCTTTGCCCCTTAGCGCCTTTGCGTGAGCGCCTTCCTACACACTCATGACTCGTCTGCCGTTGCTGTTCCTGGCCATCCTGGCCCTGCTGGCGGGCATCTGGGCCGGCTGGCTGCGGATCGGCTGGGCCTGGCCCAACCCGCAGGTGATGTTGCTGGCCGCCCACGGGCCGCTGATGGTTTCGGCCTTCCTGGGCGCGGTCATCAGCCTGGAGCGGGCTGTGGCCCTGCGGCGGCGGGCGGCGTACCTGCCGCCGCTGCTGGCCGGGCTGGGCGGGCTGGCGCTCATCACCGGGCTGTCGTGGACGCTGGCCGCGTGGCTGCTGCTGGCCGCGGCCGTCGGGCTGGCGGCCGTGTTCGCCGTCATCGTCCGGCAACACCCGGCCGTCTACACGGCGACGATGGCCGCCGGCGCGGTGGCCTGGCTGGTGGGCAACGGGCTGCTGGCCGCCGGGCGGCCGGTCTATGCCGCCGTGCCCTGGTGGGTGGCCTTCCTGGTGCTGACCATCGCCGGCGAGCGGCTAGAGTTGAGCCGGGTGCTGCGGCTGTCGTCGCGGGTCATCAACCTGTTCATCATCAGCGCGGCCGTCTTCCTGGGCGGCGTGGCGCTGACGCTGGTGGCCTACACCGAGGGGACGCAGTTCGCCGGGCTGGGGCTGCTGTTGCTGGCCGTCTGGCTGCTGCGCTATGACCTGGCCCGGCGCAACATCCGCCGGCGCGACCTGACGCGCTTCATTGCCGTCTGCCTGTTCAGCGGCTACGTGTGGCTGGCCGCGGGCGGGGCGCTGTGGCTCGTCGTTGGTGGGGCCGTGGCCGGGCCGCTCTATGACGCCATGCTCCACGCCCTTTTTCTCGGCTTCGTCTTCGCCATGATCTTCGGCCACGCGCCGCTCATCTTCCCATCGGTGCTGGGGCGGCCGATGGCCTACCTGCCCGCGTTCTACGCGCCGCTGATCGTCCTGCACGGCTCGCTGGCCTTGCGCGTGGCCGGCGACCTGTTCGACCAGATGGCGCTGCGGCGCTGGGGCGGGCTGCTCAATGGCGTAGCCCTGCTGCTGTTCCTGGCGACGACCGCCGCCGCGCTGATCATCGGCGCGCGCAAGGAGTAGACCCGTGCCGCCACTGACCCGCTGGCACATCAAGACAGCTTTCATCTCCCTGGCCGCGGCGATGACGCTGGGCGTGGCCCTGGCGCTGGCCCCGGTGCTGCCGCTGCCGGGCTGGCTGGTCTACCTGTCGCCGGCTTTCTTCCACCTGATCATGGTCGGCTGGGTGACGCAGATGATCTTCGGCGTCATCTTCTGGATGTTCCCCATCGTCAGCCGGGCGCGGCCGCGGGGCAGCGAGCGGCTGGGCTGGGCGACCTACGTCTTGCTCAACGGCGGCCTGCTGCTGCGCGTTGTGGCCGAGCCGGCCAACAGCGTCGCGCCGGGCGGCGGCTGGGGTTGGGTGTTGGTGGCCTCGGCGCTGATGCAGTGGCTGGCGGCGGTGGCTTTCGTCGTCAACGCCTGGCCGCGCGTCAAAGAGAAGTACCGGGGCGAGTGAGATGCCGCGCCTGAGCCAGTGGTACGTCAAGCTGTCGTTCGGCTATTTGTTGGCCGGCTTCACCGTCGGCGCGCTGCTGCTGGCCAACAAGGGCCGGCCGCTGCACCCGGCGCTATGGAGCCTGCTGCCGGCCCACATCGAGTGGCTACTGCTGGGCTGGGTGGCGCAATTGACGTTGGGCGTGGCCTTCTGGATTCTGCCCCGCTTCTGGCAAGCGCCGCGCCGTGGCCGGACGACGGGCGCGGTTGTGGCCATCGTCCTGCTCAACGCCGGCATCCTGTTGGTGTCGTTGGGGGCGGTGCTGGGGCTGGGGGCGTGGGCGGTCGCCGCCGGCCGTCTGCTGGAGATCGGCGCGGCGGCGTCGTTTGCCCAGGCGGCGTGGCCGCGGATTGTCGGCCGGGCGGGCTAGTCGCCCCCGGCCGTCAGCAGCGCGGCCAACCCGCCGATGATCAGGTAGCCCGGCCAGACCGTGCCCCAGTTCCAGCCGAACAGGAAGATGGCCGCCGTGAAGAGAATGGCCAGCCCGCCGACGAAAGCGCCGCGCGCCTCCACCCCGAAGCGCCCTGTCGACCGCCAGCTGCTGAGCGCGCTGCCGAACGCGCCGAACGCGCCGATGAGGATGAACAACGCCCACCAGTTGTGCAGCTGGAAGCCGGTGAAGTTGGCCAGCAGGAAGATGACGCCCACGGCGATCAGTCCCAGGCCGGGCATCCAGGCCATCTTGGCGTCGCCGCGCGCCGCCTCGCCCGCCGGCATGTCGTCGGCCTTGCCGTTCAGCTTTTCCGCGTCCTTCAGAGTCTTGATCTCGTCGCTCATTGTCTCAACCTCCGCTCATCTATACGCGGCGCGGGGCGGGCGGTTGCGGGGTTGCTCAGCGGCGCTGGTGTTCGACGAGCATGCAGGCGTCCTGCACCACGTCGAGGCCGGCGGCGCGGGCTTTCTCGGCCGCGGCCTCGTGGGCAATGCCCAATTGCAGCCAGACCGCCCTGGCCCCCACGGCGATGGCCTCATCGACGAAGGGCGGCACGTTCTCGCTGCGCTGGAAGACCAGCACCAGATCGATCGGCTCCGGCACCTCGGCCAGGCTGGGGTAGGCGGGTTCGCCCAGCCCCTCGCTCAGGTTGGGGTTGACCGGGATGATGCGGTAGCCCTGCTTTTGCAGGTAGGCGGGCACGTAGTAGCCGGCTTTGGCCCGGTTCGACGAGAAGCCCACGACGGCGATTGTTTTGGCCTCGGCCAGTATCTTATGGATGGCGCTATCTTGATTCATGCGCCTAACTTTACCCAAAGGGTGACATTCTGCGTAATGAATAGGTGACAACCGGCGTTGCGTGTCAATTGCCAACGGCCGGCGATTGGCATACACTATTTGCTGAGCCACGCAGACACAACGACATTTCCATCAACCACAGGAGTAAACCCCATGCAGAACCACGGTTCATTCGTCAGTCACTATGGCGTTGAGAATCATGGCATCAAGAATGCCGAGACCGTGTACTGGAACCTGACCACCTCCCAGCTTTATGAGCAGGCCATCCGCCGCCATGAGGCTGCCATTGCCCACCTCGGCCCGCTGGTCGTGCAGACCGGCAGCCATACTGGCCGCTCCCCCAACGATAAGTTCGTCGTCGAAGAGCCGTCCAGCCAATCGGACATCTGGTGGGGCAAGGTCAACCGCCCCTTCTCGCAGGAGAACTTCGACTATCTCTATCGCAAGATGCTGGCCTACACCCAGAATCGCGACATCTTCGTCTTTGACGGCTACGTCGGCGCGGACCCGAACTACCGCATGCCGGTGCGCATCATCACCGAGTATGCCTGGCACAACCTGTTCGCCCGCAATATGTTCATCCGCGAGTTCGACCCGGAGAAACTGCGCAACCACGTGCCCCAGTTCACGGTCATCGACATGCCACGGCTGAAGGCCGAGCCGGAACAGGACGGCACAAAGAGCCAGACCTTCATTTTGCTCGACTTCGGCCGGCGCCTGGTGCTCATTGGTGGCTCCGAGTACAGCGGCGAGATCAAGAAGAGCATCTTCACGGCCATGAATTACTACATGCCCAAGCAGGGCGTCATGTCGATGCATTGCAGCGCCAACTTCGGCAAGACCCGCGACGACGCGGCCCTCTTCTTCGGGCTGAGCGGCACGGGCAAGACGACGCTGAGCAGCGACCCAACGCGAATGCTCATCGGCGACGACGAGCACGGCTGGAGCGATGACGGCATCTTCAACTACGAGGGCGGCTGCTACGCCAAGGTCATCAAGCTCGACCCCAAGGGCGAGCCGGAGATCTACGAGACGACCCGCCGCTTCGGCACCATCCTGGAGAACGTCATCATGGACACCGGCACGCGCCGCGTGGACCTGAACGACGGCTCGCTGACCGAGAACACCCGCGCCAGCTACCCCATCTCCCACGTCAGCAATGCCGTGCGCGACGGCGTGTCCGGCCACCCGACGCACGTCTTCTTCCTGACGGCCGACGCCTT
>WBZV01001365.1_pt1 | contig 11240 bp, 13 predicted proteins | sample 5204221 | NCBI WGS metagenome assembly WBZV01 (sample SAMN12344360, study PRJNA552823) | activated sludge metagenome | biome: Activated sludge suspended growth; feature: Nitrification reactor; material: Wastewater; isolation source: activated sludge from nitrification reactor of wastewater...
AGCCCCATGGTGGCGGCGACGAACAGGCCGAAGATCGTGATCGCGCCGAAGGCCGACAGGCCGAAGCGGGTCATGCCGGCATAGAAGGCGCCCAGGCCGAGGATGCAGGCCTGCTCGTTGAAGTTCTGCACCGCGATCGAGCGGCCGGCGCCCATCAGGTTGTGGCCGCGGTGCTGCAGCAGCGCGTTCATCGGCACGACGAGGAAGCCGCCGATCGCCCCCAGCAGCACCAGGAAGGGCGCCGCCACCCAGACGTTGCCGATGAAGTTCAGGCCGATCACCAGCACGCCCATCCCGATGCCCAGCGGGATCACGCCCGTGGCCTGGTCGAGCCGGCAGCGCATCGAGGCCATCACCGCGCCGATGGCGGTGCCGATCGCCACCACGCCGACCAGCGAGGAGGCCTGCGTGGTGGTGTAGCCGAGCGCCGCGGCGGCCCAGGCGAAGACGATCACGCGCAGGTTGCCCGACACGCCCCAGAACAGCGTCGTGGTGGCCAGCGAGATCTGGCCGAGCTTGTCGCTCCACAGCCGCGCGTTGCAGTTGGAGAAGTCGCGCACCAGCTCGAGCAGGTTGCCGGTGAGCGGCTGCAGCGGCGCCTCGGTGCGCGGGATCTTGAGGTTGAACAGCGCCGCGGCGACGTAGAAGAAGACGATCACCGAGATCGCCGCCTCGGGCGCGGTGTCGATGCCGGTCTCGATCATCGGCAGGTCGAAGGACAGCAGATGCACCGAGACGACCTTGCCCACCAGCTGGCCGCCCAGCAGGATGCCGAAGATGATCGACAGGATGGTCAGGCCCTCGATCCAGCCGTTGGCCTTGACCAGCTGCGAGGCCGGCAGCAGCTCGGTGAGGATGCCGTACTTGGCCGGCGAGTAGGCCGCCGCGCCCAGGCCGACGATTCCGTAGGCCAGCAGCGGGTGGCCGCCGAACAGCATCATCAGGCAGCCGATCACCTTGATCGCGTTCGAGATGAACATGACCTTGCCCTTGGGCACCGCGTCGGCGAAGGCGCCGACGAAGGGCGCGAGGATCACGTAGAAGAGCGCGAACATCGGCGAGAGCGCCGGCACATGCCAGGTCGGAGCGCCCGAGCTCTTCAGCAATTCGATGGCCGCCACCAGCAACGCGTTGTCGGCCAGCGAGCTGAAGAACTGCGCCGACATGATGGTGTAGAAGCCTTTTTTCATTCGCTCCGTATCGCTCGCGCGATGCCCGGGAATGCGGGAAAAAGGTCGGCGGCGCCGGTTTATAGCATGCGGTTACCACCCCCCACGGCCGGGCTTTCGCCGGGTGTGACGCGGCTGGCAGAATGATCCGCACCATGCCCCGCCCGATCACCGCCACCATCCACACCGACGCCCTCGCCCACAACCTGCGCCGTGCGCGCCAGGCCGCGCCGCAGTCGCGCGTCTGGGCGGTGGTGAAGGCCAACGCCTACGGCCACGGCATCGAACGCGCCTACGCCGGCTTGAACGGCGCCGACGGCTTCGCGCTGCTCGATCTGGACGAGGCGCGGCGCGTGCGCGAGCTCGGCTGGCGCGGCCCCGTGCTGCTGCTGGAAGGCTGCTTCGAGCCGCGCGACCTGGAACTTTGCTCGCGCCTCGATCTCTGGCATGTGGTGCACCACGAGGCGCAGATCGACATGCTCGCCGCCCACAAGACCCACGCGCCGCAACGCGTCTTCCTGAAGATGAACAGCGGCATGAACCGGCTCGGCTTCCGGCCGCAGCACTACCGCGCGGCCTGGCAGCGCCTGTCGGGGCTGACGCAGGTGGACGAGATCACGCTGATGACGCACTTCGCCGATGCCGACGGCGCGGGCGGGGTGGCTGCGCAGCTGGAGGCCTTCGAGGCGGTCACGCGCGAGCTGCCGGGAGAGCGCTCGGTGAGCAACAGCGCGGCGACGCTGCGCTTTGCCGGTGCCGAAGGCGAAGGCGCGCGGATTGCAGCCGACTGGGTGCGCCCCGGCATCATGGTCTACGGCTCGGCGCCCGACTACCCGGCGCACGACGTGCGCGGCTGGGATCTGCAGCCGGCGATGACGCTGGCCGCCAAGCTGATCGCCATCCAGCCGCTGCAGCGCGGCGACCGCGTCGGCTACGGCGGCGGCTTCACGGCCGAGACGGCGATGCGCATCGGCGTGGTCGCCTGCGGTTATGCCGACGGCTACCCGCGCGTCGCGCCCACCGGCACGCCGGTGCTCGTGAACGGCGTGCGCACGCGCACCGTCGGGCGCGTCTCGATGGACATGATCACCGTCGATCTCACGCCGGTGCCCGAGGCCGGCCTCGGCGCCGAGGTCACGCTGTGGGGCCGCGGCCCGAACGGCAGCCTGCTGCCCATCGACGAGGTGGCGCGCTCGGCCGGCACGGTCGGCTACGAGCTGATGTGCGCGCTGGCGCCGCGCGTGCCGGTGAGCGTGGCATGAGTGAGGACCGCAAGCGCTTTCGCGGCACGGGCGGCTCCCGCAGCGGCGGGGGCGGTGTCGAGTGCGGCGACAGCGGCCTGGAGATGGGCGATCTGGCCGATGCCGCGCCGCAGCCGGTCGACGATCCGGTGCTCGCAACGCGCACCGGCGCGCGGCGCAGCTGGCTGGTGCTGCTGCTCGTCGTGCTGCTGCTCGGTGCCGCGCTGGCCGTCTGGCTGCTGCGCCGCTGAGCGCGGTCGGCAGCGCAATGCGCATCCCCTTCGAGCTCGATCCGGCTCAGGTGGAGATCAGCGCCATCCGCGCCCAGGGCGCGGGCGGGCAGAACGTCAACAAGGTGTCGAACGCGGTGCATCTGCGCTTCGACATCATGGCCTCGTCGCTGCCCGACGAGCTGAAGGCACGCCTGCGCGCGCTGCGCGACCAGCGCATCAGCGACGAAGGCGTGGTGGTGATCAAGGCGCAGGCGCACCGCAGCCTGGAGAAGAACCGCGCCGAGGCGCTCGAACGCCTTCAGGCGTTGATCGAGACGGCGGCCCAGGTGCCGCGCACGCGCCGGCCGACCAAGCCGACGCGCGCCTCGCAGCAGCGCCGCCTGGAAGGCAAGACGCTGCGCGGCGGGGTCAAGGCGGGCCGGGCGAAGGTCAGCTTCTGACCGGCCCGGCGGCGCCCATCACTTCTTCGGGTAGACGATGTCGGCGCGGCGGTTCTGCGCCCAGGCGGCCTCGTCGTGGCCGCTGGACACCGGGCGCTCCTCGCCCCAGCTCACGGCCTCGAGCTGGCCGTCCTTGGCGCCGTAGATCTTCAGTGCCTTCACCACCGCCTCGGCGCGCTTCTGGCCGAGGGCGAGGTTGTATTCGGCGCTGCCGCGCTCGTCGGCATTGCCTTCCACCTTGGCCGTCAGGCCGGCCGTGGCGGCGAGGTATTTGCCGTGGCGCTCGACCAGGGCCGTGTAGGCCGGCTTGATGGAGAAGTCGTCGAAATCGAAATAGACGCTGCGCTCCTTGGAGATCGCGCTGTTCGGATCCAGGTGGGCGGGCAGGTTGACCGCGGTGACGGTCGATGCCGGCGTGGCGGCGGCCGCCGGCGCGGGCGCCGGGGCGGCGGCCGGGGCGGGTGTGGCCGGCGCAGCCGGCGGGGTCACGGGGGTGCTGCTGCAGGCGGCGAGCAGGCTGCTCGCGAGCGCGAAGCTCAGGCCCAGGGTCTTGCGGTTCATGGTGGGGTTCTCCGGGAGTCGCGGCGCTGGCTGCGCCGAGGGTGCGAATGCTAGAGGAACATTCGCAAGCATCTTTAGGCCACGATGAAAATGCTGCGTGACCGGTGCCACGCCAAGGCCTCTCAGGCGCGCTTGAAGAAGGCGAGCAGCGTGCCGGCGAGCACGAACAGCGCGCCGAAGCTGCGGTTCATGGCCTTGATGTGCGAGGGCGCCTTCAGCGCGCGCAGCACGCGCGAGGCCAGCGCGGTGTAGCCGGCCATCACCACCAGGTCGGTGAACGCCAGCGTCAGCGCGATCACCGCGTACTGCGCCGGCAGCGGGCGGGCGAGGTCGAGGAACTGCGGCACCACCGCGAGCAGGAATACCGTGCCCTTGGGGTTCAGCGCGTTGACGATCCAGCCGCGCAGGTAGAGATCGCGGCGCGACACCGCTGCCGCCTCGCCATCGGCCGCCACCAGCGGCGCCGCCGGCGCGCGCCACTGCTTGATGCCCAGCCACACGAGGTAGGCCACGCCGGCCCACTTCACCACCGTGAAGGCGAGGCTGGAGGCGGCGATCAGCGCGCCCAGGCCGATGCCCACCACCAGCACCTGGGTCCAGATGCCGGTGACCAGGCCGAAGGTCATGGTGTAGCCGCGGCGGAAGCCGTGGTTGAGGCCGGCGCTCATCGCGGCGACGGCGCCCGCGCCGGGCGAGAGGCTGATGGCCCAGGCGGCGGCGAAGAAGGCGATCCAGGTGGAGAGGTCCATGGGGGGCGATTTTCGCCGGTCGCGGACAATGCTGCATGGCCAAGGACAAGTCGATCTACGTCTGCAACGAGTGCGGCGCGAGCAGCCCCAAGTGGCTGGGCAAGTGCCCGGGCTGCGGCGCGTGGAATACGCTGGTCGAGTCGGTGGCGGTGGCGGAGGCGGGCGGCGGCAAGAACCGCTTCCAGTCGCTGGCGCGCAGCCAGCCGGTGGCCACGCTGTCGGAGATCGAGGCCAGCGACGTGGAGCGCACGCCGACCGGCATCGATGAGTTGGACCGCGTGCTCGGCGGCGGCATCGTCGAAGGCGGCGTGGTGCTGATCGGCGGCGACCCCGGCATCGGCAAGAGCACGCTGCTGCTGCAGGCGCTGGATGCGCTGGCGCGCTCGATGAAGACGCTCTACGTCAGCGGCGAGGAGAGCGGCGCGCAGGTGGCGCTGCGCTCGCGCCGCCTCGGCCTGGACGGCTCGCAGGTGCGCGTGCTGGCCGAGATCCAGCTCGAGCGCATCCTCGCCACGCTGGAGGCCGAAGCGCCGGCGGTGTGCGTGATCGATTCGATCCAGACGCTCTATTCCGAGCAGCTCAGCTCGGCGCCCGGCTCCGTGGCGCAGGTGCGCGAATGCGCCGCGCACCTCACGCGCACCGCCAAGGCGAGCGGCACGACGGTGATCCTGGTCGGCCACGTCACGAAGGACGGCCAGCTCGCCGGCCCGCGCGTGCTCGAGCACATCGTCGACACGGTGCTGTACTTCGAGGGCGACACGCATTCCAGCTTCCGCCTGGTGCGCGCGATCAAGAACCGCTTCGGCGCGGTCAACGAGATCGGCGTCTTCGCGATGACCGAGCGCGGCCTGAAGGGCGTGGCCAACCCGAGCGCGATCTTCCTCTCCACGCATGGCGAGCCGGTGCCGGGCGCCTGCGTGCTGGTCACGCTGGAAGGCACGCGGCCGCTGCTGGTGGAGGTGCAGGCGCTGGTCGATTCCGGCGGGCCGAGCCCGCGGCGCCTGTCGGTGGGCCTGGAGCGCGATCGCCTGGCGATGCTGCTGGCGGTGCTGCACCGCCATGCCGGCATCGCCACCTTCGACCAGGACGTCTTCGTCAACGCCGTCGGCGGCGTGCGCATCAGCGAGCCGGCCGCCGACCTGGCGGTGATGCTGGCCATCCAGGGCTCGCTGCGCGCCAAGGCGCTGCCGCGCGGCTTCTTCGCCTTCGGCGAGGTCGGCCTGGCCGGCGAGGTGCGGCCGGCGCCGCGCGGCCAGGAGCGCCTCAAGGAAGCCGCCAAGCTGGGCTTCTCGGTGGCGGTGGTGCCGCAGGCCAATGCGCCGAAAAAACCGATCGAAGGGCTCACCATCCACGCCGTCGAACGCGTCGAGCAGGCGATCGCCCTCGTCCGCAGTCTGTGAGGTCGTCATGAACGCCATCCTCGGTTGGGCGCTGGCCGCCCTCTTCGTCGCGCTGGCCTGGCAGCAGTACGGCTGGCAGGGCGCGCTGTTCGCGCTCAGCGCGGTGGTGTTCTGGCTGCTGCTGCAGTTCAACCGCGTGATGCGCACCATGCGCGCGGCCGGCCAGGCGCCTGTGGGCCGGGTCGACAGCGCGGTGATGCTCAACGCCAAGCTCAAGCCGGGCATGACCATGCTGCAGGTGGTGGGCCTCACCAAGAGCCTGGGCCGCAAGCTCGGTGAGGGTGAAGACGATTGGGCCTGGAGCGACGAGGGCGGCAGCACGGTGCGGCTGCACTTCACGCGCGGCAAGCTGGCGCGCTTCGAGCTCGACCGGCCCGCCCCGTAAAATTGCCGGTTCGGAGAAACTCAGGAGAGACCGCCATGTCCATGGCCGACCGCGACGGAAAGATCTGGATGGATGGCAAGCTGGTGGAGTGGCGCGACGCCAAGATCCACGTGCTGAGCCACACGCTGCACTATGGCTGCGGTGCCTTCGAGGGCGTGCGTGCCTACAACACGGTGAACGGCACAGCCATCTTCCGCTTGCGCGAGCATACCGAGCGGCTCTTCAACAGCGCCAAGATCCTGCGCATGAAGATCCCCTACAGCCTCGAGCAGGTGATGGACGCGCAACGCGAGGTGGTGCGCGCCAACAAGCTGGAGAGCTGCTATCTGCGCCCGCTCACCTGGATCGGCTCCGAGAAGCTGGGCGTCAGCCCCAAGGGCAACACCATCCACCTGATGATCGCGGCCTGGGCCTGGGGCGCCTACCTCGGCGAAGAAGGCATGAAGCGCGGCATCCGCGTCAAGACCAGCAGCTACACGCGCCACCACGTCAACATCACGATGACGCAGGCCAAGGCGGTGAGCAACTACACCAACTCCATCCTCGCCAACATGGAGGCCACCGACGACGGCTACGACGAGGCGCTGCTGCTCGACGCGGCCGGCTTCGTCTCCGAAGGCGCGGGCGAGAACCTCTTCGTCATCAAGAACGGCGTGGTCTACACGCCGGATCTCTCGGCCGGCGCGCTCAACGGCATCACGCGCAACACCATCTTCGCGATCTGCCAGGATCTGGGCATCAAGCTGGTGGAAAAGCGCATCACGCGCGACGAGGTCTACATCGCCGACGAGGCCTTCTTCACCGGCACCGCCGCCGAAGTCACGCCGATCCGCGAGCTCGATCGCGTCGAGATCGGCCGCGGCTCGCGCGGGCCTATCACCGAGAAGATCCAGAGCGCGTTCTTCGACATCGTCAACGGACGCAACCCCAAGTACGCCGAGTGGCTGACCAAGGTCTGAACAACATGAGCAGCAAACCCGAGGCCGTGGTCGAGGTGACCGCGAAGGACGTGCAGGGCGACGGCGTGGTGTTCTGCCCGAACCCGAAGATGACGCTGTGGAGCAGCCACCCGCGCGTCTATATCGACGTGGTCACCGAGGGCCAGGGCGAGTGCCCGTACTGCGGCACCGTCTACCGGCTCAAGGCCGGCGAGAAGCTGCACGCCCATTGACATGACCCGCTCGCTGGTCATCGCGCCGCAGTGGATCGGCGACGCGGTGATGTCCGAGCCGCTGCTGGCGCGGCTGGCGGCGCGCGGCGAGGAACTCGCGGTGGCGGCGCTGCCCTGGGTGGCGCCGGTCTACCGCGCGATGCCGCAGGTGCGCGAGGTGATCGAGCTGCCCTTCGCGCATGGCCGGCTCGACTGGGCGGCGCGGCGGCGCATCGCCGCCACGCTGCGCGGCCGCTTCGATGCGGCCTACGTGCTGCCGAATTCGCTGAAAGCGGCGCTGATCCCCTGGTTCGCCGGCATCCCGCGCCGCGTGGGCTACCGCGGCGAAGGGCGCTTCGTGCTGCTCAACCAACGCCTGCCCAACCCCGGCGGCCGGCCGCCGATGGTGGCCTTCTACAGCGCGCTGGCCGGCGAGGCGGCGCGCAGCGACGAGCGGCCGCGCCTGGCCTTCGAGGCGCGGGTGGTGAACGGCGCGGCGCGCGACGCCGGCGTCGAGCCCGGCCGCTACTGGGCCTTCGCGCCCGGCGCCGAATACGGCCCCGCCAAGTGCTGGCCGGCCGGCCACTACGCCGAGTTGGCGCGCCGCTTGCACGAGCGCGACGGCTTGCCCGTGCTGCTGCTCGGCTCGGCCAAGGAGGCCGCGTTGTGCCGGCAGATCGAAGCCGCCGCGCCCGCCGCCTGCCGCGTGATGGCCGGCGAGACTTCGCTGATGGATGCGATGGCGCTGATCGCCGGCGCGCGCGGCCTGGTCAGCAACGACTCGGGCCTGATGCACGTCGCCGCGGCCTTCGGCTTGCCGCAGGTGGCGGTATTCGGCTCCACCAGCCCCGAGCACACGCCGCCGCTCAACACCCGGGCGCGCGTGCTGTGGCTGAAGGATGAACTGAAGCTCGATTGCATGCCCTGCTTCGAGCGTGAATGCCGCTTCGGGCACTACCGCTGCCTGAGCGAAGTGGCACCGCAGCGCGTCGAGGCAGCGCTGCGGGAAGTGCTGTCCACGCACTGAGCCTGCGCAGGGGCGCCTCCTACAATCGCGCATCCCGCGAAAGCCTGCTCATGCCCCATCGCAACGAGTTCGTCCTGACCCTGTCGTGCCGCGACGCCAAGGGCATCGTGCATGCGGTTTCCGGCCTGCTGTTCCAGGCCGGCTGCAACATCATCGATTCGCAGCAGTACGGTGACGTGCTTTCGTCCGACGCCACCGGCCTGTTCTTCCTGCGCGTGCACTTCGAGGCGCCGCCGCACCTGGCCGAGGTGGCCACGCTCGACCCGCTCTTCACCCACCTGCGCGAGCAGTTCGGCATGAGCGCGAAGCTGCATTCGCTGGCGCGCAAGCCGCGCATGCTGCTGATGGTCAGCAAGCACGGCCACTGCCTGAACGACCTGCTGTTCCGTTGGCGCTCGGGCCAGCTCGAGGTCGAGATCCCGGCCATCGTCTCCAACCATCCCGACTACGCCGACCTCGCCGCCAGCTACGGCATCCCCTTCCACCACCTGCCGCTGCCCACCGGTGCGCCCGCCGAGGCCAAGCGCGCGCAGGAGCGGCAGGTCGAGGCGCTGGTCGAGCGCGAGCAGATCGATCTGGTCGTGCTGGCGCGCTACATGCAGATCCTCAGCGGCGAGTTCTGCGAGTTCCTGCGCGGCCGCGCCATCAACATCCACCACAGCTTCCTGCCCAGCTTCAAGGGCGCCAAGCCCTACTACCAGGCGCACGAGCGCGGCGTGAAGCTGATCGGCGCGACGGCGCACTACGTCACCGCCGAGCTCGACGAGGGGCCGATCATCGAGCAGGACGTCGAGCGCGTCGACCACACGCTCAGCCCCGAAGATTTCACCGCCGTCGGCCGCGACGTCGAATGCGTGGTGCTGGCGCGCGCGGTGCGCTGGCACCTCGAGCACCGCGTGCTGCTCAACGGGCGCAAGACGGTGGTGTTCCGCTGAGGCGCACTATGCCGCGCATCAAGCCCCCGCCCGTGCCCGCCACGCCCGACGAGATCGAGCAGCAGTTCTACGAGGCGCTGCAGCGCGCCGACATCGAGGCGCTGATGGCGGTGTGGTCGGACGACGACGAGATCGTCTGCGTGCATCCGGGCGGTCCGCGCGTGGTGGGGCCGGCGGCGATCCGCGCTGCCTTCGAGGCGATCTTCGCCAACGGCGCCGTCGCCGTGCGGCCGCAGAAGGTGCGCCGCCTGCAGAGCCTGAACTGCGCCGTGCACAGCGTGCTCGAGCGCATCGAGATCACCACCGCCGACGGCCTGCAGACGGCCTGGGTGCTGGCGACCAATGTCTACCTGAAGTCCGGCGGCGGCTGGGCGATGGCGGCGCACCACGCGAGCCCCGGCTCGCCGCGCGAGGCGCAGGACATCGCCGAGGGGCCGGCGACGATTCACTGAATTGGACCGCTACCGCTCGCCGCGCTGGCTGCCCGGCGGCAACGCACAGACGATCTGGCCGGCGCTGTTCGGCCGCCGCCATAACGGCGAGCCGCTGCTGTTCCGCCGCGAGCGCTGGACCACGCCGGACGCGGATTTCGTCGACGCCGACTGGCTGGGCGAGGATGCGAACGCGCCGCTGCTGGTCATGTTCCACGGCCTCGAAGGCTCGACGCGCAGCCACTACGCGCAGGCCTTCGCCGATTGGGCATGCCGCCATGGCTGGCGCTTCGTGCTGCCGCATTTTCGCGGCTGCTCGGGCGAGCTGAACCTCGCGCCGCGCGCCTACCACTCGGGCGACTTCGAGGAAATCGGCTGGATGCTGGCACAGGCGAAAGCGCGCCATGCGGGGCCACTGGTCGCCGTGGGCGTCTCGCTGGGCGGCAACGCGCTGCTGCGCTGGGCCGAGGAGACCGGCGACACGGCCGCTGCCACCGCCCGTGCCGTGGCCGCGATCAGCTCGCCGATCGACCTCGCCGCCGGCGGCCACGCCATCGGGCGCGGCTTCAACCGCCTCGTCTACACGCGCATGTTCCTGCGCAGCATGAAGCCCAAGGCGCTGGCCAAGCTGGCCCAGCACCCGGGCCTGTTCAGCCGCGAGAAGCTGCTCGCCGCACGCAACCTCTACGAGTTCGACGACGTCTTCACCGCGCCGCTGCACGGCTTCCGCAACACCGACGACTACTGGGCGCGCGGCTCGGCCAAGCCGCACCTGCCCCTCATCCGCATCCCGGCGCTGGTGCTCAACGCGCGCAACGATCCCTTCGTGCCGGGCGCGAGCCTGCCGGCGGCGCACGAGGTCGGCTCGCGGGTGACGCTGTGGCAGCCCGAGCACGGCGGCCATGTCGGCTTCCCGGCCGGACGCTGGCCCGGCCACGTGATGACCCTGCCCGACGAGGTGATGGGCTGGATCGCCCGCCACCTTTGACGCAGCATCGGCGCATGGACGAGATCGTCAAGGCGGCGCTGAAGAAGTGGCCCAACGTGCCGCACTGCTGGGGCTGGCTGGCGCTGGACGCGCGCGGCGACTGGCACATGCGCGACGAGCGTGTGCAGCGCGCCGGCCCCTTCCCGCAGGTCAAGGGCAGCCGCATCCTGCACGACAAGCTGCGCGAGTTCATCCATCGCAACTACGCTGCCGACGAGCGCGGCGCGTGGTTCTTCCAGAACGGCCCGCAGCGCGTCTACGTCGAGCTCGAAGCGGCGCCCTTCGTGTGGCGCCTGCATGCGCAGGGCGAGAGCGCACCGGCGCTGGTGAGCCACACCGGAGCGCCGGCGCAGGCCGTCGAAGCGGCCTGGCTCGACGAGCAGGGCCGGCTCTTTCTCGCCACCGAACTCGGCCTCGGCATCGTGCACACGCTGGACATGGGCCTGGCGGCCGATGCCGTCGAGCGCGCGCAGTGGGCGCCGCAGGAGATCGCCTTCGCCGAGCTGCCGCGGCGCTATCGCTACGTGCTCA
>WBZV01001369.1_pt1 | contig 11216 bp, 8 predicted proteins | sample 5204221 | NCBI WGS metagenome assembly WBZV01 (sample SAMN12344360, study PRJNA552823) | activated sludge metagenome | biome: Activated sludge suspended growth; feature: Nitrification reactor; material: Wastewater; isolation source: activated sludge from nitrification reactor of wastewater treatment...
TGCCCTGGCGGCCTGGTGGGGAGTGCGGTGCGGTCTGGGCTGGTTTCATCCCTGGCTGGCCTGGGCCTGGGATGTGTTCCTGGCCTACAGTCTGTTGTGCATGCGCGATTTGCTGGCCCATGGCCGACGCGTGCTCGATGCCCTGGACGATCTTCCCACCGCCCGCCGCCGCTTGAGCCTGTTGGTGGGTCGGGATACGGCGGCGCTGCCGCGCGACGGCATCGTGCGCGCCACCATCGAAAGCCTGTCGGAAAACCTCACCGACGGCGTGCTGACCCCGCTATGGGCTTTGTGCTTGTTCGGCCTGCCGGGGCTGATCGTGGTCAAGGCGGTGTCCAGTCTCGATTCCATGGTCGGGCATAAAAATGCTCGTTACCAGCGCTTTGGCTGGGCCGGGGCGCGGTCCGACGATCTGGCGCACTGGCTGCCGGCACGCCTGTCCGTGCCGCTGGTCGCGGCGGCGGCGGCCTTGCTGCGCTTGCATCCAGGATCGGCGTTCCGGGCTGCGTGGCGCGATCACGCCCTGCTGCCTAGCCCCAACTCGGGTTGGAGCGAAGCCGCCTGCGCCGGCGCGCTGCGGGTACGGCTGCTCGGGCCGATCCGCTACGGCGGTCAACTGGTCACCGAGGCGTTCATGGGCGATGCCGATTGGCCCGCCGATCTGGACGGCGCCGATCTGCGGCGAGCCTTGCGTCTGATCCTGGTCTGCAATCTGTTGGCGGTGGCCGTCGGTCTGACGCTGATCCCGCTTCGGGTGCTCATGCCGTGGTGAGCGAACGGGCACCATGCGTGGGAGGTGCGGGGTGAGCCAGGCCATGCACGGCGGCAGAATCGACTTGGCGTGCCTGACTTACGGCGGCGAGGCGCGGGATTGGCTCGATTTCAGCGTCAATCTCAATCCCTACGCGCCGCCGCTGAATGCGACAATCTGGCGACGGATCGGTGCCGCCGCCGGTTGCTACGGCGATCCCGCAGCGCGCGGACTGCAGGATCGCTTGAGCCAGTATTATGCGGTGCCCCCGCCATGCCTGCTGCCCACGGCCGGCGGGAGCGAGGCGTTATATCTGGCGACACGGTTGTTCGCGGGCAAAACCGTGCTGGTGGCCGAGCCTGGGTTTGGCGATTACGCTCGGGCGGTGGCGGCGGCGGGTGGGATAGCTGTTCGTCATGGGATCTTCCATCCACACACCGGCAGCGCTCCAGCCGCCGTTCTCGCCCGGCTCGACCGCGCCATCGCCGATCATCGGCCCGCCTGCGTGCTGTTGGGCAACCCCAACAACCCGACCGGCCACGGCATTCCCGCCCGCGAATTGGGCGGGTTCATCCGCGCCCACGACTGCGCCTGGATCGTGGACGAAGCCTTCAGCGAATTTGCCGGCGTGGACCCGCCGCATTCCCTGTTGCCACACCTGACCGATTTGCCGCGCCTGCTGATCGCCCATTCCCTGACCAAGAGCTTCGCCGTGCCGGGCTTGCGGATCGGCTTTCTCGCCACGGCCTCGCGCGCTTGGTTGGAGCGTTTGGCGGACCTGCAACCGCCCTGGAGCGTGAGCAGCTTGGTCCAGAGCTGGGCTGAGATCGTGCTGGCCGCCGAGGCGCGGACGGCCTTGGAAGAGGGGCTACATCGATTGGCGCGAGCGCGGGCGCGCTTGCTCGTCGGCCTCGGTGCGATCGGTGGTTTGCGGCCGTATCCCAGCGCCGCCAACTTCATTCTGGTCGAACTGTTGGGGGGGCTCTCGACCGGCGAACTGTCGGAACGGCTGGCCGCGCGGCGCATCCTGATCCGGAGCTGCGATTCATTTCACGGGCTGACGCCGGGTCGCTTCTTCCGGCTGGCGGTGCGTCGTCCCGCCGACAATGCTCGGTTGCTTGCCGCCCTGCGGGACTGCGTGCCATGAAGCGGCGTCCGCCAGCCAAAGATTCGCAGATGGAGCGGAAGGACTGGGCGAAGCCGTCCGGCCCTTCCGCGCGGCTTGCGATGGCAAGTGTCCGCTGGAATTACCAGGTCAGTGTTTTCGTGTCATCCTTGAACAAGGCGGCGCCGGTCAGCTCGGGTTTGCCCACCTGAATTCCCGGCAGCAGGTCGGCTTCCGCGACGCCGTAATGTTTCATGCACATCGGACAAGCGATGACCACGCCGCCTTTGCTCAGGATTTCGCCCAGCTTCTTTTGCGGTTCGCCGTATTTCGCGGCGTTGCTCTTGGCGCCGACGAAGACGCCCTTATCGTTCAGAAAAACCGTCAGCGGGTGCCCTCGTTCCATTTGCGCCTTGCCGAAAGTGATCGCCATGTTGGCGCGATGAGCGTCGTCGGTGGTCATGTTCACGAACAGCGGGTCCGTGTCTCCGGCGAACGCCGGCGCGGCGATGCCGCCGACCAGCAGCGCCACGACAACCAGCAGATTTTGTAAAGCTTTCATTCATGTCTCCTCATCGAATGATTTTGGATAAAAAGTCATGACAGACTCATGCCTGTCGGCAACGATTATATCCGCCGGATGAAGCCCTCGTTCACCTTGCGGGATTACATGGGGTTTCCACCGCTGTCCGGCCGCTCGCCGGGATGGGCGTGCGCAACCGTTGCATTCCGCGTGGCCGCGCCGTATATCCAGAATCATCCAGGCCAGGAGCGACGACGATGCCGACCCGTCTTGCGCGGTATTTGTTCGAACCAGACTCCGTCGCGCTGATTGGCGCCAGCGAGCGACCCGGTTCGCCGGGCGCGGCGCTGACCCGTAATGTGCTGGCCGGCGGCTTCAAGGGCGATCTGTTCCTGGTCAACCGCCGGCATCGACGCGTACAGGGGGTGTCGGCTTTCCGGCATCTGTCCGAGCTGCCGCGTACTCCAGAATTGGCGATCCTCGCCACGCCCGCTTCCACCCTCCCGGCGCTGCTGGCCGAGCTGGGTCGGCACGGCACCGGGGTCGCGGTGATCGTCAGCGCCGCCGCTTCGGGCAAGACCAATAGGACGGTGGACCCGTATCCCGCCCTGCTTGCGGCGGCCAAACCGCACGGACTACGCGTGCTCGGCCCGGACAGCCTCGGCCTCATGGCGCCGCGTATCGGTCTCAACGCCTCGCTCGGCCATCGCTTCCCGCCGCCCGGCCATCTGGCCCTGGTCGCCCAGTCGGGGATGGTGCTGACGCCGGTGCTGGAATGGATGGCCAGCCGAGGCATCGGCGTCTCCGGCATGGTCGCGCTGGGCACCGGCATCGATATCGGTTTCGCCGAATTGTTGGATGAATTCGCTGACGACCCCAACACCCAGGCCATTCTGCTGTGTCTGGAGGCGCTTCCCATGGGTGCGGCGGGAACCGGCATCGAAATCGCCCGATCCTTCCTGTCGGCGGCGCGGGCGGCGGCGCGGGTCAAACCGGTGCTGGTGGTGCGCGCCGGTCGAGGCGGCGACACGGCCTCGCATCGGACCGATGCCGTGTACGACGCCGCTTTTCGCCGGGCCGGCATGCTGCGAGTGCAGTCGCTGCGCGAGCTGTGCTGGGCCGCCGAGACGCTGGCGCTCGACCTGCCGGTGAACGGCGACCGGCTGGCCATCGTCGGTAACAGCCGAGAACTGGGTCTGCTGGCCACCGATACCCTGCTGGCGGAAGGCGGGCGGCTGGCTCGGTTCTCAGCCGCGACCGAAGCGGCGTTACGCCCGATCGTGCCGGGCGCCACGCCCGACAACCCGCTCGATCTGGGTCGCGACGCGGGCCGTTCCCAGCTCGCCGCCGTCCTGGATATCCTGCTGGAAGCGCCGGAAACCGACGGTATATTGATGCTGCACGCGCCAAACGCGTTGGTTGCGGCCGCCGATGGCGCCGCCGCCGTGATCGAAGCCATCGAACGGTATCGCGCGCGCGGCGGCCAACGACTGGGCGTGTTGACCTGCTACTTGGATATCGACAATGCCCGCGCCATTCGGCGGCGCCTGCTGGCGGCGCGCATTCCCGCCTACGACACGCCGAACGACGCGATCCGGGCTTTCATACGGCGCTGGTGTCAGCAGCGGAACCGGATCGCGTTGCTGGAGACGCCGCCGGATCGGTCGGATCGGTTCGACGCCGACCCCACCGTCGCGCGCCGGATTCTTCAGCGGGCGCTGGCGGAAGGTCGCGAGCTCCTGAGCGCTTCGGAAACTTCGGCGTTGCTGACGATGTACGGTATCTCGCCGCAAACGGTGGCATCGGCTGCGACCGCCCCGCCCACCGCGCCGGTACTGCTGGATCTGGCGATTCGTATGGTCGTCGATCCGGTGTTCGGACCCGTGCTGCTGCTGGGGCTGGGCGGAGGCGCCGCCGCTTTGTCCGACGAGGTCGTCGCCGCGTTGCCGCCGCTTGATCCGGTATTGGTGCGGGCAGCGCTCGCGCAAACTCGAATCCAGCGGTTGCTGCAAAATGTCGACTCGGATCGGGATGGCTTGCTGGATGATGTCGTCTTGCTGCTGGTCAAGGTGGCGCGGCTGATCATCGATCTGGCCGAGATCGTCGAACTGGCACTGAACCCGATCGTGGTCAACACCGCCGGTGTGACGGTGGGTACCGCCAGGGTCCGCATCGCGACCGCCACGGAGCCGGCTCACGGCCGGTTGGCGATTCGGCCCTATCCTCGAGAATTGGAGGAAACTCTGTCGCTGCCAGACGGTTCCACGTTGTGGATTCGCCCGGTGCGGCCGGAGGACGAACCAGGCTTTATCGCCGGCTTCGCTCAGTTGTCGCGCGAAGAGGTACGGATGCGGTTCATGTACGTGGTCAAGGAATTGACGCATGCCGATGCCGCCCGCTTGACCCGGATCGACTACGATCGGGAAATGGCGCTGGTGGCGCTGCGTCAACGAGTCGGGCAAGCGCCCGGGCTCTGTGGCGTGGCGCGGTTCGGCCACGGCTTCGATCGCGCGCGGGCGGAATTCGCCATCGTGCTGTTGCGCGACGCCACCGGCATTGGTCTCGGTAGCTTGTTGTTGCGCCGGTTGATCGACCATGCCCGCCGTCAGGGCATCCGCGAGTTGTTCGGGGAAGTCCTGCGTGACAACGAGTCGATGCTGAAACTGTGCCGGGCGATGGGTTTCACCGTCCGGGCCTGTCCCGGCGATCCCGGCGTGATGATCGCCACCCTGCCGCTGACCGGCTAGAACTGCAAGACCAGTGTCGCCAGGCCGCTGCCCAGCAGTGCCCCGGCCAGCACGTCGCTGGGATAGTGCAGGCCGAGCACCACCCGCGACAGCGCCACCAGCACGGTGAACGGCACCACCAGCCAGGCCAGCGCGGGGTAGGCGCAAACCGCCACGATGCTGAACGACACCGCGTGCAAGGTGTGGCCAGAGGGGAAGCTGTACTCGTCGAGTGGCGCCACCGAAGCCCGGATATGATCGTGGCGAGCGCAGGGCCGCAAGCGGGTGGTGCGGGATTTCAGCCACTTATACAGTGCCAACGCCAATATCCCGGCCGCCAACATCCTTGCCACCACCGGCAAGGCTGTTTCGCCCAGAACGAACAGCAATGCCAGCATCAAGGTGTACCAGAATACGCCGTCGCCCAGGCGACTGACCACAGCGAACAGCCGTTCCAAGCCACGGCGCTGGCTGGCCCGGTTGAACCGTAGGCACCAGGCCAGATCCAGTTCCGCCAACCGTCGCAGCGGCATTGCTTCATGGGTTCTGTTCATGGACCTTGCTCCTCGTAGGCCGAGTCTAGATACCATCGCTCCAACTGCTGGCAAATGCGCTCCCAATCGAACGCGAGAACCGCTTGGCGGGCCGCCTGCCCCAGGCTCCAACGAAGCGTGGAGTCGTCGGCCAGCCGACTCGCCGATTCGATGAACGCGGCTGGGTCGTCGCATGGCGCCAGCAGACCGCTTTGGTCATGGACGATGTGGCGATGGGCGGCGGCGTAGTCGAAGGCCACCACCGCCAGCCCGCTGGCCATCGCTTCCAGGGTGACGTTGCCGAAGGTTTCGGTCAGGCTGGGGAATAGAAAGAGATCGGCCGACGCGTAATGCGCCGCCAGATCCGCGCCGATACGCATGCCTGGGAACACGATTTCGGGATGGCGGGCTTGCAGCCGCGCCGCCAGGGGGCCGTCACCGACCAGCACCAGGCGTGTGGCAGGGCGGATCGCGCGCAAGGCTCGGTATGCCGTCAATACCAGTTGCAGGTTTTTTTCCGCCGCCAGCCGACCCACGTACAAGGCCACCGGATCGCTCGGGCTCGCTCCCCAACTCCGGCGCAGCGCCGGATCACGATGGGCTGGATCGAACAGTCGGGTGTCCACGCCACGCGCCAGCACCCGCAGCCGATGAAAGCCCAAGGTTCGCAGTTCCGCCGCCAACCCCTCGGTTGGTACCAGCGTGCAATCGGTCCGATTGTGGAAACGGCGCAGGTAGGCAACGATGGGGCGCGCCAGCAGGCCCATGCCATAGTGGCGGCTGTAGGCATGAAAGTTGGTGTGAAAACCGGAAAAGACCCGTAGGCGCAGACGGCGGGCCACCGCCAACGCCGAATGGCCCAGCGGGCCTTCGGTCACGATATGCACCACGTCCGGCGGGGCCTGGCGCCAGCGCTCCAGCAGCAGGCGGCCAGCGGGAAAACCGATGCGCAGATCCCGATAGAATGGGATAGCGGCGCCGGTCACCGGCCACACGTCCAACGCTCCGTCGCGGTGGGGATCGTCGCGCGGATGCTGGCGTGGCCGGATCAGTTGCACGGAATGACCGCGAGCGAGCAGGCCATCGACCAACCGGCCGACGGTCATGGCTACCCCATTGACTTCGGGGCCATAGGTTTCCGTGACGATGCCGACCCGTAGCCGACGCAAACCGGCATTGGGAAACAGCGGGGAAGGGATAGCGATCATGCCGGCACTATGGCCGGTTCGCGCAAAACTTTTATGAAGCCGGGATGATCATCCGATGACAACGAGTGGAACGGACAAGGGTATGTGAACCCGGTCCGAGAAGCTTAGCGGCCGGGTAGACCTGATGACGGCAAGCGGCGCGACAAATCCGGGAACCACACCTCGCCGGGCAGCAGGCGCTGGGTCACGCCTCGGTAGGTGGCGCCATCCTGGATCAGTTCGACGAAAGGTCGAGGCGATGGGCAGAGCAGGAACAGTCCGACAACGGTCAGATAGAGCAGCACCGTGCCGATGGGCTGGTTGAGGCTGCCCAGGCTCAGCGCGGTGCCAAAGGAGCTTTTCAGCAGTTTCTTGCCGAGCAGATCAATGCTGTAGAACTCGTCCAGCAGCAGATGGACGATAAAACCCAGAGTGATGAAGGCGCCGCAAAGCCAGGCATGGATCACGGACGCATTGAAGGCATGGTAGGCGATGAAGGTGGTGGCCAGACCGAAACCGATGCCCGCCGGAATCGAATGGACTAGGCCGCGGTGGACGGTGAGGTGGTCGAGCAGAACGAACGCGCCATAACGGAGCAGCAGGAAACAGCCCAACCACAGCACCAGCAGTTCCACCAGCGAATAGCGCTGGCCAAAGGTGAAGACCAGCAGAAACCCCGCCACCACCGCCAGCGCCGCGAAGGCAATGCGGACCGGGATCGAGTTCGGCGAATCGATGTCGGGCAGCAGGCCGCCGATCACCCCCAGCACGAAATAGCCGATCACCGCCTGATGAGGGAACATCCCGGTCATCGTCAGCGCGGTGGCGGTTACGCCGCTGACCGCCATCGCGCCCATCAGATGGGTGTTGAAATCCGCCATTTCAGCCTTGTTGCAGCAGATGACGTAGGTCGATGATCGAGGCGTTGGCGCGCGAGATGTACGAGCCCATGACCAAGGAGTGGTTTGCCATTGGCCCGAATCCGCTGCCATTGAGGATGATCGGGCTCCAAATGAAGGCTTGGGTGTTTTTCAGTTCGCGGATGATTTGCTGGAATGACACTAGGGCGTTCTTGTCCTCCAGGACACTGGCGAAATCCACCTCCAGTGCCTTCAGGGTATGCAGCAAGGCCCAGGTATAGCCGCGTGCCTCGAAGAAGATATCGTCGATCTGTAACCACGGCGTTTTAACATTGACCTCGCTTGGCGTCGGTGTCGATTGCCGCGCGTGCGCATCGCCGGCTAGATCCGTATTAATGCGGGCTTGGCCAACGCTGGCCGCCAGTCGTTGCGCCAGACTCCCCAACCTCTTTTCGACCACCGCTAAATAGGCGTTCAGGTTATCGGCGCGGGTGAAGAACTGCCCGTCATAGGCTTTTTCGTCCGCGAGTCGGTCCAGATAGCGATACAGCGCCTTGATGCCGTCGCGGTATTCCGATTCAGTCGCTGGAAGAATCCAGTGGTTCGAGTCGTAGTTGAATTTCGGTTCGGCGATCTGTAAGTCCTTGTCTTCGACCGACTGGGTTTGCGCGCGGCTGAAATCGTTGCGCATGGCGCGGGCTAGGTCACGCAGTTCGGTCAGCGCCCCGAATTCCCAGTTGGGGATATTATCCAGATAGACGCCCGGCGGTGTGACATCGTTGCTGAGGTAGCCGCCCGGTTTATCCAGCAAAGTCTCGGCGATGCGAATCGCCGTGGCGGTAGTTACATAACCAGGCACCAATTTTTTCGGTTCGTTGTGGGCCTTTTCCAGCGCACTTGCGCGCACATCGAACTCGCCGGGCGAGCGTGACCAGAGGAAACCGAGCACGATCACCACGATCACGTAGGTGACCAAGAACAGGCCCAGGGTCCACCACAGTCCTTTTTCCTTCCAGGTGCGAGGATGGTAGTACGTCGCCACTTTGGTGACTTTGTCGCCCAAGTTCGATTTTTTCGCGGATGCGGAGTCTTGCGGGTCCATTTCGTATTCCTTGGTTCGCTAGTCGGAATGGGTTCCAGGCATTCACATCTGCCGGATTCGGGTCCGTTGCTCTTCCAGCTTGACAATAGCTGTTTGGAGTTCCGCCAGGCGGGTGCGTTCCTTTTCGACCACGGTGGCCGGAGCGCGGCCGAGAAAATCGGCGTTGCCCAGTTTGGCCGCGCCACGTTCCTCTTCCTTGCGCAATTTGGCGATTTCCTTGTCGAGGCGGGCGATCTCCGCCGTCTTGTCGATCAAGCCGGCCATCGGAATCAGAATGTTCATGCCGCCGACCAGCGCGGTGGCGGCTTCGGGAACCGGCGCGTGATCGTCCAGCCAGTCGATCGTTTCCAGCCGACCCAGGGTGATCAGCGCCCGGCGCTGCCGTTCCAGCCGCTGGCGATCGTCGCTCGAACCGTGTCGCAGCAGCACCGGCAGCGGTTTGCCCGGCGCGATGTTCATCTCGGCGCGAATGCGGCGCACGCCCAGCAGGAATTGCTGGAGCCACTCGATGTCGGCAACCGCCGCGTCATCGACCAGCGTCCTGTCCGCTTCGGGATAGGGCTGGAGCATGATGGAGTCGCCCGCCACACCGGCCAGCGGCGCGACGCGTTGCCAGATTTCCTCGGTGATGAACGGCATCAGCGGGTGCAACAGGCGCAGCAGGGTTTCCAGCGCCTGAACCAACGTTCGCCGGGTGCCGCGTTGCGCCGCTTCGGAACTGGCGGGGTCGGTCAGCACCGGCTTGGACAGTTCCAGATACCAGTCGCAGAATTCGTTCCAGGTGAACTCGTAGATCGCCTGCGCCATCTGGTCGAGACGGTAGCCTTGCACCGCCGCGTTGACCTCGTCGATGGTGCGTTGCAGGCGGGCCAGAATCCAGCGGTCGGCCTGACTGAGTTCGATCTCGCCGCCGTTCAGTCCGGTATCCTTCCCCTCGGTGTTCATCAACACGTAGCGGGCGGCGTTCCACAGCTTGTTGCAGAAGTTGCGGTAGCCCTCGACCCGGCCCATGTCGAACACGATGTCGCGCCCGGTGGTCGCCAGCGCGGCGAAGGTGAAGCGCAGCGCATCGGTGCCGTGGGCGTGAATGCCGGCTGGGAACTGCTTGCGGGTATCCTTTTCGATGCGCGGGGCCATCTGCGGTTGCATCAGTCCGCTGGTGCGCTTGGCCACCAGATCGTTTAGGTTGACGCCGTCGATGATGTCCAGCGGATCCAGCACGTTGCCCTTGGATTTCGACATCTTGTTGCCGTCCTGGTCGCGCACCAGGCCGTGGATGTAGACCTCGCGAAACGGCACGTCGCCCATGAACTTCAGGCCCATCATGATCATCCGCGCCACCCAGAAGAAGATGATGTCGAAACCGGTGACCAGTACGCTGGTGGGATAGAATGTCTTGAGCGCCTCGGTGTTCTCCGGCCAACCGAGGGTCGAGAACGGCCACAACGCCGAGGAGAACCAGGTGTCCAGCACGTCGGCATCCTGCTCCAGCGTCACATCCGGGCCCAGTCGATGCTTGGCGCGTACCTCCGCCTCGTCGCGACCGACATAGACCTTACCCTGCGGGTCGTACCAAGCGGGAATGCGGTGACCCCACCAGATTTGCCGGCTGATGCACCAGTCCTCGATCCGGTTCAGCCAGTCGAAATAGGTCTTTTCCCAGTTTTCCGGGATGAATTTGATCTTACCGGTTTTGACTGCGGCGATGGCGGGGCCGGCCAGCGGTCCGGTTTTCACATACCATTGATCGGTCAGCAGTGGCTCGATCACGGCGTGGCTGCGGTCGCCGCGTGGCACCATCAGCTTGTGCGACCGAGTCTCCTCCAACAATCCCTGTTCCTCCAGGTCGCCGACGATGTGCCGGCGGGCCTCGAAGCGGTCCAGACCGCGATAGGCTTCCGGGCCGTTGTCGTTGATGCGGGCGCTGGGCGTGAAGATGTTGATCAGCGGCAGGCGATGACGCTGGCCGACCGCATAGTCGTTGAAATCGTGGGCCGGGGTGATCTTGACGCAGCCGGTGCCGAAGGTCGGGTCCACGTACTCGTCAGCGATGATGGGGATATTGCGTCCGGTCAGCGGTAGAACGGCATGCAGACCGATCAGATGCTTGTAGCGCTCGTCGTCGGGATGCACCGCCACAGCGGTATCTCCCAGCATGGTTTCCGGGCGGGTGGTGGCGACGATCAGATCGCCGCCGCCTTCGGCCAGCGGATAGCGGATGTGCCACATGAATCCACTTTCCTCGGCGCTGACCACTTCCAGATCCGAGACGGCGGTGTGTAGCACCGGGTCCCAGTTGACCAGCCGCTGGCCGCGATAGATCAGCCCTTCCTCGTACAGGCGAACGAACACCTCGCGCACGGCGGCGGACAAGCCATCGTCCATGGTGAAGCGCTCGCGGCTCCAGTCCACCGAGGCGCCCATCCGCC
>WBZV01001371.1_pt1 | contig 11200 bp, 10 predicted proteins | sample 5204221 | NCBI WGS metagenome assembly WBZV01 (sample SAMN12344360, study PRJNA552823) | activated sludge metagenome | biome: Activated sludge suspended growth; feature: Nitrification reactor; material: Wastewater; isolation source: activated sludge from nitrification reactor of wastewater...
ACATCTATTGAAAGATCGCTTTCCCGTCAGTCCATATTTGCATTACAAACGAAACGACATGTTACAAAATATTTCCTGGTCGCAATTCTGGCTGGTAATTATCCTGACAAGTTTAATCTATTATCTCCTTATCTGGATCATTATCTATAAGGCTAAATTTTCATTGCCTCCTTTCAAACCCCGCATTTCAAATGCTGTATTCAGTTCCGGAACGGACGGGGAGGATATAAATGTTATCCTTCGTGACCTGGAGCGAACGTTTGAGGACAGGCAAAATAAAAGCGAACTCATTCTGGCTTTAAAGAGGAAAATCCAATCCTACCAGGAGATAGATGATCCCGGTTTCCGTGACTCCATTAACCGGTTCATTCTTTCCGAAAGCCAAACTAAATGCTCCATCCGTCTGGATGAGGATGATCTGAGGACCCTATGGAAATGACGTGATGGAGCACCGAACCCTATCTCCCTAAAAGGGAACTATTATAAAGGAAAACTAAAAACTGTGTGTATGAAAAAAGTGAGTTTGTTCTTTCTCGTAATGATCCTGACTGCTGTTGCTCTTGCGCAGGATGGCAATGCCGGTATCAACGAAGCCAATACCAAGGTCAGAAGTTATTTCGCCGCCGGTACCAACCTGATGTATGCTGTTGGAGCAGTTTTGGGATTGATCGGCGCCGTCAAGGTTTACTCTAAATGGAACAGCGGTGACCCGGATACGGGTAAAGTTGCTGCCGCCTGGTTCGGGTCCTGCGTGTTCCTTGTGGTTGTGGCCACTGTGATCCGAAGCTTCTTTGGCGTGTAGCCCTCGACAAACCCCTCCCTGAAAGGAGGGGCATATTAACACTATTCTTAAAACTCTAAATCAATACTTATGAAAATGAAATTTATTTTATGCTTACTGTTTTCTGTTATTTGTTATTCGGCCTTCGCACAGTATATCGGTGTAAGGGCCCGGTATACGGAAACCAGACTGGTCGATGATGCACCCAATCCTCCCAAAAGGGAAAACCGGCTTATTCTTTCTTTTTACACTGTAACCTTTAACGGTACCGAGAATGTTTTTACGCCGGTAGTATTATCCAATTATGAAATCTGGATAGAAAAGCAAGGTTTGCAATATGGCAATGTAATGGGCGGGGTACTTGATTCCACCGGTAATAATTATCCCGGCTATGCCTGGCCGGCTCCCAAGGCCGTTTCCTATTACAATACACTTGGGCTGAATTATATTGATTGTAACCCTAATGTTGCGACACATTATGTAGTGAACGGACATGAACTGGATTGTGGATTCATCACCGTTTCGTACTGGGATATTGATTATGGCACAATGCAGCCCATTGAATGTTTTCCTGCCCCGAATATCTGCTTGCCTTATTATGATTTTATGCACCCCTATTATTGGAATCCGGGGAATGTAAACTTTAGCGAAGGAACCATTTTCCCCGGACCTCCTTATAACCTGTACAATTTTCATTGTGGCGGACCGCTGCAATTAGTACGAAGAGGATTGCTTTCTTATGACACTAGTGGCAGTGTGGTACTACCCGTTCGTTTTGCTAACGTCCGGGCTGAGATTAGTGCTGAAGATCGGGTAACCATCTCCTGGTCCAATATGACTGAATCAGAAATTCAAAACTATACTGTTGAAAGTTCTGTTGACGGTGTTTTATTTCAGCCAACCGGAACTGTATTGCCAACTGGTAATAATGGCGAAAGGGCCGACTATACCTATTCCACTAGCCAGACAGCTGCAACAGGTTACTACCGGATAAAGGCAACTGAATTTACAGGTAATGTATTGTACTCTACTATACTTGTTGTAAGGAGAACTATTCCGGTAGTACTGTCGGATCAATCTTTCAGTACTTATCCTAATCCTGTCACCGCAGGGGAGTTTACTATCCGGTTGGCAAATGCTCCCGCTGGCAGGTATATCTGTTCTGTTATTAATTCGGAAGGAAATCCTGTCCGGCAAAAGATGATCCAGCATAACTCCGTTGACCTGGTAAGGCAAATTGATATGTCAGGCATGCCGTCCGGAATCTACCAGGTTCTGCTGCGCAGTTCCGACAAAAAATTCACTCAAAGAATCGTCTATGTCAACTAGTATCTATTCCATCAATAAGGGGATCAACCGCCCGATAGAATTCAAGGGAATAAAGGCACAATATATCTGGTACCTGGGTGGCGGCTTATTGGCACTGTTGATCCTTTTTGCCATCCTGTATATATGCGGGGTGAACACATTTGTTTGTTTGCTGATCATACTCCTTGCAGGAACAGGTTTATTCATGCATGTTTATAAACTAAGCCGTCAATATGGCGAGCATGGAATGATGAAGACCCTGGCCAAAAGGTCTATACCATCAGTGGTAAAAATATATTCAAGAAAAGTATTTACTGAACTGTGGAAAAACAAATAAAAGACATATTGCCCCTTTTTGGAGTAGAGCATGATTGTATCTTATCCAAGCAAGGAGATGTTACCATCGTTTATGAAGTGGAATTGCCCGAACTTTTCACTTTATCAGACCAGGAGTATGAGGTACTTCACCAGTCACTGATCCGTGCCATCAAGGTACTCCCTGCAGGAACCGTTTTTCACAAACAGGACTGGTTTACACAATCCAAACATGCGGCTGATTTCAGCGCCATCGGTGTGAGTTTTTTATCCCGTGCCAGTGAACGATTTTTTAATGAACGGCCCTATCTGGATCACCAGTGCTATATCATGCTGACCAAAAAGCCTGCCGGAAGAAAAGCGGGTTCTTCTCTTTTCTCCAATTTACTGAGGCGTTCCATTGTTCCGGAACAAACACTGAAACCACAACTCTTACAGGATTTTCTCGATAATGCTGGACAGTTTGAAAGAATTATCAATGACAGCGGATTAATGAAGCTGAAAAGACTTATTAATGAAGAACTGAGCGGAGAACAACAATACTGCGGGCTGGTAGAACGATACCTGAACCTGCAGCCTAACGAAAAATCATTTATTCTCCATGATATTTCCTTTGAGGATGGTCTTAAGGTGGGTCCGAATCATTGCCAGTTATTTACACTGGCGGATGCAGTTGACCTGCCCTCTTATTGCGGTTCCCGGATCAACTATGATAAGTACTCGACGGATAAATCAAAATTCAGTGTAGGCTTTGCCTCACCGTTAGGACAGTTGCTTTCCTGCAATCATATTTATAACCAGTACATTTTTATAGAAGATCCGCAGAAAACGATTCAGAAACTGGAGAGCAAAAGGCTAAGGTTGCATTCCCTGAGCGCTTATTCCAGGGAGAATTCCATCAGCCGGGATGCCACTAATGATTTTTTGAACGAGGCGATTAGCCAGCAACGACTGCCTGTGAAATCCCATTTCAATGTGTTAGTGTGGACGGATAGTAAAGATGAGTTGAAGGACACAAGAAACCTGGTATCATCAGCCCTGTCCCAGATGGATGCGGTACCGAAGCAGGAGCTGTCGGGGGCGCCGCAGATATTTTGGGCAGGCATACCGGGTAATGAGGCAGACTTTCCCATGAACGATACCTTCGACACATTTGCTGAGCAAGCCTGTTGTTTCCTGAACCTGGAGACCAATTACCGGTCCTCGATTTCTCCCTGCGGGATCAGGTTAGGTGACCGACAGTATGGAAAGCCGGTGCATGTGGACATCAGTGATGAACCCATGAAGAAAGGTCTTATCACCAACCGGAATAAATTCATTCTTGGTCCTTCAGGAAGCGGAAAGAGTTTTTTTACCAATCACATGGTGCGTTCCTACTACGAACAGGGGACTCATATTGTGCTGGTAGATGTGGGACACAGTTATAAAGGGCTTTGCCAGATGGTGAAGGGGTATTATTTCACCTATGAAGAAAAGAACCCGATCCGATTCAATCCTTTTCATATCGGGGAAGGCGATGTACTGGATACAGAAAAAAAGGAAAGTATCAAGACATTATTACTAGCGCTATGGAAAAAAGATAATGAAACCTTTAACCGAAGCGAATATGTTGCCCTTTCCAATGCGTTGCAGCTTTACTATGAAGCCCCCTCCCGGCCTTCCCCTGAAGGGGAAGGAGAAGGAATCTTTCGATGCTTTAATACATTCTATGAGTTCTTACAAAGGGATTTTGTAGAAGTATTGAAAAGAGATGAAGTCAAGGAAAAAGATTTTGATATTTCTAATTTCCTCTATGTACTCCGGCCATACTATAAAGGCGGTGAGTTTGATTACCTGCTTAATGCCACAGAGAACCTGGAACTGTTAAAAGAACGATTTATTGTTTTTGAACTTGATAATATCAAAGACCACCCGATACTGTTCCCGGTCGTTACGATCATCATTATGGAAGTGTTTATTTCCAAAATGCGGAAGTTGAAAGGAATTCGCAAGATGATCCTGATCGAGGAAGCCTGGAAGGCGATTGCCAGGGAGGGTATGGCAGAGTATATTAAATACCTCTTTAAAACAGTCCGAAAGTTCTATGGTGAAGCCATTGTGGTTACCCAGGAAGTGGAAGATATTATTTCCTCTCCGGTGGTGAAGCAGGCCATCATCAATAATTCCGATTGCAAGATACTCCTCGATCAATCCAAGTACCAGAATAAGTTTGACCAGATACAGGAACTATTAGGCCTGACAGAAAAAGAAAGGGCCCAGGTGCTTTCTATTAACAAGGCCAACGATCCTGGTAAGAAGTATAAGGAGGTTTTTATTTCACTGGGGGGTATGCTTTCCAAAGTGTACAGAGTGGAGGTATCGGCCGAAGAGTACCTGGCTTATACTACGGAGGAAACAGAAAAAGTCAAATTAATGCAGTTGGCCGAGCAGTTTGACGGAGATATTGAAAAAGCCATTACTCATTATTTAATCAATAAAAATTAAGATTTATGAAGCGGATGATTTGTGTGTGTTTGTTAAGTTCTCTGGTTTTCGTTGCCTGCAAAAAGAAAGAGCAATCCGGATCCGAAGTTGGGGAAGTTGCAGTGGCCACTGCAAAGATGGCTGCCTGTGGTAAAGAAATTGTAACAGATAAACCAGTAAAAGCCGGCGAAACCGGTATCATACTCCCGGCAGGGACTAAACTTTGTATCACTACTGACAACCTGGAGGTTCGTATTGAACTGCCGGCAGGATATGCTTTTCTTTCCAAAGATTTGCCTTTTACGGAAAGAGCGTTGCCGGTCTTTGCAACCTATGCCTGTTATTGCAGTGTAGTAAATAATGCCTGCCAGGTGTTTTATATGGAGGGTATGGGTTTTGGTTGCCTGCAGTCATCTTGTACAGGGGCCTGCACCGGTAAGTTTACTTACAAGGGTTATAGTGTAAACCGGGTGATCAACCTTGCTGATAAAACAAGCTTTTTCAGTTTGGCAGAAATACAGGAAGAAATCAGAAATATCATAAAAGATGTTTCTCCCATTGAGGCCTATGGAAAATTCTCTCTCCTCGGTGTTTCCTTCTTTTTTGTCCAGGATGAAAAAATCTTTTTGGAGAAAGCAACCTGCGACTGTGAGGGTACACAGGCCTGTAAGCTAAAAGTGGTTAACCTTCCTTCGCGAAGTGGCGAAGAAACAGCCAAAAAAATTTACTTCTGTGAAGGTGGTTGCAATGGTTGCGAACTGACCATTAACTAAAAAGTGTTTCTCCTATTCCGTTCTTGGTTGCGGTTATACAGGAATGTCCTCCCGCAAATGGCGGGGGGACGCCTGTATCCTAAAATGTTAATGTATGAAAAAACTAATCATCGTGCTGGCCTTGTTCTTTAGTATGCAGTCCCAGGCACAGTTCCAGATAGCCGAGATTATCAAGGCGGGTATAAAAAAGGTCATTGTGGCGGTTGACCTGAAGATTCAAAAACTCCAGAATAAGACGATCTGGTTGCAAAATGCGCAAAAGACCCTGGAGAATGCATTGTCCAAAACAAAGCTTACCGAGATCAGCGGTTGGGTGGAGCGCCAACGAAAACTATATGATGATTATTTCCAGGAACTGAGAAAAGTAAAGAATGCGCTTACCTATTACCACCGGATCAAAGATATTATTGAGAGCCAACCGGCCATGGTGAAGGAATACAAAGCAGCCTGGGCCTTGTTCCGGCAGGATCGAAATTTCACTGCAGATGAATTGGAATACATGAGTGAGGTCTATACTGGAATCCTTGGTGAAAGTGTCAAGGCCATTGACCAACTGCTGATGGTAGTGAATGCCTTTACCACACAAATGAGTGATGCAGCAAGGATGAAAATCATTAATACAGCCGCTGATGAAATGGAAAAGGGGTTCATGGACCTGAAAGAGTTTAACAACCAGAACAAACTGATCAGCCTGCAACGGGCTGCTACGAAAGGTGAAATTGAATATGTTAAAAGATTATATGGTTTAACCCCCAATCCCTAAACCCTCCCTACCTCCCTAAAGGGAGGCTTATTAAAAAGATAAATGATGAAAAAGATACTACTATTCGTTTTGCTTAGTTCAAACATATGTTTTGGACAATCACAGGAAGCAAAGCAACTCCTGCTCAATGTTGAAAAACTCGCCCAGTTGAAACTGATGCTTTCGCATATGAAGACAGGTTACCAGATTCTGGAAAAAGGCTATACCTCTATTAAAAATATCTCGCAGGGCAATTTCAACCTGCACCGGGATTTCCTCGACGGGTTGCTGCAGGTAAGTCCTGCGGTGAAGAAATATAGTAAAGTAGCAGACATTATCAGGGTTCAGTTGAAACTGGTCAAAGAAGCTAAAGATGCACTGGCCGAGTTCAGGGGAAGCAGGCAGTTTACAGTTGCTGAAATTGAGTACCTGGGAAATGTATATGCGAACCTGCTGAAAGAAAGTTTAAAAATGCTGGATGAACTGGCGATGGTGGTCACAGCAGGTAAACTGCGGATGAGCGATGATGAACGGTTGCAGGCGATTGACCGGATACATGATGAAGTGCTGGAGCAATATACTTTCCTGAATGAATTCAATAACGGTACGGCTATTCTTTCGCTGCAACGGGAGAAAGAGCAAATGGATATTGATTTGATGAGGAAGATTCACGGCTTAAAATGAAACTATGAGAGTATTGGTGAGATTGATCAGTGTGTTAGTGGTTTTGTTATTACCATCTGTTGCAGATGCACAAATAGCTACCCGCATCCGTTCCATGCACGAAGTATTGGAACAACTTTATGATGATATGATGCCCTTGTGCAGCCGGTTAATAGGTGTAGGCAGGGGGATTGCCGGATTTGCCGCTACCTGGTATATCGCTGCGAGGGTATGGGGCCATATTGCCCGTGCGGAAGCAATTGATTTCTATCCTTTGTTCCGCCCCTTTGTTTTGGGATTCTGCATCCTGATTTTTCCCTCCGTTATACAACTCATCAATCAACTGATGAAGCCTACTGTGACGGGAACAGCGCAGATGGTGAAAGATTCAGATGCAGCGGTAGCACAGTTATTGAAAATGAAAGAAGAAGCGATAAAAACAACGGCCTACTGGCAGATGTATGTCGGTGAAACAGGCCGGGGTGACAGGGATAAATGGTACAAGTATCATTACGGGGATAAAAAGGAGGGCTGGCTGAAAAGTATTGGCAACAATATTCGTTTCGCCTTTGACAAGTTTGGTTATAATCTCCGTAACCAGATCAAGCAATGGATGGCAGAAGTATTGAAAGTGTTATTTGAGGCCGCAGCACTTTGTATCAATACGATCCGTACTTTCTATATGATCGTGCTGGCAATACTCGGACCCCTGGTATTTGGTATTGCCGTCTTTGATGGCTTTCAGCATACCCTTACCGTATGGATAGCCCGCTACCTGAATATATTTCTTTGGCTGCCGGTGGCCAACATTTTCGGCGGTATCATGGGAAAGATCCAGGAGAATATGCTCAAAGAGGATCTGCAGCAAATCGCCAGCAACGGCGATACCTTTTTCTCTACCACTGATACAGCCTACCTGATTTTTATGATCATTGGTATTATCGGGTATTTCACGGTCCCTTCAGTTGCCAACTATATTATTCATGCCGGTGGTAATAACACCCTGTTGCAGAAGGTTACTAATATGGCAAGCATGTCTACGAGAAGCGTTGCTTCCGGTTCCGTTTCTATGACAAGAGATGCCTTGGGTGGTGCTTATAATAAAATCTCCAACAGTATGGCAGACAGTGGTGCATCCGGAGGATATTTTAAGGATAAAATTGAAGGAAAGTAAAACAGTTAGCGAATGTTTCGCAAAATGAAAAATATTGATACCGCCTTTAAGCAGGTGCGTTTATTTTCCCTGGCAGTGATTGGCCTTTGCCTGATACTGACTTTATTCATGGCGCATAAAAGCTACCAGTTAGCCACACAATCGCAACAAAGAATATTCATACTGGCAAACGGTAAAGCCCTCGAAGCATACGCTGCTGACCGGAAAGATAATGTGCCAGTGGAAGCAAGAGATCATGTCAAGATGTTCCATCATTACTTTTTCACACTTGATCCGGACGATAAAGTAATCAATAGCAATTTAACCAAAGCCCTCTACCTGGCAGATGGCTCTGCAAAACAACAGTATGATAACCTGAAAGAAAACGGGTATTACACGAATTTGATTTCCGGCAATATCAGCCAGGAAATACAAGCGGACAGCATCATCATCAATACGAGCGACTATCCTTTTCATTTCCGCTACAAGGGAGTGCAGAAAATTATTCGTCCAAGCACCATCGTTACCCGCAGTTTAGTGACTGAAGGTTATCTGCGTAATGTATCAAGGTCAGATAATAATTCACATGGTTTTCTGATTGAGCGATGGAAGACATTGGAAAATGCGGACATAAAAATTGAAAACCGTCAGTGATGTTTTTTAAGCGAAAGAAAAAGGAGGAAAAGGAAAACCCGTTGCAGGATAAAGTGGCCGGAAAGATAGCCACTGTGTTTATTAAAATTCAAAGAGGGTTTGCAGATAGGATGAATAAATATTTCAGGACTATGAAAACACAACATATCAAATTATGGCTGCTGGCATTCTGCATAGTTAGCGGGGGGCTGAGTATTTATTTTTTTGCAGATGCCATTGTCTCTAAACCGAAACCCAAATTCAGGATTGACCAGGTAAGGGTACCACAGCATTTTGACAAATCGGGTGATGAAGTCATGGAAAATGTCCTGCCTGATGATATTTACCAGCAGATACAAGACTATAAAAGACATATGGACAGTATCGGAGAGCCAATCCGGCCTGGTCTTGCTGACTCTATGAGGGTTCTCGAGGAAATTTATTTACAACAACAAAAATAGAAGTGTATGAACAATGTGAAGAGAAGAAAGATGCTGCTGGTATTGCCCTTATTAGTAATACCGTTTCTGACAATGGCCTTCTGGGCCCTTGGTGGCGGAAAGGGGACACAAGATAAAGGTATTGCCACTGAAGGATTGAATCTTGATTTGCCCAATGCCAACCTGCAAGAAGACAAACTGATGGATAAACTCAGCTTTTATGAGAAGGCAGATAAAGACTCCATGAAATTAGAAGAATGGATGCGCAGTGATCCTTATTTCAAAAGAGATACCGTGCCTGTATTCCCCAATGAACTGGAAGAACTCACCACGTTAACAGCAGGTAAGTATAATCAGCGACTCAATACCTCACCCTATGAGAAGGGGGTTGACTATCCGGAAGACCAGATCATGCAAAAGTTAAAGCTGCTGGAGAATGAAATGAATAAAACGGCAATTAATACCTATGAAGATCCGGCTAAACGAAATAATGGTTCTGATCAATTTTCATCAGAAGTGGACCGTTTGGAGCAGATGCTGCAAGTCAATAAAGCAGGAAGTAGTGATGATCCTGAAATGAAGCAGCTGGAAAACACACTGGATAAGATACTGGATATTCAGCACCCGCAGCGGGTAAAAGAACGATCTCAAAAAAACAAGGATGCGGCCTATGTGGTACGCAAGTCTTCAGGTGCTGATACGATTGTAAAAGGATTCTACAGTTACAGTGATGACAAGGAATTGGAGAGAACCGATCAAAATGCTATTGAGGCTATCATTGCTGCGAATCAAGCGATTGTCAACGGAGCCGTGGTGAAACTTCGGTTACTGAATGATGTATTTATCAATGGCAAACTGGTCCCCAAGGATGTTTTGATAGCAGGTATTGCTACGCTTGACGGAGAACGGTTGAATGTTGAGATCAATTCCATCCGCTCTGGTAAATCCATTTATACTGTCAAGCTTGAGGTCTATGATATGGACGGCCTGCCAGGCATCTATATACCCGGAACTATTAACCGGGAGGTAGCCAAGGAATCGTTTAACAATTCACTTTCACTGGCGGATATGACCACTCTTGATCCTTCACTCAAAGCACAGGCTACCGCTACCGGTATCGGCACTATCAAATCATTGGTCAGCAAAAAAGCGAAGTTGGTGAGGGTTCAGGTCAAGGCCGGTTATAAAGTATTACTCAACAATAAAAATCAAAACCCATGAAACAATTAATTATCCTGTTATTACTGGGCAATATATGCTTTGCCCAAACACCTTTATCGGTTACTACGGACAAAACCACTTCCCTGATCTTTCCCTTTCCTATAAAGTATGTGGACAGGGGAACAAAAGATGTGATCGTACAACCGGTGAAAGAAGATGAACGGATACTTTTGGTGAAAGCTGCCAGCAAACAATTTGCAGAGACAAATTTAAGTGTAGTGACCGGTGACGGAAATGTGTATGAATTCACCGTGAACTATGCTGCACAACCTGCTGTACTGGTGATGCATCTGCCACCTAACAAGAAAGCCAGCATTTCATCTTATGCCCATGCCATCCTGAATAATCCACCGAAAAGGATCGTGAAAGTGGAGCATGGTGGGGTAATCACTAAACTTACTGGTATTTATATTAAGGACGATGTAATCTATTATCAACTCGAGATTCATAATCACAGTCCGCTGGACTTTGATATTGACCTTCTCCAATTCCATATTATTGACAAAAAGAGAAGCAAGCGGACAGCACTACAGGAAAATGAACTGGTGCCGCTCTATATAGCCGGTAATAAATCCAAAGTGAAGGCGTATAACTTTTCAGTAATTGTCGTGGCGCTGGATAAGTTCACCATTCCCGATGCGAAATTTCTTGGTATCCGGCTGATGGAGAAAAACGGCGGACGACATTTTAACATGAAAGTGTATAACG
>WBZV01001377.1_pt1 | contig 11169 bp, 9 predicted proteins | sample 5204221 | NCBI WGS metagenome assembly WBZV01 (sample SAMN12344360, study PRJNA552823) | activated sludge metagenome | biome: Activated sludge suspended growth; feature: Nitrification reactor; material: Wastewater; isolation source: activated sludge from nitrification reactor of wastewater treatment...
GATGGCCTACTCGCGCGTCTCTCTGGGCCTGGCCAGCGCGCGCCGCATCCTGGACCTGATGAACCGCGAGACGCAACTGGACGAGAACCCGGTGGGGTTTGCCGAGCCGATTGTCGGCGACGTCACCTTCGACGCCGTCTCCTTCGGCTACGTGCCCGACCAGGACGTGCTGCGCGACGTTCGCTTCACCGTCCGCGCCGGCCAGACGGTGGCCATCGTCGGCCAGACGGGCGCGGGCAAGAGCACGCTGACCAAACTCATCAACCGCACCTACGACGCCCGCGACGGCCGCGTGCTGATTGACGGCGTGGACACGCGCGATTGGAGCCTGGCGGCGCTGCGGCAACAGATTTCCATCATCGAGCAAGACATCTTCCTTTTCTCGCGCACCATTGCCGAAAACATCGCCTTCGGCGCGCCGGGGGCCACGGCCGAAGCCATCGAGGCCGCCGCCCGCGCCGCCCAGGCCCACGAGTTCATTATGGGCTTCCAGGACGGCTACGAGACGGTCGTCGGCGGGCGCGGCGTCACCCTCTCCGGCGGCCAGCGCCAGCGTATTGCCCTGGCCCGCGCCTTCCTGACTCAGCCACGCATCTTGATCCTCGATGACTCGACCAGCGCCGTGGATAGCGCCACGGAAGACCAGATTCAGCGCGCCATCCAACACGCGGCCGAGAACCGCACGACCTTCCTCATCACCCATCGCCTGTCGCAAATCCGCTGGGCCGATCTGGTGTTGGTGCTGCGCAAAGGGCGGCTGGAGGCGGCCGGCGACCACGCCACGCTGATGTCTACCTCGCCCGCCTATCGGCGCATCTTCGAGCAGTACGAGGCGTTGGAGAACTGAGCGCGATGGGGCCGCTGGTTTACTACTGTCGTTGGCAGGGGGCGCGGCTGCGGTTGCGCGGCCGCGACGCCGAATCGGTCTGGGGGCAACTTGTCACCATCGAGAACGGGGCGGAGCGGGCCGAGACGTTTCGCTTCGACCTGCTGTCGTGGTATCTATGGTTGGGCGAGAACGGTGAGCGGCGGCTGCAACTGGACGAGATGGGCGTGGTGACGGACGAGACGCCGCCGGCCGGCTCATGACCAACTCTGGCGACGCACTTCCTGAACGCCGGGCAGGTTAGCCAATTTCGTCATCAGCGTGTTGAGTTGCGTCAGATCGGCAACCTCGGCGATCAGGTAAACGGTCGTCAGGTCTTGCTCGTTGAACAGCTTCGTCCTGGGTACGTTGATCTGTTGGCCTCGTAGCAGGTTGACCAGGTCTTCGATCAGACCGTTGCGGGGCAGCGACTTGAGAACGACCGGCACGGGATGCGTCTGCTGAGTCGTGCCCCACTCTACGTCAATCAGCCGTTCGCGGTCGGTGATGGCCGCCACTTGGGGGCAGCGCTGGGTGTGGATGGTGATGCCCTGGCCGCGGGTAACGTAGCCGATAATTGGCTCCGGGGCCACAGGCGAGCAGCAGTGGGCCAGCCGCGTATGCACGCCGCCCACGCCATGCACGGTCAGGCTCTTGGTCTGGTTAGTGGTACGCAGCAGCGCCTGGAGGTCTTGCGTTTCGGCGCGCTTCTGGCCACGGGCAGCAATGGCGCCGACGATCTGCGCCGGTTGGATGTCGCCGAAGCCCACCAGACACAGGAAGTCCTCGATGTGCTCATACTTCATCGCCGTGGCGATCTCTTCGACGCTGATGTCATCGGACAGATTAAGCCGCCGCAGTTCACGCTCGACGACTTCGCGCCCCTGCAAGATGTTCTGCTGGCGGTCTTGTTGGCGGAACCAGTGGCGAACCTTGCTGCGCGTGCGGGCGCTGCCGGTGTAGCCCAGCGTGGGGTTCATCCAGTCGCGATTTGGCCCGCCGCGCTTGGCGGTAATGATCTCAACCTTGTCGCCCGATTGCAGCCGATAGTCGAGGCTGACCATCTTGCCGTTGACGCGCGCGCCGCGGCAGCGATGGCCGACCTCAGTATGAATCTGATAGGCAAAGTCAATCGGCGTCGCCCCGGCCGGCATATCTAGCACGTCGTCCTTGGGCGTGAAGACGTGGATGCGCTCTTCTAGCCGCGACAGATCGAGCGGCGGTGCGCCGTCTACGTCGTCCTCCACCTCTTGTAACGTGGCCAACAGCTCGCGCAGATTCTGGATGCGCTTCTGCGACGAAGAACTGACCTTGGTGCCCTGTTCCTTATAGGCCCAGTGGGCCGCGATGCCGTGCTCGGCCTCTTCGTGCATGCGTTGGGTGCGAATTTGCACCTCTAACTTCTGGCCCGTTTCGTCAATGACGGCCGTGTGCAGCGACATATAGCCGTTGGGCTTGGGCGAGCCGATGTAGTCATCGAATTCGCCGCGGATGGGTTGCCACAGGCTATGCACCGCCCCCAGCACCTGGTAGCACAGGTCGCGGTCGGCGTCATCGCGGGCCTTGCTGCTCATGGCCCGGTAGGCGGCCTTGTCTTGTGGCTCCAGGATGACCCGCAAAGCCTGAATGTCGTAAATCTGCTCGAAATCCAGCTCCTTGCGCGCCATCTTGCGGTAGATGGAGTACATATGCTTGGGCCGGCCGGTGACGACCGACTTCACGCCCAGATTGGCCAGCCGGCGACGCAGACGGGCGGCGGCCTTATCCACCTTCTGCGCCCGCCGTTCGCTGCCATCGTCTAGACGCGAAGCGATCTCACGATACTTCTCCGGCTCCAGGTAGCGAAAGGCGTTATCCTCTAGCTGCCATTTCAGATGCCAGATGCCCAGACGGTTAGCGATGGGCGCGTAAATGTGGAGCGCCTCCCAGGCGCGACGGCGCTGCTGGTCGCGGTCGAGTGTGCCGGATCGGCGCAAGTCTTGCAGGCAATCAACCATGCGAATGAGAATGATACGGATGTCTCCTTCGATGATTGAAAGCAGGGCGCGCCGGATGGCCTCCAGGGTCTGGCGGTCTTGCTGCGCTTCCAGCCCCAACTCGCCAGGGGCCTTGTTCTGGCTGGCGCGTTGGGCATAGTTGTCCAGCGAGCGCGCGCCGCGAACGAGGCTGGTGACGGTGGGGCTAAATTCGGCCGTCAGCATCGCTTCGGTCAGCCCGGTGTGGGGCAGTAGAGCGTCGTGGAGCAGGGCGGCCACGATGGTGTCGGTGTCGTCAACGCCCAACTCGTTGAGACCGGCGGCCACTGCGCGGGCATGGTCAAGGTAGGTCTCGCCCGAGGGCCGCTTGTGGTCGTCGTGGACGCGGGCAGCCAGCGACAGCGCCGCCCGCAGGCGCTCGCGGTCAGATTCGGTTGTGTTGTTCCCGGGCAGCCGTTTGAGAAGCTCGCCCAGGAAGTTATCAATGGCCTGTATCATGGCAAAAGTCCGGCGGGCAGGCCCAGAGACACGCCCCACAACCGACGCGCTCCAGCATGGCCCGCGGTCGTACGTAGCCCCGTGGCCGTGGGCACAGAGAGACCGAACCAGATCGAGGTGAGGAGTTGGTTAGCCGGCGCTGCGGCCGTTTTCGATCGGGTCGCGGCCAGAGTCAAGGACGATGCGCCCCTGGTCGGTAGCTTGATCGGCCAGAGATTGCGCGCGACTGCGCGTGTCGGAGACGATGGCCTCGGCGCGGTCGCGATACTCGCGGCTATAGCTGTCGGCGGCATGGCGCACCTGGTCAAACCGCTCTTCGCCGGCCTGGCGCAGGTCGGAGCTAAAGTTGACCAACTGAGTTCGTGTAGCCTGGCCCGATTGCGGAGCAAGAATCAGCGCCGTGGCCGCGCCGACCAGCGAGCCGATGACGAATCCGGCCAGAAAAGCGCCGAGGTCACTACTGTTATCGTTCATTCCATTTCTCCCATACTCGCTTATTTGCCCCGCGGGTTGCCGAACAGAGTAGACACGCCGCGCCGGATGCCGGCCACGTAGCTGCTGGCAGCCGTCATCGGACGCACCACATTTTCGCTCATAAACACTGTTGTTCCGCGAATGGTCCCCAACGTCTCGTTTGTCTTCATCAGAATGGGCTTCAGCTCGAACTCCAGCATGTTGACCAGGCGAATGACGGCGATCAACAACAGGATCAGCACGATGCCGGAGAAACACGACATGATGCCCAACGCGATAATGAAGATGTCGCGCACGACCAGAATGGTGTCGGCGTAGTTATTGGCCAGGTAGACCAGCAGGAACACGGACAAAGCTCCCACAATCAGCACTACGGCCGCGCCGGCGATCACGTAACCGATTGGAATCAGTGGTTCCCGGCGCGCGTCCGGCTCAATTGTGGCGGGCAGTTGTATATTGCTCATCGCATGAACCCCAACTCAATAGTATAACATGCAAAGGTGTTTCGGTCTTGCGTTCATTCCGGTTCCTGCCCGGCCAGCCACCGTGCCGCCAGCAGCAGCGCCCACGCCCCCAGGCTGGCGCTCAGCAAGTGGATTTTACCCACCTTGAACAACTCCAGATTCAGGAAGTCGCCCACCAGTTGGCCCAGCAGGAAGCCGACCCAGGCCGCGGCCAGGTACAGGATAATGCGCCGCAGTGAGCCGCCATAGACCAGATGAAAGATGGCCCCATAGGCGCTGGCCAGCAGAAAGCCCAGAACGAGACCGGATGCCGCACCGGGGATTGGGATCATGATGTCTCCGGGGCCTCCACGGATGCACCCAACGGCTGCCACGCCTCGTCGGCGATGAGGCCGCCGCCCAGGCAAACGTCGCCATCGTAGAACACGGCCGCCTGGCCGGGCGTAATGCCGTCGGCCGGCTCGTCCAGGCGTACAACGGCCGACCCGGCCGGGCCGGGCGCGACCCACGCCGCGACCGGCGCGGCCTTGTAGCGAATCTTGACCTGGACGGCAATTGGCCCAGTTGGCGGCGCATTGACCCAACTCACGCGCTGGGCCGTCAGTTGTGTTCGGGCCAGCGCGGCGCGCGGGCCAACGACGAGCCTGTTGTGCGCCGCGTCTTTGCCGATGACAAAGAGCGGCTCGGCCGCGGCGATGCCCAGACCCTTGCGCTGGCCGATGGTGTAGTCGGCCAGCCCGGCGTGCTGGCCAAGCTGTTGGCCGTCGGCGGTGACAATGGCGCCCGAAGGGGGTTCTGCGTCACTGTGGCGGCGCAAAAAGCCGCGGTAGTCGTTGTCTTTCAGGAAGCACAAATCCTGGCTTTCCTGCTTGGCCGCCACGGGCAGATTGAAATCACGGGCCAGTTGACGCACCTCAGACTTCGTGTAGCCGCCAATCGGAAATAGCACCTGGGCCAGATGCGTCTGGCCCAGCATGTGCAGAACGTAGGACTGATCCTTGTCGGCGTCCAAACCGCGCAGCAAACAGAAGCCATCGCCGTCGTGCCGCACACGGGCGTAGTGGCCCGTGGCCAGGTAGTCGGCTCCCAGCGCCAGCGCCCGCTCCAGCAAATAGGTGAAGCGAATTTGCCGGTTGCATTCGACGCACGGATTGGGGGTGCGGCCCGCGGCGTGCTCATCAATGAAGAACTGGACGATGGACTGCCGGAAGTGGTCGCGCACGTCAATCACGTAGAAGGGGATGCCCAACCGGTCGGCCACGCGGCGGGCGTCGGCCATCTGGTCGGGCGTGCAACAGCGGTTAGCGGGGACGGCGGCGCCGTTGGCCGGTTCGCTCCACAGGCGCATCATGACGCCGATGACCTCGTACCCCTGGTCGGCCAACAGCGCCGCGGCCACGGAGCTATCCACGCCGCCACTCATGGCGACGACGACGCGCGGCCGGTCGCCGCCGGGCAGCGCGGGCGGGCTGGAATCAGGGAGATAGCAGTTGGCGTCCATAAGCGTGAATGGCTAGGTGGGGGACGAGAAACGCGCCTCGACCGCTAGCAGACGTTGCGCAATGTCCGGCAGCACCGTCAGCACACTATCCACGTCGGCGGCCGTGTTCTGCCGGCCCAGCGTTAGCCGCAGCCCGCCCAGTGTCCACTCCGGGCTGAGGCCGATGGCCTGGAGGATGGCCGACGGCTTGGGGTCGCCGCTGGCGCAGGCCGAGCCGCTGCTGGCGGCAATACCGGCCAGGTCGAGGTGCATGAGCAGGTCGTTGCCGCTCAGCCCGCGCAAGGCGAAGCTGGCGTGGTGGGGCAGGCGGTCGGTGGGATGGCCGGTGACGCGACAAAGGCCGGGCAAGACGGCGGGTAATTCGTGTAGCAATCTGTCGCGCAGAGGTGTGACGTGGGCCAGCCGCTCCTCCATCTCCGTCATTGCCAGCCGGAACGCCTCGGCCGCGCCGACAACCAGCGGCACGTTGGTCGTACCGGCGCGCAGGCCGCCCTCGTGGCCGCCACCGGTCAGCGTGGGCAATAGCTCGACGCCCGGCTGCACCACGAGTACGCCGATGCCCTTCGGCCCGTAGAACTTGTGGGGGGCCAACGTCATGAGGTCAATTGGCTCCGCAGCCAAATTCCAGCGCCGCGCCGCGACCAGTTGCACAGCGTCGGTATGGAACAAGATGCCCCGCTGGCGGGCCAGCGCGCCGATCTCGGCCCAGGGCTGGATCGTGCCGATCTCATTGTTGGCGGCCATGATGCTGATCAGCGCCGTGTCGGGACGGATGGCGGCGGCCACTTCGTCGGGGCGAACGCGGCCGAACTCATCCACGGGCAGAATGGTCAGTCCAAAGCCAAAGTGATCGCGTAACTGTCGGGCGGTAGCCAGCACAGCGCTGTGTTCGACGGCGCTGGTCATCAGGTGTTGGCCGCGGCCCGCCTCGCGCGCGGCCAACAGCGCCCCGCGCAGGGCCAAATTGTTGCTCTCCGAACCACAGGCTGTGAAGACGACGGCCGACGACGCGACACCCAGCAGGCCGGCGAACGTCTCCCGCGCCGCCTCCACGGCCTGCGCCGCGGCGTAGCCTGTCCTATGGTGGGACGAGGGGTTGCCGTACTGCTCGCTCCAATAGGGCATCATGGCCGCGACGACGGCGGGATGGACGGGCGTCGTCGCGCCATGATCGAGGTAAATGGCGTTGCGTTGTGTGTGTCGCGTCATGGTCAAAGCTGCGCTATCGGCAGGCGAATGGTGAAGGTTGTGCCCTTGCCCAGTGTACTCTGTACGGTGATGTGACCATTATAGTTACGCAGGTTCTCTTTGACCATGTAGAGGCCCAGGCCGGTGCCGGCGATGCCCCGCTCGACGGCCGTCTGTGTGCGATAGAAGCGCTTGAAGAGGTTGTTCATCGCCTCGGTCGGGATGCCTATGCCGTCATCGCTGACCTCAATGAGTACCGTGCCGTTGTCGCGGCGGGCCATGACCTGGATGCTGCCCGACGGGGTGAACTTGATGGCGTTGTCCAGTAGATTGCGAACCATCATTTCGTAGACGTCACGGTTGCCCATCACGGGCGGCAGGTCGGTTTCGATGCGTTGCCGAAACAACAGCCCCTTGTGGACGGCGCGCTCAGCCAGGGGCGGCAGGGCCTCGTCGAAGAGCGGGTTGAGCCACACCGGCTCGGCGCTACGCTGCATCTCGCGCGCCTCCAGCTTGGCCAGGTCGAGCATCTGGCGCACCATGCGTTGCAGCCGGTCGCTCTCTCGTTCAATGACGCCCAGGAAGCGCTCGGCTTTGTCGGCCTGTGCTCGCCCTTCGCGCAGCAGGCGAGAGTACATGAGGATGGTCGCCAGCGGCGTGCGCAGCTCGTGGATAATGCCCTGAAAGAGGTCGTCGCGCATTCGCTCCACTTCGCGAATCTGGGTCAGGTCGCTGAAGACGAAGATCGCCTCTTGGGCCGCGCCGGTCTCGTCGTCCACCGGCGCACCACTGATGAGTACCGGCAAGGGGCGGCCGTCGTCGCGGGCGATTTCGGTGGCCAACTGCACTGTGTCTTCGGCCCCAGACAGCAGCCGGCTGACAAGCTTTTGCAGATCGCCTTGCTTGGGACGCACGCGCTCATGCAGATGTTGGCCAACAACGGCGTCAATGTCGCTATAGAGCATGGAGGCGAACGCGCTGTTCACCCGCGTAATGACACCGTTGTGGTTAACGGTGATCAGCCCGTCGGACATACTGGCGAACAGCGTTTCGACGCGCCGCTTCTCTGCTAGGACGTCGGCGTGGAGGTTGGCGTTCTCGATGGCGGCGGCCAGCGGCCCGCCCAGAGCCTGCATCAGTTGTAGATCGTGATCGCCGAAGCGGCCAAATTGGCGGTTAATGGCCTGCAAAATGCCGATGGTGCGCTCGTCCACTTGCAGGGGGATGCAGATCATCGAGTGGGTGCGAAAGCCGGAGCGCGTATCAACGCCGGAGAAGAAACGCTGGTCGGAATAGGTGTCAGTAATAATGACCGGCTCTTTGTGTTCGGCCACCCAGCCAGCGATCCCCTGGCCTCGTTTCAGCCGTATCGGCGGCAGTCGCTCGAACATCGGCCCGAACAGTTTTTCCACAAACAGGATGTCGCCCGTCACCGGTTCGATGAGACCGATGGACAACGTCTCGACGTTGAGCGTCTGGCGGATGGGGCCGGTCAGCAGTTGGTAGATTTGCTGGATGTTGAGCGTTGAGCTGAGAGCGCGGCTGATGTCACTGATGACGGCGAACTCGACCGTGCGGCGATCAACTTCCTGCCGCAAGCCGGCGCGGTCGAGGAATACACTCATGAGTCCGGTCACTTCGGCCAGAAGAGGCAATAGCTCAGCCTGAGGGCGGGGATCGAGCAGGGCCAGCAGGGTAGGCGGATGGGCACTGTAGAGGCGTTCGTCGCGCGGCAACGGCGCGGCCAACAGGCGGCGCTTGGCCAGCAGCCAGACCCGACCCCCGATCACCTCGGCCGCCGAGCGCTCTAACTTGTCCAATGGCGTCGGGCCGCCCAAGGCCAGCAGCGGCTCTAGCCCAGCCTCGTCATAGGCCCAGCGCATTTGTGTGGCTTGGCCCGACGGCTCACTCAACCAGACGTCGTAGCATTTGGCCTGAACGTCGGCCACGGCCACAAGGGTGCGCGCCCCGGTGTGCCGCGCGACGTGATAGGCGAAGGTGGCACAGACGAAATGAACGTCGAACACGTCGCGCAGGTCGTGCAACACGTCTCGCCACAGGGCGGACAGGTCTGTCAGGGGGTCGGCGGGCGCGTGACTCATGGCGCGACAGTGTATCGCTGCCCGGCGGCGGAGGCAAACACGCCTCGTTTGGCGTTCATCTGTTCGCGCACTCGCTTGCGAGACGGGGCCGGATTCAGTATAGTTGGTCATACCGCACCCGCTTTTTCAGCGTGTTTACCAACCAAGGAGAATCACAATGGACTACATTGAATCAGTACTCGCCCGCGAGGTTCTCGATTCGCGCGGCAATCCAACCGTTGAAGTAGAAGTCGCTTTGTATGACGGCGCCAAGGGCCGGGCTATGGTTCCCTCCGGCGCGTCAACCGGCGTGCATGAGGCCTGGGAGAAGCGTGATGGCGACAAGAAGCGCTACGGCGGCAAGGGCGTGCTTGGCGCAGTCGAAGCGGTCAATGAGGAGATCGCCGACGCCATCGTTGGCTGGACGGCGACGGATCAGATCGGCATTGACCAGGCGATGATCGAGCTGGACGGCACGGAGAACAAGAGCCGGCTGGGGGCCAACGCTATCCTGGGCGTGTCGCTGGCCGTGGCCCACGCCGCAGCCGCCAGCCAGGAGTTGCCGCTCTATCGCTACCTGGGTGGCGTCTCCGGCCGCACCCTGCCCGTGCCCATGATGAACATCATGAACGGCGGTAAGCACGCCGCCGGGGCCACCGACATGCAAGAGTTCATGGTCATGCCTGTCGGCGCGTCGTCCTATCGCGAGGGGCTGCGCTGGGGTGTCGAGATTTACCATAGCCTCAAGAAGGTACTCAGCAAGAAGGGCTACGCCACGACCGTCGGCGACGAGGGCGGTTTCGCTCCTAGCGTTTCGGCCAATAGCGAGGCGCTCGATCTCATCCTGGAGGCCATCCGCGAGGCGGGCTACACCGCCGGCGAGCAGATTATGCTGGCTATGGACCCGGCGGCTACCGAATTCTATGAGGACGGTAAGTACCACCTGAAGGTCGAGGGTAAGTCGTTGACCGGCCGCGAGATGGTGGACTTCTGGGAGTCGTGGGTAGACAAGTACCCCATCATCTCCATCGAAGACGGCCTGGCCGAAGACGACTGGGACAACTGGGCGCTCATGGTCGAGCGGCTGGGCGACCGTTTGCAGATCGTCGGCGACGACCTGTTGGTGACCAACGTCAAACGCATCCACACCGCGCTCGACCGCAAGGCGGCCAACAGCCTGCTGTGCAAGGTCAACCAGATCGGCACGCTGACCGAGGCCATCGAGTCGGTGACGCTGGTGCAGCGCAACGGCTGGACAGCCGTCGCCTCCCACCGCAGCGGCGAAACGGAAGATGCGACCATCGCCGACCTGGCCGTGGCCCTGAACGCCGGGCAGATCAAGACCGGCGCGCCGGCCCGCAGCGACCGTATCGCCAAGTACAATCAACTGTTGCGCATCGAGGAAGACCTGGGCGACTCGGCTATCTATCCGGGCATGAAGGCCTTCTCAAACCTGCGCCGATAAGAAGAAAAGAAGTCCACAGATTACACAGATTTCACAGATTCCTAAAATGAATCTGTGAAATCTGTGTAATCTGTGGACGATTTTCACCGATGAAGGAGACGTGATCTATGAGCTATCCGTGGGACAAGCCCATGCTGGACGACGATGACGACGACGACGACTTTCCGCCGGAGATAGAGCCGGTGGAGGAGCCGGAAGAAGAGGAAGAGAAGCCGGCGGAGAAGCGCGACGCGCCCGGCTCGATGGATGACAAGCTGCTGAGGAACCGCACCATCCTGATCTATGGCGAGATCAACATGGCTCTGGCGATGGAGATCACCAAGCGGCTGCTCATCCTGGACGCCGAATCTCAGGACGAGATTCGTATCTTCGTCAATTCGCCGGGCGGTCACGTTGAGTCGGGTGACACCATCTTCGACATGATCCGCTTTGTCCAGTCGCCGGTCAAGGTGATCGGCACCGGTTGGGTGGCCAGTGCTGGGGCGCTCATCTACGCCGCGGCCGAGCGCGAGAACCGCTATAGCCTGCCTAACACACGCTTCCTGCTTCACCAGCCGGCGGGCGGGGCCAGCGGCCAGGCGACCGACATCGCCATTGAGGCGCAGGAGATCATCAAGATGCGCCGCCGCCTGAACGAGATCTTCGCCGCGCAGACCG
>WBZV01001379.1_pt1 | contig 11158 bp, 8 predicted proteins | sample 5204221 | NCBI WGS metagenome assembly WBZV01 (sample SAMN12344360, study PRJNA552823) | activated sludge metagenome | biome: Activated sludge suspended growth; feature: Nitrification reactor; material: Wastewater; isolation source: activated sludge from nitrification reactor of wastewater treatment...
TCTCAAGGCGCTGGCGGACGACGTTAAGCAGGCGGAAACCATCTTGAAGGAGCGCCAAGCGCAGCGGCAAGCGCACGAGCGGCAACGGGCCAATCAGGATTCCGTGGAAACCGTTCGGGAAGCGCAGCAAAAGACCCAGGCCGATTTGGCGGACGTTCGGAACCGGGCCAAGGAGGCCGAAATCCATCTGCGTCAGGACAACGAGCGCCGCGAAAAGGCCAAGGATTTACAGGAACAAATCAACCAACAAGAAGGCGTCGCCAAAATTTGGAACGGACTGGACCAACTGATCGGCTCCTCCGACGGCAAGAAATTCCGCAACTACGCCCAACAGTTCACCCTCGACGTGTTGCTCGGCTACGCCAATCACCACCTGTCGGACCTCTCCCGCCGCTATCGGCTGGAGCGGGTCAAGGATACCTTGGCCCTGATGGTGGTGGATCAGGACATGGGCGACGAACCCCGCTCGGTGCATTCCCTGTCCGGAGGTGAATCTTTCCTGGTGTCGTTGGCGCTGGCGCTCGGCCTTGCCTCGTTGTCTTCCAACCGGGTCCGGGTGGAATCGCTGTTTATCGATGAGGGCTTTGGTAGTCTGGACGCCGACACCTTGCGGATCGCGATGGATGCACTGGACAAATTGCAAGCCCAGGGCCGTAAGGTCGGTATCATCTCCCACGTTCAAGATATGACCGAGCGAATCGGCATCCAAATTCAAGTGCGGCGCCAAACCGGCGGCCGAAGCCGAGTCGAAACGCCAGGGGTTTAGCGCCGACCGGTGACTTTTTCGCGGAAAATGTCCACGCCTGCCGGTCGGTGAAATCGCAAATCAGCGAGCCCCGCTGGCTTCAAGAGTCATTGCAAACACTCGAAACCAACAACGGCCAGCCTGATCGAAAAGGTTCTAGGATGCTGATTCAGAAAGCTCCCATGGCGGAACAGGGCGGAGTGTTCTTTCCAGTTCAGCAATAAAAACTCGCACCTTCGGCACCTGGATTCTGCTTGGCATATAACAGACATAAAGATACCGTCCTAGCTCGGTGATCGGTTCAAAAGAGTCGAGAACTGTTCGCAATGTTCCACGCGCTAGCTCCGGACCACAAAGATAGGTGGGCAATATCCCCAAGCCGTGTCCCGCAAGGACGGCTTCCAACAGGCAGTCGATATTATTGACCTGAAACCGGTGATGAACGGGGATGCGGATCTCTTGACCATGGCTGTTGGCGAGGTGCCAGATACCACGGTCAGCAAGCAGATAACTGAAGCATAGGTGGTGTGCCAGATCTTGCGGTGTTTTCGGTTCACCATGCACCGCGAAGTAGGTTGGAGCCCCGCAGACCACCCGTTTCAAGGTGACCAGTCTACGGACGACCGCATCGTCTGGAGGGGTCTTGGTCATGCGTAGTGCCAGATCGATATTGTCATCGACCAGATCGACGAGTTGGTCGGTCAAAATCAGCTCGCAACTCAACTCTGGATAGCGCGCAATCAGCTCGGGAATGACCGGAGCGACGTACAGGCGACCGAAGGTGACGGTTGCGCTGATTCGCAAAACGCCGCGAGGCGCATCACCCAGATTCTGCATGGCAACGGTTGTGCTCTCAACAGCTTGCAATGCGCGCAGCGCATGTTGGTAAAACACTTCTCCAGAGGGGGTCAGCGTCAGCTTGCGCGTGGATCGCTCTAGCAGGCGCACGCCAAACGCCCGCTCCAATTCACGGATTTGTTTGCTAATGTGCGCTCGGGTGCAATCAAGACGCCGGGCCGCGGCCGACATGCTGCCGGTTTCCACCACTTTCGCGAAGCTTTCCCAACTGCTTAACCAGGCCATTTGTCAATCTTTTGTTGACGGTCTGGCGCGAATTATGGGCTATGTTATCGCGATTTTTAAAATTACAGTTCTCGCATCTTGATCGCGATGATCAGTCGCTCGGGAACGCTCATCATGTTTCATTCCTTAAAAAAGCCCGATGTCCTAGTGATTACCCTGGCGGCGGCTGGGATTTTGATGATAACCATGGGCGTGCGCCAGTCGCTCGGTTTGTTTGTGAACCCTTTAATGCTATCGACTGGCCTGGGTATCACCACGATCAGTCTTGCCCTGGCCGTCGGTCAATTCGCTTGGGGGGCGATTCAACCTATCGCTGGAGGGCTCGCCGACCGTTTTGGTCCTCAGGCGGTTCTCATCGGCGGTTTGGTGGTGATGGCCATCGGCAGCGCGATAACCCCCTTCATGACATCGGGATTTGGTTTGGTCGTCTCGCTGGGTCTGCTCACGGCCATCGGGTCAGGGGCCGGGAGTTTTTCGGTGTTGATCGGTGCGGCTGCCCAGCGGCTGCCGGCTGTGGCGCACGGATCGGCAGCCGGAGTGATCAATGCCGGTGGCTCGTTCGGTCAGTTCGTATTTGCGCCGATCCTGCAAAAGCTGATTCAGACGATGGGCTGGATGGGGACGATGTGGACAATGGCGCTGATAACGTTGGCGGCCTTGCCGCTGGTGGGTCCCTTGACGAAGCGATCGGAAGTGCCCGCTAAACACGCCGGGGCCGATACCGGGGTGCTGAAGGCTGTCGGTGACTCCTTGAAAAATCCGAGCTATCTGCTTCTCCATGCCGGTTTTTTTACTTGCGGGTTTCACATCGCTTTTTTGGTGACGCACTTGCCGGGCGAGGTCCAGCTATGCGGCTTGCCTCCTTCCGTCGCCAGTTGGTCGCTGGCCATCATTGGTCTGGCTAACATTTTCGGTAGCCTTTACGCGGGTTCGTGCGTCTCCAAGTATCGCAGCAAATACGTCTTGGCGGTCATGTACGGCTCGCGCGCCCTGCTGATTGCCTGGTACCTGCTGATGCCGCGAACGCAACTGACTTATTATCTGTTCGCGGCGGGCCTGGGCTTTACCTGGCTGGCGACGGTGCCCCCGACCGCTGCCATTGTCGGCAAGCTGTTCGGGGTCCGTTATCTGGCGACCCTGTTCGGTATGACGTTGCTTTCACACCAGTTGGGTGGTTTCTTCGGCGCTTATCTGGGCGGTTTGGCCATCACCCGGTTTGGCGACTATGGTTGGATGTGGTACGCCGATATGACCTTGGCCGGGTTGGCGGCCGTCGTGAATTTGCCGATCCGGGAGGCGCCGGTCGCCAGATCGTTGGTATCGGCTTGACGTTATCGTCGGATAAACTCCAAATGATTTGATCGAGAGGAAGGCGAGGCATGAGTGGATTGCGTTCCGATATGACAATCGAAATGCTCAACGAGCGCGGCAGCGAGTATCTGCCCGGTTATCTGGGTATTGAGATCATCGATCTGGCTCCCCATACGTTGCGATGCCGGATGGAAGTCAAGAAATTGCATATTGCACCGAATAATTTCTTGCATGCCGCCAGCGTGGTGGCGTTGGCGGATACCGCCTGCGGTTATGCCACTCTCGCCCACTTGCCCGATGACGCGGAGTCGTTTACGACCATCGAGTTGAAAAGCAATTTTCTTGGGACCGCCCAGGATGGTGGTAGCGTGAGCTGCATCGCCACTGCCCAGCATCTCGGTCGCAATACCCAGGTTTGGGATGCCGTCGTCACCGATGAAGCAACCGCTCAAAAAATCGCGATATTTCGTTGCACACAGATGGTTTTACGAAATAAAAAAGCTTGAAGTGAGCGCAATACTCCACATCGCAATCGTTCATCGAAGGATGGAACGTTTCGCGTGGATTTACCGATTTTCGGAGAAAAATGCCTGTACCCGTTCCAGCTTTTGCGTTCTGGGCATCGGAGGCAGGCTGTCCAGAAACACGCGCCCGTAGGATTTGCTCACGATCCGCGGATCGCCCAGCACTAATACCCCCCGATCAGTCACGTCCCGGATCAAGCGGCCTACGCCCTGCTTGAGTGTGATCACTGCCTGCGGAAGCTGGTAGCTCAAAAACGGGTCTTCGCCCTGCTGGCGGATCGACTCAATCCGCGCTTGTACCACCGGATCACCAGGCGCGGCGAACGGCAGCCGGTCGATGACCACGCAGGACAGCGCTTCGCCGCGCACATCAACTCCTTCCCAGAAGCTGGCGGTACCCAACAACACCGCGTTGCCCAAAGCCCGGAACTCATGCAGCAATGCCGCCTTCGGCCGCTCACCCTGCACCAACAGCGGATAATCGATTCGTCCGGCCAATAATTCCGCGGCCTCGCGTAAGGCCCGATAACTGGTGAACAACAAAAATGCCCGCCCCCGACTGGCCGCCAACACCGGCAGCGTTGCCTCTACTAAGGCAGCCGTATGGTGCGGTGAAGCGGGATCGGGCAGTGCTGGCGGATGGTAAAGCAAGGTGTTGCGGACGAAATCGAAGGGACTGTCCAGTTGCAATCCCTCGTAATCGTGCAAACCCAGCCGTACCGCGAAGTGTTCGAATGCTTGACTGACTGCCAGTGTCGCCGACGTGAAAATCCACGCGCCGGCTTGCCCTTCCATCCGCCCTTGAAAAGCGGGTGCGATATCGAGCGGGGTCACGCTCAAGGTGAAACCGCGACTGCGTGTTTCGAACCAGCGCACGTTGCCCGAATCGCTTTCCTTCTCCGTGAGCGAGCAGAGGCGCTGGGCTAGATCCTCGCCGCGTCGATGACAGTTTTCCAGTCCTTTGCCGCGCTGCGCCGCCTCCTTCAATCCCTCGCGCAACCGATCCAGCGATCGGCTCAATTCATCGACAGCCTTCTGAACGGACGGTAGTGAGGAGACTTCCCGCCACGGTGCTCGCCGATCCGCCTGTCCCAGTGCTTCCCGCAACATCGCTACCGCCGGTTCCAGCGTCTCGGCCCGTTGCCGCAGGATCGGGAAATCGGCTGCCTCGCGTAATTGTTCCACCACCGTATCCCGTGCCAACTCGCTTAATTGCCGGCTGCTGAGGGACTTGCCGAAAAAATGACTGGCGATCTCCGGCAACTGATGCGCCTCGTCAAGAATGAACACTTCCGCACCAGGCAACAATTCGGCGAAACCCGTTTCCTTGATCGCCATGTCGGCACAGAACAGATGATGGTTGATGACCAGCACATCCGCCGCCAGCGCCTCACGCCTGGCTTTGACGAGAAAGCAGTCATCAAGACGTGGGCAGTCCTGTCCCAGGCAATTGTCCGCGGTGGAGGTCACGCGCGACCAGATCAACGAGGTTTCTGGCACGTTGGTAACTTCGGCGATATCGCCGTGGCGGGTACGCGCTGCCCACATCCGAATGAGACGCAGTTCGGCGACCTGTTCGCGCGAGCTTAACCGCCCGCTTTCCTCGGTGATTTGCAGGCGGTACGGACACAGATAATTGCTGCGTCCCTTCAACAGTGCGACCCGGACCGGGATGGCCAGCGCGCGACGCACGACCGGCAAATCGTGCTGGTAAAGCTGATCCTGCAAGTGGCGGGTGCCCGTCGAAATAATGACCCGCATGCCGGCCAACAACGCAGGCACCAGATAGGCATAGGTTTTTCCTGTGCCAGTGCCCGCCTCGACGATGAGCGTACTCTTCGCCTCCAAGGCAGCGGTAACCGCCTCGGCCATCCGCTGTTGCGACAAACGCGGCGCGAACCCCGGAATCTGGTCGGCCAAGAGACCGCCTGAGCCCAATGCTTCGGCCGCGTTCAAGGCGAGATACGCTCCCTGGATGCTTTAATGGGACAATTGCGAGGCGCGCGCTTCGGCTTCCTCGGCGCCGGCTGTATTGCCGGTGGCCTTGCGTGCGAAACCGATCAAGTTCCAGTTCTTGGATTGAAGCGTTCGGTTACCGCTGGCCAGGTTGTTGGATTTGACCGCCAACGATTCAGCCTGTTGATATTGGCCCTGGTGCAAACGGATTTGGGCCAGATCGTGCCAAATGCCAGCGTTGCGCGGCTCGATGCGCAGCGCCCGTTCCAAGGCGGCGCCGGCCTTGTCTAGCTGGTTGCTTTTAACGTAATTGTCGGCGCTTTCCAGCAAAGCGACTACCGCCTGATTGCCATCGCGGGAAATTTCCGTTGGAGGCAATTCGGCCGGTGGTTTGGGCGGTGGCGCCGGTTGGGCGGGTCGCGGCGCAGGGGGGGCCGGCTCCGGCGCTGATGCTGCTGGTGGAGTGGTCATCGCCACGGCCGTTTCGGCTGGGGCGGATGTGCCGGCGGGCGCGGGTGGGGGAACAGGAGCGGGGGCCGGTGCTGTCGGTGGCTTCACGCGAGGAGTCTGTGGAACCACTGCCGCTTGCGGTTCTGGCAATGAGCCGGGTATCGCATTGGGCCGTCCTCCCAATGAAGAAGGGGTGGCGGCTCCTGGCGGATAAGCCGGTGGCTGGTAGTCATTGCCGGTGGAGCGAGGGGGGCTCGGCTGCCGATACGGATCAGCCGAATTCGATGAATAGGGCTGGGGCGGAGTACTATCGTAGTCATCCGGATAAGCGGGGGCGGCGGTCGGTGGGACGTATCCCTGGCCGTAGGCATTCGGTGTCGCCGAGTAGGCTGGAGAACTTTCTCTCGGCAATAGCGGATCCTCTTGAGGCATCCGGCCGACATCGGCCCGCGACGATTGCGGCGATTGTGCAGGATAAGCCGGCTGCCGACGCGCGGTGCGATCCACTACCGGAGCCTTGGTCTTGGGGGCCGGTTTGGTGGTGCTTTGCCAAGGATATGGCGTCGAGCAGGCTGTCATTCCCAACGCCAGCACCACAATACCCATGCACGGTTTTAAAAGTGTATTCATTCGGTTTTCCCCTCGCGTGCTTAACGGTTTCTTAAACCGTCACCCACAAATCCCAATACGGTTGTCATCTTTACTTTACCTTCTCGCCACTTGTATCGCCATACAGTATCGGCAGGAGTGACGGCAATCGGCGATCCGCACTGGAGTCGCCGATCCGGTGGTGGCAGGGTTATTCCATCAGGCGCTCGAAGAAATCGCTCATGCCCCCTGAGTCGCCGTTGTCAGGTGTCGCCGCATCATCGGCTCGTTTGACCACACGTCGGGCGGGGGGGCTGCCGCAAGAGGTAAAGCCCTCTGGCGCGGACCCGGTGAGGAAGGGCACCAGTTGACCGCGCCGACAACCCTGGCTAAGCCGTAATCCTCTGCGAGGATCCACCCAGATTTCCTCGATGCCTGCCGGCGGTGGGGTATCCAGTGGTTCCAGCTTTAAACCAGCCATCAGGTCCATCCATACCCGCAAGGCTCCACTCGCCCCGCTGAGTCCGGTGGGTTTGTTGTCGTCGCGTCCCAGCCAGACCACGGTCAGCCGATCGCCGCTGAAACCCGCGAACCAGCTATCACGATAGTCGTCGGTGGTGCCGGTTTTACCCGCGATGTTCAGATCGGGCGACAGTTTGCTCTTCATGGCGCTCGCGGTTCCAGCCTTTACTACTTGTTGCATGGCGTTGGTCACCAGATAGGCCGGTCCGGGATCGACCGCTTTCTCCACGTCCATGGCGTAGTGCTGCAGTGATTGCCCGGCTGGGTTGGTGACCTCGCGGATGGCACGCAGCGGAATGCGAAATCCGCCACTGGCGATCCCCTGGTAAATCTGGGCGATTTCAAAGGGTGTCATGTCCACCCCGCCCAACAACAAGGATGGATACGGTTTTAAATCCCGATCCAGTCCCAGACGTTGGAGCATCTTCACGACGTTGATCACGTCCACGTCCAGACCGACCCGTACCGCCGGGATGTTGTAGGAGCGCGCCAGCGCATCACGCAGGGTGACCTGACCGTGGTAGCGCCGGTCGTAGTTCGACGGGCTCCAGCGCCGGCCACCGGAAGTCTGGACCAGGGGGCTATCGTTGATCAGGGTGGTTAGAGTATAGCGATCAGGCTGTTCCAGGGCGGTCAAATAAACCACCGGCTTGAGCAGCGACCCGGCCAGCCGTTTGGCGTCAATAGCCCGGTTAAAGCCGAGGGCTTTGGGCTCGCGATCGCCGACTATCGCCAGAACTTCGCCGGTCTGGGTATTGACCACGACGGCAGCACCTTGCAGCGGTCGGGCCTTGGGCTGACTTTTTTCCAGTGGGCTCAAACTGTTGGCCAAGGTGTTCTCGGCGGTTGCCTGGATGCGCGGGTCGAGCGTGGTGAAAACCCGCAAGCCTTCGCTGACCAGATCCTCCGGCTTGTAGTATTGGCGCAATTGGCGCTGCACGAGATCGAGGAAAGCCGGATAGGCGGTGATGCCATTGGTGGCCTTGGAGGTTACATCCAGCGGCATTTCGTCGGCGGTGGCCGCATCTTCCGAGTTGATCAGATTTTGCTCGACCATCACATCCAGCACCAGGCTACGCCGTTCCTTCGCCCGGTCGGGATGTCGGCGAGGATCGTAGAGCGAGGGGCCCTTGACCATCGCGACCAGCAAGGCGATTTGATGCAGATCGAGATCTTCCAACGGAACACCGAAATAAAACTGGCTGGCCAAGCCGAAACCGTGGATTGCCCGGCTGCCGTCCTGGCCAAGATAGATGGCGTTGGCGTACGCTTCGAGAATCTCGTCCTTGCTGTAGCGGGCATCGATCAGAATGGCCATCAGGGCTTCGTTGATCTTGCGTTTGAGGGTCCGTTCGTTACTGAGGAATAGACTCTTCACCAATTGCTGGGTCAGGGTGCTGCCACCCTGCACGGTGTGTCCGGCCCGCAGATTGGCCAGCATCGCGCGGAAAATACCCTTGGGGTTGACACCGGCATGCTCGAAGAACGAGCGGTCCTCGATCGCCAATAGGGTATCCACCAGGGCCGGCGGCAAATCCTTGCCTTTGAGCAGGATGCGATCCTCGTAGTGAGACGGATAGATACCAGCAATTTCAGGCGGATCCAACCGTAACAGCCCCGGCTTTTCCTGCCCGTCCAGACTCGCTAGATCGACTAGGATGTTACCGGCGAAGGTCAGCTGGATCTTACGCACGGGTTCCGTGCTGTCCCAAAAGGTGAAATCACGAGTCACGACTTCAAAGATTTCACCCTGGCGCGCGTAGCTGCCCGACTTGGACGGCGTTTCGCCGCCGCCAGGCGGCGGCGTGCATACCTCGGGCGAGGGTGGTTTAGGCTTGCGCCGCAGCGGGCGCTTACCGTTCGGGGCCGGGGGTGGCGTTGGCTCGACCGGACAATTCACATCGCGGTAACCCAGCAGCTTGAGTTCTTGGGCGAACTCGTCGGCGCTGAGCCCCATGCCTTCGAACAGTTCAAGTGGTCGGGCATAGACCTTGGCCGGCATGGCCCAACGCTTCTGATCGAATTCGGCGCGGATGACCGAATCCAGATAGAGCATGTAGAGGCCCAGCCCGAACGCTCCCAGCAGCAATCCGCCCAGTACCAGCGAAAATATCAGCGAAAAGAGCGAGCGAATGCCTCGCACCGGGCGCTTCTTAGAATTGCGAGACGCTTTACCTGTTGCCATATAGGTTCCAATCGATTCTCGGTCCACTTGGCGGGCACCGAGGATTCTGTCTTATTCTACCGCCTGGTTTTATGTTGCTGGAGCTGGTGCATGTACCCCAATCCTTCTCCCGACCAGACTATCCTGATTGCGGCGCTGCTGCGACCGGAACGCTACCCGCATCCAGTCGCGACTGTCGAGCATTTACAGACTCATATTTCGCATGTTCTGCTGGCTGGAGACTATGCCTACAAGATCAAAAAGCCCGTGAATCTGGGGTTTTTGGATTTTACCAGTCTGGAGCGGCGGAAATACTACTGTGAGGAGGAACTGCGGCTGAATGGCCGACTGGCCCCGGAACTTTATCTCGATTGCCTGCCCATTGGCGGCGAACCCGCCAACCCTGTTCTGGGCGCCGACAGCGATCCCATCGAATACGCGGTGCGGATGCGCCGCTTTCCCCAGGACGCGTTGCTGGATCGGGCGCTGGCTGACGGTCGGCTGAAACTCCCTGATCTGGATGCGTTGGCCCGCCGGCTGGCCGCCTTTCACCGAGCCATTCCCGTCGCCGATCCCGCCGCGCCGTTTGGCTTGCCGGAACGGGTGCGCCAACCGATGCTCGACGATTTCACCCACACCCGGCCATTGCTGACCGATCCCACCGACCGCGAGGTTTTGGCCATCGTGGAGGAATGGACCTTGGCTACGTCCGAGCGACTGCAGCCAAGACTGATCGAACGTAAAACCGGTGGTTTTATTCGCGAATGCCATGGCGACTTGCATCTCGGCAACATGGTGCTGGGTGACGCCGGGCGGATCACGGTCTTCGACTGCATCGAATTCAACGAGGATCTCCGCTGGATCGACGTTATCAACGATCTGGCTTTTTTGATCATGGATCTGCGCTTTCGCGGCGCTGGTGCTTTCGCTCAGCGGGTACTCAATACCTATTTGGAATACAGTGGCGATTTCGCCGGCGCGACGCTGCTGACCTATTACCAAGTCTATCGGGCGATGGTACGTGCCAAGGTCAATGCCATTCAGACCCGCCAGGACAGCGTTTCCGAGGCTGATCGTGCTATCGCTGGTGACCAGTGTTCCGCTTATCTGCATCTGGCGCTGGCGCTGACTCAGCCGGAGATATCGTTTCTATTGATCACGCACGGCGTTTCCGGTTCCGGCAAATCGCGTCAGACGGGGCACTTATTGGAACAATTTCCCGGCGCTATCCGCATCCGCTCGGACGTGGAGCGCAAGCGGTTGTTCGGTCTCGGCCCGCTGGATGACAGCAGCTCCACCCTCGGCGGAGGGCTGTACACTTCGGACGCCAGTGCCCGCACTTATGCGCGCTTGTACGAACTGGCCGATCAATTGTTGGGGGCCGGCCAGCCGGTGCTGGTGGACGCTACCTTCATGAGGCGCGAGCATCGGCAACCGTTCCGCGAGTTGGCCGGCCGGCATGGCGTGCCGTTCATCCTGCTCGACTGCATCGCCGATCCCGATACCTTGCGAGCACGGGTCGCGGCCCGCCGCGCGCGCGGCGATGATGCAGCCGAGGCCGATGTGGCCGTGCTGGAACGGCAACTCCAGTTCGACGAGTCGCCGACCGCCGACGAGAATCCACTGAAAACCGAGGGCGACGACGATCTGGAACGAGTGCAGTCGGTTATCGTAGCCGCGATCCGGGCATTTTCCAGTAATCGTCGATAGGATACTCTCCGAGCACTGGTGATTCGCGGAAAACGAGACGGGCTTGCGGTATCGATTCGCCAATCAAAAGCGTGGTGACGGCACGACGGGTCCGTATAATCCGTT
>WBZV01001382.1_pt1 | contig 11129 bp, 11 predicted proteins | sample 5204221 | NCBI WGS metagenome assembly WBZV01 (sample SAMN12344360, study PRJNA552823) | activated sludge metagenome | biome: Activated sludge suspended growth; feature: Nitrification reactor; material: Wastewater; isolation source: activated sludge from nitrification reactor of wastewater...
AGGCGGTCCCCGCCCGCAAGATTTTGGCACTGGTCGACCACCTGCAAACGCTGTTTGACCGTCACGACGCGCCCGATCGGGCGCTCGTCCGCTACTGCGAGCTGATCGACGTGGAGGCCCGCGCGCGGGGCGTCGAGAACATTTTCGTCGGCCGGAACTGGTCGCCGGCCGGCTCGGACGAGGACTGAGCGCATCGGCGGGCGCACCGCACACGCCGCAAGCGAACACGGTTCAACCGGGCCTACCTGGGTCATTGAAGGGGTTTGTCCGGTAGCCGTACCGGGTCTGGATGCTCGTGTTGAACGGGCCGCCAGGGCGCATGTCGGGGAGGCGACCGTCCGGTCTCGCCATCGGCCTTCTGGCCCGGGCCACTTGTCTCGCCACCTTGCTCTTCACGTTGCGGGGTTGGTGGGTCGTCGACGCCGGTGGCGGTACACCTATTGAAGTCCGCGACACACGAGTCGCCGAGCGCCCCGCCAGGAGATCGACGTTGCGCGCAGAGGATTCCAGGTATCCCTACAATACTCCGGGAGTTGCAAGACGACGGGCTTTGTGGCGGCCATGGATTGCTCCTCGAAAACGAATCGTGGTGGTGCACCGTTTTTCACCGGTGAAGCGGCCAGTGACGGCTCGGTTTTGGGCGTCTCGCCCGCAAGAATCCGTGTGGAGCGCAGTGGAGGATGCGAGCCGAATACCCCGTCTCAACGCGTTAATATCACCAACCGGCCATTTCCATAGGCGTGACGGCTCGGTAACCGGGCGATTGACCCGGTTCGAGAGGGTGGTCCCCCTGCTGATAGGCGCACCGAGCAAGCCGTGGGATGCGAGGAACGTGCGGAACTTTTTGGGGATTCGCCCGTTTTCTCGATAGAGCGACGGAAGAACTGGGCAACGTTATTCGAAACGAGTACCGCATCATGAATGGAACGCTCGGAGAGACGCAACGCCAGCGGCTGCTGGCCGCGCAGAACGAGTTTTTTTCGCTTTCCCTGGACGAGGTCCTGAGTCGGCATCAGCGGCGCTCGCCTCAGCAGGCCGCCTTGGCACTGTTTCACGAGGTGGTCGCCACGGTGCCTGCGTACGCCGCCTTTCTGAACGCGCAGGGCATCGATCCGGCCATGGTGCGCACCGTCGCCGAATTCGAGCGACTGCCACTCACCAACAAACCGGATTACCTGCGCCGCTATCCGCTGGCGGAATTGTGTCGCGGCGGCCGGCTGGAAAACTGCGATTTCATCGCCGTCTCTTCGGGTTCGACTGGCGAGCCGGGGTTTTGGCCGCGCAGCGTTGGCGACGAATATGCGATTGCCCGTCGTTTCGAACAGGTGTTTGATGACAGCTTTCAGGCCGATCGGCGCCGCACGCTCGCGGTGGTCTGCTTCAGTCTGGGGACCTGGGTCGGCGGCATGTTCACCGCCGCCTGCTGTCGCCATCTGGCCGCCAAGGGCTATCCGATCACCACGATCACGCCGGGCCACCATCCGGAAGAAATCTTTCGCGTGCTGGAGAGGTTGGCCCCAGCCTTCGAGCAAGTGGTCCTGCTCGGCTATCCGCCGTTTCTCAAGGATGTGGTGGATCGAGGCATTGCCAGAGGACTGGATTGGTCACGGTTCGCGGTGAAACTGGTGTTCGCCGGCGAGGTGTTCAGCGAGGAATGGCGCGAGCTAGTGCACGAACGCGTCGGGGCGCGGTCGATCCATCACGACTCCGCCGCCTTGTACGGCACGGCGGACGCCGGCGTGCTGGGCAACGAGACGCCACTATCGGTTTGCATTCGCCGTTATCTCGCCGCGAATCCGGCGGCGGCCCATGCCTTGTTCGGCGAATCCCGCCTACCGACCTTGGTGCAATACGATCCGCTGAGCCGCTACTTCGAATGCGTGGACGGTACCCTGTTGTTTTCGGGCGATAACGGTGTTCCTCTGGTTCGTTACCATATCGCCGATCGTGGCGGATTGATTACCTACCCCGCGATGCGCCGGTTTCTCGCGGATTGGCACTTCGATCCGGTCGCGACACTCCGCGCCCATGCGCCGGAGGCCCCGTTGCGCGGCGTTCGCGAGTTGCCGTTCGTCTACGTTTTCGGTCGGGCCGATTTCACCGTCTCCTACTTTGGCGCCAATATTTATCCCGAGAACGTGAGCGTGGGGTTGGAACAGCCCGGCGTTCGCGAGTGGACGACCGGCAAGTTCGTACTCCAGGTCCAGGAAGACGCCGACCGCAACCGCCGGTGGTCGATTATGATCGAACTGGCGCCGAACGAGTCGGCGAGCGAATCGCGGCGGCGGGCGGCCACCGACGCGATCCTGACCCATCTAGTGCGGCTGAACAGCGAGTTCGCCCATTACGTGCCCGCCGAATATCGGATCCCGCAGGTGGAACTCTTGCCGACCGGCGATCCAACGTATTTTCCCAGTGGGGTCAAACATCGTTACACCCGCCGTTGAGGTCGGCGCAATCCGTTCCCACCGGGGGCGAGGCCGCCCCGGCCACCACCTCGGCGGCTAGTTCCTGAATGAGCAATTGGCGGTCGTCGTCCGCGATCACCGCGCCTCGTGTCAATTCCAGGCGTTCGGTGCGGGCACGCAGCTCCGTGACGCACGACCCGCTGGGAAAGCGCCGCGCCAGCGCCCGCCGGGCGACAGGGGCCGGCAACCGGGCCATCACCTGCACCCGTAGCGCCCGGTCCTGTTCCACGGTGGTCAAGGCCCAGCGTTCTTCCAGGCCGGTCGTCAGATACACCAGTTGGGTGAATCGACCGCGCGTGGTGTCCACCGACAACAGCAGCGGCGCGCCGGAAGGGGTGGGACCGTGCAGGTAGCGGCGCAGGGCGGACCGTTCGGCGGGATTTAGGCCGAAGCGCGCCGCGATGCGATCGCCTTCTTCTTCCGAGGCGCCCAGGACGATGCGGGTCGTGGCGATTTGTAAGAGACCCTCCGGGAAGTGATCGAACAAGGGACTGCAAAACGCCATTTCGACGCCGTGTTTGCGGCTTTCCATCGCGTCGGTTTCGAGTTGCGCCATCGTAGCGGCCGCCCCGCCGCGCAGCCGATGCATCTCGTCCAGACACACGCGCTTGTGGTGCGCGCGCAATTCCAGAATGCGCTGGCGCTGATAGGCCCGATACGGCGGCGGCCAGTACGCCACGTGATCCTCGTGCAGATAGAAGTGGGCGACGGCGACGTGGCGAGCCAACATCAGGGCCACGCTCGCCTCCCAGGCCGAGAACAAGCCACCGCGGGTGGCGATGTCCGACACGTCCAGCGCGATGACCCGCGCCCTACTCACCTCCACCGCCGTCGGGGCGGACAGGATCGGGAACACGTTCAGCGCATAGGTCCATTGTCGCACCACGAACTCGATCAAGGGGCCGCGATCGGTCACGACCACCGGTCCCCAGGTTTTGCGAATCGACGCCGATTGCGCCAGAAAGGCGATGGCATCGACCAGTAACGGCGCGGTAAACCGGTTGGCGCGGCGGGCGTTTTCCACATCGCCCACCTTGAACAACGCATCGACCAGCTGAAACCAGGGTGTCGTCGCATCGGCGGCGATCCCGTGGACCGCCAACGCCCGGTCTACCCGCCCGTCGCGGCGGGCCTCGTACCGCTTGGGATGGCCGTGGGCATCGTCGGCGAAGTGCGGATACAGACCCAGGACCACCTCGGAAACCACTTCCAACACCCCCGGCGGGGGCTGAGGCTCGCCCGCCGGCGTGGCGAGCACGGTCAGGACATTCCGCACGAACGCCCGCTCCGGTGGCAATAAATCGCGCAATCCCAGTTGCAGATCGAGCGGATTGATCGCATCGGCCGCGCGTTGCTGCAAGCGGCGAAATATGAACTCGTGCTGACGCTCGGGTGGCCGGTCGGCCCGGCACAGCTCGATCAGGCCTTGGCTGCTGGCCCCCGGCTCGATGATGCTCAAGTACGGCACCGCCCGTTCGCCGCCGAGCAGATAGGCCAGGTTGTCGTGGTGCATCGTCAAGCTTTTGCCCGAGCCGAGCGTCCCGGCGTACAGGGTGATCCAGGCCGTTTGCAGCTCGGAGCCCGACTGAAAGGGCAGCAGTTTGCCATCGGGCGAGCGGAACAGGATCGCGCCGCGCGTCCACGGCAAAGCCGGCCGGGTCAGCGGCAGCAGCCGCACCGCGTCCGACAGCGGTGCCGCGTGCGGTTCGCCCGGATTCAAGTCGGTCGCGAAACCCGGCAACGAGGCCAGGACCGCACGGGCCGGCGCACCCCGTTCGATGCGCCACTGTTGCGCGCCCCAGGCGTCCAGCGCCGCGCGCAGCCGGGCCACCCGGGCGCGCGCCGTGGGCGCGTCCGGTCCCCAGGTGGTCGCGCACACCCGCAGGCGCGGCGTGGGTTCCGTCCGCTGCACCGCCTCCAGCTCGGTAAAGGCGCGGCTGATCCGCCGGTTGTACTCGCCCGCAAACGCCCAGAGATCGGCCAGGAACCGGCGCAAGCGCCAGTGCGTAAACCCGCCGTCGAGCTGAAACGCGATGCGGACCGGCAAATCCCGGTCGAGTTCGGCGAACAGGTCGGCGAACGCCCGCACCGCTTGCGGGCCCAGCTCCAGGTAACTGGTGCCGTACCAGCGGGGGCCGGCGTGGACCAGGCCGTCGCGCGCGGGCCGCTCAAACGGCGTTTCGGCGAGCTGGAAACCGATGCGCGGATACCACAGCTCCGACAGATCGCGCGAGCGCCCCCACGCTCGGCGCGGCACCCGGTCGCCCGGCAGCACCGCCCGCCAGTCGTCGGTGGTCGTCGGTTCGAGCGACAACCGCAGATCGTGGAGGAAATCGTGGCCGTCCTGGACCGTCAGAAACAGGCCGCAGGCGTCGAGATCGTGCGCCAAGGTCTGGACCAGGGCGGTATGGGTTTCCCGCAGCGGCCGATACACGGCCATCGGGTTCTGACCGTCCAGCGGCGGAAAGGGCGGGCGCAACCGCTGAAAGCCCCGTCGGTACCCCTGGCGCTCGTGCCGGCGCTCGGGCGCCGTTAACGCATGCCGGTGCGTCCAGACCGCCAGCGTCGTGCGTTCGCTCACACAAGCCGCCACCAGGCGGTCGCGCGTGTCCGCCAGCAACGTGTCGAACGCCAGCCCCACCCGGCGGGCCGCCCGCCGGGTGGGGTCCAGATGCCGGTTCACGTCGCGTTCCGTCTGCTCGGGATCGCGCTCCAACACGAGTTGCAGGGTATGAGCCGCGCGGTTCGCCGCCGGCGTCAACGCCAGACACACCCCAGCGACCAGCCGTTCGAACGCGGCGGTGTCGAGTTGCTGGCGCACGCCGTGGATCGACAGCGCCGTTAGTAAACCACCGCCGGTGGCGACCAAGGCCGTCGCCGAATCGGCCGCCTCCAACTGGCAGATATCTTCCCCATAGAGTCCGGCGGCTTGCGTTAACGCATGTAGAATGATTTCTATGTTTTCTAACATTAAAAATCCCTCTATTCATCGTTTCTAATGGCTTTATCATATGTAAATATCGTTGAATGCTATTATATTATAGGCAATAATAGCTTTATTTGCATTATTTTAGGAGGTTTCGATGCCCTGCCGCCGTGTTGCCGCCGGTACGCTCGTGCTGGCGCTGCTGCTACCGCTGCCCGCCGCCGCCGCGCTGCCCGAGTTCATTGCCCTGATGCTGTATTTCTATCTGTTCCAGCAGCCGCAAATGATGAACCACACCCAGGACGTGGTGGATGCCAATTTGCAGTCGGCGGACGCCATCAACCGCAAGCGGCTGGAGATCTGGCAAAAGGAGGTGACGATGGCGATGCTGCCGCCGCCGCAAAGCTGCGTGTCGCTGACCTTGGCAAAAGGCTTGCGGGTGTTGGACGGCTTGATTCCCGGCATCGTCAACACCCAACTGCAGCAGGGCATCGCCGGGATCACGGGCAACGCCAACCCCGTGCAAATCGTGGTCGCGCGGGTGCGCCGCCACGAAAGCCGTTATTGCGCCGAACCGGATCGGGCGCGGGGCCGCTGTTCGGCGACCAGCGCCTTACCGAACGGCGACCTGGACGCGGGCCTGTTGCTGGACACGCGCGGCTACACCGCCGCCCAGGACGCCGCTGCCCAGGCGTTTCTGGATAACCTGACCGCGCCCGCGCCGGTGCCCGCCTTGCCCGCGCACCTGGAAAAAACGCCGCAGGCCGACCAACTGCGCGGCTACCTGCTCACCTATGGTTCGCGGAAAGCCATCGCCCGCAAGGTGCTGGCGAATGCCTACGCCGAGCGCAAGCGGTCGGGCGGCATCGACACCGGCACCGGCCCAACCGCCGAGAAAAGCGCTCAGGAACTCATCTTCGATGACTACGAACGGCGCTTCGGCGACAAAGAGTGGGTCGATCAGGTGCTGAAAGCCCCGCCCGGCGCGCTGGAACGCGAACAGTTGATGATCGAGACCTGGAAAATGCAAATGGCGATGCGCCAGTACCGGTTGCAACAAGACCTGAACGTGACGATGGCCGCGTTATTGGACGTCCTGACCGAACAGCAGGGCGAAGAACAAATCACCCGGCTGACCGAGGCGGCGATGCGCGCCAAGGTCGGTGACTGATGGCTCGCTGCCTTCGTCGGGTCGGCGCGGCGGTCTGGCGCTTGTTCGGCGGGCGGTCGCTCGCGCGCCACGGGCCGCTGGCGCGCCGGCGCCCGTGGGCGCCCATCGATGCGGCGGCCGGTGACGCCGCCCACCGCTTTCAGGCCGCCGTTTGCCAGTACCGGCTCACCGAGGCCGATCTGCGCCGCCGCCACCGGTACGAGGCCGTTCGATGCTACGTCCTGCTGGGCGGTGCGTTGTTCGCCGCGTCGTTCGGTGCGACCAGCGCCTACCTCACGTTCGGCGGCGCGCGGGCGATTCTGGCCGTCCTGCTGGCGCTGTGGTTCGTGGCCGGCGCCGCCGGCGGCGCGCTGCGCGCTTGGCAGATTCGCCAGCGGCGGCTTTGCGCCTTCGGCGAATGGGCTAAAACGCCCGCCGCCTGGTTGCCACCTTTTTTCTCGTGAGATCGCAACGATGCCCCGAACGATTCCGCCGTTCCACCCCGATTTGGGCCCGCTGGCGAGCACCCTGGTCGTCGCGGCACTGCTGGCCGGTTGCGCAACGGCCCCCGACCCCACGCCCAACACCACCCCGGTCGCGCAGGAATTACAGCGGGCCGCCATCGATGCCAAGGCCGGTCTATGGCAACTGGCCGCCATCGAACAGGCCAGGACCGGCACCGGCCTGGCGGCGCCTGGCGGGGTCTGGACCACGCCGGCAGGCCTGGACGCGCCGATCTCCATCGCCTGGGTCGGTCCCTATCACGCGCTGGTCGCGACCGTGGCCCGCCAAACCGGCTACGGCTACGAGCAGAACGGACACCCCCCCGTCAATGCGCTGATCGTGCGGGTGAACGCCGAGCAGATTCCGGCCATCATCGTGTTGCGGGACGCCAGCTGGCAGGCGCGGGACCGGGCCGCGCTGGACATCGATGACGCCCGGCGCGTCTTGCGAGTGAGGTTCACGCATGTCGAGTAATCCCTTGAAAGCGACGACCCAAGCGCTGGCCCTTGCGCTGCTCGCGATGGGATACGCGCCGCCGGGTGGCGCGTTCGACACGAACCCCGCCGCCGGGGTGGTGCCGGCGGCCCTCGGTTCGGTCGCGGGATCGCCGCACCGGACAGCGGGGGTGGGCGAACGCCCCACCCCCTTGCCCACCCTCGATGACCTGCAAGGCTGGCGGCCGGCGATCCGGGGCCGGGTCGAGACGCCCGAACCGGCCTTGCGCGAACGGGCGGTGCGGGAAACCGGCTTGCAGGTCGGCAGTCAAGCCGCGCTGGCGACGATTTCCCACGAACAGAACGCCGAGGTCGAAACCTTCGCGCCGTGGTTGGACGAGATTTACCGCTTCGATCAGCTGTTGATGGAACAGGGACTCGTGTTGCCGCCCATCGTGATTGAGGCCCGCCGCCACGCCGAGGTCGAGGGCTTCAAGCTCGCCAAGATTGAACAGTCCTATCAGTTGCTCGAAAACGCGCAGGTGGTCTCCGCACCGCCCACCTGGCGGGATTATTTGATCGCGCCCGACTACCCGCCCCCCGTCAAGCCGGAAGGGGCATTGTTGCCGCAAAACGCGGATGAGGAACGGTTGTGGACCGAGGCTGTCCGCGACGGCTGGACCCAAGGCGAACAACAAGCCGAACTGGCGTTGAAGGCCCGCGTCGGCGAGCTGCATCGCGCCTTTTTGGGTCGGGTCCGCTATCGCGTGTTGCTGGCGCGTGGGCTGGTCACCGCCCCCGCCGTGCGGGTGGCCCGGCGCGGCGTGAAGTTGAGCGGTAACGAACTGCTCATCGGCCGTACCGAGGTCACACTGTCCCGCCTGCCGCACTTTCGAGGACCGACGCGCACGGGCCGACTCCCGTGGACCGCTCTGCCGGAAGTCCTGACGACCTATGACGATGGCAGTTCGGTGCAGTAGCCCGCTCATTCCGTTCGAGGTGATACCGTGACGTTCACCCCCGACCGCCCGGTGTGTTTAGCGGATTGGCCGCCGTTGCCGATCCGCGCCACCCAAGCCGATTTGGATGCGTGGCTGCTGGCCGCTGCTCGCTGTGGGGTAACCGATGTGCACGTCCAAGCCTTCCGGCCGTTGTACGTCCATCTGGACGGCCGGCTGTATCCGGTCTCCACCCGCCGCCTGGAACTGAGCGAAGTGTTGGAACTGGCGAGCGGGGTGCTGGGCGCCCATGTGCCGGCGACGCTGGGCCGGGGTGAGGATGCCGACGGCGACTACTCGATGGTGGTCGAGCGCCGGCGATTCCGCTTTCGCGTCAACGCGACCGCGACCCAGATCGATGACCAGACCGGCACGCATCTCACATTTCGTGTCCATCCCCACGTGCCACCCCCGCTGGCCGAGTTGGGGATTCCCGAGGCGCTCGCCAAGGTCTTGCTGGCCGTGCGCAAGGGGCTGGTGCTGGTCACGGGACCGACCGGCAGCGGCAAGACCACGCTGCTGCCGGCGACGATCCGGCACATTCTGGAAGATCCCGACCGCCACGAGGTGGTATTGACCGTGGAAAGCCCCATCGAGTTTTTATACGACGACGTGGCGATCCACCATAGCGTGGTGGCGCAAAGCCAGATCGGCCGGCATTTGCCGTCCTGGCCGCGTGCCGTCCGCAACGGCCTGCGGCGGGGACCGACCACGCTGTTGATCGGCGAGTCGCGCGATTACGAGACGATGGCGGCTACCCTGGAGGCGTGCCTGACCGGGCATTTGACCTTCACCACCCTGCACACCACCGGCGTACCGGCCACGGTCTCGCGTATGGTGCGGATGTTTCCCGCCGATCAACGCGATACCGCCTATGCCGACCTGATCGAAGCCACCCAACTGATCGTCTCGCAACGGTTGTTGCCGAGCGCCGACGGGCGGCGGGTCGCGGTGCGGGAATGGCTGGCGCTGGATGTGAACCTGAAAACCGCGTTGCGGGATTTGCCGCCGGACAAGACCAGCAACACCTTGCGAACCTTTGTGCATACGGGCGGCCAATCGTTCAAGGCCGACGCCGACCAACTGTTGCGCGACGGGCGCATTACCGGCCCGGTCCATGCCGAATTTCTCCGGAGTTACGCCGCATGAGCGATACCGATCCGACACCCACCGTTCAATGGTGCGAGACCGCGCGCTACCCCAAAGCCTTCTGGCTGCTAGATGCCCGGCTGGCCTGGCCGCTGGTCGGGTGGCTGCTGCACATGACCGTTTGGACCTTCGGGATCGCGCTCGTCGCGTGCGCGCTGAGCGCCCTGCTGACCCACATCGCGATGCCGCCGGCGATGGCCATGCGCCGGCTGACAGCCGCCTTGCGCGGCGGGCCGTGTCTGCCGCGCCGGCCGAAGCGGCTGTTCGCGCGGTAGGAACACGATCGTGCAACGCGTGCTTTGCCATAGCGGACTGGCGTTGTGGCTGGCGCTCCCCGTCGCCGGTCGAGCCGACATCCCGTGGCTGGCCGCCGAGGTGCAAGCCCAAGAGGCGCGCTGGGCGGCACAACAAGGTCAACCGCGCTCACAACCCACGGCGCGGCGTCCGGCCCAGGTCGGACAGTCGCCACGGGGAGCGGTCGTGACCGGTCTCCCGTACCCGGCGGGGCGCCGGACCTCTCGGCCCCGCCAACGGCCGACCCGCGCTGGACCGCCTCGCACCGTGGAGGAAACCACCCTCGCCCACTGGATCCTCGTGCATGCCCGGCAACAGCAACTCGACCCACTCTTGGTCAAGGCGGTGATCCTGGCCGAATCCGCGAATCGCCGTGGGGCGATGAGTGCCAAAGGAGCAATGGGCCTGATGCAATTGATGCCGGAAACCGCCCGCCGATTCGGCATCACCGATCCTTATGATCCGGCCCAGAACATCGATGGCGGTACGCGCTATCTGCGCTGGTTGCTGGATCGGTTTGGCGGCAACGTGGCCCTGGCCTTGGCCGGCTACAATGCCGGTGAGGGCCAGGTGGATCGGTTCGGGGGCATTCCGCCCTTTCGGGAAACCCAACACTACGTGAAAACAGTACAAGGCAACCATCGCTGGCTCAGCCAACAGGTTGCCAAGCTTCGGGCAGGAAGGATGCCATAACTCGCGGGCTTTATAAAATTTACACGGTTTATTGATATAAAATAAGGTGTTGTCATGACGTCTTCCATCAATCGCCTTTTGTCCGCGACGCTGTTCGGCTTGTCCGCTTCGTCGTCCACCGCCTCGGCGCGCGATGCAGATCCTTTCGAAAGCGTCGTCGGCAACGTTGAGGCCGTCGCTGATCACGTCTCCATCGCCACAGGCTACAACCAATCGATCCAAACAGCCCCAGCTGTCACCACTGTGGTGACAGCCCAGCAAATCCGAGACACCGGCGCTCGCGACCTGATCGACGTTCTCACGTTCGTACCAGGATTTTTCGTCGGGCGCTCCGCCTACTCGGTCGAGCCGGTGATCGCGGTTCGCGGTTTCACCTCTGCCTTCAATAGACCTCTTTCGAAACCTGATTAATTGAGGGTTCCCAAGCATGATGAAGTGTGATTCTCTCTGATTTTTCAGGGGGGCGTCCGTGTTGGATGAGGAAACATTTCATAGGATGCGGGATGCGGTGTT
>WBZV01001383.1_pt1 | contig 11126 bp, 11 predicted proteins | sample 5204221 | NCBI WGS metagenome assembly WBZV01 (sample SAMN12344360, study PRJNA552823) | activated sludge metagenome | biome: Activated sludge suspended growth; feature: Nitrification reactor; material: Wastewater; isolation source: activated sludge from nitrification reactor of wastewater...
GCAAGGATTCCCTGCTCTCCATCGTCCAGATGCCCAAGGGCATCCCGGTGGCCACCTTCGCCATTGGCGAAGCCGGCGCCGCCAACGCGGGCCTGTTTGCCGTGGCCCTGCTGGCGTCCACCGATGCCGCCCTGGCTCAAAAGCTCGACGCCTTCCGTGCCGACCAGACCGCCAGCGTGCTGGCCATGACCCTCGACCCGGTCTGATTCCCACCTGATTTTGCAGGACTGAAGCGATGATTCTCCCGCCCGCCACCCTTGGCATGCTCGGCGGCGGCCAGCTCGGCCGCTTCTTCGTCGCCGCAGCCCACGAAATGGGCTACAAGGTCTGGGTTCTCGACCCGGACCCCCACAGCCCCGCGGGCCTCATCGCCGACCGCCACCTGCAGGCCGGCTACGACGACTTCGAAGCCCTCGACGCCCTGGCAGACAGTTGCGCAGCCGTCACCACCGAGTTCGAGAACGTCCCGGCCACCACGCTGGATTATCTGGCCAAGTTCATCCCCGTGCGCCCCGGCGCCTCGGCGGTGGCGGTGTGCCAGAACCGCATCGCCGAAAAGTCCTTCCTGCGCGACAACGGCATCCCCCACGGCCCCTTCGCCGTCATCCACTCGGATGCCGACATCGCCGCCGCCGACGCCAGCCTTTACCCGGCCATCCTCAAGGTGGCCCGCTTCGGCTACGACGGCAAGGGCCAGGCCCGCGTCGCCAACGCCGCCGATGCCCTGCACGCCTTCCACCAGTTCAAGGGCGAGCCCTGCGTGCTGGAGCAGATGCTGAGCCTCGACTACGAAGTCTCGGTGGTGCTGGCCCGCGACGAGAACGGCAAGACCCGCTGCTTCCCCACCGTGGAAAACCAGCACACCCACGGCATCCTCGACGTCTCCATCGCCCCGGCGCGGGCCTCCGCCTGCCAGCAGGATTCGGCCCAGGAATACGCCGAGCGCATCGCCGAGCGCCTGGGTTTCATCGGCACCCTGGCCGTCGAGTTCTTCGTCAGCCGCGGTCAGCTGGTGGTGAACGAAATGGCGCCGCGCCCCCACAACAGCGGCCACCACACCATCGACGCCTGCGCTGTCAGCCAGTACGACCAGCAGGTGCGCGCCCTGTGCGGCCTGCCCCTGGGCGAACCGCGCCAGCACAGCGCCTCGGTGATGGTCAATCTGCTGGGCGAGCTGTGGTTTGAAGGCGGCGACCCCCACGGCCGCTACCGCGAGCCCGACTGGTCGGTGCTGCATGCCGTGCCCGGCCTGCGCCTGCATCTGTATGCCAAGCACCACGCCCGCCATGGTCGCAAGATGGGCCACTTCACGGTGGTGGGCAGCGACGCCGCCGACGTGCTCGCCAAGGCCCTGGCTGCCCGCGCCGCCATCGGCATCCGTGACGAATAAAGCCTGAGCGGATGAACGACATCCCGCGCGCGGTTGCGCTCCTGCGCCAGGGCGAGCTGGTCGCCCTGCCCACCGAGACCGTCTATGGCCTCGGCGCCGATGCCCTCAACCCCGCCGCCGTCGCCAAGATCTTTGCCGCCAAGGGGCGCCCGTCCGACCACCCCCTCATCGTCCATCTGGCCGACGCCGAGCAGATCGTCGACTGGGCCCGCGACATCCCCCGCGAGGCCATCGCCCTGGCCCGCGCCTTCTGGCCCGGCCCGCTCACCCTCATCCTCAAGAAGGAGGAGGGCGTGCCCGACATCGTCACCGGCGGGCAGGACACCGTCGGCCTGCGGGTGCCCAATCACCCCGTGGCGCTGGAACTGCTGCGTGCCTTCGGTGGCGGTGTGGCGGCACCCTCGGCCAACCGCTTCGGGCGCATCAGCCCCACCACCGCCGAGCACGTGCGCCAGGAGCTGGGTGAGCGCGTCCCCCTGATCCTCGAAGGCGGTGCCTGCCAGGTGGGCCTGGAATCCACCATCCTCGACCTGTCCCGCGATGGGCCGGTGATCCTGCGCCCCGGCGCCATCGGCGTGGATGACATCGCCCGGGTCATCGGCCGCCGCCCGCGCCTGCGCGGTGAAGAGCAGCAGCCCGATGCCGCCCCCCGCGTCTCCGGCGCCCTGGCCGCCCACTATGCCCCGCGCACCCCGCTCGAACTGATCGCCAGCACCGAGCTGCCCACCCGTGCCCGCAGTGGCGACGCCGTTCTGGCCCGTCAGCCCGCGCCAGCCGGCCTGCCCGACGGTGTGAGCTGGATCGTCGCCCCCGCCGATCCCGCCGCCTACGGCCACGACCTCTACGCCAGCCTGCGCGCCCTGGACGAGTCCACCTGCACCCGCATCCTGGTCGAGGCCCCGCCCGCCACCCCCGAGTGGTCCGCCGTTGCCGACCGCCTCGGCCGCGCCGCCGTCGGCTCGGGCGAAGACGACGAAACCTGATCCGTCCGCCGGCGCTGCAATCCGGGCTTTGCAGGGCCGCCAAGCATGGCTATAATGCGCGCCTTACGTGGGCCGATAGCTCAGCTGGGAGAGCGCCGCGTTCGCAATGCGGAGGTCGTGAGTTCGATCCTCATTCGGTCCACCACTGCTTTTCCAAGGCCAGCCCTTTGCTGGCCTTTTCAATCTGCAAATTCTGCAGCACCCCGTGGAGGGGTTCCCGAGCGGTCAAAGGGATCAGACTGTAAATCTGACGGCACTGCCTTCGAAGGTTCGAATCCTTCCCCCTCCACCACCTTCCCCCCGTCGTTGCCGGCTGATCGTATCGTCAGGTGCATTGGCGTGCTCTTGCCGAGAGGTCGGGCTGGCTGCACACGGCCGGTTTGTAGCGCGGCTGCGACATGAAAGCCTGCTTTACGTGCTGCAAATCAAATTAAAGCGTGCTTTAATTTGATGGTTCAAAATTAAAGCATGCTTTAAATGACCCATAGCTCTGGCATCTACGTGATCTCGACGACGCTGGGAGAGCCGGTGCGGGCCTTTGTGCCCCATCCCTTGCCTCCGGCGGGCTCCGCGCTGGAGCCCGCGCTCTTCGCCGATCTCAACCGTCAGGCAGAACTCGCCCTGGCCCGTCTGTCGGGCGTCTCCGGCCTGGTGCCATCGGTGGACTGGCTGCTGTACAGCGCCATCCGCAAGGAAGCCCTGCTCACGTCCCAGATCGAGGGCACCCAGGCCACGCTTACCGACCTGTTCGACGAAGAGGCGGGTTTCAAGGTCAGCAACACTGACGATGTGGAGGAGGTGACGAATTACCTCCGCGCCTTCCGCTGGGTTCAGGCGCAATTGCGTGACCCCAAAGGCTTGCCCATCAGTGTGCGGCTGCTGTGCGAGGCCCACCGCCTCTTGCTTGACGGCGCCCGGGGAGCAGGCAAACAGCCGGGAGAACTGCGTCGTTCTCAGAACTGGATCGGCGGCACAAGACCGGGGAACGCCGCATTCGTGCCGCCACCGCCCGAACATGTGCCGGGCCTGCTGGCTGACATGGAGCGCTTCATTCACGCCACCTCAACGGGTCTGGCGCCCATGATCAAGGTGGCGATCATCCATGCTCAATTTGAAACCATTCACCCCTTCCTGGACGGCAACGGGCGCATCGGCCGCCTCCTGATCGCCGCACTGTTCGAGCACTGGGGCCTGCTATCGGAGCCCTTGATGTACCTCAGCGGCTACCTCAAGCAGCACCAGTCCGAGTACTACCGCCGCCTGTCGGCCATCCGCTCTGATGGAGACTGGGGTGCCTGGGTGGCTTTCTTTCTGGAGGGGGTGGCGCAGGCTGCCAATGCTGCCGAGCAGAACATCATTCAGGTTGCCAGCCTTGTCACCTCGGACCGCCGCCACCTGCTCCAATCCCCCAAGGCCGGCCCGGCGAGCTATCGCCTGTTTGAAATGCTGCCGATGATGCCCCGCTTCACCATCGAACGCGTCCGCCAGCAGCTGGACACCAGCTTCCCTACCGCCACGGCTGCCGTGAAAGTGCTGGAAGATCTCGGGATCGTCATCGAGATGACCGGCCAGAAGAAGAACCGGAGCTACAGCTACCAGGGGTATGTGGACCTGCTCTCCCGGTGAGAGAGGGCCGGTGGCGGAGCGAACCCGCCCAGAGCCTTCTCCAGACGGCCCGCCACCTTGAGCAGCCTATCCTCCTGCCAGCGCTTTCCAATAATCTGGACTCCCACGGGCAAGCCGTCTTCGATCCCGACAGGCAGGGCCACTACCGGGCTGCCGGTCAGGGAGAAGGGGGTGGTCATGGCCAGGGTGGCTTCCAGGTAGGGCAGGGAGGTTTCTCCCACCGCCAGCCGGGGCGGCTTTCTGCTTGCGGGCATCGGCTCGCCCGGGTAGGGGCCGGTGGGGGCCACGGGGCAGAGGACGGCGTCCCAGTGGCCGAGGAAGGCCTCGAGGGACTGGATGAGCGCCTCGCGCTGGTTGAGTGCTTCGTTGTAGCGCCGCAGCTTGAAGTCCATGCCCCGGGCGAAGGCGCGGGTGAGGGTGTGGTCGCGGGGCAGGAAGGGGCGTATGCCCTGGAGGATGCGGCGCTGCCAGCCCGGCATGCCAAGGCCGATTTCCGCCCCGCCTATCGTCCCGAAGGCGTCCCAGGCCAGCCGCACATCGAAGTCGGGCGGCGCGCAGCGGGTGACCGTGTGGCCGGCTGCGGCCAGCGTGCCTGCCATCCGTTCCAGGCCCCGGCGAGTCCGTGGGCACAGCGGCGTGCCGGCGAAATCCGTCCACAGGGCGATCCGCATTGGGGCGCCTGCTTCGCCCGGTGCTGCAGCGTGGGCCGAGGGGGCGATGGGCGGGACGGCCGTGTCCACGCCGTCCGGTCCGGCCAGGAGGCCAAAGCCCAGGTCCAGATCGGCCACGCAGCGGGCCAGCACTCCGAAGGACAGCATATGCCAGACGGTGCGCCCGGCTCCGCCGAACTCCGGCGGCAGATGGGGAATGTGTCCGGTGCGGGGGATGCGGTTTTCGGTGGCTTTAAGCCCCGCAACGCCGCAGTAGGCCGCCGGGATGCGGATCGAGCCGCCAATGTCGCTGCCGATCTCCAGCAGCGAGAAGCCGGCCGCGACGGCCACGGCGCTGCCGCCCGAGCTTCCCCCCGGGGTCAGGGCCGGATTCCATGGGTTGCGCGTGAGCCCGAACAGCGGGCTCCAGCAATGGGGCGCGCCCGCCAGTTCGGGCAGATTGCTCTTGCCCATCAGGATCGCGCCGGCCTGCCGCCAGCGGGCCACCACCGAGGCATCGGCCACGGGCTGGTAGTCCGCCAGCGGCCGGAAGCTGGAGGTGGTTCGCATGTCCCGGGTGGCAAAGGCATCCTTGATCGACACCGGCACCCCCAGCAGTGGCGGCAAGGGCTCGCCCTGGGCAAGGCGTCGGTCCGCCTCCCTGGCCGCAAGCAGGGCGCCCTCCCGGTTCAGCGTGACCAGCGCGTTGAGCTCGGGGTTGAAGCAGTCGATGCGGGTCTGGCAGGCCAGCACCAGCGCCTCGGCCGAATAACGCCCCTGCCGTAGATCGCTGGCCGCCCGGGTGGCGGTGAGCTGCCCGAGGTCTGGCGCTGCATTATGGTGGGGCGTTGCAGGCATATCGCCGCCCGAAAAGGACGACGCAGGATGATTGGCCATGATGATGCCCGGGTATGAACACCCGGGCAGTCTAGGCGGCGCGTTGTGTCCCGTATTGTCGTGAAACGACAGCGCTCAATATCCGGATGGGCCAAACAGGTGCGTCATGTGGTGCGGTGCAACCCGGTAGGGCCAGAAGGCCGGATCGTCGCTGGCGACCCCGGCGGCCAGCTGGCCCGGGGTGTAACCGGTAAAGCGCAGCACATCATGGATGAGGTGGGACTGATCGCAGTATCCAAAGCGGGCGGCCACGTCGGCCCAGGTGCCCGCGCCCGATGGCCGGCCGGCGACAAAACGCATTAGCTGGCTGCAGCGCAACTGCTGGCGCAGGCCGCGCAGCGACTGCCCATAGCTGGCCCGAAAGCGGCGTTCAAACTGGCGCAGGCTCAGGCCAAAGCGCGCCGCCAGCGCCGCGGGCGGCAGGCTGAAGCCGTCGGGGGGTAGCACGATGTCGGCCTTGCCTCCGGCCCGGCCCTGGTGGAGCACAGACAGGAGCGCCATCACGGCCTGCACCTGGCCTGCGGTATCGTCGGTCTCCGCCAGCCGCGCCTGGCAGCGGGCCGCCTCACCCCGTTCCTGGCCGGTCAGAAAATCATCAAAGTCGGCCCAGCTGTCCATGATGGTGAGCGCCGGAAAATCCACGATTCGTCGCAACTGCCCCGGCTTCACCGCCAGGGTCAGGATGCGGGTGCCGGGCGCCGCCCAGGCCCGCACGCTCTCGCGCGTCCCGCCACACAGGCTGATGCGGGCCATGGGCTGCGTGCCCCCGGGGCGACAGACGCGGATCTCGCCGCGCAGAATGACCAGAACGAGGGGATGCATGCCGGCGGGGAGCACATAGCCACCGCCCGGCAGGGCCTTTACCATCCCGTGCAGCAGGCAGCCGGCTAAGGCGGGGGAGGGCGCAAACAGGAAGTCCATGGTGGCGTGTTTGATTGCAAGGTAAAACACCTGGGATGATGGCATTGACGGGCGATGGTCGGGGGCAGAGCTTTACAAAGCTGCGTGTCTATGGCGACCGCAGTGGTGCGCTGGCTTGGGGCTCTGCGTTGCCGTTAGCCTTTTCCCCGCTGAGGTTCGAGGAGAGGCCGTTCGCGTTATGCTTTCGGTCTTGTTGAACACATTCCGAGACGCGCCATGTCAGAGGTTCCAGAGCAAACCGATTACGCCACCGTCCATGCCGACATCGTTGCACTGCTGGAGGTGGCTCGTCGCGCTGTCGCACGCAGTGTCAATGGCCTTATCACGGCCAGCTATTGGCAGATTGGGCGCCGAATCGTGGAGTGCGAGCAAGATGGACAGGCACATGCCGCGAGGGGCCAGCAGTTGCTGCAACGTCTGTCTGCGGATCTCGGCGGCCGCTTTGGCCGGGGCTTCAGCGTGGACAACCTGGAACAAATGCGGCTCTTCTACTTGGCCTATCCACCGGGAAGGATTTCCGAGACGCTGTCTCGGCAAACCCTTGAACCCGGCTTGCCAATGAAATCCGAGACACTGTCTCGGAGTATCACCGTGGAGTAGCTGGCACAGGCTTTACCTCTGTCCTGGTCGCACTACGTGCATCTGGTGCGCCGCACACGCTCTATCGAAGAGCGTCGTTTTTACGAGGCCGAGGCGCTGCGTGGTGGTTGGTGCGTGCGCCAGCTAGACCGTCAGATTGGTAGCCAGTTCTACACGCGGGCGCTGCTTTCCAACAACAAGCGAGGCATGCTGGAAGAAGGCAGCCAGCCCCTGCCCGGCGACTTGGTTACGCCGGAGGAGGCCATCAAAGACCCTTACATTCTGGAGTTTCTCAACCTCAAGGACGAATACTCCGAGTCAGACCTGGAGGACGCGCTGATCCACCGACTGGAGGACTTCCTGCTTGAGTTAGGTAACGACTTCACGTTTGTCGGCAGGCAGCGTCGCCTGCGCTTGGACGAAAGCTGGTTTCGCGTGGATCTGCTGTTTTTTCACCGACGCCTTCGTTGTCTGGTCATCATCGACCTGAAACTTGGCGAACTCACCCACGCTGACGTAGGGCAAATGCACATGTACTGTAACTATGCCCGTGCGCACTGGACGCTGCCCGATGAGAACCCGCCGGTTGGCTTGATTCTGTGCGCCCGAGCCAAGTCAGCGTTGGCCCGCTATGCACTGGATGGTCTCCCCAACAAGATCATGGCCGCCCAATATCAGACTGTGCTGCCGGATGTGAGACTGCTCGAGGCCGAGCTGGAAAGGACGCGGCGAGAACTGGAGACGCGACGGATCACGCGTAGTGGTGATGTGGAGGGATGAGTGCGCGAGTGACTTGCAGTGCATGCGCTCGCCACCATAATGCTGGCATTGCAGTCGTCTGGAGCATGGGATGGCAACCCATCTTGTTGTGCGCAACATCGAACCTTCGGTCGCTCAGGCCTTGAAGGAGGCGGCTGCCCGGCACGGACGGAGCGCCGAGGCAGAGCACCGGGAGATCCTGCGCGCGGCACTCACCCGACCGGCACGTCGCAGCTTCAAGGACGTGCTGGCCGCGATGCCCGACGTAGGGATCGACGAAGACTTCGACTTCAGGCAGCCCTGATGCACCTGATCGATACCAAAGTCATCAGTGAGTTGCACAAAGGTGGGCGCGCCAATCCGGGGGTGACGGCTTTTTTGCAGGATTGGCGCCGGATGACATCTATCTGTCGGTCCAGACCATTGGCGAGATCCGACGCGGGCTGGAGAGTATCCGCCACCGTGGTGACCACGAGCAGGCTGACCGGCTTGAGGTCTGGCTGGAAGCGCTGCTGGCGGACTATTCGGACCGGATTCTGGGGTTTGACCTCGACTGTGCTCAAGTGTGGGGCAGGCTCATGTCACCCAATCCCCAGCACGCCATCGACAAACAGATCGCCGCCATTGCGCTGATTCACGACCTGACGGTCGTGACCCGCAACACCAGAGATTTCGGCTGGAAGGGCGTGCGCTGGATGAATCCTTTTAGTTAGCCTGTGCAGGGGTGTTGACCTTCAAGAAGCTGATACCCGTGGAGATTCAGCTGCCCGCGATCCTGGAGCGATTAGGGGTAGGGAGGCATTGAGCAAGCCCCATGACGGAGCTGTCAACGGGAATCCGACCACGATCGGTGATATGTATTGAAATCCATATGCACTTAAGTCCATAATTCGGTCATGAGTTGGGATATTCTCTTTCACGACGACTTTGATGCCGAGATGCGGGAGTACGCCCAAGCGTTGCAGGATGAGTTGCTGGCGCACGCCCTGTTGTTGCGCGAGTTCGGGCCCAATCTTGGCCGCCCCACGGTGGATGGTCTGAAAGGTTCCCGGCATGCCAACATGAAGGAACTGCGTTTCAGTTGGGAAGGCGAGGTTTGGCGTGTGGCTTTCGCGTTCGACCCCAAACGCCAGGCGATTTTGCTGGTCGGCGGCAACAAGGCAGGGGCAGATCAACGGCGGTTTTACAAGCGGCTGATTGCCGTCGCCGACACGCGCTTTGACCAGCATTTGGCCGATCAGCAGCAAGTAGAGAAGGAACACAGACATGGCAAAAAAACTTGAGCAGATCATGGCCGCCTTGCCCGCCGAGCGCCGGGGCAAGATCGAGGCGCGCGTAGCGGAATTGGCGACGCTCAAGGATTTGCGCCAGGCCGTGGCGCAGACGCAGGAAGAACTGGCCGCGACACTGGGTGTCGGCCAGGACACGATTTCGCGACTGGAAAAGCGCAGCGATATGCTGCTGTCGACGCTGCGCCGCTACGTCGAGGCGATGGGCGGCAAGCTGGAACTGGTGGCCAAATTCCCCGACCGGCCACCCCTGGTCATTGAACATCTGGCTGACGAGACTTCAGCGCGGCGCGCCGTAAGCGCGCAGGTCAAGTCACACGTCTGATCGCTGAAGGTCTGCGAACGTCCAAGGATGCCCCGCCCGAAGTCCCACCCGGATTCCCCCCAAGGCGGCTCCTTGGCGGCGCTTCGAACGAGTATCCTTCGTTAAAAGCCTTATTTCATCGGGCGTTCAGGCTGGCTGATGAAGGCCCTTATCTCTTCATCAGCCAGTAGTGCATGGAATGCTCCGTTCGCGATGCAAGCCAGGCCGGGGCCGACAGATCCGGATTGAGCCCACATTCGTTGGGATGAAGATTCTGTCACACAATGCCGGATGCACCCCGACGCACGAGAAGATTTCATATTGGGGTCTGGCCCCTGATTCACGCCCTGACGGTTGCGACCCGCAACACCAGTGATTTCGGCTGGAGGGGCGTGCGCTGGATCAATCCATTTAGTTAGCCTGTGCAGGGGTGTTGGCCTTCAAGACATTGATACCCGTCGAGATTCAGTTGCCCGCGCTCCTGGAGCGAGTAGGGGTAGGGAGGCATTGAGCACGGGTAATATTGGAGGCTGTTCCCTGATTCCTTCTGTCGCCGGATGTCAGACCCCAGAGGCCACCGCGCGTGAGAGCACCTGCCAAGCTGACGAAAACTCCTGAGCACGTTCGGCATTACTCACCATGTACTCTTCATTCATTCCGGTAGCGGACGTAATGGAGATCTTGCCGTACAGGGCGATCGGGATTTGATAGTTGCCTTTGAATCGCTTGTCGGGCGAGCCATCTTTGTTTGCCTTTGCCCAAGTCTGACCAACAATGGAGGTATCCTCAGGAAGTGCCTCTTCCTCGATGAACCGCGAGAATGAGAACTCAAGCTCAATGTCTTTATATTCGAGCAGGGCAAAGTTGTCCGACGATACGAAATAGAGTGCAAAAGCTGGATAGAAATAGATGTCTCCGCCGTTGGCGTTTTCTAGGTGAGGAACCTTCCATTCCGATTCAATAAGCTCACAGCGGCCGAGTTTGAAGCCAACGGGTTTGCGTTCAATCACGCGTGTCGCGGTTGTGCGCTCCGCGACTCGGTTTGTGCCTCGTTGACCGACGGTATCCCAAATGCGGTCGCACTTCGCAAGAACGGCGAATTCGTCGTTCATGCGATGAAAGGCCTTCGCAACGCTGTCGGGAAGCTCGATCTGGGTTTGGAGGCGGGAGAGGCGCTCTTGGTCTTCAAGCTCAATACGTTTGGCGGTGGATTCTTCCGCTGAAACTCGGATCTGTTCGAACTTTGCTTTGAACAGGCGGCGCATGAGCCAACCGTTCTTCCAACCAGTATGACGCCCGACGGCCGACGATTCTTCACTGCGGGCGTGGCTGAGTTCTCGAACGACCTCACTGTGCTCGCGGCGCGTTTCTTCCAAGAGGCGTTTGAACTCGCTCAGCCCCGGCGTAGTAAGCGCACCAGAGCCTGCACTCTTGATTTCACTCAGTTCCGGTGTATCTGGTTCCGGCGTGATGAAGCCGGCACGTGGGGCAAGCGGAGTTGGTGGGTCGATAAGGCGCTGGGACGGCGAGCTACCAAGAGCATGTCGGAACGAAAGGCCGGCGCCGGGAATGTTTGCTGTGACGGCTTGGCCACTAGCAGGGTGTTGATTTACCCCAGAGCCAAGGACCGCAAGGGTTTCGGTCTTGTTATAATTCCATTCAAATTAGCGAACCAGTAATACTCCGATGCGCGGCCCCGACCACAAACAGAACGCCTTGTTTAGCTAC
>WBZV01001385.1_pt1 | contig 11102 bp, 5 predicted proteins | sample 5204221 | NCBI WGS metagenome assembly WBZV01 (sample SAMN12344360, study PRJNA552823) | activated sludge metagenome | biome: Activated sludge suspended growth; feature: Nitrification reactor; material: Wastewater; isolation source: activated sludge from nitrification reactor of wastewater treatment...
CGCGCCGCTGCCGCTGGGGTTAACGCCGAAGATAAGCGTGATGGCCAGCAGAATCAGGCCACCCAACAGCAGCACGTAGCGATAGCGCATGAGCGGCTGCAGCGAGCGCGGCGCGGCGACCACAACCAAGAGGGCCGCCGTGGCCACCACGTACCAGAGCGTCTGCCGCCCCAGGAAGTTGGGCGCCAGGCGATCCTGGAGTAGCAGCCCCCAGCCGGCCAGCAGGACGTAGACCGGCAACAGATAGGGGTCACGATGGGGCTTGAGTTGGCGCAACAGCAGGTGGGCCGCCACGCTGACCGCCAGCCAGACCGCCGGCCACACCAACCGCGGCCATGCCCAGCCGCCATCCGTCGCCAGACCCAGGGCCACCACGTTGGCCACGACAAAGGTTACCGCCAGCGCCAACAACAGCCCTTCGCGCCGATCGCGCGGCCGGTCGCGCTCTTCCAGTGCTTGCCCGGCCCAGCGCCGCCAGGCGACCAGCCCGGAACGGATGGTCATCATTCGGGCAAGTACTTGCCGATCAGGGGCCACAACGCATCGCGCGCGCCGGCCGGAATGGAACGGGGGTCGGTGATGAGGGCGTCCTTCATGGCGCTGTGGGCCGGGAAGTCGCCCGCCCAGCGATCATAGGAGGCCACCAGGGTGCTAATTGCCTCCTGGGCCAGGCGCGTGTTGGCCTGCAAGACACGGATGACCATCTCGACCGTGACCGGGGCCTCGCTGTGGTGCCAGACATCGTAGTCGGTGATGTGGGCCATGCAGGCGTAGCTGATCTCGGCTTCGGCGGCCAGGAAGGCTTCGGGGCTGGTGGTCATACCGATCACACTCATGCCCCACTGCCGGAAGACCTCCGACTCGCCGCGAGTGCTGAAGCGCGGCCCTTCGACAGTGATGACCCCGCCGCCACGATGGAGGCGGCCACCGGCGGCCTGGGTGGCGTCGGCCAGGGCGGCGCTAAGGTGGGGACAAAACGGCTGGGCCACGGTCACGTGGGCGACGAGGCCTCGGCCGAAGAAGGAGCGCTCGCGCACCCCTTTGGTGAAGTCGAACAACTGGTCCGGCACAACGATGTCGCCCGGCGCAAAGTCCTCGCGCAAGGAGCCACAGGCGCTGACGGAGATGATGTAGCGCACGCCAAGTTGCTTCAGGGCATAGATGTTGGCCCGGTAGGGGACTTCGGAGGGTGTCAGGACGTGGCCGCGGCCGTGGCGGGGCAAAAAGGCGACGCGCCGGCCGTGCAGTGCGCCGACGATGATGGTGTCGGACGGGCGGCCAAACGGCGTATCCAGCTCGACTTCTTCGACGTCGGCCAGTCCCGCCATGTTATATAGACCGCTGCCGCCGATAACGGCCAATTCGATCTCGGACATGAGAGGCTCTCCTTGCTGGGGAAGCGTAATCAGGATCAACCGGATTCAATGGCTCCAGTTGACGGCCTTTATACCATAAACCGCGCCTTGTGGCCTATTGCCGCCACCTGTTCACGCTACGCTCGGCAATGGCCCTGAGACAATGGCCCTGAATTGTCGGCGTCTATCAGTTGTCCATGCCTATGAAATGATCTATATTCCTAATGAGGGATTAAGCATCTCTGTCTGTCTGCTGCGCATCACTACTGCACGGAGGAAGTCTCATGAAATGGCTTATTGGGTTGCTAACGGCGGCCACCGGTATTCTCCACTTGCTGGTGGGGTTTAACCTGATCGGCTCCGGAGTTGACACAAACTGGTTGCTGGTTCTCAACGGCGTCGGCTACCTCGTCTTGCTGTGGCTGTTCTGGACTTCAAACGGTTCGCGCCGCGGCACTATCCGCTGGATTTTGCTGGCCTACACGCTCATCACGTTGGTCGGCTACTTCCTCTTGCCATCGGGCGGCTTCCAGAACACGATTGGCCTGATCATCAAGGCCATTGAGTTGCTGCTCATCATCCTGCTCTTCCTGGATCGCGGCAGCGACCGCGTGGCTGTGGTTCCGGCAACGACGGCGACGCCGGCGCGCAGCAGCGCGGTGGGCACCGGAGCGGTGGTCAGCAGCGAGGCATATCAGGCGGCTTCCGGCTACGGCACGGCCAGCAGCGCGGCGGCCATCGGCGCGGTCAGCGCGGTTCAGCGAGCGGAGGCCGAAGCGGACGCGGCCATCGAGCAGGGCGCGGTGGCTACCTCCGCCTGGGGCGAAAGGACGGCGGCCGACGTTGATCTGGGCCTGGGCCGGGCCACAACCGCGGTGGACATGGACATCGAAGAAGCCGACTACGCGATCGAAGAGATCGTGGAAGAGGGCGACGAGGTTGTCGAAGAGACCGGCGAAGGCGTGGGCGGTTGGCTCGACCGCGCCGGCGACCAGGTTGGCGACGCCGTGGATGACACCGGCGATGCGCTGGCCGGGGCGGGCGCGGCCGTCGGCGCGGCTGTGGGCGGCGCGGTCGCCTGGCTGGGCGACAAGGCTGAAGACGCCGGCGATTGGGTTGGCGACAAGGTAGATGATCTCGGCGACACAGCCGACGCCGCCGTTGACACGACCGGCGCGGCTGTCGGCGCGGGAGCCGGCGCGGCGGCGGGCGCGTCGGCCGAGTGGGTTGGCGATACTGGTGACACCTATGTCGGCGCAGAGCGCAGCGTGGCCGCGGGCGGCGCGGCCGAATGGGTCGGCGACACGCCCGACGTGACCGGCGACCTGGCCGTGGGGGCCAGCGTGGCCGCGGGCGCGGCGGCGGAGTGGGTCGGTGAGACCGACGAGGCTGTTGCCGCTCCGGAGAGCAGTGTGGCCGCGGGCGGCGCGGCCGAATGGGTTGGCGAAACGTCTGACACAACGGGCGAACCGGCTGTCCGGGTTGAACCGACCGCGGCGCAACTGCGCAGTGAATTGGAAGAGTACCTCCGCTCCTTCGGCTCCGGCTCCGAGTTTCGCAAGGAGATTGAGTACATTGAGGGCATTGGCCCGGCTTATGGCGCGAAGCTGCGCGCCGTGGGCATCGTCACGGTGCTGGACCTGATGGTCGAGGGCGCGACCCGCATCGGCCGCAAGCACATCGCCGACCGCAGCGGACTGACCGCCAGCCAGATTCTGACCTGGGTCAACCACATTGACTTGTTCCGCATCAAGGGCGTGGCCCAGGAGTACGCCGACTTGCTGGAGCAGTCGGGCGTGGACACGGTTGTCGAACTGGCCCAGCGCAATCCCAACAACCTGTTCAAGCGGATGAACGAAATCAATCAGCAGAAGGCGCTCGTTCGCCGCACCCCGCACCTGTCCGACGTGCAGAGTTGGGTGGAACAGGCTAAAAACCTGAAGCGGCTGATCCATTACTAGGCCATCGGTGGCCCGTGCTGCCTGATAGAGGCTTGGACGGGTTGTCTGAACCGGAGAGGCCAACTCAATAATCAACCGGGGCGAGATTCCGTTGACGGAGTCTCGCCCCGGCTTGCTTGGCAGCTTTGGCCCACATGTCAGGTGTTGCAAGAGCGTGAAAACGAGGCCGCGCACTTGTGTGAATCCTCCCTGTCTGTTAAACTGCGGCCACGATGATTTCCAGGGTTCGACTGTTGTCGATCGGTGGGTTGCTGTTGTTGGCGGGCGTATTGTTATTCCTGCGGCAGCCGTCGTCGTCGGCCGTCCTCTACACTGGTGTAGCCGTTGTCGAAAGCGGCCCCCTGACCCTGGAAGTTGTCCTTGCTCCTCCCGTCGCCCGGCCCGGCGATACGGTGCGCCTGAGCGCCCGCGTCAGCAATCGCAGTGGTGGTGTTTTATCTCCATCGGTGTTGCTAAATCTGCCGCGCGGCCTCAGCGGCGACGTCTATGCCCTGCCCGCTGGAGCCACGTTCAACCTACAGGACAACCGCATTGATTGGATGCCGCTGGTCTCCGGTGGGCAGACAGCCGAGTTCGCGCTGGACGTAGTTGTCCAGACGACCGATGTGCTGGCCCCGGAGCAGTTCGTCACCGCGTTGCTGCGCCATCAGGGCCTTGAGCATCAGGCCGCGGCCCCGTTGTGGATCGGCATTCCGCCCCTGATCGGCGATTTGTTGCCGCAAAGCCAGGTCGCTGTGGGCCAACCGCTACAATTGCGGGCGGAAATAGCCGGGCCTGGGCCGCTCAGCGCCGCCTGGGACTTGGGCGACGGCCGCCGGCTCGATCTGGCCGACCCGGTCGTTGTGTTTCCCGCCGCCGGGCAGTATGAGGTCGCGCTTCAGGTTTCTAACCCGGCCGGATCGGTCACGCGCCGGGCGACCGTCACCGTGTTGGCCGCGCCGGTGGCCAGCTTTGTGCCCGACGATGACGCGCCGGCCATTGCCCAGCCGGTCACGTTCATGAATACCAGCGGCGGCCAACCGCCGCTGACCGTCTTCTGGGACTTCGGCGACGGCACGACCCTGATGGGCGAGCAGCAGCCGACCCACGTCTACCGGCAGGGCGGCGTCTACCGTGTCCGGCTGACAGTCGAGAACAGCGCAGGTCGCTCTGAGGCCGTCTGGGACATGACCGTTGGTGAAGCGCCGGTGGCCGAGATGATCATGGGCGCGCAAACCGCCGTCGGCCAATCGCTGACCGGCCGGGCCACGGCCACCGACGGCGCGACGCGCTTCCTGTGGGATATGGGCGACGGCCGCCGCCACGAGGGGGCCGAAGTCAACCATCGCTATCGCCGCGCGGGCGATTACTACGTCACGCTGTTGGCCGACAACGGCTTCGGGCAGTCGCAACTGGGACAGTGGGTGCGCGTTGACGCCGGGACGACGCTGCTTTTCCTGCCACTGGCCACTCACCAACTGGGTCAGGCGGTGGCCGGCCTCAGCGCCGACGCGCCGGCCGCGGCCGACCTCGACCCGGTGGTGACCACGCTCAGCCAGACCTTCACCCTGCCGGTCATTGACTTCCCCACCGGCACGACGGCCGCCGAGCAGCTCTACGCCTACCTCAACGCGGCACGGGCACAGTTCGACCTGTCGCCGCTGGCCTATGGCTACGAATTGAGCGCCGCCGCCCAGGGGCACGCGCAGGATAAATCGCTGTTTCCCGCCAACGCCCACGTTGGCTCCGACGGCACGACGGCCGCCGAGCGTCTGTTGCGCAGTGGCTATGGTGGCGGCTACGCCGGCGAAGCGACCGCCTGGGGCTTTGCCGACCCGCGGCTGGCGGTCGAGTTCTGGATGAACAGCGATAGCCACCGACCGCTGTTGCTCAACCGTCTGGCCACTGACGTCGGCGTCGCCTATTACGAGAACTTTGACACCGCCAATGTCTGGCACTGGACGGCCGAGTTCGGCGTCAGCTACGGCGCGCCGGCCCGCGCCGTGTTGCGCCTGCAAGATCCGCCGGCGGCGCAAAGCGCCCTGGATACGGAGGTCATCAACTACAGTTGGCTTTGGCCGAAGCCGTTGGCCGCCGGCGAGCGGTTCACCGTCTACGTGTGGGTCGGCAACCGCCCCGTGGCTCTGGGGAGCGTCACCGCCCCCGTCTATGGCAGCCGCTACATTCTCTCGGCCGACGTACTGAGTACCCTGGGGCCGGCGGGTGTCGCGCCGACGAGCTACGACTGGTTTGTGCGGCTGGAAGACGGGCTGGGCGGGCCGCTGGCCGAGAGCGAGCGGCGGGCCATTGCCTTTGCCGCCGACCCCAGCGCGCCGACGCCGCTGCCGACCGTAGCCATCGTTACCGTCACGCCCGTTGGGCCGACAGTCACCCCATCGCCCACGCCCCGACCAACCACGGTTGCGCCGACGCTGGAACCGCCGCCGGTCATCGTTACGGCCACGCCGCCGGCCACGGGCCAACCGACGGTCGAGCCGACACCCACAACCGAAGCCACTGTGCCGCCGGGTATCGTCACGGCCACATCGCCCCCACCGACGCCGACAGCCACCCCGTCGCCCACGCCCTAGCGGATTCATCGGGTTTCTGGCGTGAAACTCGGATTGATCGCGGCTGTACATTATACGCAGCCTAAGCGCCCTTGCGGTTGGGGCATCTCCGCTTTACAATCATAGCATGGCAGCAGATCCAGTCGTCCTCAACGGTCGCTACCGTCTGATTGACCGCATCGGCAGCGGCGGTATGTCGGTCGTCTATCGCGCCCAGGACCTCTCGCTTGGCCGCATTGTCGCGATCAAGATCCTCAATGAGAACCTGACCGACGATGAGGGCTTCCTGCGTCGCTTCCAGCGCGAGGCCCACGCCGCGGCCAATCTGTCGCACCCCAACGTTGTCACCGTCCACGACATTGGCCAGGATGGCGACCGCCACTACATCGTCATGGAGTTCGTTGACGGACGAACGGTGAAGCAACTGGTGCGTTTACAGAATCAGCAGGGCCAACCGCTGCCCGTCCATCGCGCTCTCGATCTGACCATTCAGATTTGCGCCGGCATCGGCTATGCCCATCGGGCCAACCTGGTACATTGCGACGTGAAGTCGCAGAACATCCTCGTCACGCGCGATGAGCGGGTGAAGGTGGCCGATTTCGGCATTGCCCGCGCACTGAGCGAGGCGACGCAACACACAGCCGACAGCCAGATTTGGGGCACGCCGCACTACTTTTCGCCGGAGCAGGCCGCCGGCCAACAGGCCAGCCCGGCCTCCGACGTCTACGCCATTGGCGTGGTGATGTTCGAGTTGTTGACCGGCCGTCTGCCGTTTATCGCCGACACCCACACGGCGCTGGCCCTGAAGCACATGCACGAACCGCCGCCGCGGTCGTCGGATATCAACCCGCTGATTCCCGCGCAACTGGATCAGATCTTGCGCAAGGTTATGTCGAAGGAGCCGGCGGCGCGCTATCGCACGGCCGATCAGTTCGGTCGCATCCTGAGCGCCTACCGCGAGAGCAGCTTGCAGGCTACCGGCCCAATCGCCCCGGTGTCAATATTTGATCTGGCCCCGGAGCCGCCGACTTATGAGCGGCCGACGGCGCTCTATGCGCCTCAACCCGGCGGACGGCCGCCGGCCGCGGTCGGGCCGGAGATGGATTCCATTAGCAATGCCCAGACCGCGCTATATCCGGCCGTCGGCAAAGGCGGCGAGCGCGATTGGATGGCTATTATTCTGGGGGTGCTGGCTGTTGTGGCCATGCTGGGCCTCATCCCCCTGTGGTACTTTGTATACTTGGCCTATCGAGGCTAGAATCCGTCCGACAGCGCACGGATAGCCGGAGACATATCCCAATGAATTCAACTCGTCTGACAAGGTGGCTGGTCTATCTGCTGATAGGCGCCACCATTGTGGCCGTCTTGTGGAGCTATAGCTCCGCGCCGACGCCGCAAAACGACATTCCCGTCAGCCGCCTGGCCCAAGAGATTCAGGCCAACGAAGTTTCGGAGTTGCGCGTCTCGGGCGACGGTCGCGAAGTGACGGTCATCTATGTGGACAGCCAGCGCGCTCCCTCGCTGGCGGCCATCAGCGAAGTCAGTTCCATCGAGGCGCTGCTGGCCACCTATGGCGTCAACAGCGCCAGCTACGCCGACAACCTGCCGGCAGTGATCTATGAGCAGCCCAGCCAGTGGGGCGGGTTGCTAAACCTGGTGGGCATCTTCCTGCCGGCGCTGTTGATCATCGGCTTCTTCTATTTCATCTTCCGCCAGGCCCAGGGCACCAACAACCAGGCCATCTCCTTCGGCAAGAGCCGGGCGCGTATGTTCACCGGCGACCATCCGACTATTGGCTTTGAGGATGTGGCCGGTTGTGACGAGGCCAAAGAAGAGCTTCAGGAGATCGTCGAGTTCCTGAAGGAGCCGGAGAAGTTCGTCACCTTTGGCGCGCGCATCCCCAAAGGCGTGCTGCTGGTCGGCAGCCCCGGCACGGGCAAGACGCTGCTGGCCAAAGCCGTATCGGGCGAGGCGGGCGTGCCGTTCTTTTCCATTGCCGGCTCCGAGTTCGTGGAGATGTTCGTCGGCGTAGGCGCCAGCCGCGTGCGCGACCTGTTCGAGCAGGCCAAGCGCAACAGCCCATGTATTATCTTTATTGACGAGATTGACGCCGTCGGTCGCCAGCGCGGCGCGGGGCTGGGCGGCTCCCACGATGAGCGCGAGCAGACCTTGAACCAGATTCTGGTGGAGATGGACGGCTTCGATACCGATACCCACGTCATCATCCTGGCCGCCACCAACCGGCCCGACATCCTCGACCCGGCGTTGTTGCGCCCCGGCCGCTTCGACCGGCGGGTGATCATTGACCGGCCGGACATGCGCGGCCGCGAGGCCATCTTCCGCGTCCACCTGCGCGGCAAGCCGATTGCCAACGCGGTTGACGTGGCGGTGCTGGCCAAGGCCACGCCGGGCTTTGTCGGGGCCGACATCGAGAACACGGTCAACGAGGCGGCGCTGCTGGCCGCCCGGCGCAACAGGAAGAACATCGGCATGACCGAGTTCCAGGAGGCCATTGAGCGCGTTCAACTGGGGCCGGAGCGCAAGAGCCGCATCATGTCGCCGGAAGAGAAGGAACTGACCGCCTATCACGAGGCCGGTCACGCCCTGGTCAGCCACTATCTGCCCCACGCCCAGACGCTGCGCAAGATCACCATCATCCCCCGCGGCATGGCCGGCGGCGTCACCTGGTACATGGACGAAGACGCCAGCTTCCTGACGCGCTCCAAGTTCGAGGCGATGATCGCCACGGCGCTGGGTGGCCGCGTGGCCGAGGAAATCGTCTTTGGCGAGATCACCACCGGGGCCAGCAACGACCTGCAACAGGTGACGCGGCTGGCGCGGGCCATGGTCACGCAGTACGGCATGAGCCACGAGTTGGGCCTGCGCGTCTATGGCGAGAAGCAAGAGTTGGTCTTCCTGGGGCGCGAAATCAGCGAACAGCGCGACTACTCCGACGCCGTGGCCGAACAGATTGATGGCGAAGTACGCCGCATCATTGACTCGGCCCACAGCCAGGCGATGACCATCCTGACCGACCACCGCGACAAGCTGGAACAGGTCTCGCAACGGCTGCTGGAGGTGGAGACGCTGGAAGCGTCCGAGTTCGTGGCGTTGCTGGAGGGGAAGGACGTGGTTGTCTCGTCCACCCCGCCGCCGCCGGGCAGCCCAAAGATCAACCTGCCGAAGCCGAGCGAAGGAACCGAGCGCCCACGGCCGACGCTGGACCGCCCGCCGTCGCCATCGCCTGCCTGATGGCTCAATCGTTCACGCGACGATAATCCACTTCCGATAGGTTGGTATGTTTGCCGGCAGCGACATGGCCTACGTTTTCGGCTATGCCAATGATGTCCTGCAATCCATCATTGTCATTTTCGGCGCGGCGGTTGTCCTCTACAACATCCCTCGCCTGAAGCGCGGCACGGTGCAGCGCTCCTTCTCGGCGCTCATCGGGCTGGTTGTCCTCGTCTATCTGACGGAGCTGCTCGTCAGCCGCTCCGTGGCTCCGGCTTCGGCCGAGTTCCTGCTGCGCGTCGGCTGGATCGGCGTGGCTCTGGTGCCGGCGGCGCAGTTCCATCTGTCCGACGCGCTGCTGCGGACGACGGGCAAACACTCGCGGCGGCGGCGCGTGCTGGTCGTCCTCAGCTATCTGGGCGGGGCGATCTTTGCCGTGTTGGGGTTGCTCACCAACTGGGTTGTCGGCGAACCGTGGGCCGAAGCTACCACGCCCAGCCTGACCGGCGGGCCGCTTTTTCCCCTGTTCGCGGCCTACTTCTGGGCGGCGGCCCTGGGCGCGGTCTACAACGTCTGGCGCGCTCGGCAGCGCTGTCTAACGACGACGACCCGCCGTCGCATGACGACGACGCTGGTGGCCATTCTGGCCGCGCCGTTGGCCGTCTTCCCCTACATGATGCTCTCGTCGCACCCAGCGGCGGAAATGCCGCTGCTGCTGTGGCCGGTACTCATCATTGGTAACCTCGTCGTCAGCATCCTGTTCGCCGTGCTCACCTCGCAGTTGGTCTACTTCGGTTCCGCTTCGCCCGACCGCGTGGTGCGCGTGCGGCTCTACAAGTACATGGCCCGCGTGCCCTTGGCGGCGACCATCGTCTTGCTGGTCTTCGTCCTGGTTAGCCGCGCGCCGAGCATTTTGGGCCTGCACAAGGAAGTGCTGCTGGGCTTTGCCGTGGTGGCGACGGTGATGATCGTCGAGTGGGTCATTCATCACTACAAACAGACGTTTGAGCGCGCTTTCCAGTTGAACGATGACCCCGACGTGCGCCGCATCCAGGCCCTCAGCGAGCGCCTGCTGACGACAAGCGACCTGCAGCAGTTTCTGGAGAGTGTGCTGGCGGCGACGTGTGAGGCCGTGCGCACGCCGTCGGCCTTCGTCGCCGCGCTGACGCCCAACGGCCCACGCCTGGAGGCGGCCATCGGCCCGCCGGCACCGCTGGAAGGGCTGCCCAATGCGGAGTTGCAGCGTCTGCCGTTGCCGAGCGACAACGGCCACGAACCGGCAATGGACACGGCCGACGGTGACAGCTTCTTCGTCTGGGGCGAGTATTGGATTCAGCCCCTCTATAATCAGCGCAACGACCTGATGCTGGGCATCCTGGGCATGAGGGCGCGCGCGCCCCAGCCCGACCTGACGCCGGAGGAGTTGGAGTTGCTGGGCCGCCTGCGCATACAGGCCGCGGCGGCGCTGGAAGACCACATCTTGCAGCAAGAGGTCTTCGCCGCCGTCGAGGGCATCTTGCCGGAGATCACCGCCCTGCAAGAGCGGCGCAGCGCGGCCACGTTCGGCGGGCTGCCGGTGCTGGCCGCCGACCTGCCCGAGCCGACCGACGAACTGCTGCAAGACCCGGAATTCGGCAACATGGTGCGCGACGCCCTGACCCACTACTGGGGCGGGCCGAAGCTGACTGAAAGCCCGCTGCTCCAGCTTCAGGTCGTGCAACGCGAACTGGAAGGACACGACAACAACCCCGTCAGCGCGCTGCGGGCCATTCTGGCCGAGGCCATTGCCCAGCAGCGACCGGACGGCCAGCGCAGCCTGACGACGACGGAGTGGATTCTCTACAACATCCTCGACCTGAAGTTCGTCCAGGGGCGGCGCGTGCGCGACGTGGCCCGCCGCCTGGCGATGAGCGAGTCCGACCTCTATCGCAAGCAGCGCGTGGCTATCGAAAACGTCGCCCGCACCATTGCCAACATGGAGCGGGCCTTATTGGGAGACGAAGAAC
>WBZV01001386.1_pt1 | contig 11098 bp, 11 predicted proteins | sample 5204221 | NCBI WGS metagenome assembly WBZV01 (sample SAMN12344360, study PRJNA552823) | activated sludge metagenome | biome: Activated sludge suspended growth; feature: Nitrification reactor; material: Wastewater; isolation source: activated sludge from nitrification reactor of wastewater...
GGCGCCGGGGGGGAGGTCGCATTATAGGCCCGGCGCAATCGTGGCGCGGCGGGACGATCTTGCAACGCCGGCGGCCTAAGCTCCCCCGTGGGCACCGACCCTCCTCCTCCCCTCGCCCGGGCCGCAGCTCAGCCGTCCCCGCCCAACGGTGTCGATCCATCGTCCACTGAACAAGGAAAATGAAAATGTCCACGAACACATGTCTGACCGCCAGGCGAACCGCTCGCCTGGCCTTCGCCGCCTTCCTGGCAGCGCTGTTGACCGGTCTCGGCACCGTCACGCAAGCGCAGGCCCAGACGGCGATACCCGAGCCACGCGAGCCTGCCGTGTGGATCCTCGGGGTACATGGTGTCACCGTGCCTTCCTTCCCGTTGGCCGGGGAGGATCTCGCAGGGGCCGTCGACGTGACCTATCGCGTGGAAGCAGGCCCTGCGACCTTTGTCGGAGGCGTCACCGCCATGACGCTGACCCTTCCCGCAGGTCAGCCGCTCGTCGTCCCCGAGATCCTTCCCGGCCCCCAGGGGGCGGACAGCCGCATTCGTACAGACATCGTCGGCCAACCCGACTCCGGTCCCGACCTGTTGGTGAGCAGCATCCTGCCCGGCCAACAGTGGTTTCTCCCGGCCGGCCATCCGGCGTACCGCGTTGTAGGTGGCGCGTTCGTGGCGATCGACATGGCGCAGCTGCCACAGGAGGCGGACTTCCATGACATTCAGCTGAGCGATCAGAGCGTCCTGCCAGCCACTTGCAGGGAGGGGCCGATCTTGGCTCTGGGAGCCAACGGGCCCGGCGACATCTGGCTGAAGCGTCGGGCCGGTGAAGCCCTGCCGGATGGCTTGTTGGCTGCCGGCGACGTCCCCCCCTTCCGGTTCAAGTACGATGGTGCTTGCATCAAGAAGCCGACCGTCGAGGGGCGCGTGAAGTGGAAGATCGACGACCCATCCGGCCAGGGCTACCAGATCAAGCACCCCAAGGAGAACCGCCTGCTGGCCCCGGGCAGCAAGGACCAGGAACAACGGGCTGACGGCCTGTACAACTGCGGGCGATGGGGGTGCTGGGTCGTGAAGGTGCCAGGCCACTGCAAGCTCACAGTGAAGCCCGACAAGCTGGAGTGCTGCTGCAACTGGTGGGGGAACTGGCGGTGGGGCACCTGTCGTCTGGCCAACACCAAGACCGGCAAGGTCGTCACAGAGAGCGGCGAGGAGACCGACGAATCGATCAAGCGGGATTGGCCCGACTGTCCTGGCTGTTCTTGAACGACCCTCAGCATGAGCCCGCCTGAGCAACTGGCATGATCTGGGGCCCGGCGCAGTTCCGCGCCGGGTCCCAGGCCCACCCTCTCCCGATCCAGGAGTCCCAACGATGACCAGCCCCCTGGCCCTGCGCATCCAACTCGGCTGCCTGGCAGCCCTCCTGCTGCTCGACCTCGTGGCCAGCCGCCTGCCACCGGCCTACGATCTGCTGGCACCGGCCGGCTCGGTGCCGGAGCCTGTGGCGCCGGAGTGGCGCGGCGCCCTGATCCTGCTGGCTTGCCTGCTTGCCGCCGTGTCCTTGGGGCTGACGGCCTGGGGCGCTGTGGCCGGGAGCGGGCCTGCGAGGCTGCATGACGTTCTGGCGAGCGGCACCTTGGCCCTGAGCTGCCTGTTCTTCGGGCTCGTCGTGACCCCCTATCTCGGCAACGGCGTGTACCAGCACCACCTGGGGCAGCTGGCCGCGCCGGCCGGCATCGAACTGGATTCGGCCGCCCTCCCGCCGGCATCCTGGCTGGGGGACGGATACGGTTGGCGCGGCCTAGCGGTCGGGCTGTGGCTCTTGGCCAGCCTCGCCCTGCCCCTGCTCGGCCTCTACGGGCTCTGGCAATGCCGGCAGCCGCAGCGGCGTCGCCAGGGCCTGCTGGTCGTCCTGGCCTCCCTCTTGCCGCTCTGGGTCCAGTGGCAGCTCAGCGGCCTGGCGGACTGGGTGATGGACTGACCGCCAGAGACGCCGGCAAGACTGACGCCGACCGGCGCTGGCTGTGGTCGGGTGAAATCCATGACCTGGGCACCGGAACCTTGGGCGGCCGCGAGATCGTCCGCCGAAGCGTCACCGGCCCGCTGCATGACCACGTCATGTGGCCCCTCTGGCGCGACGAGGCCTTCACTGCCACACCAGTCCTGCCTGAGCCAGGCCCTGATCGTGACCCTGAGCTTGACATCAAATCGATGGCGCCACATCATGACCAGCATGACCAAGACCCAAATCCAGGTTCCGGATGAATTGTTCGCCCAGATCCGGGCCTTTGCTCGGCGCCGTGAATGGTCGCTGGCCGAGACCTTTCGCCGCGGGGCCGAGCTGCTCTTGCAGACCTATGCCGAGGACGGCCCGGTGGCATCCCAGGCGTGGGCGCCGCCGACCTCCGGCCGAGTGGGCTGGAAGGGCTTGACCGCAGAGCAGTTGCGCGAGGCCGCCTTCGACGACCAATACCCTGGCCCGCCGTCGACATGATCTCCGTCGATGCCAACATCCTCCTGTACGCCTACAGCGAGGCCGCGCCGCAGCATGCGGATGCCACGACGTTTCTGCTTTCCATGGCGGGGCGCGATGACGTGGCGCTGAGCGAGTTCGTCCTCAGCGAGTTCTACCTGCACCTGCGCAACCCCGCGGTCCTCGATCGGCCGCTCTCTCCAGCGGAGGCCGTCGCCGTCATCCAGAGCTATCGCCACCATCCGCGCTGGCGGGTCATCGGCTTCCCGCCGCGAAGCCGCGTCATCCACACTGCGTTGTGGGATGCTGCCGCCACCCCCCAGTTCCCGCGCCGCCGCATCTACGATCTCCGGACCGCCCTGTCCCTCCAAGCCTCCGGCGTCACGGACTTCGCCACCGCCAACGTGAAGGACTTCAAGGACACCGGGTTTGCCAGGGTCTGGAACCCGTTGTCGGTGTCGCTGAGCCAACGTGGGATGGGATAGAACCTAGGACAGGGGGCAGGGGCTGCAGGGCCCGCCGCAGTGAGCCGTGCTCCCTGCCGCGGCCCGTCGCTTGACAGCATCCCCTCGGCGGCGCAATCTCGTGACATGCTCCGATTGCTCTACATCTGCCTGGGCGGCGCCGCCGGGAGCGGTCTGCGCTACCTGGTCGGCCTCTGGGCCCAGGGGCGCCTGGGCGCCGCCTGGCCCTACGGCACCTTGTTCGTCAACGTGGCCGGCTGCCTGCTCATGGGCCTGCTGATGCACGTGGCCCTGGCGCGGCCCGGCTTCCCGCCGGACCTCCGCTGGGCCTTGGGCACCGGCTTCCTGGGGGGGCTGACCACCTACTCCTCCTACGCCGCCGAGAGCGGGACGATGATCGGCGACGGCCTGCCCGGACGGGCCTTGTTCTACATGGCCGCCACCACCGGCCTGGGGCTGGCCGCCCTGGCCGTTGGGCAGGGGCTCGGGCGTTGGCTGCTCCGGCTGGTCTAGGGCGCCGGGGCCCGGGGTTCGGATGACGAGGGGCAGCCGCCCGCGGCTCCGCGCGGGATTCCCGCCCCCGTGGCCCGCGATCCGGGGACGGGGCCGATGACCGAAGACCTCCAGGCCACCAGCTTCCCGCCCGCCCCCTGGCAGCGCCCCCTGGACCTGCTCGGTGTCCTGGCCCTGGCCCCCGTGGCCCTGCCCCTCGTCCTGCTCCTGGCCTTGGCCGTGCGCTTGGACTCCCCCGGCCCCGCCTTTTTCGTCCAGGAGCGCCTGGGGCGCGACGGGCGGCGCTTCCGGCTCTACAAGCTGCGCAGCATGTGGCAGGATGCCGACCAGGAAGCCCATCGGCACCGCGTGGCCGACCTGCTGGGGGCGGCAGGGCGAGGGCGCCCCTGGCGCCCCCCCGCCGCCGACCCCCGCGTCACCCGCCTGGGCCGCCTCCTGCGCCGCTCCGGCCTGGACGAACTGCCGCAGCTCTACAACGTGCTGCGCGGCGAGATGAGCCTGGTCGGCCCCCGCCCCGCCCTGCCCTACGAGGCTGAGCTCTGGGAGCCCTGGCACCGGCAGCGACTGCTGGCCCGCCCCGGCCTGACCGGGCTCTGGCAGGTGGCCGGCCAGGCCGCGGCACAGGGCGCCGCAGCGGGCGCCGGCCCCGCGGCCGTCGACTTCGACGGGATGGTGCGCCTGGACCTGGACTACCTGCGCCGCCGCTCCCTGCTGCTGGACCTTCGCATCCTCGCACGCACCCCCTTGGCCCTCTGGCGCCGACGCCCGGCCGAGGCCGCGCCGCCCAGCCGGGCCCGGCCACCTGTATGAGCCCGACCGTTCCTGTGCTGCCCGAGCCCGCCCGGTCCTCCCAGCCCGGACGACCCTCCCGGACCCCCCGGCCCACTCCGCCCCGCCGCGCCGCTGCCGTGGGCGACAGCATCGGCCTGGGCCTCATCGGCTGCGGCTACTGGGGCACCCATCTGGCCCGCAACTTCGCCTCGCTGCCCCAGGCCCGGCTGCGGGCCATCGCCGAGCACAGCCCCGAACGCCGCGAGAGCCTGAGGGCCCAGTACCCGGACCAGGCCATCGTGGCCGACCACCGGCGGCTCTTGGAGCGCCGCGACATCCAGGCCCTGGCCATCGCCACCCCGCCCGCCACCCATGCCTCCCTGGCCTTGGACGCCCTGGCCGCCGGCAAGCACGTGCTCGTCGAGAAGCCGCTGGCCACCTGCAGCGCCGATGCCGAGGCCATGATCGCTGCCGCGCAGGCCGTCGGGCGGGTGCTCATGGTGGGCCACACCTTCGTCTACAACCCCGCCGTCGAGCTCCTGGCCCGCCTGGTGCAGGCCGGCGACCTGGGGCGCATCTACTACCTTCGGGCCACCCGCGTGAACCTGGGCCTCTTCCAGCGTGACGTGAACGTGCTCTGGGACCTGGCGCCCCACGATCTGTCCATCCTCTCCGCCGTCCTGGGCCGCTCTCCGGAGCGGCTGCGGGCCTGGGGCCATAGCTTCGTCCACCCCGACCAGGCGGACGTCGCCTGGATGCACCTGGCCTATGCCGACGACATGGCCGCCCTGGCCCACGTCAGCTGGCTGGACCCCTGCAAGGTCCGCCAGGTCACCGTGGTCGGGGATCGCAAGATGGCCGTCTACGATGACCTCGAGCCGCTGGACAAGATCAAGATCTACGACCGCGGCGTCGACCGCCCGCCCTATGCCGAGAGCTTCTCGGAATTCCAGCTCTCCTACCGCTACGGCGACGTGCACGCCCCCCGGCTGGACTGGGTGGAGCCCCTGCGCCGTGAGTGCCTGCACTTCCTGGACTGCGTGCGCGGTCTGGCGGCCCCCCGCTCCGACGGCCGCGCCGGGCTCGAGGTGGTGCGGATCCTGGAGGCTGCCGACCGCTCCCTGGCAGCGGGCGGTGTCGAGGTCGGCCTGGCTCCCGCCGGATCCGGCCGGACCTGAACGGGCCGGCGGAGCCGATCAGGGCGGCGCATCCAGGCCCCCTGCCAGGCTGGGCAGCACGATCTCCGCGGAGGCCGAGCTCGCCCAGTCGGCCTCGAAGACCTGGCGCAGGTAGGCCAGGGCCTCCTCCGAGGCCACCGTCAGAGCGGCCTCCCGGTTGGCCTTGCTGGCGGTCTCGCTGCCGTTGAGGCTGCCCAGGTGGACCCAGGACCCGCCCGGCGGGGCAGCTGCCCGGTCCGGCCCCTGGCAGCCGCGGCCGAGCAGGATCATCTTGTTGTGCAGGCCCAGGCCGCTGGGGTTGCCCAGGCGGGCCTCCAGGTCCAGCCCCTCGGCCCGGGCCCGGGCGCGGAGGAAGGCCACCGTCGCCCGGTTGCTGTTGGGAGCCAGCGGATCGTCGAAGTAGGCATCCAGGAGCAGGCGCAGGCGGGCGCCGCGCCGGGCGGCGGCCAGGTAGCCCGCCACCCGCGGGTTGAAGGCCGGGTCGGCCTCCGGCGGCCCCGCGGCTGCCAGGCGCGCACCCCACCATAGCGGCTCGTCGAGCTGCTGGGCCCAGAGGCAGTCGCCGGGCCCGGCGCGGGCCAGGAGGCCCGGCACGCCGGCCACAGGGTCCAGGCTGCTCTCCGGGGAGCTGATCAGCTCCCAGCGAAGGGCGGCAGGCGGGGCCAGGAGCAGGGGCCGGGCGAAGCGCGGCTGGTAGCTGCTGCCGCCCCCCTCGCGCTCCGGCTGAAAATCCGGCAGCGGCTCGCCCCGTGCCGGGTCCCGCGCCTGGAAGGGGCGCAGATCGGCGCGCGCGGGGTCCAGGTCGGCGTCCAGGAGGCCTTGGGCCCAGGCCAGGACGCCCGGCTCGTCGGTGGCCAGCCAGACCCCGCGGCGCCCCGCGGTGCCGTCGGCCGGGCTGTCCATGGGCGCCGAGCCCAGGGTGGGGTTCTCCGAGCCGATGAGGGCCCAGCGGCCATCGATCACGGCCAGCTTGGCGTGCAGGCCGCGGTAGCGCGCCGCCACGTCGCCGCCCCGGTCCATGAAGGCCACGGCCGCGCCGGCCGCGGCCATCCGGGCCAGGCACCAGCGCTCGAGCATGCTGATCCCGCCGGCCGGCGCCCCCTCGACGGCCAGGCGCACGCGCACGCCGGCGGCCGCACGTTCGGCGATGACCTCGGCCAGGTGGGGCTGCTCGAAGCTGTAGACCACCAGGTCCAGGCGCCAGGTGGCCGCGCCGAAGTAACGCGCCAGGAAGGGGGCCAGGGCGTCGGGGGCGACAGCCAGTTCCAGGCTCGCCGGCTGCGCACCCTGGAGGCGGACCGGCCTCAGCCGCTCCTCCAGCTCCCAGCCGGGGAAGCGCAGGCGGCGGCCCAGGACGGGGTCCAGCGGGTCGGCGGCCCAGTCGGCGGCCAGGTCGTGATCGCCCAGGGGGAGGGCGCTTGCCGGGTCCAGCTTGCGGTAGAGCACCTGGCCGGCGGCGGCGTAGCCGCGGGGCGCGTAGGCCAGGAGGGCCGGCCCCTGCCAGCCGTCGGTCGCCGGCGCCTGGCTGCCGTAGCGCACGGCATCGGCCAGGGCGCCGTCCGGCCGGCGCAGGTGGAGGCGGTCCCCGGCGTTGGCCAGGCGCGGCCCGCCGCCCTGGATGCTCAGCCAGCCCCGGCGCGGCAGGACATCGCCCGGGCCCCCGCTCTCCCAGGCCCAGTCCGGCGGGCGGCCGAAGCTCGTCGCGAAGGCCGCCGATTGCCGCGCCAGCCAGGCAAAGGTCCTGCCTTCCAGGCGGGCGCCGGGCGGGAAGCGAGCGCGGCCCGCCCCGTCGTCCAGGGACCAGCCGCCGAGGTCGAGGTCCGCCTCCCCGAGGTTCCAGACCTGGACGGCCTCGTCGGCATCGTCGGGCAGTTGGCCGTCGGCCAGGAAGGCGCTGATCAGGAGGGGTGGGGGGGCTTCTTCGGTCATGTCCCGGGCGGTCGCGGTCGCCGAGGTGGTCGCCGAGGTGGTCGCCGAGTTGGTTGCCGAGGTGGTTGCGATCGCAGCCCACGGCGCGGTCGCCGTCGCACGGGCGGTCGCGCCCCCTGTCGCGAGGGCCACGGCGAGGAGGGTGAGGGGGGCAAGGTGCCGCGTCATGGTCCCAGCATACAGGGCGGCCCGGCCCTTCGCGAGGGCCTGGGCGCCAGGTTTGCGACAGGATGGCGCCAGCTTCCGGCGGTCCGGGGTGTACAATGCGCCACCCTCCTCCCGCCCATCCCCAGGCCTTGCCATGCCCCCGGATCCCAGCCCGATCAGCCCCGCCGATCCCTTCGATCCCGCCGATCCCGCCTCCGTCCCCCTGGCCTTCATCGGCCTGGGCGTGATGGGGCGCAGCATGGCCGGGCACCTGCTGGCGGCGGGGCATCCGCTGACGGTCTACACCCGCACGGCGGCCAAGGCGGCGCCCCTGGTGGAGGCGGGGGCGCGGCTGGCCGGATCGGTGGCCGAGGCGGTGGAAGGGGCGGCGGCCACCCTGAGCATCGTGGGCTTTCCGGACGACGTGCGCCAGGTCTACCTGGGGCCGGAGGGCGCCCTGGCCCGGGCGCCGGAGGGCAGCCTGCTGATCGACATGACCACCTCCAGCCCCAGCCTGGCCCAGGAGCTGGCCGCCGCGGGGGCGGCCCGGGGCCTGGAGCTGGTGGATGCGCCCGTCTCGGGGGGCGACATCGGGGCCAGGAACGCGACGCTCTCGATCATGGTGGGCGGCACGGACGCCGGCTTCGCCCGGGCCCGACCCCTCCTCGCCCTCCTGGGAAAGACCCTGGCGCATCAAGGGCCGGCGGGGGCGGGGCAGCATTGCAAGCTCTGCAACCAGATCGCCATCGCCGGTACGATGCTGGGGGCCATGGAGGCCCTGGCCTACGCCCGCGGGGCGGGCCTGGACCCGACGACGGTGCTGGAATCCATCGGCGCCGGCGCGGCGGCCAGCTGGACGCTCAGCAACCTCTACCCGCGCGCCCTGCGCGGCGACCTGCAGCCGGGCTTTTACGTGGAACACTTCCTCAAGGACCTGCGCCTGGCCTTGGACGAGGCCCGCACACGCGGCCTGCGTCTGCCCGGCCTGAGCCTGGCGGAGGAGCTGTACAGCCGCCTGGTGGCGGAGGGCAGCGGGCGCCTGGGAACCCAGGCCCTGATCCAGTTGCTGGACCCCCGCCTGAGGGAGGCGACCGATGGGCCGTGAACGCTTCCGGCGCGGCCTGGAGCTCTTGGAGCGCCGCCGCCCCAACCGCGTCAAGGCAGGGCAGCGCCTGCCGGGGGGTATCCTGCTCAAGGGGCCGGAGGAGATCGCCAAGCTCAGGGAATCGGGCCGCCTGGTGGCCGAGCTCTTCCAACTCCTTGGCCAGAACATCGCACCGGGGGTGGCCCTGCGAGACCTGGACGCGATGGTGGCCGAGGAGATCCAACGGCGCGGAGCCCTGACGCTCTACCGCGGCTACCGCGGCAAGCCGCCCACGCAGCCGCCCTTCCCGGGCGTGATCTGCGCCTCGGTGAACGAGGAGATCTGCCACGGCATCCCGGACGGGCGCCGGCTGGCGGCGGGCGACATCGTGGGCATCGACATCGGCCTGCGCTACCAGGGTTGGTGCGGCGACGCCTGCGTCACCTACGCGGTGGGCGAGGTCTCCCCCGAGGCGGCCCGCCTGCTGAAGGTGGCCGAGGAATGCCTCTGGAAGGGGATCGAGGCGGCCCGCCCGGGGCGGCCGATGCGCGAGCTGGGGGCGGCCATCCAGCAGCACGCCGAGAGCCACGGCTACTCGGTGGTCACGGCCTGGGGCGGGCACGGCCTGGGCCAGGCCCTGCACGAGCCGCCCTCGGTGCCGCATACGGGCGAGGACTCGCCCCTGGGCCGCATCGTCCTGCGCGAGGGCATGGTCTTCACCATCGAGCCGATGATCAACGCCGGCAGCCCCGACTGCCGCATGCTGGACGACGGCTGGACGGTGGTCACCACCGACGACCGCCTCTCGGCCCAGTTCGAGCACACGGTGGCGATCACGGCGGAGGGGGCGGTGGTGCTGTCGGGGTTGTGAGGGAGTTGCCGTCGACGACACGATCGAGCAAAGGGGGCTGGATCGCGGTGGGCCACCGATCAGGCACTCACGCGTGAAGATCTATCGGCAATGGAGGGCGCGGGAGCTTCACCGTGGGCCGGCATGCCTTTGACCCGACGGAGACGAGGGCGCCGACCGACCGCTTGACCGACGCCCGGCTTCGTGGAACCATCCGCCGGCGTTCACGATCGGCCCGCGCCTTTGTGCTGCCAATTGGCATCCCATGCTCGACCTATCCCGCATCTCCCCCGATCAGCTCTCCGCAGCTCGCTACGCCACCGCTGCTCTATGCGCCCTGGCGCGCGAAGAGGCCCTGGCGCGGCGGGCGCGGCGCCTGCTCGACCCTGGGCCGGCCATCTGGCGGCGCTTTCGGCGGCGCCTGGACCACGCGGACCTGTTGGAGTTGTTGCTGGCCGACGCAGCGGTCACGCAGCCCTTCGCTTTCGACGCAAGGACCCTCCTGGGGCCGGGAGCGGGGAGCCTCGGGCGGCTGTCTCCCACCAGGCTGGAGGCTTGGATGGGCGAACTGGCCGCCGCTGAGGCCGACGCGCCGTCGCTGGCGGCCACGCCCCGCCAGGACTACCTGCTGGACCAGGCCCGCCGCCTGGATCTGCCGAGCCGCCTGGCGCGCAGCGACCTCCAGCGTGGCCTCCGGCCGCACCACCGCGTGCTGGAACTGCCGGGGACCGGGGGGCTCCTGGCCGCCTGGCTGCTGGACCAGGTGGAGGGGCTCTTCCTGCGCGACAACTTCACCTTGGCCTGGAGCGGGCCGACCGACCGCGTGCTGGCCGGCCTGGTGTCGGTGGAGCACCGGCTGACCGGATCCGCTCCCGTGGTGGAGCAGTCGGGCACTCTAGCCCTGGCGGCAGAAGGACGCCGCTTCGACCATATCGTCGGCACCCTCCCTTCCCGCGGTCTGCAGCCCTTGGACGTGTCGGCCCTGGAGGATCTCTTCCCCGGCGCCGCCGTTCAGCTGATCTGACCGGGGAAAGGATCCGACAAGGCGATGACCGCCCAGTACCAGACCGTCGGCAAGCCTGCCCACCAGCAGGAGATCGATGCCCTGAGGTTCCTCATCCGCGGCCTGCCGGATGGTTACATGGTGTATGCCAACAGCTGGCTGGCGGAACGAGACGGTGCCTTGTACGAGCTGGACGCCGTGGTCGTGGCGCCGCATGCGGTGTTCATCGTCGAGATCAAGGGATATACCGGGGCCATCCGCGGGACCGACCACGACTGGTACACGCCCGCCCCCATGCGCAGCCCCCTGCGCAACAACCGCCTGACCGCCCAGATGCTGAAGTCGGCCTTGGAGCGGGAGAACGCCGCACTGCGCGGCGTCTGGGTAGAGGGCTACGTCTTCCTGTCGCATACCGAGGACGTGGCCATCAGCGGTATCGCCAGCGAGAACCGGGTACACACCAAGGGCAGCATTCTGCAGGCCCTCTGCGATCCGCAGTTCCTCACCGCACATATCACGCGCGGGAGGGCGCCGAACACCGTCGGGGTCGAGGCCCAGAACGCCCTGCAGCGCATCCTCACCGGCGTGGACCGCCGCTACCCACCCCCGCGCCGCGTGCGTGAGTACGAGTTGGGCGACATCATCGATCGTGGCGACCATTACCTGGAGTATGCGGCGCGGCATACCGGCACGGGG
>WBZV01001387.1_pt1 | contig 11092 bp, 5 predicted proteins | sample 5204221 | NCBI WGS metagenome assembly WBZV01 (sample SAMN12344360, study PRJNA552823) | activated sludge metagenome | biome: Activated sludge suspended growth; feature: Nitrification reactor; material: Wastewater; isolation source: activated sludge from nitrification reactor of wastewater treatment...
GGCATTGGGGATGTGTTCGCAGCGCAGGAGGAGGCCGCGGGCGTCCAGTTCGACGGCCACCAGGTCAATGCGCCAGTTCACGTCGTTTAGCTCATGCTCATAGCAGTACTGTTCGCCCAATTGGAGCAACTTCTGCGCCTTGCGCGGCGTCAGCGCCTCTTCCGGCGCGCCATACTCCCGGCCGCGCCTCGTCTTCACCTCTACGAAAACGATGGTCTCCCCGTCGCGCGCCACCAGGTCAATCTCGCCCGCGGCACAGCGCCAGTTGCGGGCCAGGATGGTGTAGCCGTGGGCCTCCAGGTGGGTGGCGGCTACGCCTTCGCCCCAGCGGCCGAGGCGTTGGCGGTGGGCCGTTGGGCGCTTACTCATCTTGCCCCTTGCGCCCCGACAGGACAGTGGCCGGCCACCAGCGGCGCGCCCCCTCGTCGCCCTCCTCCGACGGGCGCAGGAGTTGGGCCAACTGGTCGAGCAGCCCGGCCCACTTCTCGGTGCGGCGCGACCAGCGGCCGTGGGGGTCGTCGCGTGTCAGGTCGGGCCGCGCGGCCAGTAGCGAGTCGTACAGTTCGACGGTCAGGCCGACAGTGCGGCCGATGTCGAAGCGGCGGCTGGCCTGTCGCGCGGCTTCGCCCATCGCCCGCGCCCGCGCCGGGTTGGCGGCCAGGGCGACGATAGCTGAGTCCAGCCCCTCAGCCTCCGTCGGCGTGAAGCCCATGACACCCGATTCGACGCAATCCACAATGCCCGGCGACTGGATTGCGGCGATGGGCAAGCCGGCGGCCATGGCCTCGATGACCGTCAGCGGGTGGACTTCGCTGGTGGAGGCAGTCACGAAGGCGTCGGCCGCAGCCAGCCAGTCGCCCACCTCGTCAAAGGGCACGACGCCCCGGAAGTGGACGCAGCCCTCCAGTTGAAGCTCCGCCGCCCGTTGGCGCAACTCCTCTTCCTGTGGCCCCTTGCCGATGATCGCCAGGTGGAGCGACGGCATGATCTGACAGGCCAGGGCCATCTGTTCCAGCAGAACGAGCAGATTCTTCTCGCTGGACAGGCGGCCGACGTAGAGCAGCAAAAAGGCGTCACCGGACAGGCCGAAGTCGCTTTTGGTCCGTGGTTGGCGGGGGTGAAGGAATGGCTCCAATTCGATGCCGTTCTCGATGACCATCAACGGCGCGCGCACGCCGAAATCAAGCAACAGTTGGCGGACGCTCTCCGACGGGGCAATGACTATGTCGGCCAGGCCGGTGAATTCGGGCCAGACCTGGCGCATGATGGCGTCGGCCGCCGGTTGGGGCAGGGGGGTATAGGCTCCGGTGTAGAGGTCGTAGCGGGTGTGGTTGGTGTAGACGATGGGGCAGCGGGCGTAGCGGTGGGCCATCTCCACGCTCATCAGCAGGTGGTGGCAGTGGACAACGTCCATCTCCATTAGCCGCATCTGCGCCTCGCGGCTATAGCCCAGACTGACGAAGTAGCCGTAGTCGCCCAGGCGGAAGCCGGACGAGCGGACGATACGCGCCGCGTCATCGCCATCCTGTTCGTCGCCCAGGGTGAAGATGGTGACCTCGTGGCCCAGCGCCTCCAGGTGTTGCTTGTAGAGCGTCACCATGCGCACCGCGCCGTTGATCACCGACGGATCGTAGGTGGCCGACACCATCCCGATGCGCATTGTCCCTCCCTGCTAATAGAAAAGCATCCACAGATTTCACGGATTACGCAGATTTTCAGAGCCACAGCTACGAAGTTCGTGTCACCTGTAAATGCCTTGTCTATGAATAACGTGACCGGTAGAAGCCCTATCCGTTCTGGGAACTTCCCTGTAGTTGCAGCTGATACTGCCGCACCAACCAATCCGTATTGCGTATCTTCGTCGCCAACTCCGCCGCCAGATTGCGCATCAGCTTGAAGCCCAGCACCGGATAGGTCTCGCCCAGGCGCATGAGTTGGTCGCGCCGCAGGCGCAGCAGCAGCGTGTCGTCGCGACTGACGCGAATGGTGGCCGAGCGCACGCCCTGATCGACCAGCGCCACCTCGCCGACGATCTGCCCCTGGCGCAACTCGGTCAGCACCACCGGCGCGACTCGCTGCTGGGCCGCGCCGCCGACCGCGCCGGGGTTGACCAACACCTCGACGCCGCCGCGGCCGATGACGTACATCTCATCGGACGCCTCGTTCTCGCTCAGCACGATGTGGCCGCGGCTATAGGTGACGGGGGTGCAGAGCGCGGCCACCAGCGTCAACTGCGCGTCGCTGAAGTTATCGAAGATTTCGGTCGTGGCCAGGATGGTGCGAATGCCGGGCTGCATAGATGCTCTCTGGCCTAAGACTCGTTGGCCTGACGGCCATAGACGACGCTCACGCCGCGCGCCCGACCCAACAGCCACTCCAGCAGAGCGATGACAGCCATGAAGATCAGGTCAACGGCGATGGCGATGCTCAGGGCGATGGCCAGATAGCCGAACAGCGTCGCCACCGGCCGGGCCAGGCTATCCAGCACATTCGTGCCCCGTGTCAGGAAAGCCGCGGCGATGGTCAGCGCGCCCATCCACAGCAGAAAGGCCGGCCAGGCGTGGCGGTCGGAGCGGCTGGGCAGCATGGCGTTGCCGATGGCGAAGAGCAGATAGAGCCAGACGAAGAAGTTGGGCGTGGCGATGAGTGTGGCCAGGGCGTCGGCCAGTGTGCCGAGGTCGCCCGTCTGCACGGCCTCGGCCAACTGGGTCACGCTGAAGACGCGATAGCCGATGAGCAGGATGACTGCTGTGCCGGCGATGAGCGGCGCGGCGCCGATGAAGCTCTCGCGGAAGGGGCCGAGCGTGCGCCCTTTGTAGTACTCGACGTAGCCCAACTGCAACGTCCCATCCGGCTGGCGGCGCGGCAACAGCGACACGCCGCCGGTGCGCACGCCCGTCAGTGTCGCCGCCAGCCAGTGGCTTGCCTCGTGGAGAAAGACGCCGGGGAACAGAATGACCGCGTAGACGACCACGGCCCACTCCGGCCGACCAGTCAGCAGCAGACTGACGCCGTGCAGATGGGCGTGGATCCAGCGCTGCAAGAAGACCAGCACGATCAGGGCGATGGTCGCCGCCAGAAGCGGCATCAACGGGTCATTCATGGTGTCTCTGAAGAAAAAGAAACCACAGATTACACAGATTTCACAGATTTTTGTCTTGAATCTGTGAAATCTGTGTAATCTGTGGTTTCTTTTTTTCTAGACGACGGCTCCTCGGACGAGCTTGATGAACGTCGGCTTCAGCGACGCGCCACCGACGAGCGCGCCGTCAATATCGGGCTGGCGCATGAAGTCGGAGATGTTGTCCTCGGTCACGCTGCCGCCGTACTGAATGCGGATGGCCTGGGCCGTGTCGTCGCCGAATAGCTCGGTCAACACGTCGCGCACGCTGGCGCGGATGATGTCCTCGGCCTGCTGGGCCGTGGCCGACAGGCCGGTGCCGATGGCCCAGATCGGCTCATAGGCAACGACACAGGTGGCCGCCTGCTCCGGGGTCAGATTGGCGAAGGCCGCCCGCACCTGGCCGCTGACGAAGGCTTGTGTTTCGCCGGCCTGGTTCTGGGCCAGGCTCTCGCCGACGCAGACGATGGGCGTCAGGCCGTGGGCCAGGGCGGCGAAGATCTTCTTGTTGACGCCTTCGTCCGTCTCGCCGAACAGGGCGCGACGCTCGGAGTGGCCGAGGATGACGTAGCGGCAAAGGCCCTGAAGCATGGCCGGGGAGACTTCGCCGGTGTAGGCGCCGCTGGTTTCGTAGTACATGTTCTGCGCGCCGACGCCGATCTTCGTCCCGGCCAGGGTCTGGGCCACGGCGGGGATGGCCATGAAGGGCGGGCAGACGGCGATGTCAATGCCGTCAATGGCGTTCAGTTCGGGGGCGATCTCGGTCACAAAGGTTACGGCGGCGTCGGCCGTCTTGTTCATTTTCCAGTTGCCGGCAACGAATGGGGTACGCATGATGTGTTGGTTTACTTCCTTAAATTGGGCGCGCCGGGTCGGCGAAGGCGTCGGCGGTGGCCGCCCGTTGACTTGCTTGACTGGCGACCATTATAAGAGAGGGTGGGCGGATGGGCAATTTAAGAGGAATAGAGAGGAGAGGAACGCAGAGAGATGCGGAGGAGCGCAGAGAAACGCAGAGAGGCTAAAGGGATTTAACTCTGCGTCTCTCTGCTCCTCTGTGTCTCTCTGCGTCCCTCTCCGTCTTACTCTGCCTGAGCCGCGTACTCTTCGGGCTTGATGGAGATGACCTGGCTGGCGCTGTCGGGCTGCATACTGACGCCGTAGAGCGTGTGGGCGGCCTGGACGGTGCCGCGGTTGTGGGTGATGAGGATGAATTGCGTGTGGCGGCCCAACTCGGCCAGCAGGTCGCGGAAGCGGGTGACGTTGGCCTCGTCCAGGGCGGCATCCACCTCATCGAGGACGCAGAAGGGGGGCGGCGACACGCGCAAGAGGGCGAAGATGAGTGCCGCGGCCGTCAGCGACCGCTCGCCGCCCGACAGCAGCGCCAACCCCTGCTCGCGCCGGTTGGGCAGCCGGGCGATGATCTCCACGCCGCTGGTCGTCGGGTCGTCGGGGTCGGTCATGGCCAGCCGGCCGGAGCCGCCGCCGAACAACTGGCGGAACGTCTGGTCGAAGATGCCGTTGACCTGCTCGACCGTCTTGGCGAAGGCGGCCGAGGTGAGCTGGTCGAGTTCGGCGATGACGGCCCGCAGCCGGGCGTCAGTCTCGCTCAGGTCGCCCACCTGCTGGGTCATGAACTCGAAGCGCTCCTCGGTGGCCACCAGTTCGGCCGGCGCGTCGGGGTTGATCGGCCCCATGCGCTGCAACTGGCCGCGGAAGTGGTGGATGCTTTCTTCTATATCGGCCGGCAGTTCGGCCACGGCGGGCAGCTCGGCCACGACCTCGCGCATGGGCAACGGCGTGGCCCCTGTCTGCTCGGCGTCGTAGTTGAGCGCCACCAGACCCAGGTCGGCGCGGATGCGCTCTTGCAGGGCCTCGATCTGGTTCTCCTGCTGGGTCAGGCGCAAGTGGGTCTGGGTCAGTTGCGTTTCCAGGTCGTGGGCGTGGCGCTGGCGCGGGTTCAGGTCGGTCTGCAAGCGGGCCAGCAGGACGCGGTCGGCCTCGATGGCCGACAACAGCGGGGCCAGCGCCGCCTCCACCTCGGCCAGTTCGCGCTCGGCCACAGCCAGCGCCGCCTCGTCTTCGCCGCCCGGCTCGGCCAGTTGGGCGCGCAGCCCCTCCAGCCGTTGGCGCAGCCGGTCGAGTTGCCCATCGGCCTGGTTCAGCGTCGCCCGGCGGCTATCCACGACCGCCTGCCGCCCGGCCAGAATCGTCTGGGCCGCGGCCAGCGCCTGCCGCAGGCTCTGCTGTTGCTGCTCCGCCTCGCCCACGGGCAGGTCGGCCAGGGCGGCGCGAGCCTCGGCCAGGGCGGTGTCGGTGGCCGCGGCCTGCTCCGTTTGGCGGGTCAGCGCGGCCTCGGTCTGGGCGATGCGCGTCTGGAGTTGCCGGGTTGTCGTCTCGCGCTCGGCGCGGCGGCGGGCGGCGAAGTCGCGCTGTTGGCGGGCGCGGTCGAGTTGGCCGCGGGCCTGGGTCAACCGGGCGGCGGCGTCGCTCTCCAGGCGACCCAGGCGGCGCTCTTCCTGGGCGCGGGCGTCCACGCCCTCTTGCAGGGCGTCAATGGTCGCGGCCCGTTCGGCGACGGCGGCCTCGGTCGCGGCCAGCGCCGAACGCACGCTCTCCAGTGCAGCCGTCGCCTCACGCCGGCGGCTTTCGCGGGCCAGCAGGTCGCCGGCCGCGCCGCCGTTGACCTCGACCAGGCCGCCGCTATGAACGACCACGCCATCGGGCGCGACGGCGGCGAAGCCCGGCGGCCAGTCGCGGGCCAGCCGGTAGGCGGCGGCGGCGTCTTCGACCAGCAACAGGCGGCCAAGCAGCGGCCCGGCCAGCGGCGCGGCGGCGTCGTCATATTCCACGCAGTCGCCGGCCCAGCCGATGACGCCCGGCTCGCCGTCCACGGCCGGGCGACCGGCCACCTGGCCATTGAAGGCGGGCGCGTCGGCGGCCAATAGCGTCAGGCGCGCTGCGTCGTCATTATTGCGGCCTCGGTCGGCGCGGCGGGCGTCGTCCACGGCCCGCCACAGGCTCTCGGCGTCGGCCACCAGCCAGGCGGCCAGCCGTTCGCCCAGCGCGGCGGTGATGGCTGTCTCGTGGGCCGCGGGAATGCGCAACAATCCGGCCAACTGGCCGACGACCCGCGCCGTGTCGAGCGGCAGGGCGCGCTGGCGCTGCCGGTCAAGCAGGGCCACGCGCTCCTCGTGCCGGGCCAACTCCTGACGGCGGCGATTGAGGTCGCTCTCGGCGTCGCGGGCGGCGCGGCGCAGATCCTTCAGGCGGCCGATGTCGGCGTTGCGGGCGCGGCTTTCGGTGTCGCGCTCCTTCTGGTGTTGGCCGGCGGCGGCGCGGGCCTCGGCGGCCACAGCTTCCAGTTGGGCCAGGGTGGTTTCGGTTTCGTTGTCGTCGGGCGGGGTGTCGGTTGAGTCCAGTTCGGCCAGCCGCTCGCGCAGTTGGGCCAGTTGGCCCTGGGTCTGGGCCAGCGCCGTCTGGGCCTGCCACGCCTCGGCCTCCAGCCGGCCGACGGCGCTGCGGCGGCGGGCGATCTCGGCCCGCTGCCCCTCGAAGGCGGCGCGGAACTCGGTCAGGGCCGCGCCGTGGGTCTGTAGCTCGGTTTGGGCGGCCAGCAGGTCGGACGTGGCCGCCTCGATCGCCTCGCGCGCGGCGGCGGTCTGGGACTCCAGCAGCGGACGCTCGGCTTCGGCTTCGGCCAACTGCCGCTCCAGCGCGGCGCGCCGTTCGCGCTGGACGGCCAGGCGGCGACGGGCGGCTTCGGTCTCTTGCCGCAGTTGGTCGCGCTCGGCCTGGCGCTCGGCGACGGCGCGCTGCGTCTCGACCAGCCGGCGCTGCGTCTCGTCAATGCGGCTCTGGTGGGCCAGCAGCGTCTCGCGGGCCGCCGTCCAGGCGGTGGTGGCGGCGTCGGCGGCGTGGCGGGCGGCGCGCAGTTCGCTTTTGGCCAGCTCCCACCTGTAGCCATACCAGACGCGCAACAGTTCGCGCAGGTCGGTCGAGATCTGCTCGAAGTTGCGCGTTCGTGTGGCCTGTCGCCGCAACGAGGCGACGCGCGGACGCAACTCCTCCAGGATGTCGTGGACGCGCTGGAGATTGCGCTGGGTCTCCTCCAGCCGCCGCAGCGTCTCGGCCCGGCGCGTCTTGTAGTGGGTGATGCCGGCCGCTTCCTCGAACAGCGCCCGCCGCTCGTCGGAACGCAGGGAGAGGGCCTGGTCAACTAGCCCCTGGCCGACGATGGTGTAGGTGCGCTCGGCCAGGCCGCTAGTGGCCAGCAGGTCGGCCACGTCCTTCAAGCGGACGTGGCGGCCGTTGATGAGATACTCGTTCTCGCCGGAGCGAAAAGCGCGGCGGGTGATTTCGACTTCGCTGAAGTCAATGGGCAACCAGCCGTCGCTGTTGTCCAGGGTGATGGTGGCCTGGGCCATGCCCGCCCGCGCTCGCTGCTGGCTGCCGGCGAAGATCATGTCGGCCGTGCGCCGGGCGCGCAGCGTGCTGTAGCTCTGCTCCCCCAGCACCCAACGCAGCGCATCGGCAATATTGCTCTTGCCGCTGCCGTTCGGCCCGACGATGGCCGTGATGCCCTCGTCGAAGACGAACTCCGTCCGTGCCGCGAACGTCTTATACCCCTGGAGGCTGAGTTTGTGCAGCTTCAACGCCATGATCGGTACTCGTTAACATCTGACAGGTGGGCGGCCACACGTCTCATGCTGGTCAGAGTGCCGTCGGCCGCCCACCTGTCAGGTGTTTAGTCAAGCTTTACCCCCCGGGCTGGTTCGCGCGTGGGCGCGACTATTTATATAATCTTGGTGTGGCCAAAGCAAACGTTAGCCGCCAGGCGTTGGTGGAGGCCATCGCCAAGCTCGAATCGCAGCGCGGCCCCGGCGACCGGGCGCTGGAGCGGGCGATCGACACGGCCCTGTCGGCCCTGCGCGACAAGCTGGCGGAACTCCAGTCGAACCCCGACGACCACCAACAGCGGCAACTGGCCGTGCTGGTGGCCGATCTCTCCGGTTTTACCGCCTTGTCAGAGCGCATGGATGCCGAAAAGGTGCGCGACGCGCTGAATGCTATGTGGCGCGTGCTCGATGCCGTCATTTTGGCCCACGGCGGGCGCATTGACCAGCACGCCGGCGATAGTTTGCTGGCCCTGTTCGGTCTGCCCCAGCCGCGGTCGGGCGATGATGCCCGTGCCCTGCGCGCCGCCCTGACCCTGCAAGCCGAGCTGGCCCTGTTCAACGCGCGCGCGCGCCAGGCGGCGGCGGCCGGCGAGGGCGCGACCTGGGCTGCCGACTGGCCCGGCCCGGCCATGCGCGTCGGCGTCCACAGCGGGCCGGTCTACTTCGCCCGCGCCGCCGGCAGCGCCCGGCTAACCGCGGTCGGCGAGACAATCGCCGTCGCTCGCCGGCTGGAGCACGCCGCGCCGGCCGGGCAGGTATTGGTCTCGGCGGCCATCCAGCGTCAGGCGGGGAGCCAGTTGTTGTTCGCCGCCGCGCCGGAGAGTGCCGTGGCCGCCGTTGGCGGGGCCGCCGTTGGCGGGGCCGCCGTTGGCGGGGCCGCCGTCGGCCGCGCCGCCGTCGGCCGCGCCGCCGATGAACCTGTTTATCTGGCCACCGGCGAGCGGCCCGACCAGCCGACCTTTGCCCCGGCCCTCATCGCCGGGCAGGTGACGCGCCTGATCGGCCGCGACGAGCCGCTCGATCAACTGGAGAACGCCCTCCAGGCCACGCTCGACAGCGGCGCGCCGCAACTTGTCACCTTGCTAGGCGCGCCCGGCGCGGGCAAGTCGCGCCTGGTGCATGAGTTCGAGGCGCGAGCGCGGCTGCTGACGGACGGGCCGGGCCTGTTACGCGCCGATGGGCGGCCGTTCGCCGTCGAAGCGCCCTATGCCCTGGTGCGCGACCTGTTGCTGCGCCGCTTCGGCATTCGTCCGCAGCACAGCCACTTCATCGTTGAAGACCGGATTCGTCGCGTGCTGCACGCGCTCGACCGGCCGGAGCGTGGCTCGCGGCGGCTGTCGGCCACCGGCCCGCTCGATTCGACCGTGACCCTGCTGACGGCGTTGCTCGATGCGCGCGCCGCGGCCCAGTTGTCACTCGACGACGTGCAACCGCTGGTGGCCCGCCTGCTGGGGGCCATCGCCGCCGGCCCGGCCATCATCCTCCTTGAGGATGTGCATCGCGCCGACCGCCACTCGCTCGAACTGGTACACCGCCTGGCGCAGGCGGGCGACGAGTTGCCGGTGCTTTTCCTGGCCGTCGCTCCTGTTTCCGATGGCGCGCTGCCCGACCTGCCCTGGCTGGGCGAAGCCGACGACCCGTTCTCGCCGGTCAGCCGGTTGGATGTCGCCCCGCTGTCGCCGGTGGACAGCCGTCTGATGGCCACTGACATCCTCAGCCCCCTGATCCCGCCGCCGATGCGTCTGCTCGATCTTATCGTGGCCGAGTCGGGCGGCAATCCGCTCTACATTGAGGCCTTCATCCGTCTGCTGCTGGAGCGCGGCGTCATTGGCGTGGGCGAACGGCGCGGCGTGGACATGGCCCAGGCGGAACGGACGCGGCTGCCGGCTGGGCTGGCCCGGCTGATCGAGACACGCATGTTGGCTCTGTCGCCGGCCGAACAGTTGGTGTTGCAGGCGGCGGCGGTCGTCGGGCCGCTGTTCTGGGACATGGCCATCATGGACACGCGCGCGCCGCTGCTGGATGATCTGAGTGAAACGGAGATCGAGGGCGCATTGCTGGGGCTGGAGTTGCGGCGGTTCATCATGCGCGACACAACCTATAGCTTTGGCGCAACCCAGGCCTACCGCTTCCGGCGCGAAGTGGGCTACGAGGTGGCCTATCAGAGCCTGGCCCTGGCGGCGCGGGCGGCGCAGCATCGCCGCGTGGCTCAATGGCTGCTGGCCAATCAGACCGACGGCCGCTTCCAGGCCTGGTTCCCCGTCGAGCAGATGATCGCTCGCCATCTGGCCGCCGCCGAGCCACTGCCGGTCGCCCGGTCGGAGCGGGCCACGCCGGTCAGGACGTGAACCACGAATGCTGAACCGCGACCAACTCCACGAGGCCATCACCCAGTTCACCGGTCAGCGGGCGCGCTTTGGCGACGCGGCCGAGACGGTGCTCAGCGTGCTCCAGGAGCGGCTGGCGGCGCTGCCGGCCGAGCCGACGGCCACGGCCGCCCAGCCGCGCCGGACGGGGGAGCAGCGCAAGCAAGTCACCGTTCTCTTCGCGGCCATTGACGGCTTCACCCGCCTGGCCGGAGCCACCCACAACACCGAGCGGCTGCGCCAGATTGACCTGCTGTGGCGGCAACTGGACGAGACCATCTTCGCCCACGGCGGCATCGTGGACAAACACATGGGCGACGTGGTCATGGGCGTCTTCGGCGTGCCTGCGGCGCGCGAGAACGACCCGGAGCGCGCCGTGCGTTGCGCCATCGCCATGCGCGAGCTGGCCGGCGAGGCGCTGGCGACGCTGGGCACGACCGGGCCGGCCGACAAACGGCGCGATCTGGCTATCCGCATTGGCCTGAACACCGGCCCGGTCTCGCTGGGGCAGGTTGGCTCCGACGACGGGCAGACGGCTATCGGCGACGCGGTCAACGTCGCCAGCCGCCTCAAGGAAGCGGCGGTCAAGGGCGGCATTTACATCTCCCACGACACCTATCGCCTGGTGGGCCATCTGTTTCGGGTGGAGCCGCTGGGGCCGGTGGCCGTCAAGGGGCGCCAGCGGCCGGTGACGGCCTATCGCGTCGTCGGCTCGCGGCCGCGCGTCTTCTTCCCCGGCGGCGAGGGGCTGGAAGGGGTGCGCGTGCCCATGATCGGCCGCGACGCGGAGATGGCCGTGTTGCAGACGGCCCTGCGCGACACCGCCCAGACCGGGCGCGGCCGGCTGATCACCGTCGTTGGCGAGGCCGGGGTGGGTAAGTCGCGTCTGGTGGGCGAGTTCAGCCGCCGGATGGAGAGCTTTCCCTTCA
>WBZV01001389.1_pt1 | contig 11090 bp, 7 predicted proteins | sample 5204221 | NCBI WGS metagenome assembly WBZV01 (sample SAMN12344360, study PRJNA552823) | activated sludge metagenome | biome: Activated sludge suspended growth; feature: Nitrification reactor; material: Wastewater; isolation source: activated sludge from nitrification reactor of wastewater treatment...
AACGGGCTCTGTGCACACGCTGTGCCGGATTACGAAGATACTAAGTTTCATTTTGAAAATCCATGCCGGCATAGAGTGTGCACAGTGTTACAAGACGTTATTATTCTCTATTTTTTAAATTTATTATTTCGCTATCAATTTTTATGATCCTTTAATTTCTTCTCTGTAATAGTTTTTTTGGTTTTCTCTCATTCTTTATTTGTTCCTTGTGGAATCAAGTCGTGTGAGAATTATTTATTGAGTCATTTTTGCCATTTATTCTTACTTCTATTCCAATATTTTACTGTTCATTATTATTCATTTTATTAATAGTCCTACTATGTCATGTGAGCAAGTCACACTCCTTCCTTAAATGTCTTGTAACGTTTTGCAGCTTGGCGAAGTGGCGGTATTTGAAGCCCTTACTTTCATTTTAGCGCTAATGTTCATTTGAAAACCAAATGTTCAATTTAGCACTGAATCCGCCATTTTGCCAAACTGCTGTTGTGTGCTGTTTTTATTGAAGTCCCTTAAAAAAGTTCCAAACTTCTTCCGCAAATTCAATATCTCGGTTTTGTACACCTTGTGCAGGAGACGAATTGGAAAATACTGTTTTGCTTGGAGCGTGATGACCTGCATTGTTTAGAACAAAATAAACCAATGGGTTGGTACCATTATAAACTCTTTTTTCTACATTTCCTGCATCGCTAGTATTAAGATCAAATGTAGAAATTGATGGTGTGACATTTTGTAAACCATTTCTTTGTAGCCAATAGCTAATTGTTGCTGTTTGCGAGATTACTTTTCCGCGATTACAATCACCGCCTAAGTTAGCAACGCATCCACCATTGGCAGGCATCATGAGGTCACTAGTCCCGTGCGTTAATAGGATTGGCATGGGCATTGTTGAACCATTTGTGCAAGTTCCGCTTTCAGGGAACTCAGGTAAATTACCACTCCCAACTGCAATTGCCTTAATCGTCTCTGGAAATTGAAAAGCATAAGAAAAGGTCATTATAGCCCCATTACTTCCACCAGTTAAAAACATTTTTGATGAGTTGACATTTAATTCAGATTGAAGTTTAGCATTTAATTGTTTTAAAAACGTAATATCATCACCTTGACTGCCCGAAATATCATCGCTTCTGCAATCATTCCAACCCGGATTACCTAATTTATCAAGTGAGCCTTCAGGATATACTACTAAGAATTTATCGATGTCTGCAAGTGTTCTGAAAACAGAAAGCGGATGCTCGCCAAGGTTTGAAACTCCTAACCCTGTGCCACCACCTCCGTGCAAAACTGTTACAACAGCATTTACAGAAGACATTCCTGTTGGTCTATAAACTAAATATTTCCTTGTTATATTGTTTACCGTTATGTAATTCGTTGTCAAGCCTTCTTGGTATGGAATAACATTAGGATTTGAAGGATTTGGATTGTCGTCAACCTTGTTACAACCAAGAACAAGAGTAAAAATCACGACAAATAATAAAAATGTTCTATTCATATTTTTTTTATTTTGATAGTTATACTTTGTTAGATATTATTTTCATCGAAAGGTTTAATCTTGGTACGTTCTTTTTTAAAATAGCACACAACGGATGAGTATTGACGACGTGCCACCATTTGATTAAAACCAAGAGTGAAAAACAATATTCATTTATACCAATCCTGAAAAAGTAAGTAATTTGGTGGCATGATCGTCAATACTGTGTTAATTCCAGTTTCATTTTTTCTTACGCCTAATTTTATTTTTCGGACTCTAATTTTAATCATTAACGTATAATACCATCATTTAACTTTAATAAATTGTGCATTATATATTTTATTGTCGTCGATAAACTTAATGTGATATTTGCCATCAACTAATTCACTTACATTGTAATTATAATTCTTAACATCATATAAATCTTTAGAACTAATCAAATGACCAATTTCATTATAAATTTGTAGCTTTCCTGAAGTTACATTATCAAATTCTATTGTCAAAATATCAGAAGTTGGATTGGGAGATATTTTTAATATACTTTCACTACTTAAACTTACATCTTTATTTGTAGTCAAAATACCAATATCTTCACCCTTAATCATAATCCAACTAGACCAAAGTGGAGACTCATTTAAACCTGTACGATTTTCCCTATAAATAAAATTGAGCAATAAATTATTTCCTACTATATCTAATTTATTTATTAAAATTTCAGTCTTAGCTCCAGGATCAATAAAAAATGTATTTGTTTTATTTATGTTCCCTAAGCCATCTGATATGTAGGTTTCTACGATATTTTTTGTTACTGAATGAACACAAATTAATATCCTAGGGCCTTTTGAAGTATTTAAAAATGTAGCTAGTGTGAATCTTGCCTTTCTTGAATCACTTTCCAAAGGCCTAAGATCTATTTTTTCTATAGGATTCCCCAATCGATCAAAAAGGATAAAACCCAAAGATTGGAAATAGTAAGGATTATCCTGATAAAAACCTGAGCTAAATATGAAATGATCTTCTGAAATATATGATGGTCCAAATTGATTTGCATCAGCTGTTTTTAAGATATTCAGATTGCCCGAATTCAGAATATTTAAGTTTTTGTCCATGTAATAATACCCAATATCAAAGTCTTGTTGCACCACTGAATCAGGATGAGTTTCTGAAGTATATGTACAAAATGTACTATTGCTATTATCATAATTGTATAATCCATCAACCAATTTATGGTACTTAGTTGGAACGTAGAGTTCAGTATTGCCTATTTCTTTATTACTAAGGTCAAGTACTATTCGATTATACCAGATGCTGCTTTTTCCAGAAACTGTGTCTGTCAAGACCAAATGATTTATGACAATAAAGTTTGTATCAATATAGTAAAGATGTGTAGGACCATAGGGAAAGGGAACAGGAATTCTTCTTGCATGTGGATCTTTTGGAATTGAAAAGCTTGAGTCCAGTATTTCCCCATTGTTTTTGTTTAAAATCAACCTTCTAGCAGACGCAACAAACCATATTGGTTTAAATAATGTATCAAACTTACTATATTCTTCGTGGATCAATAATTCCAGTGTATCTCCATTAACAATTGGTCTATTCGCATAACGCCTCTCTCCGACAGTTTCACTATAATATATTTGATCCCATAACAACATTCCATTTGTGATATCAATTGCCTCAACATAGTAACCACCTATCCATGCAGGACCAAAAACTACATTATACACATTATATAAGACATTTTTGTCAATTACTGCCGGGGCTCTATAAAAGTTTTGTTCCAGAAAAATCCAATTACCACTTTTTATTGGAATTTTTTCTGTATTATGCAGATGATACCATAAAGGTGAATAATTTTTGAATTGTAAAGGTGTAAATTGCTGGGATACAATAATATTTAAACCACCAAAATTTATCGTCAAATAAAGGAGTAGAATTTTTTTCACTGTTATCTTTTTTAATTGCAATTAAAGTTAAGCTTTAAAACATATTCTTTTATAACCATAAATTATGGAAATAATGAGCGACTGTTAATGAGTCGCTCATTATTAGTTAATAAATAAAACAATACTATGGAATAATTCCACAAGGCCTATCATCACATGGTAATTGCAAGCCATTACATGTTAGTGTTACAATACCACAGTTTGAAGCTCCTATAGTTTGAAATACAGGTGGAGAGATCCTAATCGTACCATCAGGAGCAGGAAGAGGCTCCCAGCAAAAAGTTCTTGTCCGCTGACAACATTTATCGCCACAAGTAATTTGGCTTATTTCAAAATTACTTAAATTAATACACCAGCGGTAGCAAGTCTGACGTATAAAATCGGATGAATAATATGAATTATTTACACAAGGAGGATGCCATGTGTTAACCCAAGGACTCACATATTCGCTCTCAACAATTAAAGAAGCCTGATAAGACATTTGATCTAATACCACATCTCCTCCATGACCTGGAAGATTAAAAATGCATGTTTCGCAATCTGGTGATAGTCCTGCAAGTCCAAAATTCCAAAATGTAAATGAATACGTTGGAACTCCCCCATTAAATACATAACAAACTCTTACATCATAACCTACTGTAGCAGTGGTGCATATAGGACAGGTTGGATTTGGAGGTAAAGTAACCGTCTGGACTATATGAGCTGTTGCACAAGTCAAACCAGTAGCAGGTGGTTGTGGTTGACATGCAGATGAAAATTGTGGAGGAATAATACCACGTGTAGATAAAGCATTGCCAATTTTAAATTGAGCATTGACTTTCTGAAAAAATTCTTTAAATTGATCAGAGCTAAAAGCTTGGTCTTTTGTTGGTAATTCGGACTTATCAGACTCATTCTGACATGAAATAGTGAAAAATGAGATTAAGATTAATAATCCTAATCCTCGAAAAAATAAATGTTTCATTTTTAAATTTTTTTAATGATGAATAAAAATTGTTAACGAAACAGCTAAAAAGCAATTATAAAAACCTATTTTTGCGGCCTTATTTCCTATAAGAGGGCCTGCGTTACCTATTTCGATAGGTGGTCGTGGGCTTTTTTTATTGTCTTTTGACTGTTTATATCTTTAACTTAACGTTTTCATAACTGTTTTAGTTCTTGAAATTGGAATTAACGGTTAGTATTTACGAGGTAGCTGCCAATTCGTTTCTGCCAAATGCGAAGACAAAAAGCTGTTCATTCCTTTTGATTTTCACACCGAAACATTCCGCTGTATGGCAGCTATCTACGTAAATACTTTGTTATCATCGGTTGTAGATTCCTTACTTGTTCCATTTGACTCTACCATAAAAACTTCCTTCTTCTATATCAATTGTGTCTGGAATTCCTCCAGTTGGAACTAAAATAGGACTTTTTACAACTCTTGCTCTAAATATTCCTTTAATGTCCCAAGTTTGCCGATTTAATTCAATAATCTCGATATAATTGTTTGAGTCAGGTTTAACTAAACTATATGAACTCGAAACTAATTCACCATCACCAGTATATTCACCGTATGATATTCTAGTAATTGTGTCATATTTAGAATTCACATAACCAGTATCAAATAACGTTCTTCCCTTTGCTAATAATAATGAACTTATACTAATTTCATTTCTTAAAAACCCTTCTTCTGATCTCTTAATAATCGAGATACCAATGCAAGTATCGGGGAGGCAATTTCTAAAATCTGGATCTATTCTTGAAAAAATTCCAGTTTTGCCTTTCCATTCTATTCCATTTAATAAAGCAATTCCATCGCCATAAAATCCATGTTCATCAAAGATACTCTCTTTTTTTTTTTTTTTTATTAGAGTAAGTAGAATTAATATTGTTGTTCTTATCACGGTAATTTTGATTTAATAATTTTAGTTGTATTTACATTTCCATCAATCATTGTCTTAAGATAAAAGATGTTTCCATTTAATTCATTTAAGTCAAAATCTTTGAAATGTATTCCTTTCGAATATTTATAATTATAGTTCTGGATTTCTTGACCAATACTATTTAATAGTATAAATTCAGTAGAAGTGTTGTCTTGATCAATTATAAATTCAACTGTAATTTCATTTTGAATAGGATTTGGGTATGCCAATATACTTGATCCATTGTTTCCACCTTTTAGCAGTTGTAGATTACATCCTGGGGTTCCTTTTTGTCGTATTGAAATCTGAAAGAATGCAAAAACAACGTTTCCAATTGCATCTTGTACGCGTACTCTTAAAAAAACATTGGATTTCAATGGGTAATTAGTTGAGTTAACCCAAATTGATTGAGCACCACCAACAGAATTACCCCAATTAACTCCATCGGTCGAAATATGCCACTCATAATTAAAAGGATTATTAGACCCAGATACATCAACTGTGTATTCACCGCTTAATGGCCTACAAAGTATCTCTTCTCCAACAATTGAAGCGGATAATGGAATTACTGGATTGGGATTGTATGAGGCTACATGGCATGCATTTCCATCTCTTATCCAACGAGCATTGTCTCTTAATGCGGCTCCTGTAGCTCTGCTATGATGATTTACAGTAGGATTTGAATAATGCAATTCCCTTCTTGAATCATTTAATTGGTGTAATATTGAAGAATGGAATTTTCTTGGGCATAACCAGCATGGTCTATGATCCCAAGCAAAACCATGAATGAAATTTCCGACTAAAGCTGAACAACCATTATTTTGAAATTGAGCGCAAGTTTGGTGATCACATCCGATGATATGTCCAAGTTCATGGCTAAATGTAAAATTAGCTGTAATACTGTTTCCCTCAATAATTCCATATGCCCATGGTTCTAATGGATTTCCTATGTTTACGGCTGGAACACCACCTAATAGCCCATTTGCGTAGCCTCCATTGCTAATTAAGATTACTACATCAGCAAGGTCTGTATTTCTCCAAGTCGCAACTTGTTGGTTTGGAATTAATCTAGTGAATAAATCTCCGACAAAATCATTTGGCGCTTCTGTTAAATCCCATTCTCGAATATTCGCAAGTTGAACACAAGCATTATTAATAGCGGAATTAGTAAATGCTTGGTTGGTTTGTGTAATTGCAAGATTAGCTCTATCAATTACACCATTTAATCCGAATCTATTTTCTGCAGCTTGGGTAAATAGGAATAATACCCTTATCATACATCCCCCTGTTCTTGGGTTCAATATATTTTCTGGAAGTTTAATACCTTCCCCTTGAGAGGGACTAGTTACAGTACATTCTTGCCTATTACTAAAAAATGTAGGATCAATTTTCGATAAGACGGAATATTGATTATTTAAACCTAAAATTTCATACCTAGAATCATCAATTGAAATATACCCGTAACGTCTTCCATTTTTAGATTCAATCATGATTTCTCCCTCAACACATTCACAAATACAAGTATTAGAAGGATCAATGTTTGGGTCCTTTAAACTTCCATAATAATAATAATCCTCTTCACTTATATAACGAGAATTTCGTGGCTCAAACTCTAGCGAACCACATGGATCTCCATCAAGATCTATCGTGATGTTACCACTCTCATTCACACTTGAAGGCAATATTCCCAATTGAATAATCGCAATTGAAGAGTACTCAGTTAGCAATTGATAGCGTTGAAATTGTTCTAACTCTGCTGAATTCAATACATTAGTTGATGGATAAGAAACAATTAAGTTTGTTTGGGCAAATGATATTCCCAAAATTAGAAAAAAAAGGAAAACTAAATTTACTCTCATATCTATTGTTTAATTTGGCTGATCGGCAGTCCCACCGTTTAGGAAAAACTCCCATTATCCCCGATTTAAGCTGTCAAAGTTCTCTACTCCTGCGGTGATTCACTCTAAGCGTCTATATTAATTTTGTCCGCTTATCCTGAGCTTTTATTTCTACCGTTTTTCTTTTCGATCAGTTTGACTTCATTAATCGATGCTAACGGCTCTTCATCCACGAGGTAGCTGCCAGTTCCAGATGCTGAGAGCGAAGATAAGAATTTCTATCCACTTTTCACTCTAGACTCAGCGACTATTTTTTGGCAGCTATCTTCGGGGATGGTTTGTTATCAAAAGTCAATTCCTTTTTAATAAGCAAATGATTCAATATTTACTTTTTCTAATATAAGTTCTTCTGTAAATTTAAAAGTGAGAGTGCTGCATTTTCGTACTTTTCCAGAGTTTGCATCTACTTGGGTAAAGCATTTTGGATTAAGAAAGTTATTAAAAACATAAAATAATGAATGTATTTGTCCATTCTTGGTCCCCTTATCATATTCTAACCCAAAATATTTCCTAATATCAGAAACTTTAATTTGACAATTTAACTTAGGCAAATTTTCTAATGATTTACAATACAAAAAATGCTTTACTTGATTCTCGTTATAAGGCAAATAGGTGGCCAATTGAAGGGAATCACTTAATCTCCTATATTCATTTTCACGCAAAGGAGGCAATTTTGAATAATTTAATGTATATACTTTTGTTATATTATCAAACGTTATACTCTGAGATAGAATTTTTAATTGCTCTTTTATTCTTACTTCGCAAGAGCTGTTTATTCCGATTTTTTTATTACAAGAGACAATTAAGGTGATTACTGTAATTAAAGCTATTTTGTACTTTAGCATATATTATATTTTTAAAAATAATTTACTTATCAATCGATCTTTTACTAATATTACACAGCTATAGATACCAGAAGGTAAGTTACTTATATTTATTTCAACTTTAGCTTTATTTACTATTGTATTATTCAAAATTTGTCCTTGTAAATTTACAATAGATACATACTCAATTAAGCCCTTGTTGGATGAAATATTTATTAGATTGCAAGTTAGATTATTTAAAATAATTATATTGTCACTTAAAATATCGCTTGTTGAATTAGCAGAACAACTGGTTCTACAAGTTCCGCTACCAATCGGATTTCCTCCACAGGCTGCGCTTGCACCAAATACAAGATTCGCTCCAGTTTGATCGTTTGAAGTTATGATGCCTCCTGAATTACCATTAGGATGCATTAATTGTCCAAACCCTTTAGCATGTTGAAGCATATGAGCATGACCTAACTCATGTTTTATAATCTCTCGCATATTTTCTTCATCTTGTGGAGTAGGGTTTGTAAGATCTGTTTTTAATACAAAGTCAACTTCAGAAAAATATTTTTCATCATTCGCGCAGTTCTGAAAATAAAACGAGTTAGTTCTCATGAACCCCCCTGAACCACTTTCAATTGAAACTAAATTAACTCCATCAATTGCACCTTGAGGAGTATTAGAATTATTAGTAGCTCCAATTCTAAAATTTATTCCAGTTGCGGGGCACCACTCACTCAAAGCAATAATAAATTGACTTTTAATCCAATCAGGTAATTGATTTGAAAATTGAAAGCAAATACTATTATCGGGATTATTGCTTTGGAGGTTAAGCCTCCTCGCCACTCCATTAAGAACAGCCCTATAATTTAATATAGAGAAGGGAATATCAAGTTTGGGGTTAGACTCTTCAGAGGTTTCACATGCATTTGTGACTGTGAACTTACCAGTAGCAGGAGGTCCACCTGTTCCGATATTTTTATCACAACCTGGTACTTTCAATTTTATTTCTGTGTCTGTCCAATGTAATAAATTATTCCATCTAAAGTCTGACAATCCAGCTTCTACTTCACTAGGACCAGAATCATCTCCATTTTTAAATTTAACATTAGATTTAGCCGGATCAAAAGTTCCAAAATTAATGCCATTAATTGTTAAAATTTCTCCAATTCCGCCATGAATAGTCGTTGGTGAAAAGCTTGTTATGACAGGTTTCTTACACCCACAAATACTTCCATTTTCTTCATCATCTGCGATAATAGGAATATAAAGTTCATAGGGAATAGGCATGTTTCCAGTATAATGAATATGGTCGCTAACTTCTGTTTTTGGATCATAGCTTATCTTTTTTGTCTCATCACAATTAATTACGCTGAATGTCAAAGTGCCTAATTTTCTTGGTGTAGTTCCTAATGTTTCTAAACTATTTGGCGTATTTGAATAAACTACTAGTTGTATTGTGTTTTGATCCAAGTCACTCTTAAAAACATTATACACTATATTGTTTCCAATTAAATCCTGTTGTTGGAATTGAGCAGTATTACTTTGAATAACATTGCTCCCAAATCCGAGTTCATTATAATTGATATAAATAAATGCATCAGAATATTTGCTTGGTGAGGTTGCAACAGCAAAAACCTCTACACTAAATTTATTAGTAGACGAGTTATAGATACCATTTTCAAAGGTATACGTTATTCCAATGCTTTTGTCGGGAGATCCATCCGTATAAGTTATAGGCTTAGATAAATTTGTCTCATCAAATAAATTATAAGAACCCTGACACCAATAAAATATTTCACCCGAAATATCAATATTATCAAAAGATATTGAGCCTATAGAAGTAATGTCTGAAATTTTTACTTTCAAATGAACTAAATCTGTTTCTTCCTCTGAAAATGTATAAAGTTCGTTTGAAGCTATCTGAGGTTCAATAGATATTTTTAAAGTCTGAGCTGCAAAATCAAATGAAGTCAAACTATAATTCTGATTTTGAATTATTGTTCCTCTTGTAACTTGCACAGTGTTATTTGTAATCACATTGGATCCAAAATGCTCAGAATACTTGATATATAAATTACCTTTTCCAAACTTTAACCCAGGAGTATTTACTTTAGCACTGATATCAAATTCTAAATATTGAAAATTTCCTGTATACCTTACGTTTTTGAAAGTAAAATCAATTTTATTCTTGGTTTTTAAAAAAGTATTGATATTACATGAATCATTCTGATTCAAACTATTATTTTTTGAAAGCTCAAAGTATACTTTAGTAGATAATTTAGGATACTTTGTGGAACTAATAATTTGTTTTTCAAAATTAGCTTCCTCATAAAGCACACCTTCATATCTAACTTTTCGATTAAGTCCATTTTCTAAATAGGCAAAGCCACTAAAATGATCAATAAAATCAAAGTTTGAAGTCAAGAAAAAGTATCCCTTATACCCTTTTTGAAGGCTGATATTATGAGGGCTAAAATGGAAGTCTTCCTCTACTTCTCCTCCAAAAGATTCGATTTTGATGATTGAATCTCTAAGTTCACCTTTGAAAATTGATTTTACCTTAACTAAAGATTCAGTAATAATCCTTGTTCTATCATCCTTCCACTTAGATGCAACAGAGATTACCTCTCCTTCAATTACTAAATCAGATTGGTCTATTATTGCCGATTGACTGAATGATTTGAAAGTGAACATTGTAAATACTGATAAAAGAAAAATTAATAACTTTTTCATATGAAATCGTTTTTAATCGTTTTCGTTGGAGAAGTTTTTGGGACTTCTTGCACAGTCCAACTCTGTGGCCTTCTTGTACCTTCGGGCATTGGTCGCTTCTTCATAGATTTAGGTGGCGATGTCTGCATTAGTCCACCGTTATTTTATTATAAAAAACATGAAACACTTCTCCGAAGCCTGACTACGGTATTTTGGATGGCAAGTTTTATTTTTTCTTCTTTGTTATGTTGTCATCCAAGGTCATAGTCGCTTTTTCTTGTCTTTTATTTTTGATAACGGTTTGCGGCTTGGCGTAGTGGCGGATTTTTAGAACAAAAGTTCAATCG
>WBZV01001390.1_pt1 | contig 11083 bp, 12 predicted proteins | sample 5204221 | NCBI WGS metagenome assembly WBZV01 (sample SAMN12344360, study PRJNA552823) | activated sludge metagenome | biome: Activated sludge suspended growth; feature: Nitrification reactor; material: Wastewater; isolation source: activated sludge from nitrification reactor of wastewater...
TCCATCGGCACCGTGGCCGACCTGGCTCCCCTGCTGGGCGAGAACCGCAAGCTGGTGGCCGAGGGGCTGGCCGTCCTCAACGAGGTGCGCCGGCCGGGCATCGCCGCGTTGTTGACCGTCAGCGGCCTGCAACCCAAGCAACTGACGGCCGAGAGTATCGGCTTCGGCCTGGGGCCGCGCATCAACGCCGCCGGCCGGCTGGCCCACGCCTACGACGCCGCCAAGCTGCTCATCGCCGGCAACAGCCAGACGGCGCAGGCCCAGGCCCGGCTGCTAGATGAGCTGAACCGCAAGCGGCAGAGCCTGACCCGCCAGTTGAGCGCCCGCGCCGAGCAGATGGTTGACCCCGCCGCGCCGATTATCATCGCTGCCGACCCGCACTTCCAATCGGGCGTCGTCGGCCTGGTCGCCAGCCGCCTGGCCGAAAAGCACTACCGGCCGGCGATGGTCATAGAGCACGGCGAAAGCGAGAGCCGCGGTTCCTGTCGCTCGATCCCTGAGTTTCACATCACCGACGCCCTCGACGAAGTAGCCGACCTGCTGGTGCGCCACGGCGGCCACGCCCAGGCGGCCGGCTTCACCATTCGCAACGACGACTTGCCGGCGTTCACCGAGCGCATCACGGCCATCGCCGCCGAGCGTTTGGCCGGGCAGGCGCTATTGCCGGCGCTGGAGATTGACGCCGAGTTACCGTTGGGCGAAGTGGATTGGGCCTTGCAAGAAACACTGGCCCGGCTTGAGCCAACCGGCTATAACAACCCCGCGCCCCTACTACTCAGCCGCGGCGCGCAAATCGTCGGCCATCGCGCCGTCGGCAGCGACGGCAGCCACCTGCAACTGCACCTGGTAGACGGCCGGGCCAACGGCAACGCCCCCGGCAACAGTCGCTACGGCCGCCCCGCCCCCATGCAAGCCCTACCGGCCATTGCCTTTCGCCAGGCGCCGTGGGCCGGCTGCCTGCCGCCGCTGGTGGACATCGCCTATCGCCTCAATGTCCACCATTGGCAGGGCACGACCAGCCTGCAACTGGTCATCGAAGATATGCGGCCGACCGAAATGGAGAGTATTCAGCTATGACCATCCTGGTTACCGGCGCGGCCGGTTTCATCGGCAGCCATCTGGCCGAACGCTTGCTACGTCGCGGCGATGAAGTTATCGGCCTCGACAACTTCAACGATTATTACGACCCGGCGCGCAAGCGGGCCAACGAGCGGCGACTCTGCGCCTATCCCAACTTCCGCATGGTCGAGGCCGACCTGCGCGACCGGGAGCGGATGATCGCCGTGCTGGCCGAGAACGACATCAGCGCCGTGGCCCACCTGGCAGCAATGGCCGGTGTGCGCGACGCCATGAGACTGCCTGATCTCTACGTCAATGTGGACTTGAACGGCACGCAGAACGTACTCGACGCGGCGCGGGCCGCCGGCGGGGTGGGCAACTTCGTCATGGCCTCCACCTCGTCGGTCTATGGCAACACGACGCAGATCCCATTTGTCGAGACCGACCCCTGCGACCGGCCGCTGCAGCCCTATGCCGCGGCCAAGCGCGCCGCCGAAATCCTGGGCTACACCTACCACTATCTGTTCGGGCAGAACTTCACCGTCCTCCGCTTCTTCACTGTCTATGGCCCCAACGGCCGGCCGGACATGATGGCCTACCTGCTGGCCGACAGCGTCTCCAAGGGGCGCGAGATTCCGCTCTACGATGGTGGCCAGATGTATCGCGACTGGACGTTTGTGGATGACACCGTGTCAGGCATCGTCGCCGCGCTCGACCGGCCGCTGGGCTATGAGATCATCAATCTCGGCCGCGGCGAGCCGGTGCTGTTGAAGGAGTTTGTGGAGATCATGGAAGAGTTGAGCGGGCACAAGGCCAACGTGGTGCCCACACCGCGGCTGGCGGCCGACTTCGTGCGCAACGAGGCCGACATCAGCAAGGCCCGCCGCCTGTTGGATTACAATCCGCAAGTGTCGGTGGCCGAAGGTGTGCGCCGCTTCTGGGAGTGGTATCGCGAGCATGACGTCCCAAAGAACTGAACCCAGCGCGCCCGACGAGGCGCTGCCCCCCTTCCGCCTGGTGGCCGGCGAAGCAGCCTGGCGAACCTGCCTGGCCACGCTGCGGGCCGCGCCCCGGCTGGCCATTGACCTGGAAGCCAACAGCATGTACGCCTACACCGAGCGGGCGTGCCTCATCCAGATTTCCACGGCCGACGCCGACTTCATCCTCGACCCGCTGGCCAACCTCGACCTGAGCGGGCTGGGCGACATCGTCGCCGACCCGGCCGTGGAGAAGGTGTTCCACGCCGCCGAGTATGACCTCATCCTGATGCGGCGCGACTACGGCTGGCACCTCCACAACCTGTTCGACACGATGTGGGCAGCGCGCATCCTGGGCCGGAAGCAGTTTGGCCTGGCCGGGCTGCTGGAAGAGGCGTTCGGCGTGCGGTTGAGCAAGCGCTTCCAAAAGGCCAACTGGTGCCATCGGCCGCTGTCGGCCGGCGAGCTGGCCTACGCTCAGAAGGACACCCACTACCTGCTGGCCCTGCGCGACCGGCTGGAGGCCGAGCTAGACGCGCGCGGGTTGCTGGCCGAGGCGCTGGAGACTTTTGATGAGCAGTCGCGGGTCAAGATGCCCAACAACGGCTTCGACCCCGACGCCTTCTGGCACATCAACGGCGTCTTCGACATGCAGCCGGCGCAGCAGGCGGCGCTGAAGGCGCTCTTCGCCTTCCGCGACCGCGAGGCCCGCCGCCGCAATTCGCCCCACTTCAAGGTGCTGGGCGATCAGACGTTGCTGGAAGTGGCCACCCGCCTGCCCACGCGCATGAGCGAACTGGACGCCATTCACGGCATGACCGCCGGCCAGCAGCAGCGCTACGGCCGGCAGATGCTGGCGCTTATCGCCGAAGCCCGCGAGGCCCCCGCGCCCCAGCCGCCGCCCCGCCCGCCCCGCCCGCCCGACGCCGTGCTCATCCGCTACGACAAGCTGCACCGCTGGCGCAAGTCGCGCGCCCAGGCCCGCGGCGTCGAGTCCGACGTCATCGTCAGCCGTGACGCCCTGTGGGTCATTGCCCAGGCCGGCCCGCGCACAACCGACGAACTGGCCGCCCTCAACGCGCTTGGGCCTTACCGGCTGGCGCTTTATAGCGAAGAAATACTGAAGCAATTAGGGGCCAGGGGCTAGGTTCCAGGGGCCAGGGAAGAGCGTTCTTCCCTGGCCCCTGGAACCTAGCCCCTGGCCCCTTGAAAAGGAGTTGCCCTGATGGAAATCACCTTCTACGGCGCGGCCCGCACCGTGACCGGATCGCAGCACTTGCTGGAGATCAACGGCCGCCGCATCCTGCTCGACTGCGGCCTCTACCAGGGGCCGCGCGACGAGAGCACCGACCGCAACCGCCACCTGCCCTTCGACGCCGCCGCGGTGGACACGCTCATCCTTTCCCACGCCCACATTGACCACAGCGGCAACATCCCCAACCTCGTCAAATCCGGCTTCAAGGGTGACATCATCACCACCTCGGCCACGCGCGACCTGTGCAGCATCATGCTGCGCGATAGCGCCAAGATTCAGGAGTCGGACGTGGCCTACCTGAACAAGAAGCGCCGCCGCGACAACCAGCCGCCGCTGGAGCCGATCTACACCACGGCCGACGCTCTGGCCAGCCTGAAGCAGTTCATCGGCATCAGCTACGAGCGCCCCTACCAGGTCGCGCCGGGCATCACCCTGACCTTCTACGATGCCGGGCACGTGCTCGGTTCGGCTCTGGTCGTGCTCGACGTGGCCGACGCCGGCGCGGGCCGCCCGGCGCGCGTCGTCTTCACCGGCGATCTGGGGCGCGCCAACCGGCCCATCCTCAACGACCCTGTCTTCCTGGACAAGGCCGACGTGTTGATCATGGAGAGCACCTACGGCGACCGCGAGCACCCCGACGACGAAGACACCGACCACCGGCTGGAAAGCATCATCCGCGATACGGTGAAGGCCGGCGGCAAGGTCATCGTGCCCGCCTTCGCCATTGGCCGCACCCAGGAGCTTGTCTATCGCCTCAACAACCTGGTCGAGCGGCGCGACCTGCCGCCCAATCTCCAGGTCTACGTGGATAGCCCGCTGGCCATTGACGCCACGGCCGTCTTCCGCGCCCACCCCGAAGCCTACGACGCCGAGATCGCCGACGTGCTCGTCTCTGACCGCGACCGCGACCCGTTCGGCTTCGCCATGATGCGCTACACGCGCTCGCCGGAGGAGTCGAAGGAGTTGAACTTCCTGCGCAACCCGGCGGTCATCATCAGCGCCAGCGGCATGGCCGAGACGGGGCGCATCCTCCACCACCTGAAGAACAACATCGAAGACCCGCGCAGCACGGTGCTCATCACCGGCTTCCAGGCCCCGGAGACGCTCGGCCGCCGCCTGGTGGACGGCCACAAACGGGTGAAGATCTTCGGCGAGGATTACGACGTGCGCGCCCGCGTGGTGTCGCTCAACGGGCTGAGCGGCCACGCCGACCGCTCCGAGCTACTGGCCTGGGCCAAGCGCCTCCAGCCGCCGCCGGCCCACACCTTCCTGGTGCATGGCGAACCGGACGCCGCCTTCGCCCTGGCCGACAGTTTGCGCGTGCAACTGGGCTTCGGCGACGTGCAAGTGCCGGAGATTGGGCAACGGTTTACGCTTTAAGAGGAACACAGAGGGACACAGAGAGGCACAGAGGGACACAGAGAAAAATCTCTTTCTCTGTGTCCCTCTGTGCTTCTCTGTGTAACTCCGTGTTCCTCTTGATCCCTCTACTGGATTACTCCCAACTCGCGCCCGACCCTGCTGAACGTCTCCAAAGCGATCTCGATGTCGCTGTGGTTGTGGGCGGCCGAGTTCATCACCCGGATGCGCGCCTTGCCCTGGGCCACGGTCGGGTAGCCGATGGCCATGGCGAACACACCCTCCTCGAACAGGCGGCGGCTGAACTGCTGGGCCACTTTGGCCTCGCCCAGCATGACGGGCACGATGGGCGTCTGGCTGAAGCCGGTGTTGAACCCCATCGCCTGCATCTCGCGCCGGAACAGGTCGGCGTTCGACCACAGGCGGTCAATGAGTTCGGTGGACTCGCTGAGAATAGCCACGGCCTCGATGCAAGCGGCGGTGTCGGGCACGGTCATGGCGCTGCTGAACAGGAACGGCCGGCCGCGCTGCCGCAGCCACTCGATGATGATCCCCTTGCCGGCCACCAGCCCGCCGACGACGCCGAACGCCTTGCTCAACGTGCCGACCTCGACATCCACCCGACCATGTAGCCCAAAGTGGTCAACAATGCCGCGCCCGCCGCGGCCCAGCACGCCCTCGCCGTGGGCGTCGTCCACCATCAACATGATGCCGTGCTCCTCGGCCACGTCGCAGATGGCGTCCAGCGGGGCGATGTCGCCGTCCATGCTGAAGACGCCGTCGGTGATGATCAGCCGCCGCCGGTAGTCGCTGCGGTTGGCGATCTGGCGGCGCAGGTCGTCCACGTCGGCGTGGGCATAGCGCACCGTCTCGGCCCGGCTCAGGCGGCAGCCGTCAATGATGCTGGCGTGGTTCAGCTCGTCGGAAAAGATCAGGTCGCCGGGGCCGACGAGGGCGGGAATAGTGGCCAGATTAGCCGTGAAACCGCTTTGCAGGGCGATGCACGCCTCGGCATGCTTGAACTCCGCCAAGCGCTGCTCCAGCTCAATGTGGAGCGACATCGTGCCGGCGATAGTGCGCACCGCGCCGGGGCCGACGCCATATTGGTCAATGGCCCGCTGGGCGGCGGCACGCACGCGGGGGTGGTTGGCCAGCCCCAGGTAGTTGTTGGCACAGAAGTTGAGCAGGCGACGGCCATCAATGGTCACCCAAGCGTCCATCGGCGAGTCGAGGGCGCGGATGTTGTTATAGAGGCCGGCGGCCTTCAGGCTGTCAATCTCCGCCTGTAGCCAGGCAGTCGTTCCGTCTTGCATGGTGTCACTCCCTGATGTCTAAAGCAATGCAACCACAGATTACGCAGATTACACAGATTAAAGAGAAATTTGCGGAATCCGTGGTTAATATCTCTTGGGTAACATCGAATTACAATGCCATCATTAACCGATCCTTAACAACTGGCAATTGACGATGAGGGCCTCTCTCAGGTATACTCGCGCACGTATGAGCAGAGAAGCCCTACTAGAGGAGCCGGTGCTCATTCTGAACGTGACGTTTGAACCCATACACGTCTGCAGCACGAAGCGGGCTCTGGCTCTGGTACTATCCGGTAAAGCTGAGATCGTGGTGAATGGTCGGGGGACCATCCACAGTGCTGTCGCATCCTTTGCGATCCCCTCGGTCATCAAGCTCAGCCACATGGTGCGCCGGCCACGGGCGCGGGTGGCGCTGTCAAAGCGCGAGATTCTGCGCCGCGACGACTACACCTGCCAATACTGCGGCCGCCGCATGCGCACCCTGACCCTCGACCACGTCGTGCCCCGCCGCTATGGCGGGCCACACACCTGGACGAACCTCGTCGCCGCCTGTTCGCCCTGCAACCGGCGCAAGGGTGGCAAGCTGCCGGCCGAGGCGGAGATGGTCTTGCGCCGCCTCCCCTACGAACCTAGCCCCACGGCCGCCTATCGCTTCGGCACCCATCTGGAGCAACGACAGGAGTGGGAGCAGTTTATCGAAGGCTGGTAAATCAATTACGAATTAGGAATTACGAATTACGATTGAAGAACCTCTCTTCATTCGTAATTCCTAATTCGTAATTCCTCTTGCCAGGGCGATGATGCGCTCCAGGCCGCTGTCAATCACCTCTACCAGCCCGTCATACATCCGCTGATACTCCTCCGGCGGGCCGCCGTAGGGGTCGGGGATGTTGTAGTTGCGGCCGATCATCTCCGTCAGCATGAAGACCTTGTGGGCCTGGGCGGGGAACTCGGCCCGCAGTGCCTCGGCGTGGCCGTCTTCCATCGTCAGCGCCAAATCAGCGCCGCGCAGCAGGCTCTCGTCAATCATCGTGGCGCGGTGGTCAGCAATGTTGTAGCCGTGGCGACTCATGACCTCAACACTGTAGCGCGAAGCCGGCCGCGCCGCCATCGCCCACGTGCCGGCCGAGCCGACTGTCCAATCGCTTAGCCCCCGCTGCCGCAGCCGGTCGCGCAACAGCGCCGCGGCCACGGGCGAACGGCAGATATTGGCCGTACAGATAACGAGAATCCGTGCCATGTTCGCTGTCGCCCTACCCCATTTCGGGCTGAAGCAAGCCGAAAGTGCCGTCGCGGCGGCGATAGAGGACGTTCACCGCGTCATCTTCGGCGTTGAAAAAGACGTAGAAGTCGTGGCCCAATAGCTCCATCTGGTCAATGGCCTCTTCGGCCGACATGGGATGGAGGGCAAAGCGCTTGTGGCGGACGATGGCGTGGTCTTCCTCAAACGCCTCTTCCGGGATGGGCAGCGGCTCGCCGACCTCAATTTCCTCGCCCTTGCCGCGCGTCTTGGTGCGGTTCTTGCCCCGGTAGCGCTCGATCTGGCGGTAGAGCTTGTCTACCACGGCGTCAATGGCCGCGAACATGTCGCTGTTGCGCTCCTCGGCGCGCAGAATGGTGCCGCGCTCGTCGCGGATGGTGATCTCGGCCACGTGGCGCTGGACGGCGCTGCGCGTGTTCTCCATCGCCAGCGCGACCTGAATGCTGGAGAGGGTGGGCAGATAGCGATCGAGGCGCGCCGTCTTCTTCTCCACATAGTCGCGCAGACGCGGGGTAACTTCCATATTATTCGAGAGGATTTGTAGTTCCATTTGACCTCTACTCCTTAGACGAAAAAAGGTTGCGTTGTGGGCCGGCTGCCGCCCATCTTGGTCGTGTCTGGAAGGCTCCATTATCCCATGACTAGGACACACGCGCCAAGCAATAGGCCGAAACCGACGCGGCCCCGGCGGCCAGCAGCGCGGCGGCGGCAGCGGTCATCGTCGCGCCGGTAGTCAATACGTCGTCAATCAGCAAGATGGCGCGGCCGGCCACCTCCTGGGCGGTGGCGTCAAACGCGCCCTGCACGTTGGCGGCGCGCGCCTCCGGCCCCAACCCCACTTGCGGCGGAGTGTGGCGCGTTCGCCGCAGGGCGGTGGCGCTGAAGGGCACGCCCACTGCCTCGGCCAGCGGCCGGGCCAATAGCTCCGACTGGTTATAGCCGCGGCGACGCCGGCGGCGTGGGTGCAAGGGAATGGGCGCGATCAGGTCGGGGACAGGCTCCCACACCGGCCAGCCGTCAATCAACGTCCGGGCCAACGGCCGAGCCAGGGCAAAGTACCCTTCATACTTCAAGCGATGGATCAGGCGGTCGGTCGGCTCAGCGTAGCGTAGCGGGGCGCGCATCTGGGCCAGCGGCGGTGGGGCATCGCAACAAGCGCGACACAGGGCGGCCGTCCGCTCCTCACCGGCCAGGCTCCGGCCACAACAGCAGCAAATCGGCCCGACCACCGGCTTCATTCGCGCCGCGCACGCCGGGCAAAGCAGCACGCCGACGCGGCCACAGCCGGCGCACACGGGCGGAAAGAGAACATCCAGACAGAATGTTCCCGCGCGCCGCCACACAGCGCCGGATGCCTGAAACGCAAGCGGCTGGTTCACAATGATAAGTTGGACAGTTCGGCGACGAGGGCCTCCAGCAGTTGCCGCTTTTCGCCGCGGTTCAGCACGATGCTGCGTTCGGCCAACAGGTCGCCCAAATGCTCGTGGACAAAGGGACGAATCGCCGCCCGGTCGCGCACATCAAGAGCCGGATCGCGTAGGGCCAGAATCCGGCGGTAGAGTTGATCTTTCAGTTCGGTAAAGGCATCGCGCGCGCCAACGGCGGGTGAATCGCGGCGCACACGAATCTCACTCAGTTCTTGTTCGACCTTTTTCCCGTTGTCGTGTGTTGTGTGGTCTGTCAAGTTCATGCCCTCATCCACCAGCCGGTCAGTCGCGCGACCGGTTAGCCGCCAGTTAACTGGCGCAGCCACTCACCGGCGTTGCCGAGCCATTCAGTGATAGAGGGGCCAAGCAAAGCCAGAATGGCGATCACCACGACGGCGACCAGTACAAGCACTAAAGCGTACTCTACCAGCCCCTGACCCTCATCGCCTTTGAAGCGCATCCGTTTCATTCCTCCGCGGCGAGCCGCCGGCCCGCCCTATTAGCCAACCTCGCTGGGCGGCAGTGAAGTTTCCAGGCGCACCCAGCCGTGGCGCAAAGCATAGACCGCCGCCTGGGTGCGGTCGTCCACGCGCAATTTTCGCAAGACAGCGGTCATGTGGTTCTTGACCGTCTGCTCGCTGATCGTCAAGCGTTGAGCGATGTCCTTATTGCTGGCGCCGCGCGTCACCAACTCCAGAATCTCCATCTCGCGGGGAGAGAGGGGTGTATAGGTTCCGGTTGGTTGCTCCTCGGTCGGATAGGTGTTGTAGCGCGCGGCGCGCTGCTGGAACCAAGCGCCAATCTCCTCATCGGTCAATACCTGATTATTGACGACGTAATTGCCGCCATGAACGGCATGGATCGTATTGAGCAAACCATCCGGCGGCACGTCCTTGGCGCAATAGGCCACAGCCCCCAGCCGCAAGGCGTGATAGACTTGCTCGGCATCGTCATAGCCGGTCAGGATAACAATCTTCGTCTCCGGCAGTTGGCCCAGGATGCGGCGTGTCACGTTCAAGCCATTGGCGTTGGGCAGGTTGACATCCATCAGGATGATGTCAGGCCGGCGCTCACCGGCCAGGTAAATGGCCGCATCGCCATCGGCGGCCTCGCCCACCACGGACATGGCCGAGTCGGTTTCCAGCACATCAACGAGACCCTGTCTGAACAGCGGGTGGTCATCTACGATCAGCAGCTTAATTGGCTCCATGGTATCGTACCTTCCGCAATCAGGTCGGTTTGCGCCAGTATAGCACGAACGCGATGAACATTCTACCGGCCCAACTCATGCGGGCGCGTTTTCACCCACACCTCTGATGGAGAAATCATCCACAGATGACACAGATTTCACGGATTGATCTCTTGGAAATCTGCGTAATCTGTGGATGCTTCTTCTATGAGGTGGCGAGTCTACATCATCCGACGACCCACGCAGGTCATCAGGTCGCCGAAATTAACCGGGATGGCCGCTGTGTGCAAACCCAGGCCGTTGACCACAGCCCGCGCCGCGCGGCCCAATCCGCTGTGCAACCCCTCGACGCGCGACGCCAGATAGCCCAACCGCAGATAGCGTCCCTGTGCCCCTTGCCAGACGACCTCGAAGCCATGCTCGGTGAACATAGCCGGCAGCGTGCGCCGGTCGAAGTAGTATAGGTGCATGTCCATCAACCACGGCCAGCGCGGGCCCATGAGCCGGGCCAGAGGCGAGCCGATGTCCATCGTGTGGGCCACCAGCCAGCCGCCGGGCCGCAGCAGTTGCCTGGCCCGTTCCAGCTCGGCCGCCGGGTCCGACAAGTGCTCGATCACGTCCCACAGCGTGATCACGTCGAACGACTCGGGCGGCAGGCCAACGGATTCCAGCGTGCCGGCATGAACAGCCAGGCCGCGCCGCCGCGCCTCGGCCGCCGCCCAAGCCGACGGCTCGACGCCCTGGGCGCGCCAGCCGGCGGCGGCGGCCACCTCAACAAAGACGCCGATGTAGGCTCCTACGTCGAGTAGGGCGCGGCCGGCGGCCGGGCCAACGATGCGCTCGATCTGGCGCAGGTGGTGGCGGAAGGTCAGTTCGCGGCCGTGGCGCTCCTCGACATAGGTCTCGTCTTCAACGGCGGCGTAGGCATCAAGAACCGTCCCGGTCGGCCAGCGCGGATTGGCATAGACCAGGCCGCAATGGCGGCACTCGACGATCTGCGCATGATGGCCGTAGCCGGCGTGGGTGCAGCGAAAGGCATCAACGCGCAGGTCGTCGGCCTCTGCGGTGGTGGGGAAACGTACACGATAGTCGTTCCGGCCACACAGATTACAATTGACGTTGATCATTACCGATGGCGGGTGAAACAGAGATGGCCGGCCGGCGCGGTTCGCCGCCCCTCAGCCGGCGCAGGAACAAGCGCAAGACGGTGTATTGCGCCTTGAAGATCTCCTGGCGCGAAATT
>WBZV01001391.1_pt1 | contig 11065 bp, 10 predicted proteins | sample 5204221 | NCBI WGS metagenome assembly WBZV01 (sample SAMN12344360, study PRJNA552823) | activated sludge metagenome | biome: Activated sludge suspended growth; feature: Nitrification reactor; material: Wastewater; isolation source: activated sludge from nitrification reactor of wastewater...
GCTCTTCCGATCTCCTCATCCGGCTCAGGGAAATCATCCCCGGCACAGGAGGCCAGAAGCCAGGGGCCACCGTATAGGGGGACATGGATCAGGCTGACCCGCAGCACGGGAAAAACGGCAGCCAGTCGGCGATACAGGCTTGCCACCTTTCCGGGCTGGTAAAAAGGGGAGCCGAGCTGGACGTGGATTATCCCATGGGGAGCGAGGCTGGCCGTGCAGAGTTGGAGGAAATCCATTTGGTGCAGGTGGGCGCAGGCCGGGTCATCAGCTTCGGTCAGATCGAAGACGATCAGGTCGAAGCGCTCCCCCTGTCGTTGAGCAGAGGCGAGGGTGTCAGCGGCATCGCCAAAACGCAGGCTGACTTGCCGGGCATCGAAGGCTCCCTGGGGCAGGGTGGGAAGATGGCTGCGGACCATGGCGACAACGCCCGGATCAAGTTCAGCGACGAGCACCCGCTCAACGCCGGGGTGTTTAAGCAGTTCCCGCGCCGAAGCGCCATCGCCACCCCCGAGCACTATCACTTGGCGAGGGCTGGGATGGCTCAGGGCAGGGATGTGCACCAGGCTTTCGTGGATCATGAACTCATCCGCCTCGGCCGCCATCGCATCGCCATCCAGAAGATAGAGAGCACCGAAGGCTGAGGTATCCGCCACCGAGATGGACTGAAAGCGGCTTGGACTACTTGAGGCTGGGCGACGCTGGCGAAGGGCGAGGCTTGCCCCAGGGGCAAGGGGCAAACGAAGCAAATCGGCATGTTTCACGTGAAACACTCCGTTTCGGTCAATGGAAGGTGAGCCGTAAGGCACAGGATAGAGCCGGACATGACCAGCCCCGAGATAGCAAGTGCCGGCTCCATCCGCGTTGTTTCACGTGAAACACACCATCGCCGACTTCACCCCGGAAAGCCCTGACGATCCAGCGCTGCGCGGATCCCTGACAAGGCATCCAGCCCACCCATTGCCAGACTGACTCCCCGGCCGGGAATATCCGGCTCGGTCGGGTTGATGCGTATCAGAGGCTCGCCGAGCGTCTCGCTGAACCAGCGCACCGTTGGGACATGGCTACCAGCTCCGATCTCGATGACCACCGGACGATGCGTTGTTCGCAACCACTGCTCCAGCCGTCGACGCTGACCCGCCGTCCGCTGGCTCAGCCATTCACTATCACCAAACATCAATACATTCGGCCGGAGCAGCGCATCGCAGCGTGTGCAGCGCGGCAGCGGGCTGGTGAGCAGGCAGGCCTCCTCATCCACTTCCGGAACATAAGTGTCGGCGGAGAAGATGCCGTGTCCGCAGGGCTCCATGCATTGAAGGTGGTGCAGGGAACCATGCACCTCGCAGATCACATCTTCCGGAAAGCCTGCCCGTTGGAACTGGCCGTCCACGTTGGATGTAAACACGAAGCAACCCCGAGCGAGTCGGGCGCCAATACCTTGCAGGATCGCAAAGCCCAGGTGAGGGAGGGTGCGCCGATACAGATTCAGACGATGACCATAGAAACCCCAAGCCAGCCGCGGATGACGGCGAAAGGCATCCGGGCAGGCGATCTCCTCGAACGCAATGCGCGCGCCGGCCAGCGCCGGATAGGCGCGCCAGAAACCCGAATTGCCGCGAAAATCCGGCAGACCGGAATCGACCCCCATGCCCGCACCGGCGGAGATGATCAAGCCGTCAGCCTTGGCGATGAGGGACGCCGCCTCGGCAAACAGGGCTGCGGAGGTCATCGTTGCGCGATGATGAAGATGCGGCGGAAGGGAAAAAGCGTGGTGCCGTGGGCGTCCGGAGGATAGGCGGCCGCCAGCCGGGATTCGAGCTGGGACAGGAAGGCCACCTGTCCGGCCTCATCGAGGGCCGCCAGATAGGGCAGCAAGGTCGTACCCCGCAGCCAGTCGAGAACCGGCGATGGCCCGCTCATGCCCTGCCAGTAGGTCGTCTCCCACAGGCTCAGGCGCGTACACAGGGGCACCAGAAGCTGATGGTAGTCGGCCATGCCGAGCACGGCCCCCATCCGTACCGAGCCAACCCGTTCCGCCCACTCGGGGGACGCGGCCAGCTCCCGAATCAGTCGATGGGATGGAGCATCAAAATTGCCGGGCATCTGCACGGCCAGCACCCCACCCGGAAACAGCGCATTCAACAGACGGGGAAACAGGCTTTGATGGTCACCCACCCAATGCAGCGCAGCATTGGAAAACAGCAGGTCTAGAGGCTCTTCGGGCTCCCAGTGCTCAACGCCGGCCTGATCAAAGCGGACGCCGGGCAAAACGCTGCGCGCCCGCTCCAGCATGGCCGGCGAGCTGTCCAGTCCGGTGATGTCCGCCCCCGGCCAGCGCTCGGCCAACAAACGTGTCACATTGCCCGCGCCGCATCCCAGATCAACAATGCGTCCGGGTCGGAGCAGGGGAACGCGACCGAGCAGATCGATCGCCGGGCGTAGACGTTCATCGGAAAACTGCAGGTATCGATCCGGCTCCCAACCCATGGCGCGCCCCTCCCTAGAAGGGTTCAATTGTCGCCGAAGGAAGGAGCCGGGAACAGCACTGAAGTGACCGGCCCGGCGCAGGCGTGTTGCGCCCTACTTCTTGATCTGATTGCCGATCACGCCGCCCACTGCCGCCCCGCCCACCGTACCGACGGCACTGCCGCCGGTCAGCACCGACCCGGCGACCCCGCCGATGGCGGCGCCAACGGCGGTGTTCTTCTGCTGGGCGTTCATGTTGGCGCAGCCGGCAAAGGTGGTGGCTGCAAGGATGGCGATCAGGACTCGTCCGGGGGTTTTCATGATGGCTCTCCGTCAGACTCTCCCACCTCGACCGGGGCGGGGAGGGGCGATCGCGCCCGATGTCCTTCGAATGTAGCCGCCGCCCCATCCGCCGGTTGTAAGGAGTCGTATGGATTTGTAAGCCGCCGGGCCGGGTGGAGTCCGGACGTGTACTTACTTTCCGATGCAGAAACGCGAGAAGATCACCCCCAGCAGATCATCCGGAGTGAACTCTCCGGTGATCTCATTTACCGCCTCCTGGGCGAGGCGCAGCTCCTCGGCCATCAGCTCCAGAGCGTGGCGGGCGTCGAGGGCGGCCTCAACCCGGGCGAGGGCCTCGCGCAGGGCGATGAGGTGACGCTCGCGAGCGAGGATCACGTCCTCCCCGTGGCGGTGCCAGCCCGCCACCCGCAGCAGCTCGGCCCGCAGCAGCTCGACGCCCTGATCGGCCTTGGCGGAGAGATAGAGGCTGACGCCGGCGGCGTCCTCGGTGCGCTCGGGTTGGCGCCCCAGCAGGTCCACCTTGTTGAAGACGGTGATGCGCTCGACACCGGCCGGCAGGCGGGCATCGATGGCGGCATCGGCCTCGGTGAGGCCGGCCCGCACATCCACCAGACGCACCACCACGTCAGCGCGCTCGATCTCTTGCCAGGTGCGGGCGATGCCGATCTTCTCGACTTCATCGGTGGTGTCACGCAGCCCGGCGGTGTCGGTGATGTGGAGGGGAATACCCTCGATCTGGATGGTCTCGCGCAGGGCGTCGCGGGTGGTGCCCGCAATATCGGTGACGATGGCCCGCTCCTCGCCGGCGAGGCGGTTGAGCAGACTGGACTTGCCGACGTTGGGTTGACCAACGAGCACCACATGCAGGCCATTGCGCAGCAGGCTGCCCTGGCGGGCCCGGTCGAGGATGGCACGCAGTTCGGCGGCGACGACCTCGATGCGTTCAAAGGCCTTGGCCTCGATGAGGAAGTCCACATCCTCGTCGGGAAAATCGAGGGTCGCCTCGACCAGCATGCGCAGGTCGATCAGGCGCTCACACAGGCCCTGGACTTCGCGGGAGAAACTGCCAGTGAGGGATCGGACCGCCGAGCGGGCCGCAGCGGCCGTGGAGGCCTCGATGAGATCGGCAACGCTCTCGGCCTGGGCCAGGTCGAGCTTGCCGTTGAGAAAGGCGCGCCGGGTGAATTCACCGGGCTCGGCAAGGCGGGCGCCCAGCTCAAGGCATCGGGCCAGCAGCATCTGCATGACCACCGGGCCGCCGTGGCCCTGGAGTTCGATGACGTCTTCGCCGGTGAAGGAATGGGGCGCGGGGAAGTAGAGGAGGAGGCCTTCGTCGATCAGCCCGCCGCTGCCATCACGGAAGCGGGCGAAGTGGGCGACCCGGGCTTGCGGCTCGCGACCACCAAGCGTGGCCGCGAGCGGGGAGAGACTCGGCCCGGAGATCCGGACCACGCCGATGCCACCGCGCCCGGGGGCGGTGGCGATCGCCGCTATGCACTCACTCGGCCGGCTTGCCACCGGCCGCGATCATCCGGTTGATCTGCCATTGCTGGGCAATGGACAGGGTGTTGTTGACCACCCAGTACAGCACCAGACCTGCCGGGAACCACAGGAACATGAACGTGAAGAGGATGGGCATCATCATCATCACCTTGGCCTGGATGGGATCAGGCGGCGCCGGGTTGAGCTTCATCTGGATGAAGCTGGTGGCACCCATGACCAGCGGCAGGATGTAATACGGATCCTTGACCGACAGATCGTGGATCCAGCCCAGCCAGGGCGCACCACGCATCTCCACAACCCCCAGCAGCACCCAGTACAGGGCGATGAACACCGGGATCTGGATCAGGATGGGCAGGCAGCCGCCGAGGGGGTTCACCTTCTCGCGCTTGTACAGGTCCATCATGGCCTGCTGCATCTTCATCTTGTCGTCGCCGTACTGCTCCTTCAGGCGCTGCAGGCGCGGGCCGAGGGTCTTCATCTTGGCCATCGACTTGTAGCTGGCGGCGGACAGGGGGAAGAACAGGGCCTTCAGGGCGATGGTGACCAGGATGATGGCCCAGCCCCAGTTGCCGGTGAGCTTGTGGAACCACTCCAGCACCCAGAACAGCGGTGCGGCGATGATGGTCAGCCAGCCGTAGTCCACCACCAGGTCGAAGCCCTTGGCGAACTGTTCCAGGCGGCTCTGCTCCTGGGGGCCGGCATAGAGAGGCATGGACAGCTTGCCGCTCTGGCCCGGGGCAATGGCAGCCACCGGCACGATCACGCCGGAAGAGTAAAGGTCGGAACTCACCTGATTGGCAAAGAACTCGCGCTCACCCGCAGCCGGCGCCCAGCCCGCCACGAAATAGTGCTGCACCATCGCCGCCCAGCCGTCAGACGCCTTGGAGACGAACTTGGCTTTCTTGGAAGCAATGTCCTCGAAAGTGACCTTCTGGTACTTCTCGGCTTCGGTATAAAAGGCCGGGCCGGTGAAGGTCTGCACGCCGAAGCCGCCGGGCTGCTCGGCCGGCTTGCCATCGCGGGTGAACTGGAAGTAGGCGTGGGGCGCGAGCGCCGCGGCACTGCCGTTGACGATCTCGTAGCTCACATCGGCAACGTAACTGCCCCGGTGGAAGGTGATGAACTTGCTCACCTTGATGCCATCGGCCGTGGCCGGAGCGTCCAGGCGCAGGGTCACCGCATCCTCGCCGTCCTTCAGCTCAAGGCTCGACGCCGCGAGATTGAAAACCGACTTGTGATTGGGCAGACCATTGCCGATCAGGCCGGTCTGGGCGGCGTAGTTGTGCTTTTCGCCATTGTCGAAAAGCACATAGTTGCGGGACGGATCTTCCGACGCCTTGTGGCGGGTCAGTTCCAGCCGGATGATGTCGCCACCCTGGGCCGACACCTCCGCCACCAGCACATCCGTGCGGATGATGGCCTTCGGGGCGGCCGCCGCGGCTGGGGCCGCAGTGGCATTCTGCCCGGGCAGCGCAGGCGCACCGGCTGCCGTGGCACCCGGCGTCGGCGTGGGTACGCCGGCTACGGAATCGGCGGTCGCGGCGACGGCCGGCACCGGGGGCTTGTTGTGCTTCTGCCAGCCGTCCCAAAGCATGACCAGGGAGAACGAGAAGACGAGAAGGAGGATCAGGCGACGGTTGTCCATCGGAGTCAGTGTCAGGAAGGAGTTTGGGGCGGAAGGCTTTGGAAGTGCTGCTCAGGGTACCGGATCGTAGCCGCCACCGCTGAACGGATGGCAACGGCACACGCGCCGCGCGGCCAGCCAAGACCCTCTGAGGGCACCATGGCGCTCAAGAGCCTCCAGGGCGTATTCGGAACAGGACGGCACAAAACGGCAGTTGCGTCCCAACATAGGGCTGATGGCGTAGCGATAGCCCCGCACGAGCGCAAGCATGACCCACTTCATTTGCCCGCGCCTCGCCTGGGCAGGCGTTCGAACAGAGCGAGCATGTCTTCGCGCAGGGAGCGTTTGCTCACGTCAGCAACCTTGGCCGACAATCGTAACACCAGATCGTAAGCCGGCAGGCTTGCACAGGCATGACGAAACACGTCGCGACCGATCCGCTTCAAGAGATTGCGCTGCACCGCGCGCTTGGCGAGCTTCTTCGCCACCACCACGCCAAGCCGGGCCGTATCAGCCTGACCGGGGCAGTAATGAAGCGCGAAGTAGCGCCCGCGCACGACACGCCGAAAAGCAAAAACGGATGAAAACTCATCCGTTTTGTGCAGTCGCAAAGACGCGCCGAAGCCGAACCCTGCCTTGCTTGCCATTTCATCCGACGGGCCATCGCTGCCGCCTGCCGGGGAAGGGATCTCAGGACCGGCCTGTGGGCGAGCCTCAGACGGCGAGGCGATGACGGCCCTTGGCGCGGCGAGCGGAGATGACCTTGCGACCGCCACGGGTGGCCATGCGAACCAGGAAGCCGTGGGTGCGCTTGCGACGGACGACGGACGGTTGGTAAGTACGTTTCATTTTTCGTGCCCGAAAAGTTGAGTCAAACGCGCAATTTGATACGTTAACCCTCTGTTTGTCAAGCAGGTTTTATCCACTCCCCGCAAACGCAGCCATGCACAGGCTGGAAGCCAATGCTCCACAGCCCCTTTCCCGGCCATCTTAAGCTGTGGATAAGTCCCCTTCGCGCAGGTACAATGCCCGTTTGGCCAGACGCCCCCCGCGCGCGATGCTGGCCGCTCCGGCCCCCGGCCGGGGTCTGCCGGAAATCCACGTCCGGCGCGCGTTCCGCCGTCGAAACCGATCCGCCCAATCATCGTGCCCCAAGCCTCATCGTCGCCCCAATGCGCTGCGTTCTGGACGCATTGCCTGAACTGCCTGGAACAGGAGTTGCCCGCCCAACAGTTCAAGACCTGGATCCTCCCCCTGCGCGCCGAAGAACTCGCCGGCGACGACGCGGCCGGACTGCGCCTGGTGGCCCCCTCCAACTTCCATCGCCAATGGCTGCGTGACCGCTACCTGCGGCGCATCGAAGAACTCGGCGAGGAATTCTTTGGCGGCCTGCCCACCATCGAGGTCAGCCTGGCTCCGGCCGGCGGCCTGCGCCGTGCCAGCCCACCGCCCAGCGCGCCCGCTGCCGCCACGGCCCCCCCGCCGGCTACCGGCAATGGCGGCAGCACCTCGCCGGCTCCGGCGGTGATACGCAGCCCCGCGGCCGAAGCGCCGGTCTCCCCCGACACCGCCAACTACGACAAGTCGCGCCTCAACCCCGACTTCACCTTCGACACCCTGGTCACCGGCCGCGCCAACGACCTGGCCCGCGCTGCCGCCCTTCAGGTGGCCCAGAACCCCGGGGTCTCCTACAACCCGCTGTTCATCTATGGCGGCGTCGGCCTGGGCAAGACCCACCTGATCCACGCCCTTGGCAACACCGTGTTCAAGGCCGACCCGCGCAAGGTCATCCGCTACGTGCATGCCGAGGACTACTACGCCGACGTGGTGCGCGCCTACCAGCAGAAGTCCTTCGACGTCTTCAAGCGCTACTACCGCTCCCTCGACGTCCTGATCATCGACGACATCCAGTTCTTCAATAACAAGAACCGCACCCAGGAAGAGTTCTTCCACGCCTTCAACGCCCTCACCGAGGCCAAGAAGCAGATCATCATCACCAGCGACACCTACCCCAAGGATGTCCAGGGCCTGGAAGACCGCCTGATCTCCCGCTTCGACTGGGGCCTGACGGTGCAGATCGAGCCGCCCGAGCTGGAGATGCGCGTCGCCATCCTCAAGAAGAAAGCCGAAGTCGAGCGCATCGCCCTCAACGAGGACGTGGCCTTTCTCATCGCCAAAAACCTGCGTTCCAACGTGCGCGAGCTGGAAGGCGCCCTCAAGAAGGTGCTGGCCTTCGCCCGCTTCCATGGCAAGGAAGTCACGCTGGAAGTGGCCAAGGAAGCCCTCAAGGATCTCCTCAACGCCCACAACCGCCAGCTCACCGCCGAGTTCATCCAGAAGACCGTGGCCGACTACTACAAGATCAAGGTCGCCGACATGCACTCCAAGAAGCGCACCCGGGTCATCGCCCGGCCGCGCCAGGTGGCCATGTTCCTCGCCAAGGATCTCACCCCCATGAGCCTGCCGGCCATCGGCGAAGCCTTCGGCGGCCGCGATCACACCACCGTGCTGCACGCCTGCCGCACCATCGCCGAACTGCGCCTCGGCGACACTCAGCTCAACCACGACCTGCACGTTCTCACCCAGGTGTTGCGCGGCTGATGAAACCTTTCGCCCCCAAGATTGCCGGACGGACGCCCCTCGCGCGCCCGCCCCTCTAATACGATACGGAGACCTGAAGCCCATGCTGCTTTTCACTGCGCCCCGCGACGCCCTTCTCGCCCCGCTGCAATCGGTGTCCGGCATCGTCGAGAAACGCCACACCCTGCCCATCCTCTCCAATGTGCTGATCGAGAAGAAGGGCGACGCCCTCACGCTTCTCGCCACCGACATCGAGATCCAGATCCGCAACAGCACCCCGGCCACGCCGGGCGCAGAAGACGTGGCCATCACCGTGGGCGCCCGCAAGCTCCAGGACATCCTGCGCGCCCTGCCCGACACCGCCGACGTCAGCCTCACCCTCGACGACAAGCGCATCACCCTCAAGGCCGGCAAGAGCCGCTTCCAGCTCCAGACCCTGCCCGCCGCCGACTACCCCCGGCTGGCCCCACCCGAGGGCGAAGGCGTGCATTTCACCACCACGCAAAAGGCCTTCAAGAAGCAGCTCGCCCTGGTGCAGTACGCCATGGCCCAGCAGGACATCCGCTACTACCTCAACGGCCTGCTGCTGGTCGTGGCCGGCAACCTGCTGCGCATGGTCGCCACCGACGGCCACCGTCTGGCCTATGCCGCCTCCCCCCTGGTGGGCGACTACGCCCGCACCGACGTGATCCTGCCGCGCAAGACCGTGGTCGAACTGGCCCGTCAGCTGGCCGACTCCGACGACCCCCTCGAAGTCACCCTGGTGGGCAACCAGATCGTCTTCCGCTTCGGCACCATCGAACTCATCTCCAAGCTCATTGACGGCAAGTTCCCCGACTACGAGCGCGTCATCCCCCAGGGCCACCCCAAGCTGGTCAAGGCCAGCCGCCTCGCCCTGCTGCAATCCCTGCAACGCGCCGCCATTCTCACCAACGAGAAGTTCCGCGGTGTGCGCCTGATGCTCTCGGAGGGCAGCCTCAAGCTGGTGTCCACCAACGCCGAGCAGGAAGAAGCCCTGGAAGAGCTCGAAGTCGACTACAGCGGCGACAGCCTGGACATCGGCTTCAACGTCACCTACCTGCTCGACGTGCTCACCAACCTGTCCGCCAACGAAATCGAGATCCGCTTCAACGACGGCAACGCCAGCGCCCTCTTCGGCCTCGCCGACAACGCCGATTTCAAATACGTAGTGATGCCGATGAGAATTTGAGTCCGCGGATAAAGCTACTGCGCGTCCCGATCTCGCAGCTCCGGTGCTCGCTGTACTTAAAAGTACAGCTCCGCTCCTCCCTGCAACCTCGGGCCTGCTCGCTACGCTTTCTCCACGAACTCTCGAGCGGGTCGTTTAAAGATCATTGACCCGCCGGGCCGACGGCCCAAGCAGAACAACCAAGCAGAACCGAGAACGCCATGTCCGATACGCCGCAACAACCCGCCCCCGCCGACAACTACGACGAATCCAGCATCCAGCAGCTCGAAGGGCTGGAGGCCGTGCGCAAGCGGCCGGGCATGTACATCGGCGACACCTCCGACGGCACCGGCCTGCACCACATGGTCTTCGAAGTGGTCGACAACGCCATCGACGAAGCCCTGGCCGGCCACTGTGACGACATCGTCATCACCATCCACGCCGACAACTCCATCTCCGTCACCGACAACGGCCGCGGCATCCCGGTGGGCGTCAAGATGGACGACAAGCACGAGCCCAAGCGCTCGGCCGCCGAAATCGTCATGTGCGTGCTCCACGCCGGTGGCAAGTTCAACCAGAACAGCTACAAAGTCTCCGGCGGCCTGCACGGCGTGGGCGTCTCCTGCGTCAATGCCCTTTCCAAGTGGCTGCGCCTCACCGTGCGCCGTGACGGCAAGAAGTACGGCATCGAATTCAACCGCGGTCACGCCGTTGATCGCCTCATCGAAGTCGTGGACGGCATCGAGACCAGCCCCCTGCGCGTGCTCGGCGACACCAACCGCCGCGGCACCGAGGTGCACTACCTGGCCGACGAAGAAATCTTCGGCACCGTCGAATACCACTACGAAATCCTCGCCAAGCGCCTGCGCGAACTCTCCTTCCTCAACAACGGCGTCAAGATCCGCTTGATCGACCGCCGCACCGGCAAGGAAGAAGACTTCGCCTTTGCCGGCGGCGTGGCCGGCTTTGTCGAATACGTGAACCGCGCCAAATCGGTGCTGCACCCCACCGTCTTCCACGCCAGCGGCGAGTCCATCCAGAACGGCGTGCCCATCACCGTCGAAGTGGCCATGCAGTGGAACGACAGCTACGCCGAACAGGTGCTGTGCTTCACCAACAACATCCCCCAGGCCGACGGCGGCACCCACCTCACCGGCCTGCGCGCGGCCATGACCCGCGTCATCAACAAGTACATCGAAGAAAACGAGATCGCCAAGAAGGCCAAGGTGGAAATCACCGGCGACGACATGCGCGAAGGCCTCGCCTGCGTGCTCTCCGTCAAGATGCCCGACCCCAAGTTCGCCTCCCAGACCAAGATGAAACTGGTCTCCGGCGAAGCCCGCCCGGCAGTGGAAGAAGTCGTGGCCCAGAAGCTCGCCGACTTCCTGCTCGAACGCCCCCTC
>WBZV01001015.1_pt2 | contig 11058 bp, 7 predicted proteins | sample 5204221 | NCBI WGS metagenome assembly WBZV01 (sample SAMN12344360, study PRJNA552823) | activated sludge metagenome | biome: Activated sludge suspended growth; feature: Nitrification reactor; material: Wastewater; isolation source: activated sludge from nitrification reactor of wastewater treatment...
CACATGGCGATCGTATCTTCCGCCGTGTTGAACATCGACCGCAGTAGCCCGTCGGCATCACGACGGCTGGCCCGCAAGTGGGTGTGGACAGCCTGCAGGAAGTCGGGCAGCATGCCGTAATGAGCGATTCCATCGCGCTGGAAGTCGAACTCCCGCGTCCCCAGGCGATGCCTACCAAGTGAGACAAGTGATGGGCGAGCCTCCGTGGATGAAAGGCGAATACCCAGGTCAATAGGATAGGTAACCGAGGCCGCGGAACGGGCGAAGGGTATCTGTGGCGCAAAGCCGTTCATGTCGGTGCCCAGGGCAACTCCACGACCACCCATGGCGTTGAGAGCGTCCTGATAGTGACCGATCCAGGTGGCCACCGGATCGTCCTCGCTGACGGCATCATCGCGCGATGTGCCCAGGCCGACCACACCGCCAAGGGCAGCGATACGCTGGGCGAAAGCCCGTGGCATATCGCGCTCGCTGCCTTGCGGGACGGAGCCATCGACGCGCAGGCCGGTGTGAGAGTTCATCACCGGATAGCGGAACTGCTCCACCATCCGCAGCGTCTGCTCTTGAGCATGTTCTGACATGTGAGCCAGGTCGAGCATGAAGCCATGCACCATCAGCATGTGGAGTCGCCCGAAGTCAATGCCGGCTATGTTGCGATGCCCACGGTCATCTGGGTAGTGCAATGCATGATACTCGGCATCCCCAATGTGACTAGGCAATATCGCGCCGTGCTTAAACAAGTCCCCTCCCGATTCAAAGGGGTTGCCGTGGATGTAGTTCAGATAAGTGGGTCGGGCAAGCTTGAAGCGGACAGATGGGGCGCCTTCAACCTGGTAGAAATGACCGTTCACGAAGTGGTTGCTAGTATTAAAGGCGTCGTTGTAGACGGCCACGCCACCGAAGCTATTGTTAACGAGGTGGATGGGAGTCACATGTCGCACGCCGAACTCATCTTTCAAACTTACCATCTGTTCGATGGTAAGACTGTCCATTTCAAGGCTCAAGATAACCGCCAACTTGTTCTGCTCGATCGCCCGTCGCGCCTGCGCTGGCGTCGTGACGATCGCCATCCATCTGGTGTTAGCGGCAACTTGTTCATGAATAAAGCGAAGCTGCTTGCGAGCTGACTCGTAATCGTAGTTTGCGTTGTGGGAGGGACGCGGCGCGCTGTGGTAACGATGCCAAAGCATGGCTAGTACCTCACTATCGGTTACGCTGGCGATCATCAGACGGAGGCCGCCTTCATAAGCCCGCCGAACCCAGGTAATATGCATCTGTTGATGCATAATGCTACGCGCATGTGGCCAGTCTCTAAAATCAGGTGAACCGTGATGGCGGTGTGTTTCACCCGTAATGGCGGTAATTGTCTTTAGAACCTCTTCACGAGTTAAATCGCGCACGGGGATCAGATTGTCATCACCAACTTGGGTGTGAAGATGGTTGCACGCGGGAAGATCTGTCGCCACTGAAGCGCCCTCAACCGCAAGGCCTGGTTTTCCCCAGAAAATACCGAACTGTTCCGGCCCAGGATCTGGTGCAAAACCACGCGCTCCAAATCCAAGATGCGACGCCGGATGAGCATGTAGATCAGCAAAACCCCAAACTGCCATAATCACACCTCCATACCATTCTAACTACCGTGACAAAAACCTCTTGCGTTGCAACCTACGCACGGCATTGGTACAGAGAGACAACAAGGTCGCCCGTTCCCACCAATGACGTGACGTGGTATACTTTGATAGTCGCATGTTAATGGGTCGCCGTGACTCATTCGTTCCTCAAGCGTGACAAATCGGGAATTCCACTATGGCAAGTCTGGAGTTGCGACTGCTGGGGGGGATTCAGCTGCAACAGAATGACGGCCTGCCGCCGGCCCCCACGTCAAAGAAGGGCCAGGCATTGCTCTGCTATTTGGCCGTCACCGGCCGGCCCCACGAACGCTTCCGGCTGGCCGGTCTCCTCTGGCCCGATGTGCCCGAGGGTGTCGCCCAGGCCAATTTGCGCAAGGTCGTCAGCCGCCTGAAACCCGGCTTCGCGCCCTACCTGTCTATCCATCACGCCACGCTGGCCTTCAACCGCTCGTCGGACTATTGGCTCGACGTGGCCGAGTTCCAGCAGCGCGTCACCCAGTGGGCCGATGTGGGCCAACTGGCGCGGGCCGTGGCCCTCTATCGTGGCGACTTCATGGACGGCTTCGACACCCGCGACGCGCCGCTTTTCGATGAATGGGTGTTGGCCCAAAGGGCGCGCCTGCGTGAGGCAGCCGTCGCCGCGTGGCGGACACTGATCGCCCACGCCCAGGCCGCCGGCCGCTATGGGCCGGCCGCCGACTACGCCCGGCAACTGCTGGCTCATGAGCCGTGGCACGAAGACACCCACCGCGACCTGATGCGCGCCCTGGCCCAATATGAACGCTGCCGTCGCGTCCTGGCCGAAGAGTTCGGCGTCGAGCCATCGCCCGAAACCGTGGCTCTCTATGAGGACATCCGCGCCAGGACAGTGGCCGCGCCGCCCTGGCCCGCGCCGATCGATGCGCCGGTGATGCCTCCGGTTGGGCCGCCACCCTTGCCGCCGGACGGCGGCCGCCCCGTGGCCGGCGAGATCGGCCCGTTCGTCGCCCGCCAGGCCGAATTGATGCGCCTGCACCGCTACCTGGGTCTGGCGTTGGCCGGCCAGGGTCAGGTCGTCTTTCTGGCCGGCGAAGCCGGAAGCGGCAAGACGGCCCTGGCCCAGGCCTTTGCCCGCCAGGCTCAGGACCAATGGGGGGGAGTTGGTGATCGTGGCCGGCCTGTGCAACGCCATCACCGGCCTCGGCGATCCCTACCATCCGTTTCGCGCCATTATCGCCCAACTGGCCGGCGACATCGGCCAGGACTCGGCTCGCGCGCTGGGCCGCGAGCAGGCGCGTCGCTTGTGGGCGCTGTTGCCCCTGGCTACCCAGAGTTTGCTCGAGGCCGGCCCCGATCTGTGGGATACGTTCGTGCCGCTGGAGGCGCATCTGGCGCGCGCCCGAACCCACGAACGCGCCGGCGAACCCTGGCTGAGGCGGCTGGAGGCCCTGGCCCAGGAGCGCCTGCCGCCCGGCGCGGGCGTCGTCGGGCAGCAACGTCTCTTCGAGCAATACGCCAAATTCCTGCACTCGCTGGCCCGCGGCGCGCCCTTGCTGCTCATTCTCGATGATCTGCAGTGGGCCGACATTGGCACCATCGGCTTGCTCTATCACCTGAGCCGGCACCTCACCGCCCGGCGGATCATGATCCTGGGCGTCTTTCGCCCGGCTGACCTAGCCACTGGCCGCGCCGGCGAGCGCCATCCGCTCCTGCCGGTAGTGAGCGAGTTGCGCCGCCGCTTCGGCGACATCGTCCTGGACCTGGAGGTAGCCGACGGCCAGCAGTTCGTAGAAGCCTTTCTGGACAGGCAGCCCAATCGTTTCACCCCCGCCTTCCGCGAGGCGTTTTTCCAACTAACCCGCGGCCAGCCCCTGTTTACGGTCGAACTTTGGCGCGACTTACAGGAAAGAGGCGACGTGGCCCGCAACGACGCCGGCGAGTGGGCGGCCCTACCCGGTCTGGCCTGGCGACACCGGCCGGCCCGCGTCGAGGCGGTCATCGGCGAGCGCATCCAACGCCTACCCCAGATGGCGCAAGAGATCTTGCGCGTGGCCAGTGTGCAGGGCGAGAGCTTCACCGCCGAAGTGGTGGCTCGGGTTCTGGGCCTCGACGAGCGCGTGATACTCTCCCATCTGCGCCGCGATCTCGATGAAGCCCACGGCCTCGTTCAGGTGGAGAGCGTCCGTCACTCGGCCGCCGGGCGTCTCTCCCGCTACAAGTTTCGCCACATCCTCATTCGCAACTACGTGTACGATCATCTCGACGCGGGCGAGGGCGCTTACCTGCACCAGGCGGTCGGCCAGGAGCTGGAGGCGATCTACGGCGCGGACAAGCACGACATCGCTATCGAGCTGGCCCAGCACTTTGGCCGGGCAGGGGTGGCCGGCAAGGCCGCGGCCTATCGGCAACTGGCTGGCGAACAGGCGTTTCGCTGCTCGGCCCTCCGCGAAGCCATTGGCCACTATCGTGAGGCGCTGGCGCAGCTGAAAACACTGCCCGACGGGCCGGAAAAGCTTCGCCGGGAGTTGACGACACAGATGTCCCTGGGGGCGGCGCTGATGTCCGGCGCCCATGAAATGGCCGACATGGAGCAAGTCTACACCCGTGCCCTGGAGCTGGCGCGTCTGCTGGAAGATCCTCAGGCCATGAATCCGGCGCTCGTCGGCCTATGGCTATGCAATCTGCTAGATGGCAATTTAGCAGGAGCCTATGCCGTGGCTGAGGAGTTGCTGGCGCTGGCGGCGGGGGCCGGTGATGACGCCATTACTCTGGGCAGCCACTACGCGGCCGGTCTATCGCTCTTCTTCCTGGGCGACTACGGGCCTGCCTATGATCATCTTCAGGCGGCGATCCGTCTATATGACCCCGTGCGCCACCGGCATCTGACCCACGTCTTCAGCTACGACCCCGGCACGATGGCCTATCAGTACGCCGCCCTGGCCTCGTGGACCTTGGGCTACGCCGAGCGAGCCATCGCCTTGAGCGCGGAAGGTCTGCGCCTGTCTCGCCAACACGCCAACCCGTTCAATCTGGCTAACAGTTTGAACTTCGCCGCGATCCTTTGGCAAAATCTTCGTGAACCCCGGAGAGTGCTCCAACTCGTTGAAGAGTCCATTTCTTTGGCGGCCAGGCATGATTTTCCTCATTTATATGCCATGGCCTTCTATTCTCGTGGGTGGGGCTTGTTTCAAATCGGCCAGGTTGAAGAAGGTTTGGATGGTATGCGTCAGGGGGGGGCCAAGTGGCTGGCGACCGGCGCGCGGTTAGCTATGACTCATTACGACCAACAACTGGCCCAGGCTTATCTCAGCGCCGGCGATGACCAGAACGCCTGGGACAGGCTGGAAAAAGGGTTCAGTTTGGTCGAAACCGGGCCGTTTTGGGAGGCGGAGCTACACCGGTTGCGCGGTGAACTGCTGATTCGCCGCGCCGCGCCTCCGGACGAGATCGAAGCGGCTTTCCAGCAAGCGTTCGACATCGCCCGGCGCCAACAGGCCAAAGCGCTGGTGCTGCGCGCCGCGGTCAGTCGCGGCCGCTGGTATGCCCAAACGGACCGCCGCGCCGAAGCTCTGGCCCAGCTAGAAGAGGCTTACGGGGCGCTGACCGAAGGCTTCGAGACCACTGACCTCCGCCAAGCCCAGGCCCTTATGGAGACGCTCCGGCTACCCCCTTAGCCGCAGCCTCTTCATCCGCGTCCATCAGCGCCCAATCAGCGTCACCTGCGTGCTATTCTTACCCTGCTACAATCACCACCATGATCGAAGAACCGGAACTCAACCCGGCCATCGTCGGCGCGACGCTAACGACGCGCTGGCTCGGCCGCGCCTACCGCTATCGCCCCGCGGTGGATTCGACCAACGACCAGATGAAGCGCTGGGCGGCCGAGGGCGCGTCGCATGGCAGCGTGCTGTTGGCCGATTACCAGTCGGCCGGCCGCGGCCGCCTTGATCGCCGTTGGGACGCGCCGCCGGGCACGGCGCTGCTGTTGTCGGTCTTGCTGCGGCCAAGCGGCTGGCCGGCCGAGCGCGGCGCGTGGCTGACGATGCTGGCCGGGCTGGGCGCGGCCGAGGCCATCGAGGCCGTGACCGGGTTGCCGGCGCGGCTCAAGTGGCCCAACGATGTGCTGCTGGGCGAGGGCGAGACGTGGCGCAAGGCCGGCGGCTTGCTGCTTGACGCGGCTCTCGACGCCGACGGCGGCCTGGAGACGGCCATCCTCGGCATCGGCCTGAACGTCAACATCCCCGCCGGCGCGTTGCCCGTCGCGGCCACGCCGGCCACCAGCCTGCTCGTCGCGTTGGGGCGGCCGGTGGCCCGGCGGGCGCTGCTGGTCGAGCTGTTGGCCCGGCTAGAGCGCCACTACGAGGCCGCCGACGCCGGGCAGTCGCCGGCCGGGGCCTGGGCGGCGCGGCTGGTGACGCTGGGGCGAGTGGTGGACGTGACCGCCGCCGGCCGCGCGCCGCTGGCGGGCACGGCCGAGGGGGTGGACGAGTGGGGCCGGCTGCTGGTGCGCGACGCCGCCGGACAACTCCACGCCGTCGCCGCCGGCGACGTGACCCTGCGCGGGCGTTGACGCGCGGCCCATCCTGCGTTACCCTATGTCAAGTAACTTCCGCCCGGAGAAGGCCGCCATGACCGAGGAAACAGACCAAGTGACAACCGCTGCCCCCCGCAGCCGCTGGGATTTCACCGACGCGCAGCGGATCATCATCGGCGTGCTGCTGTGGCTGAACATCGTCGTGTTGGTGATCGTCGTCCTGCTCATCCTGGGCCTGCTGACGCCCTAGGTCGCGCCCGTCGCGGCTAGGGAATGCAGATCACCGAGGTCATGTAGAGCGTCGCCCCGGCGCTCAGGCCGTTGCCGCCCAGCAGCGAATCGACGGTGATGCCGCACTGGTGGGCGATGCCAAACCACGTATCCCCCGACTCAACCACATAGGGCCGCCACCCGTTGGTGCAGCAAGCCGGGTCGCCGACGGGCACGGCGATGACCGCGCCCGGGATCAGCGACGTGGAGGAGATGCCGTGCCTGGCCATCAGGGGGATCGACGTGACGTACTGGCGCGAGATGCTGAACAGCGTCTCGCCCGACTGGACGGTGTGGTTGGTGAAGATGACGCAGCCGGTTTGCGGCCGGGGCGTCAGCGTCGGTGGCGGCGCGGTGGGCACGATGACGGGCGTGACCGGCGTGACCGATGCCGGCGGGCCTGACGTTGGCAGAACGTTGGGCGTGGCCGTCACCAGTTGGCCGACGACCTCGCCGCCGACGCCCGGGTTGACAACCGGTTGATCGCCGAGCAGGAAAACCTCGCCGTCGGGATCCATCTCGACCATGATCTGATTGCCCTCCACCAGCAGCGGGAACGTGCCGCGCGGAAAGGCCGGCCGCCCTTGCAGGTAAGGGATGCCCAGGAACAACCCCGCCGCCAAGAGGCTGGCGAAGATGGCGATCATGATCACGATTGGCCCGCTGATAGCGCAGCCCGAACGCTTGGAAGGCATACAGTCCTCGCCTGGAGTGCGATGCGTCACTGATTATGTTACACTCCGCATGGCTTGGCGGCAACTACCGGGCCGCGATCGCGTTGGCGGCCGGCCCCACCTCTCCGGAGCAGTGACCCATGACACGCCTACGACAGCAGCTTGAAGAGATCGAGACGATGAGCCTGGCCCCCTACGGCCTGCGCAGCGCCGCGTCGCGCGGCCGGCAATACCCGGAGCCGGAATCGGCCACGCGCACCGCCTTCCAGCGCGACCGCGACCGGATCATCCACACCACCGCCTTTCGCCGGCTGATGTACAAGACGCAGGTCTTCGTGTTCTATGAGGGCGATCACTACCGCACCCGCCTGACCCACACCATTGAAGTCGCCCAACTCGGCCGGTCGCTGGCCCGCGGCCTGGGCGGCAACGAAGACCTGACCGAGGCCATCTGCCTGGCCCACGACCTGGGCCACGCCCCGTTTGGCCATGCCGGCGAGCACTCGCTCAACGCGCTGATGGCCGACCACGGCGGCTTCAACCACAACTTCCAGAGCTATCGCATCGTCACCGAATTGGAGGAGCGCTACCCCGACTTCCCCGGCCTGAACCTGACCTACGAGACGCGCGAGGGCATGCTGAAGCACGAGACCGACTACGACGTCAGCGAGGCGGCCGAATTCGAGCCGGAGAAGCGCGCCTCGCTGGAAGCCCAGATCGCCAACCTGGCCGACGAGATCGCCTACGACGCCCACGACCTCGACGATGGCCTGCGGGCCAACCTCTTCACGCTGGAAGACCTGGATGAGCTGGTCATCTGGCGCGAGCTGTGCGACAGCGCCGGCTGGACGCCGGGGGCGCACTTCTCGTCGCTGCACCGGCACGAGATCATCCGCGAGCTGATCGGCCGCTCCGTCACCGACGTGATGACCCACACCAGCGCCGAATTGGAAACCGCGGAGATCGACTCGCCGCAAAAGCTCCAGCTTTACCCGCGCAACGTCGTCGGTTACTCGCCGGCGTTCGGCGACAAGGTGCGCGCCCTGAAGAGCTTCCTCTATGCGCGCATGTACCGTCACTACCGGCTGGTGCGCATGCAGACCAAAGCCGAGCGCTTTATCGTCGGCCTGTTCGAGGCGTACATGAAGGAGCCGGACATGTTGCCGCGGGAGACGTGGCAGCGGTTGGAGCGCGCGCCGCGCGCCCGCGTCGTGGCCGACTACATTGCCGGCATGACCGACCGCTACGCGCTCGATGAGTGGCAGAAGCTGTATGACCCGTACATGCGGGCCTAGGGGCATAAGCCGGTCAGTGGGTCGGCGCGGGCCGCGCCCACTGACCGGCGACGATCCGGCTTAGTAGCGCAGCAGGTCTTCCCCCTCGCCGGGGTTGGGCAGGGCCGTCTCGCCTTCCTTGGCCCAGGCGGATAGCTCAATGGTGAAGCGCTCGAAGTAGCTCGTGTCGGGCAGTTCCGACGCCTGGCCGTACTCCATCTCCGTGATCTCCGCATTGATGAGCAGCGTCGCCGTCTCCAGGACGATGGTCTCGCTCTCGCGGGCCAGCACCGGCTCTCCCTTGGGGGCCAGCTTGGCCTTGAGCGCGTCGTCGAAGAAGGCGTGGTCGCTCATGATCACCTTGGTGATGGTGCGGATGTCGTTCTTGTCGAACAGCCAGACCTCGAAGGCGGTCACGTTCCGGGGCGCGGTCGCGCCGATGGTCTCGGAGATGCCCACGCCGCACTCGCCCAGGAAGTCGCCGTTGGCGTTCTCGATGCTGAAGGCGTCGTCGTAGGTGTCGTGGCCGCGGGTGTAGGCCGTGCGGAAGCGGGCAATGGGCACGGCCATCGGCTCGGCCGCCGGGGCGGTGGGCATAGCCGCAGTTGCCGCGCCCATCGTCGGGCGGGACGACTTGACCACGGGCGACGGCCGGCTATAGGTCGTCTCGCCCGGCTCCTCGCCTTCCGTCAGTGTTCGCCGGCGGTTCCAGACGTAGAGGATGGCCAGCAGCAGCAGGAAGAGCAGCAGCCCCAGCAAGAGCAAGGGCAGCAAGTTTGAGCCGCCCTCATCAGCCGTGGCCGCGCCTTCCTGGCCGGGGGCAACGGTCGCGCCCACGCCCGGCACGGTGGCCACGGGCGCGGCGGCCAGACCGGTGCAGCCCTGGCCGTTGACGATGGTTGCCGCGGCGACGAGGCGCGCCTGGTCGCCCGCGTCGGTGGCGGCGCTCGCCAGCTCGCAGGCCAGCGCGTCGCCGCCCCAACCGCTGAGGGCCGAGCGCAACTTCTCCTGATTGTTGTCGAACGAGAAAAGCTCGGCGGCGTTGCGGATGAAGACCGCCTGGTACTCCGGGAAAAGCCCGGACGGGTCTGTGCCCGTGTACTGAACCGGGAAGAGTCCCCAGCCCAACACCACAAGGCCGATAATCAGCCCCGCGATGAATGCCACAAGTGCCGCCAAGCCGGGGCGTCGATTGATGATGTCCATTCTTGTCACCTACCTGCATCTAGTCATAGATTGGTTTGTCGAACCCGTGCCACACGGTTTGTTCCGGCGCGTCCGGCTTTTTGCGCAGGTCTAGCCGGCGTCGGCCGCGTGTTCCGGATCCGCTCTTAGGCGACATCCCCTCTTCCGCGATTATCCTACCATAACTCTCACCGGGATACAATGTCTTGACGCTTGACGTTGCCTGTATACTATCACCACGCGCGATGACAGAACCCGACCAACCGGCGGCCGGCCAGACCGGCGATAAGCAATACGTCCTCTCCGGCGACTTTCGCGGGGCGATCGTCAACATCGAATCGACGTTCGTCGGCGCGTCGGCCGCGCAGGATGTCGAGGGCCAGCCGTCCGCGCCCGGCGACCCGCCCTATAAGGGGCTGGAGTCGTTTGGCGAGGCCGACGCCGAGCACTTCCTGGGCCGCGAACGGCTGACGGCGCGGTTGGCCGGCCGGCTGCGCGACGACCATTTTCTGGCCATCGTCGGCGCGTCGGGCAGCGGCAAGTCGTCGGTCGTGCGCGCCGGTCTCATTCCCGCCCTGCGCGCCGGCAAGCCGCTGGCTGACGGCGGCCTGCCGCCGGCCGGTTCGTCGCAATGGGCCGTCCGCGTACTGACGCCCACCGCCCACCCGCTCGACGCCCTGGCCGTCGCCCTGACCGGCGCGGCGACGCCCGACGAGGCCGCCGCGCTCTCGGCCCGCCTGGCCGCCGACCCCACGACCCTGGCCACGGCTGCCCGCGACCTGCTGGCCAGAGAGGGCCGGCCGCGTCTGCTGCTGGTGCTCGACCAGTTCGAGGAGGCTTTCTCGCTGGCGCGCGACGCCGCCGAGCGGCGGGCGCTGTTCGACAACCTCGTCGCTGCCGTTGACCCGACCGCCAATCATCCCATCACCATCGTCGTCGCCCTGCGGGCCGACTTCTACGCCCGCTTTGCCGAGCACGACGGCCTGCGCGACCTCGTCGCCGGCCACCAGGAGTACATCGGCGCGATGAGCCGCGAGGAGCTGTTCCGGGCCATCGTCGCCCCGGCGGCGCGCGGCGACTGGAAGTTGCAAGAGGGGCTGGTCGAACTGATGCTCGACGACGCCGGCGACGAACCGGGCGCGCTGCCGCTGCTGTCCCACGCCCTGCTGGCTACCTGGCAGCGCCGCCGCGGCCGGACGATGACCCTGTCGGCCTACAAGGAAGCCGGCGGCGTGCGCGGGGCCATCGCCAAAACGGCCGAAGCCGTCTTCCAGCAGCGCCTGACGCCGGAGCAGCGCCCCATCGCTCGCGCCATCTTCGTCCGCCTGACCGAGTTGGGCGAGAGCGTGGACGCCGACACGCCCGACACGCGCCGCCGCGCCTCCTTCAGCGAACTCATCACCCGCGCCACCGACACGCAGATGCTGGACGCCGTCCTCAACATCCTCGTCGATGCACGGCTGGTCATCACCGATGTCGTGCCGCCGACGAACACAAAGATCGTCGAGGTG
>WBZV01000569.1_pt1 | contig 11057 bp, 7 predicted proteins | sample 5204221 | NCBI WGS metagenome assembly WBZV01 (sample SAMN12344360, study PRJNA552823) | activated sludge metagenome | biome: Activated sludge suspended growth; feature: Nitrification reactor; material: Wastewater; isolation source: activated sludge from nitrification reactor of wastewater treatment...
CCTCGGGTCGCCCGTACGGGGGTAGGGGCGACCCGCGGTCGCCCCAAGGGAAAAGGCGGAAGCACGGATTCTACAGCGCCGAGGCCAGCGGGCGCAGTAGGGGGATGAGGGTTGGGTGAGTGTGGGGCTCGTGAGAAGAGCGAAGGCCGTCGATCGCCTTCTTCGCAAGGAGCGATTGGAAAAGTAAGATGATCGCGGACTTCAACATACAATTGCGGCCACTATGCACGATACAACGCACATGGAGGGGGTGCAGATCATGCTGACTGCTGTGTCCAATCGCGGGCAGACCGTCATTCCAGTGGCCATTCGGCGGCGCCATGCGATCGCCGAGGGGGATCAACTGATGTGGCTGGACGACGGGACCGTGATTCGTGTCATCCCGCGTCCGGCTGATCCGCTCAAGGCCTTGCGGGGATCGGGGCGCGGCGAAGACCTGCAAGGACGCCTCCGCGAACTCAGGAGAGCAGAGCGTGACCGAGAACGCTGACCTCGCCGTGCTGGACACGTCGGCCATCCTCACTCTCATCGAGGACGAGGATGGCGCTGACCGCGTCGAGGCGCTGATCCGCTCAGGCCAAGCCGTGATTCCCTGGGTGGTGCTGCTGGAGACCCACTACGTCAGCCTCCAGGAACACGATCGCGGAGAGGCCGACCGCCGCTATGCCCTTCTTGTCGAGTCCGGGGTGCGCGTCCTGTGGGCGATCGATGAGCCGACCCTGTTGACAGCGTCCGAGATCAAGGCCGGCCACGGTCTCTCGTTCGCTGATGCCTTGATCGCCGCCTATGCCAGGCGTAGCGGCGGCCTGCTGGTCCACAAGGACCCAGAGTTCGAGCCTCTGGCCCAGGTGCAGGCCCTGGAGGCCTTGCCATTCAAGCGGCGATAGAGCGATCGGCAGGCCGGCTGTCGGCATGACGACCGCTCTGTCCCACCACTCTGTCTCCGGTTTTTCGCTGATTTTCCTCCGTTTCGCGTGCGCGCTGTCGTCGCAGGGCCCTAAGCTGTCACCGCCGAATCCGTCGGCGCTGTTCGAGAGAGTAAGGAGCGAGCCATGCCGATCACCGTGACCTCGGCCAGTCTGAAGCGCCATCAGGCCGATCCCAAGAAGGTCCAGGCAACCGTCGACCTGGGCACACCCACTCCGCAGGGCGGTTTCGCGCCACATGTCGTGGCCGCGCCCATGGTCGTCTGGTACGAGCTGAGCGGCGGGGTGACGCATCAAGGCGAGATGAAGGCCACCGCCAAGGCGGGACGCTACCGCCACAACCACGTCAGCTTGGCGGGCGATCACCTTCGCCTCGTGATCAAGCTGGTCACGGACACCAAGAACGTCGAGCCGATCTTCGACCAGAGCCTGCCCGTCACCTGAGACCGAGTTGCTGTCAGCCACGCGCCCTGGGCCATGAATGGGGCGCCAAACACCCATGGAGCCGACGATGACCTTCGATCACATCCTCTTTTGGAACAAGGTGGCCATGGAGGCCAACCGCATGGCCCACAGTGGCCTGCCCGATCCCCTCGTGATGGGCCCGGTGGGCAGTTCACGGGCCTTCGCCATCGTCCATCTGGCCATGCACGACGCCTACCGGGGGGCGACGGGTGAGTCGACCTACCTCCCGCCCCCCTCGCAACCACAGCCTGGGACCTCACGGCAGATGGCCGCCGGAGCTGCCGCGCACCGGGTGCTCACGGAGCTCTACCCCAGCCAGGCAGGCGTTCTGGCGCAGCGGCTGCTGGAAGCCAATGTCAACCTCCTACTGAACGGTGTGACCGGCACAGTGGAGGGGATGGCCTATGGCATCCAAGTCGCCGACGCCTTGCTCATGGAGAGGACCGGCGATCCGACGGCGGACGACAACGGCTACCTGCCCAGCAACGCGCCCGGGCGACATCGGCCCGACCCCCACACGGCAGGTCTCGACACGGCGCCCAGTGGTCCGGACATCGACTACCACGGCCCCTTCTACGGCAGCGCGCCGCTCTTTGCGGTCAACTCCGTTCCGTCCCTGGATCCGCCTCCCATGCTGAAGTCCGCGGAGTACGTGGCAGCGCTGCGCCGTGTGCGGTCCAAGGGCATCGCTCCGGAGTTGGGCGCCAACGTCCCCGCGGCCGAGCGCCGAACACCGGAAGAGACCCTCATCGGCATCTACTGGGGCTATGACGGCGCGACCGGCCTGGGCACGCCGCCGCGGCTCTACAACCAGATCATCCGCGAGGTCAGCGCCTTGCAGGGCACTGGCGAGGCCGACAACGCCGTGCTCTTCGCGCTGGTCAACGCGGCCATCGGGGACGCGGGGATCCTGGCCTGGAAGGAGAAGTACCTCCACGACTTCTGGCGGCCCATCCTGGGCATCCGCGAACATGACAGCTCGATGGGGCCGACCGGGGCGGCCGACACGGCCTTCTCCCAGGACTGCGACCCAGGTTGGCTGCCCATGGGCGCTCCGGCTACCAACTCCGTCGGCAAGAAGAACTTCACCCCACCCTTCCCGGCCTACCCCTCCGGCCATGCCACCTTCGGCGCGGCTGCACTGGGCATCGCCCGACGCTTCTACGGCGTGACGACGCAGGGTCCCGACACGCTCTTCCCGAGCCCCCACACCTTCGTGTCCGACGAGTACAACGGTTTCTCGCAGGACAACCAGGGCACCCTGCGGCCGCGGCATACCCGCAGCTTCCCGGGTGGCCTGTGGCAGATGATCGAGGAGAATGGCCGCAGCCGCGAGTTCCTTGGGGTGCACTGGATCTTCGACGCCTTCGCCGAGGACGCCAACGGGAGCATGGATGTCAGCCAGAACGTCGGGGGTGTTCCTTTGGGACTGGCTATCGCTGAGGACATCTGGGAGCACTTCAAGATGAACGGAGAGAAGCTATTGCATCCGTGAACTCGGCCCAGTCGATACTGTGGCCTGATCTGAAGGCTCAACTCCGATTCTGCTCCGGTTTCCCCTCTCCGAACCTCCAATCCGTGCCATGCTAGGGCGAAGCGATCTGTTGGACATGGGGCGCCGCATGCGTGCTCCGAGCTTCGGACGGTCACCCGCGCTGGTCACGGCCTCCGCGCTAACGTCGGTCGAAACCAGGCCGGCGGGGCGCGCACCTCCTGCAAGGGGGTGCGCGCCCCGCGGCTGGTTCCCTGGGGTGGATCCTGTCGGAGGACGGTTCTGGGGGACGGTCACGGGAACAGCAGCCTCCCCCATCCGCCCTCACCCCCCCAGCACCAGCTCCCCGTCCTTCGCCCCCACCCGCACCAGGTCCCCCTCCTGGAAGCGCCCTTCCAGCATGGCCAGGGCCAGGGGGTTCTGGAGGCGGCGCTGCAGGACGCGCTTGAGCGGCCGGGCACCCCAGGCCGGGTCGTAGCCCTCCTCGGCCAGGAGGGCGCGGGCCGCCTCGTCCACCTCCAGGCCGATGCCCCGGGCCGCCAGGCGGGCGTGCAGCTCGGCCAGCTGCAGGTCGATGATGCGCCCGATCTGGCTTCGGTCCAGGCTGCCGAAGACCACCGTCTCGTCGATGCGGTTGAGGAACTCCGGGCGGAAGTGGCGGCGCAGTTCCGCCAGCACCTGGCCCTTGGCCCCTTCCACCCCCAGCTCCTGGATCAGGTGGGCGCCGATGTTGCTGGTCATGATCACCAGGCAGTTCTTGAAGCTGACCACCCGGCCCTGGCTGTCGGTCAGGCGCCCGTCGTCCAAGAGCTGCAGGAGGGTGTTGAAGACGTCCGGGTGGGCCTTCTCGATCTCGTCCAGCAGGATGACCGCGTAGGGCCGGCGGCGGACGGCTTCCGTGAGCTGGCCGCCCTCCTCGTAGCCCACGTAGCCCGGCGGGGCGCCGATCAGGCGGGCCACCGTGTGCCGCTCCTGGTACTCCGACATGTCGATGCGCACCATGGCCTGCTCGTCGTCGAAGAGCTGCTCCGCCAGGGCGCGGGCCAGCTCTGTCTTGCCCACGCCCGTGGGGCCAAGGAAGAGGAAGCTGCCGATGGGCCGCCGCGGGTCCGCCAGGCCCGCCCGGGCGCGGCGCACCGCGTCGGCCACCGCCTGCACCGCTTCGTCCTGGCCCACCACCCGCTCGTGCAGGCGCTCCTCCAGGTGGACCAGCTTGGCCAGCTCGCCCTCCACCAGGCGGGAGACCGGCACCCCCGTCCAGCGGCTGACCACCTCGGCGATCTCGTCCGGTCCCACCTCTTCCTTCAGCAGCATGCTGCCGTCGGCCTGGCCGGCGGCCACCTGGGCCTCCAACTGCTCGGCGCGGCGCCTGAGCTCCAGCAGGGTGCCGTACTGCAGGCGGCTGGCGGCCTCGAAGTCGCCGCGCCGCTGGGCCTCCTCCACCGCCCGGGTGGTGCGCTCCATCTCCTCCTTGGCCGCTGCCAGGTCCGTGATCAGCTTGCGCTCGGCCTCGATCTGGTCGTTCAGGGCCTTCACCTGGCCCTCCAACTGGCCGATCTCTTCCTCGATCCGCTTGAGGCGCTCCTTGGCCGCCTTGTCCTTCTCCCGGCGCAGGGCCTCGCGCTCGATCTGCTTGCCCAGCATCTGGCGCTTCAGCTCGTCCAGCTCCCGCGGGTCCGAGGTGATCTCCATGCGCAGGCGGCTGGCCGCCTCGTCCAGGAGGTCGATGGCCTTGTCCGGCAGGAAGCGGTCGGCGATGTAGCGGTCCGAGAGGGTGGCCGCCGCCAGCACCGCCGCATCGGTGATGCGCACCCCGTGGTGCACCTCGTAGCGCTCCTTCAGTCCGCGCAGGATGGCGATGGTGTCGTCCACCGAGGGCTCGCCCACCAGCACCGGCTGGAAGCGGCGCTCCAGGGCCGCGTCCTTCTCGATGTGCTGGCGGTACTCGTCCAGGGTGGTGGCGCCGATGGTGTGCAGCTCCCCGCGGGCCAGCATGGGCTTGAGCATGTTGCCCGCGTCCATGGCCCCCTCGGCCTTGCCCGCGCCCACCAGGGTGTGCAGCTCGTCGATGAAGAGGACGATCTGCCCCTCGGCGGCCTTGATCTCCGCCAGGACCGCCTTGAGGCGCTCCTCGAACTCGCCGCGGTACTTGGCGCCGGCGATCAGGGCGCCCAGGTCCAGGCTGACCACCCGCTTGCCCTTCAGGGCCTCCGGCACGTCGCCCCTCGCGATGCGCTGCGCCAGCCCCTCGACGATGGCCGTCTTGCCCACGCCGGGCTCGCCGATCAGGACCGGGTTGTTCTTGGTGCGCCGCGCCAGGATCTGGATGACCCGCCGGATCTCCTCGTCCCGGCCGATGACCGGGTCCAGCTTGCCGGCCTGGGCTTCCGCGCTCAGGTCCCGGCCGTACTGGCCCAGGGCGTCGTAGCTGCCCTCCGGGCGGTCCGAGGTCACCCGGGTGGCACCGCGCAGGCCCTTGAGGGCCTCCAAGAGGCGCGGGCGGCTGACCCGGTGCCGCTCCAGGAGCTCGCGGGCGGCCGAGTCGGCCCGGTCGGTCAAGGCCAGGAGCAGGTGCTCGGCCGACACGTACTGGTCGCCGAAGGCCGACAGCTCTTCGTGGGCCGCCACCAGGAGCTCGCGCAGCTCGCGCGAGAGGGCCGGCTCCGCGCCGCCGCTCTGGCGGGGCAGGCGGTTCACGAGGGCCGTCAACTCTACGCCCAACTGCTGCAGGTCCACGCCCATGCGCCCCAGGAGCTGGGCCGCCACCCCGCCGGGGTCCGCCAGGAGGGCGGCCAGGAGGTGGAGGGGCCGGATCTCGGCCTGCCCCGCCGCCGCTGCCCGGTCGCGGGCGGCGACCAGGGCTTCCTGGGTCTTCTGGGTGAAGCGCTTTGTGTCCATGGCCGTTCTCCAAACATCAGGTGTGGCCGCAAGGGGTGGAGACGAGGTTCGCGCGGCCCGTGGATGATGGATGGGGCATGGTAGAAGGGCACTAGGACGACGGTAGAACCCCGTTAGACCGCGTAGGGGCAGGCGGCGCCTGCCCTGTTGAACGCTGATGCTGGGCTCGCGGTGCCGTCCCCGGCAGACGCCATCGCCGGGCAATCGCGGACGGGTGCGGGGGAGGGCAGGCGCCGCCTGCCCCTACGGTATTCGGTAGTCCAGGCTTTGGTGCCGGAAATACGTGTCGTACAGCTCCGCGTAATGCCCGCCCTGCGCCAGGAGCGCCCCGTGGCTCCCCTCCTCGATGACCTGCCCCTGGCGGAGGACCAGGATGCGGTCAGCAGCCTTGACCGTGGACAGGCGGTGGGCGATCACGATGGCCGTGCGCTCGGCGAAGGCCAGGTCCAGGGCCTCCTGGATCTGGGCCTCGGTGAAGGGGTCGATGGAGGCGGTGGCCTCGTCCAGGACGAAGATGGCCGGGTTCTGCACCAGGACCCGCATCAGGGCCACCAGCTGGCGCTGGCCCATCGACAGGCGGGCGCCGCGCTCGCCGACGTCGGTGGCCAGGCCGTCGGGCAGGGCCGATAGCCACTCCCCCTCGCCGATGGCGCGGGCCAGGGCCTCCATCTCGGCCTCGGTGGCCGACGGGCGGGCGTAGCGGATGTTGTCGGCCACCGTGCCGTTGAAGAGGAAAGGCACCTGGGGGACGATGCCCAGCTGCCGGCGGTACTGGGTCAGGTCCAGGCGCCGGATGTCCCGGCCGTCCACCAGCAGCTCGCCCTCCTGGAACTCGTAGAAGCGCTCCACCAGCTTGACGATGGAGCTCTTGCCGGAGCCGGTATGCCCCACCAGGGCCACCGTCTCGCCCGGCCGGATGTGCAGGTCCAGGCGCGGCAGCACGGTGTCGCCCGTGGCGTAGCGAAAGGTGACACCCTGGAAGCGGATGTCGCCGCGCAGGGACTCCACCGGCTCGGCGGCCGCCTGGATCACCGCCGGACGGGCGTCGATCAGGGCGAAGATGCGCTCCACCGCGGCCAGGCCGGCCTGGAACTGGCTCCAGAAGGCCGAGAGGTTCATGAGGGGGAACCAGAAGAGGTCGATGCTCTGGATGAAGAGGAACCAGGCGCCCACGGCGATGGCCCCCTCCAGCACGCGCAGGGAACCGCGCTCGACCAGGATGGCGATGCCGAAGCCCACCAGGAAGTTGAGGGCCGGAAAGACCGTGGCCAGCACGAAGCCCCGGCGCAGGTTGATACCGTAGGCCGCGCGGTTCACGGTGTCGAAGGTCTGGTAGATGCTCTGCTCGCGCCGGAAGTTCTTGGCGATGGAGATGCCGGCCACGGTCTCGAAGATGGTGGCGTTGACGTCGGCGGTGGCTCGGAAGCCCTGGCGGGTGGCGCGCCGGGCCAGGGCGCGGAAGGAGAGGGCCAGGAGGAAGACCACCGGCGCCCACATCACCAGCAGCAGGGTCATGGAGGACGAGATCTGCCAGAGGACGGCGACCAGGAGCAGCACCTGCACCACCTGGCCCACCAGGTCGGCCACCAGGACCACGGTCTGCCCGAACTCCTGGGTGTCGGTGCTGATGCGGCTGACGATGCGCCCCGAGGCGTAGCTGTCGTAGAAGCTGAGGTCATGGCCCACCGTGGCCCGGAAGGCGTCCCTGCGCAGGTCCAGGACCACCCGGCCGATGGCGCGGCTGGTCTCGCGGCGCCGGAGGTAGTTCAGCCCGTAGATGGCCAGGGCCGACACGGAGACGGCCAGGGCCAGGAAGAGGGCCGTGGCGTCGCCGCTGTAGGGCGCCAGGGCGGCGATGCCCCGCTCGATGAGGCGATCCAGCGCGGCCACCCGCAGGCCCTGCCGGGCCTCGCCGGCGGCCACCGGGCCCAGGCGGGCGGCGCCCTGGCTGACCAGGAAGGGCACGGCCGCCTGCAGCACCGAGACCAGCACGACCACCAGGCTGATCAGGGCCATCCGCCACGCCTGGGGCCGGAAGTAGGCGCCGATGCGCCGCAGGAGGGTGGCGTCGCCGTACTCGCGGTCGTAGCGTTCGGCGTCCAGGCCTTGGAAGAACATATCGCTGCCGCCGGGGAGTGGGGATTGGAGCGATGCGGGTCGCACAGGACGGCCGCTGCCGGACGACCCGTGTCGGCCGCCGCCAGGTGATGGGGAGCGAGGCGCCCCGCCGGGCATGACCTTAGGGCGGCCGGAGCGGGAGGGCAAATCGCGGCCTCCCGCTGGCTTCAACTGGGCAGGTCACCGAAGCGACGCTGAATGCACCTGGCTTGCACGGTTTCATAATGGAAACACAGGTGGCATCTGGTTAGACTCACGCCACAGACACCCTGATCCGGTACTTTGTCCGGCGCAGGGCATCGGGTAGCCGTGAAGGTTGCCTCTATTTCTTCCACTTCCTTCTATCCCGATCACTTTGGCTTGAGTGCCCCCGCCCGGACGATGTTCGCTCGGGCATCTTGATCGCGAACGGTCCAGCCGGGTGCCGATCAGGCCCAGGCTGTCTCGTCGTCAACCTCGTCGCGCGTTGCCACGCCCCATTCGCGTCGCGCGCGACCTGCCGCAAGGAGCCCTGTGATGAGCTGCCCCTCCTTTGGCCCGCGCCCGCGCCGGCGCCGCGCCCGGCCCCTGGCCCCCGGCCTCCTCCTGGCCCTGGCGTTGGCCTTGCTGACACCGGCCATTCTCCTGGCGCACAACCTGCAGACCAAGATGGCCTATGTCTTCTTCGACAAGGCGACACAGGACCTGCTCGATGCGCGGATCAACGGTCCCGGCTGGACGCCGCCGCAGCCCCTGCTGCAGGTGGGCGATGAGTTGGGGATCATCATCAAGGGTGTGCCGCGCGATGGGACGAACACCGGCGTGGGCGGCTACCTGGACTTCTACGTGCCCAACGGGACCACCGTGCTCGATGCCGGCTACGTGGTGCCCGATGGCAGCGGCGGCCATGTCGAGGTGCCGATGAAGGGCCAGTCGCCCATCGCGACCGGCAGCGGTTCGATCGGGGCCAAGGTCTCGCCCCCGCTGATCGGCCTCAACCTCGGTCCGAACATCAACGGGATCACCGAGGCGGTGGTGAACGCCGGCGGCCTGGCGAGAGGCACCATCGCCGGTCTTTATGCCGACACGGGCATCTTCTACAGCAGCAGCCCCGAAACCGCATACGACACCTGGGTGAAGCGCGGCGGTTACGACGGCAGCACGGGGACCAGCGACAACACCCTCACGAACAACAGCGGCGACGTGATCGTGCCGCTCAACAAGTGGGATGCCGAGCAGCTCCTGGCCTATGGCGCCAAGTCGCCGATCACGGCCATCGTCGACACGGTGGACCAGCGCGGCAATGCCCCTTGGGGCCTGGCGAACGGCGTGGCCGGCCCGCAGAGCGGCTACGCCTGGGAGTTCGACTGGGACACCTGGACGGCCACCGGGGACATGAAGAACGCCGCCGACGGCGTAGGCCCCTGGCAGCGCATCCAGTACCCGGGCAGCCAGATCTCCAAGGACCAGGCCGGCCTGTCGGGCACCACCTTGGGCTACGTCGGTGTGGACGCTTCCGGCGTGGGCTTTGCCCTCAGCCCCGGATCCCCCCTCCCTGCCACCGTGAGCCAGACCGACGGTGTGAGCCCCAAGACCATCCGTTGGAGCCTCGGCCAGACCAAGCTGAACCACCCGGAGTACGCCTGGGTGAAGATCCGGGTCAACGACACGTCGGCCATCCTGCAGCCGGACGGCTGCCCATACTTCTACGCCGGGGCCTTCGGCGGAGATGCCGGCGGATCGGACAACGGCAAGGACCACCTGTGGCGCTATTACGAGCCCTCGCGGGTGACCCTGAACGGCTGCCTGGCCCTGGGCAAGCCGGCCGACCGGGCGGCGGTGAAGCCGGGTGACATCTTCAGCTACAAGGTGAAGCTCTACAACGCCGGCAACGTCGACCACACCAACCTCATCGTCAAGGACACCCTGCCCGCCGGGGTGCAGTTCATCTCGGCCGTCCCAGCCCAGAACGCCGGCCCCAACCCCCTGGTCTGGAACGTGGGAAACTTCCCGCGGGGAGCCAAGTTCGAAGCCACCATCACGGTCAAGGCCACGGCTTCCGGGTCCCTTGAGAACACGGTGACGGCCACCACGGATCAGGGCAGCACCACCGGGACCGAGATCACGCCATCCGGCTCGATACCCATCCTGGTACAGAACAAGAGCGTCAGCCCGACCACGGTGGCTCCCGGTGGGACGGTGCAGTACACCCTGGATGTCTGGAACCTCGGCAGTGGTCCTTCAGGTAACCCCATCCTGATCAAGGAACTGCTCCCTTCCGGCCTGACCTATGTCAGCAAGGACCAGGTGCTGCTCAACGGCGCCGACCTGACGGCCGCCACGACGGTCAACAGCGGCAACCCCGCCCAGCCCGTCTTCAGCATTCCGGGCGCCCTCAATGCCGGCCAGCATCTCTACCTCAAGTTCACGGCCCTGGTCTCGGCCCAGGCGGCGCCGGGCCAGTACTGCAACAGCTATGAGCTGACCCAGGGCGGGATCCCCCAGGCCTCAGGGCTCCTGGCCTGCGTCACCGTGGGCGGCGCGCGCATCGGTGACACGGTCTTCCGTGACTGGAACGGTGACGGGACGCAGGATGCGGAAGACGAGGGCCTGCCGAACGTCACCGTCAACCTGCACGCCGGCGCCTGCCCCCCGAGCGGTGGCCCCGTCCAGACCAAGACCACCGATGCCGGCGGCCAGTACCTCTTCGCCGGCCTGACGGCAGGCACCTACTGCGTGGATGCCCCCGCCCCCGGGGCCGGCGGCGTGCCGGCGGCCTACAGCCTGACCACCGGCAACGACCCGCGCCAGGTCACCCTCGTCGATGGCCAGCAGGTGCTCGATGCGGACTTCGGCTACCTGCCGGGCGGTCCCGGGTCGATCGGGGACACGGTCTTCGAGGACCTGGCCAACAACGGTCTCTTCGACGGTGCAGATCTGCCCATCGATGATGTCGACGTGTCGCTGTACGAGGACACAAACGGCAATGGCATCCTGGACGCCGGCCAAGATGCGTTGATCGGCACCGCCACCACCAGCGGCGGCGGCCTCTACGACTTCACGGGGCTGGATGTCAGCCGCAACTACCTGGTGGCGGTGGACGATGGTCCGGCTTCTGCCGTGGACCTCCACTTCAGCAATCCCTACCTCAGCAGCACGGGCAACCCGCAGGCGGTTTC
>WBZV01001393.1_pt1 | contig 11048 bp, 10 predicted proteins | sample 5204221 | NCBI WGS metagenome assembly WBZV01 (sample SAMN12344360, study PRJNA552823) | activated sludge metagenome | biome: Activated sludge suspended growth; feature: Nitrification reactor; material: Wastewater; isolation source: activated sludge from nitrification reactor of wastewater...
GGTGCCCGGTACGCTCGACCAGGTCGACCTGACCTTCACGGTCAAGGAGAAGCCGACCGGCAACCTGCTCGTCGGCGCGGGCTATTCGTCGGCCGACCGGCTCTCGCTGACGGCGTCGATCAAGCAGGAGAACGTATTCGGCTCGGGCAACTACCTCGGCATCGAGGTCAACACCAGCCGCAGCAGCCGCACGCTGGTGATCAGCACGGTCGACCCGTACTTCACGATCGACGGCATCTCGCGCGCCTTCGACGTCTACTACCGCACCAACAAGCCGATCAACAGCCGCGGCGAGCAGTACCAGCTCGTCACGCCGGGCGTGGCGGTGCGCTTTGGCGTGCCGTTCAGCGAGTACGACACGGTGTTCTTCGGGCTGGGCGCGGAGCGCACCGAGATCAAGGGCACCAACGCGATGCCCAACAACCTCTACCTGTACCGGCTGCAGTTCGGCGAGAGCAGCAACTCCTTCCCGCTGACGATCGGCTGGACGCGCGACGAGCGCGACAGCGCGCTGGTGCCCAACGCCGGCAGCTACAAGCGCGTCAACGTCGACTGGACGGCCTTCGGCAACACGCGCTACCTGCGCACCAACCTGCAGTACCAGCACTACTGGCCGATCACGCGCCAGTACACCTTCGCGGTGAACGCCGAGATGGGCTACGGCAAGGGCCTGGCCGGCCGGCCCTATCCGGTGTTCAAGAACTTCTACGGCGGCGGTCTGGGCACGGTGCGCGTGTTCGACCAGGGCTCGCTCGGGCCGGCCGACGTCACCGGCGCTTACGTGGGCGGCAACCGCCGGGTCAACGTCAACAGCGAGCTCTACGTTCCCGTTCCAGGCGCCGGCAACGACCGCACGCTGCGCGTGTTCGGCTTCCTCGACATGGGCAACGTGTGGGGCGAATCCGAGAAGATGACGACCGACAGCCTGCGCGCATCGGCGGGCCTGGGCCTGAGCTGGATCTCCCCGGTGGGCCCGCTCAAGCTCAGCTGGGGCACGCCGGTGCGCAAGAAGCCCAACGATAGAATCGAGAGACTGCAATTCCAGATCGGGACCGCGTTCTAATGAATACCTCCTTCCTGAAGTCGTCGGCCGCTGCGGCGCTGCTCGCGCTGGCCGCCCTGGGTGCGCAGGCCCAAGAACTGAAGATCGGCTACGTCAACGCCGATCGTGTGCTGCGCGATGCCACGCCGGCCAAGGCCGCGCAGGCCAAGCTGGAGGCCGAGTTCGGCAAGCGCGAGAAGGAACTCGCCGACATGGCCAACAAGCTCAAGGCCGCCGGCGAGAAGCTCGACAAGGACGCGCCCACGCTGGCCGAATCGGAGCGCAACCGCCGCCAGCGCGAGCTGGTCGAGCAGAACCGCGACTTCGACCGCAAGCGCCGCGAGTTCCAGGAAGATCTGACGCAGCGCAAGAACGAGGAGCTGGCCTCCGTCGTCGAACGCGCCAACAAGGTGATGAAGCAGATCTTCGACAGCGAGAAGTACGACCTGATCATCCAGGAGGCGGTGTTCGCCGGCCCGAAGATCGACATCACCGACAAGGTGATCAAGGCGCTCAACGCCCAGAGCGGCAACAGCAAGTAAGGGCAGGGCAGCGCCGATGGAAGTTGCCCTGCGCGAGATCGCCGGGCAACTCGGCGGCGAGCTGATCGGCGACGGCGAACTGCGCATCGCGCGCATCGCCACCCTCGAGGGCGCCACGCCCGACGCGATCGCCTTCCTCGCCAACCCCAAATACCGCGCCCAGCTCGCGAGCACGCGAGCCGGCTGCGTGATCGTCGGGCCGGCCGTGCGCGACGAAGCGGCGGCGCGCGGCGCGGCGATCGTCACGCCGGATCCCTATGCCTACTACGCGCGCCTCACGCAATGGTGGGCGCGCACGATGCGGCCGCAGCCAGCCGCCGGTATCCACCCGAGCGCGGTGGTCGACCCGAGCGCGCAGATCGCCCCCGATGCGGTGATCGGCCCGCTGTGCGTGATCGGCGCCGGCGTGCGCATCGGCGCCGGCACGCGGCTGGCGGCGCGTGTCACCGTGTACGACGGCTGCACGATCGGCGCGCGCTGCATCGTGCACAGCGGTGTCGTCATCGGTGCCGACGGCTTCGGCTTCGCGCCGGTGAAGGACGACGGGGCCTTTCGCTACGAGAAGATCGAGCAACTCGGCGGCGTGCGCATCGGCGACGAGGTCGAGATCGGCGCCAACACCTGCATCGACCGCGGCGCGCTCGACGACACCGTGATCGAGGACGGCGTCAAGCTCGACAACCTCATCCAGGTCGGCCACAACGTGCACATCGGCGCGCATTCGGCGATGGCCGGCTGCGTGGGCATCGCCGGCAGTGCGGTCATCGGCAAGCGCTGCACCGTGGGCGGCGGCGCCATCGTGCTGGGCCACCTGACACTCGCCGACGACGTGCACATCTCGGCCGCCTCGGTGGTGATGCGCTCGATCCGCCGCAGCGGCCAGTACAGCGGCGTATTTCCCATCGACGACAATGCCGCCTGGGAGAAGAACGCGGCCACGCTGCGCCAGCTCCACACCCTGCGCGAACGCATCCGCGCGCTGGAGAAGAACGAGACCACGCCGAGACAATCATGAAGACGATGGACATCCACCAGATCCTCAAGAAGCTGCCGCACCGCTACCCGATCCTGCTGGTGGACCGCGTGCTCGAGCTCGACAAGGGCCGGCGCATCAAGGCGATCAAGAACGTCACGATCAACGAGGATTTTTTCAACGGCCACTTCCCGAAGCGGCCGGTGATGCCCGGCGTGCTGATGATCGAGGCGCTGGCGCAGGCCTCGGCGCTGCTGGCCTTCGAGTCGCTCGACACCGATCCGGATCCGAATACCGTGTACTACTTCGCCGGCATCGACAACGCGCGCTTCAAGCGCCCGGTGGAGCCCGGCGACCAGCTGGTGCTGGAGGCGACGCTGGAGCGCGCCAAGTCGTCGGTCTACAAGTTCAAGGCGCGCGCGCTGGTCGGCGACGAGCTGGCCGTCGAGGCCGACCTGATGTGCACGATGCGCAGCTTCGCGTGACCTCATCATGGCGAGCATCCACCCCACCGCCATCGTCGAGAGCGGCGCCGAGCTGGGCGAGAACGTCACGATCGGCCCCTACGCGACGATCGGCGCGCACGTGCGCATCGGCGAGGGCACGAGCATCGGCGCGCACACCGTGGTCGAGGGCCACACGACCATCGGCCGCGACAACCGCATCTTCCAGTTCGCGTCGATCGGCGCGATGCCGCAGGACAAGAAGTACGCCGGCGAGCCGACCGAGCTGATCATCGGCGACGGCAACACCATCCGCGAGTTCTGCACGCTGAATACCGGCACGGTGCAGGACGGCGGCGTCACGCGCCTGGGCGACGACAACTGGATCATGGCCTACGTGCACATCGCGCACGACTGCCGGCTCGGCAGCCACATCATCATCGCCAACGCCACCCAGCTCGGCGGCCACGTGCACCTGGGCGACTGGGTGTTCCTCGGCGGTCTGTCGGGCGTGCACCAGTTCGTGCGCGTCGGAGCGCATGCGATGACCGGCTTCCAGACCCGCTTGTCGCAGGACCTGCCGCCCTTCGTCACCGCCGCGGGCAACCCGGCCGAGGCGCAGGGCATCAACGCCGAGGGCCTGAAGCGCCGCGGCTACACACCCGAGCGCATCGCGCAGGTCAAGCAGATGCACCGCACGCTGTACCGCAAGGGCCTCACGCTGGCCGCCGGCATCGCCGAGATCGGCGCGATGAAGGGCGCATCGGCCGAGGGCGATGCCGACGTCGAGCTGATGCTCGGCTTCCTCGGCGACGCGAGCCGCGGCATCGTGCGCTGACGCCGGCGATGACCGCGCCGCGTTTCGGCATGGTGGCCGGCGAGGCCTCGGGCGATCTGCTCGCCGGCCTGTTGCTCGGCGGTCTGCGCGCGCGCTGGCCCGATCTGGTGGCGCAGGGCATCGGCGGGCCGAAGATGGCCGCGCAGGGCTTCGAGGCCTGGTGGCCGCACGACAAGCTGGCGGTGCGCGGCTATGTCGAGGTGCTGAGCCACTACCGCGAGCTGGCCGGCATCCGCAACCAGCTCGCCGAGCGGCTGCTGGCCGCCAGGCCCGATCTCTTCATCGGCGTGGACGCGCCCGACTTCAACCTCGATCTCGAGGCGCGCCTGAAGGCCGGCGGCATCCGCACGGTGCACTTCGTCAGCCCCTCGATCTGGGCCTGGCGCGGCAAGCGCATCGAGAAGATCCGCCAGGCCGTCGACGCGGTGCTGTGCATCTTCCCCTTCGAGCCGGAGATCTACGCCAAGAGCGGCATCGCGGCGCACTATGTCGGGCATCCGCTGGCCGACACGATTCCGCTCGAGGTGCCGCGCACCGAGGCGCGCGCCGCGCTCGGCCTCGGCGACGAGAGCGTGGTGGCGCTGCTGCCGGGCAGCCGGCGCTCGGAGATCCAGTACATCGCGCCGCGCCTGTTCGCGGCGGCGGCCGAGATGGCCAGGCTGCGCAGCGGTCTGCGCTTCATCCTGCCGGTGGTGCCGGGGCTGCGCCACCTGATCGAGCCGCTGCGCCGGCAGTATGCCGACCGCGTCACCGTCGAACTGCTCGACGGCCGCTCGCACGAGGCGCTGGCGGCCTGCGACGTGACGCTGATCGCCAGCGGCACCGCCACGCTGGAGGCGGCGCTCTTCAAGCGGCCGATGGTCATCACCTACGCCATGCACGCGCTCTCCTGGCAGATGATGAAGCGCATGAAGTACCAGCCCTGGGTGGGCCTGCCCAACATCCTGCTGCGCGACTTCGCCGTGCCCGAGCTGATCCAGGGCGATGCCACGCCGCAGCGGCTGGCGCACGCCACGCTGGCCTGGCTGGACGATGCGCCGCGCTGCGCCGAACTGCAGCGGCGCTTCCAGGCCCTGCACCTCGAACTGAAGCGCGACACCGCGCGCGCCGCCACCGATGCGATCGCGGAAATTCTTGCGCGCTGAGCAGCTCGGCCTCGCCTTCGACGTGCCCGGCCTGGTGGCCGGTGTCGACGAGGCCGGCCGCGGGCCGCTGGCCGGCCCGGTGGTGGCGGCGGCGGTCATCCTCGACGAGCTGCAGCCGATCAAGGGCCTGGCCGATTCCAAGGCGCTCACGGCGCGCAGGCGCGAGAAGCTCTTCGACGAGATCCGCGCCAAGGCGCTGTGCTGCTGCATCGCCGAGGCCAGCGCGGCCGAGATCGACGAGATCAACATCCTGCAGGCGACGTTGCTGGCGATGCGGCGCGCGGTCGAGGGCCTGCGCCTGAAGCCGGCCAAGGTGCTGGTCGACGGCAACCGCATCCCGGTGCTGAAGGTGCCGGCCGAGGCCATCGTCAAGGGCGATGCGAAGGTGAAGGCCATCTCGGCCGCGTCCATCCTCGCCAAGGTGCACCGTGACCGCCTCTGCGCGGCGATGCACGAGGCGCACCCGCAGTACGGCTTCGACGGCCACAAGGGCTACCCGACGCCGGAGCATCTGGCGGCGCTGCGCGCGCATGGCGCCTGCCCCGAGCACAGGCGCTCGTTCGCTCCGGTGCGCGAGGTATCGGGAGATTGAGCATGGCCGAGCCGCGCACCATCAGCTCCAAGGACAACCCGCTGCTGGTGCGCGTGCGCAAGCTGCTCGCCGACCCGGGCGGCTACCGCAAGCTCGGCGAGGTGTGGCTGGAGGGCGAGCACCTCTGCGCAGCCTTCGTGCAGCGCGGCGGGCGGCCGCTGCAGGCGATCGTCAGCGCCGAGGGCCTGCTGCAGCCGGCCCTGCGTGAACTGGCCGGCCATGCGGCAGCCGTGGCCGTCGTGCCGGACGAGCTGATGGCCGCGCTCTCGACGCTCGAATCGCCGCCGGCGATCGGCTTCGTGGTGGCCACGCCCACTGCGCCGGCGATCACGCCGGATGCACCGTCGCTGGTGCTCGATCGCCTGCAGGACGCCGGCAACGTCGGCACCATTCTGCGCAGCGCCGCGGCCTTCGGATTCACGCAGGTGGTGGCGCTCAAGGGCACGGCTGCGCTGTGGTCGCCCAAGGTGCTGCGCGCCGGCATGGGGGCGCATTTCGGGCTGCGCCTGGTCGAAGGCGTGGAGGCCGATGCGCTGGCGGCGCTGCGCGTGCCGCTCCTGGCCACCAGCTCGCATGCCGCGCGCTCGCTGCACGAGGTCGACCTGCCCTGGCCCTGCGCCTGGGTGATGGGCCACGAAGGGCAGGGCGTGTCGCCCGTGCTCGAACAGCGCTGCGCGATGACGCTGCGCATCCCGCAGCCGGGCGGCGAGGAATCGCTCAACGTCGCCGCCGCCGCGGCGGTGTGCCTGTACGAATCGGCGCGGCAACGCGTGGCCTGAAGCCGTTCAATACATCAGCCGATCCGGCCGCAGGTCGCGCAGGATGGTCGTCGCGATCTCCTCGATCGACTTGTGCGTCGACGACAGCCACGAGATGCCCTCGCGGCGCATCATCGCCTCGGCCTCGCGCACCTCGGCGCGGCAGTTCTCGATCGAGGCGTATTTGCTGCCCGGGCGCCGCTCGTTGCGGATCTGCGCGAGGCGATCCGGGTCGATGGTCAGCCCGAAGCACTTCTTCTTGAAGGGCGCGAGCGTCGAGGGGATCTGGCCGCGGTCGAAATCCTCCGGGATGAGCGGATAGTTGGCGGCCTTGATGCCGTGCTGCATCGCCAGGTACAGCGAGGTGGGCGTCTTGCCGCTGCGGCTCACGCCGACCAGGATCACGTCGGCCTCGGCCAGGTTCTTGGCCGACTGGCCATCGTCGTGGGCGAGCGAGAAGTTGATCGCCTCGATGCGGTCGGTGTACTCCTGGCTCTTCGAGACGTCGGAGAAGCGGCCGATGCGGTGGTTGGACTTGACGCCGAACTCGGCCTCCAGCGGCTCGATGAAGGTGTTGAACATGTCCAGCACCATGCCGTGCGACTGCTTCAGGATGGCGAGGATCTCGGTATTCACCAGCGTCACGAAGACGATCGGCTTGCGGCCCTCGGTGTCGGCGCTGTGGTTGACCTCGCGCACCACCTGGTGCGCCTTGTCGGGCGTGTCGATGAAGGGCCGCCGCACATGGCGCGGCTTGCCGGCGAACTGCGCCAGGATCGAGTTGCCGAAGGTCTCGGCGGTGATGCCGGTGCCGTCGGAGACGAAGAACACGGTGCGGTTGGGCATGGATGCGCGGCCTGCGGCCGTGGGGGGTGGTGCCCGGAATGATAGGGACAAACCTTAGAATTCCGCCCAACTTGGCCCCGACCCACCCGCTCGATGAACGCCTTGCGCCGCCACCCACAAGCACTCGAACAGTGCGGCGCACCGGCATGGGGAACACGGGGCACACCGCTTTCTCAACATCACGGAGTTCTCCCATGTCCAACCCCGCTCTGGCGACCGCCCTGGTCGTACCGTTCGAACAACTGAGGATGACCGACGTCGAGGCGGTCGGCGGCAAGAACGCCTCCCTCGGCGAGATGATCAGCCAGCTGGCTGCCTCGGGCGTGCGGGTGCCCGGCGGTTTCGCGACCACGGCGCATGCCTTCCGCGAGTTCCTCGCCCACGAGGGCCTGGCCAGGCGCATCGAGGAGCGCCTCGCCACGCTGAATACCGACGACGTGCGCGCGCTGACCGAGGCCGGCGCGCAGATCCGCCACTGGGTCGAATCCACGCCCTTCCCGCCGGCGCTGGAAGCGGCCATCCGTGCCGAGTTCGCCAAGCTGACCGCGGGCAACGCCGGCGCCTCGTTCGCGGTGCGCTCCTCGGCCACCGCCGAAGACCTGCCCGACGCCTCCTTCGCCGGCCAGCAGGAGACCTTCCTCAACGTGGTCGGCATAGCCGAGGTGCTGGCGAAGATGAAGGAGGTGTTCGCCAGCCTCTACAACGACCGCGCCATCAGCTACCGCGTGCACAAGGGCTTCGCGCACGCCGACGTGGCGCTGTCGGCCGGCGTGCAGCGCATGGTGCGCTCTGACCTCGGCGCGGCCGGCGTGATGTTCACCATCGACACCGAGAGCGGCTTTCCCGACGTGGTGTTCGTCACCGCCAGCTACGGCCTGGGCGAGACGGTGGTGCAGGGCGCCGTCAACCCCGACGAGTTCTACGTGCACAAGCCGGCGCTGAAGGCCGGCAAGCTGCCCATCATCCGCCGCAACCTCGGCTCCAAGCTGATCAAGATGGAGTTCGCGCCGGCCGAGGAGAAGGCCAGGACCGGCAAGCTGGTGCGCACCGTGGACACTGCGCCCGAGCAGCGCAACCGCTATTCGCTGACCGACGCCGACGTGGTCGAGCTCGCGAAGTACGCGCTGATCATCGAGCAGCACTACGGCCGGCCGATGGACATCGAGTGGGGCAAGGACGGCGGCGACGGCAAGCTCTACATCCTGCAGGCAAGGCCCGAGACGGTGAAGAGCCAGTCAAGCGCGAAGGCCGAGCAGCGCTACAAGCTCAAGGGCGCCAAGAGCACGGTGCTCGCCGAAGGCCGCGCGATCGGCCAGAAGATCGGCACCGGGCCGGTGCGCATCGTGCACAGCCTGGCCGCGATGGACCGCGTGCAGCCGGGCGACGTGCTGGTCACCGACATGACCGACCCGAACTGGGAGCCGGTGATGAAGCGCGCCAGCGCCATCGTCACGAATCGCGGCGGGCGCACCTGCCACGCGGCCATCATCGCGCGCGAGCTGGGCATCCCGGCGGTGGTCGGCTGCGGCGACGCCACCGAGACGCTGAAGGACGGCGCGCTGGTCACCGTGGCCTGCTCCGAGGGCGACACGGGCTACGTCTACGACGGCCTGCTCGAGACCGAGGTCAGCGAGGTGCAGCGCGGCGAGCTGCCGTACTGCCCGGTGAAGATCATGATGAACGTGGGCAACCCGCAGCTCGCCTTCGACTTCGCGCAGATGCCGAATTCGGGCGTGGGCCTGGCGCGGCTCGAGTTCATCATCAACAACAACATCGGCGTGCACCCCAAGGCCATCCTCGACTATCCGAACGTCGATGCCGACCTGAAGAAGGCGGTCGAGTCGGTGGCGCGCGGCCATGCCAGCCCGCGCGCCTTCTACGTCGACAAGCTCGCCGAGGGCGTGGCCACCATCGCCGCGGCCTTCTGGCCCAAGCCGGTGATCGTGCGCCTGTCGGACTTCAAGAGCAACGAGTACAAGAAGCTGATCGGCGGCTCGCGCTACGAGCCCGAGGAAGAGAACCCGATGCTGGGCTTCCGCGGCGCCTCGCGCTACGTCAGCGAGGAGTTCGGCGAGGCCTTCGCCATGGAGTGCGAGGCGATCAAGCGCGTGCGCAACGACATGGGCCTGACCAACGTCGAGATCATGGTGCCCTTCGTGCGCACGCTGGGTCAGGCGCAGCGCGTGGTGGGCATGCTCGCCGAGCGCGGTCTCAAGCGCGCGGCGGCCGGCGGGACCGACGGCCTGCGCGTCATCATGATGTGCGAGATCCCGAGCAACGCCATCCTCGCCGAGCAGTTTCTCGAGCATTTCGATGGCATGTCGATCGGCTCGAACGACCTGACGCAGCTGACACTGGGGCTGGACCGTGACTCGGGCCTCGAGCTGCTGGCGCGCGATTTCGATGAGCGAGACCCGGCTGTGAAGGCGATGATCTCGCGCGCCATCACGGCCTGCCGTGCGGTCGGCAAGTACATCGGCATCTGCGGCCAGGGCCCCAGCGACCACCCGGACTTCGCCGACTGGCTGGCGCGCGAGGGCATCGTGTCGATCTCGCTCAATCCCGACACGGTGGTCGAGACCTGGCAGCGCCTGGCCAAGCGCTGATCAGCCGAGCTCGAGGTTGTCGATCAGCCGTGTCGTGCCGAGCTTGGCGGCGGCGAGCACCACCAGGGGCTCGCCTTCGCACGGCGCGCCGAGGTCGCGGCGGCGGCGGATCGCCACGTAGTCGGGCGCCCAGCCGCGCGCGATGAGCGTGTTCATCGCCTCGACCTCGAGCTTGGTCCAGTCGCGCTCGCCGGCGCTGGTTGCCGCCTCGATGCGGCGCAGCGCCGCGCTCAGCTGCACGGCTTCCGCGCGCTGCGCGGCGTCGAGGTAGCCGTTGCGCGAGGACAGCGCCAAGCCGTCCGGCGCGCGGCCGGTCTCGCCGCCGACGATGGTGATGGGCAGCGCCAGCTGATCGACCATGCGGCGGATCACCATCAGCTGCTGGTAGTCCTTCTTGCCGAACACCGCCACCTTGGGCTGCACGGCGTTGAAGAGCTTGAGCACCACGGTGCACACGCCGGTGAAGAAGCCGGGGCGGAAGTGGCCTTCGAGGATGTCGGCCAGCTCGGCGGGCGGGTGCACCTTGTAGCCCTGCGGCTCGGGGTAGAGATCCTTTTCCGAGGGCGCGAAGACGATGTCGCAGCCGGCCGGCGCGAGCAGCTGGCAGTCGCGCTCCAGCGTGCGCGGGTAGGTGTCGAAGTCCTCGTGCGGCGCGAACTGCAAGCGGTTGACGAAGATGCTCGCCACCACCGGGCCGCCGCGCGCGCGCGCCAGCTTGATCAGCGAGAGATGGCCTTCGTGCAGGTTGCCCATGGTGGGCACGAAGGCGGTGTTGGCCTGGCCGGCCAGCGCGGCGCGCAGCTGGGCGATGCTGTGGACGATCTGCATGCTTGGGGCGTGGGGCTTCAGTAGCCGTGCTGGGCGGGGTCGGGGAAGCTGCCGTCCTTGACGGCGGTGACGTAGGCGCGGATCGCGGCCTCGATGCCGTCGCTGCCTTGCATGAAGTTGCGCACGAAGCGCGGCAGCCTGCCGCGCGTGACGCCCAGCATGTCGTGCAGCACCAGCACCTGGCCCGTGCAGCCGGGGCCGGCACCGATGCCGATCACCGGGATGGGCAGGCTTTGCGCGAGGCGCTCGCCCAGCGCGCTCGGGATCAGTTCGACCACCAGCATCGCGGCGCCCGCCTCGGCGAGCTCGCGCGCTTCGCGCAGCAGGCGTTCGGCGCCGTCCTCGTCACGGCCCTGGATGCGGTAGCCGCCCAGCGCATGCACCGACTGCGGCGTCAGGCCCAGATGCGCGCACACCGGGATGCCACGCTCGACG
>WBZV01001395.1_pt1:0-5000 | contig 11041 bp, 8 predicted proteins | sample 5204221 | NCBI WGS metagenome assembly WBZV01 (sample SAMN12344360, study PRJNA552823) | activated sludge metagenome | biome: Activated sludge suspended growth; feature: Nitrification reactor; material: Wastewater; isolation source: activated sludge from nitrification reactor of wastewater...
CATCCCGATTCTCACTCAAACTGTCGGCGCGATTCGCCGCTACCAGCGCCTGTTTGCCTATGCGCAATGGCGGGGAGTGCCGGCCATTTATCAGGGAAGCGTGCTGGTGATCAGCGGGCAAACCATTGAGGGCCACTTGCCTGGCGGCACGCCGTTCGGATCGATGTCGGGCTTGATGTTCAACTGTTTGCCAGCCGCCATTCGGAGAAAAAGCCTACTTCGGGATGGCGAATCCGCAGCGTCGGATTACCGGCAACGGTATCTCAATATCGCAGTCCGAGCGCTGGCGGATCCCTCTATTTCAGTGTTGGTCACACCTAATCCGTCGACGATTCTGAAATTGCTGGAGGTGATGCGCTCGGAATATGCGCTACTGCTGGAGATGTTGTCCGGCGAGACGCGAGGGGGTTGTCCGCCGCTACCTGAGAGGGTTCCAATCAGTTCAACGAGATTGTCCCAGCTTCGGGCATTCATTGGGCAAGAGGAGGCTCTGGATTGCGCGACGCTTTGGCCGAATCTGCAGGCGGTGGTGACGTGGATGGGTGGAAACTGTGCAGTGCTGATACCCAGATTGCGGTCGCTGTTGCCGCAACGGGCCAGGATCATTGAAATGGGCTATCTCTCGAGTGAATGTTTGGGGACGGTGAATGTGGACGTGCTCAACAATCGATGTGTGCCGACCCTGGCGGATAACTTGTTTGAGTTTGTGGAGGTTGGAGACGAAGCATCAGATGTTAAACCGATCCTGCTCCATCAGTTGCAGGCGGGCCGGAAATACACCGTGATTGTGACGACTAGAAACGGTCTGTACCGGTATGCGATGCACGATATCATTGAAGTGACGGGGTATTTCAGTCGAACGCCCACAATCCGCTTTATCCAAAAAGGGAAGGGCGTGACCAATATCACGGGGGAAAAGCTCTATGAGCATCAGGTCACTGAGGCGGTGGGGCAGGCTCTGAACGCGCGTGGGCTGAGTTCTGAATTTTTTGTCATGTTGGCCGACGTCGAGATTTCTCGCTACACCCTATATGTAGAACAAGTCTCGTCACCGGGTGATCTGGGGATCCTCGTGGAGGAGCGGCTCGCGTCGATGAATATCGAATTCAAAGCCAAGCGGGCGAGTGGGCGGCTGCAGCCGATCCGCGTCCTCCGGTTACGTTGCGGCACCGGTGATGCCTATCGACAACATTGCGTCAGCCAGGGGCAGCGTGAGGCGCAGTTCAAGCTCATTCGCCTCCAATACGCCCATGATTCCACCTTCGATTTTGAGCGGCATGGGGAGGTGATGACGTGATGCGCGTGCGTAGCTTGGTCATGACATCCTTGGACATCCCCTTCCGGCAGGCCTTTACGCATGCCTCGGCTACGCGAGCCAAGACCGAGGCGGTGCTGGTTCGCGCAGAGTCTGCTCGTGGGTTGGTGGGGATGGGAGAAGGTTGTCCGCGGCACTACGTAACGGGAGAAACCGTGGCTGGCGCCCAGGATTTTTTCCGCAGCCACCGGGCCGAATGGATGACATGTGCATCGATGGATGATCTGCAGGCGTGGGGAACCGAGCACGCAGATCTGATCGATCGCAATCCGGCGGCCTGGTGCGCCGTTGAAACGGCCTGCCTGGATCTATTGGGAAAAGAGCTGGGTCAGCCGATTGAAGTGGTGGTGGGCGGCATGCCGCTGTCCGGACTGTTTCGGTACTCGGCAGTACTAGGCGGGGAAAAGTTCTCCTCGTTCGAGAAACAGCTGCGGCAATATCTTGCCGCAGGGTTTACCGATTTCAAGTTGAAGGTCATGGGCGATCTGCAGGCCGATCGTGAGCGTGTCGCGGCGCTCACGGCTGCGGGCACACCAGACCTTCGCGTGCGGCTTGATGCCAATAATCACTGGCGCCACGTGGATGAAGCCGGTGAGTATATTCAGAGCTTACATGGCTCGTTTACCGCACTGGAAGAGCCGTTGCAGGTCGGCGATTACGAGGGGTGTCGGGCACTCTCCCGGCACTGTGGCGTGCCGATTATTCTGGACGAGAGTTTCATGAGAGTCGGACAATTTCCGTTGATTGAAGGCGAGCCTTCCTTGTGGATTTTAAATATTCGCGTATCCAAGATGGGCGGTCTGCTGAGAGCATGCACGGTCGCCGCGCGTGCGAAGGCGGTAGGTATTCCGATCGTGGTTGGCGCGCACGTAGGGGAGACCAGCATCCTCACCAGAGTGGCGCTGGTTGTAGCAGACCGGTATCGCGACATCCTGATCGGGCAGGAGGGGGCAGTGGGGACGCACTTGCTGGAATATGATCTGTGCGAGCCGCCGCTTATGTTCGGTAGAGGCGGTTGTCTTGTGGATACCGTGTTTTACAGCCGCTCCGGTCTTGGATTGTCGTTTGTGCGGTAAGATTGCCGATGTCGGGAATGTGCAAGTGTAGAAATACGTATTTAAACGACTGCTCGGTTAGAGGCTTTCCAGGTCCGCAATAATCGTGTGTAGCCCGCTCGATCCGGCCGGCTGCGGTCGAATGAGTTCGGCGATCTGAGGCTGCCCTTTACTATCGATCGCACGAACGGCGACCTGGTATTTGCCGCGTTTCTGCGGCCGCCAGGTGTAATTCCAGATCACCCATGAATAGGGCGACATCGGCGTTTCAATCTCGCAAGAATCCCACGTTCTCGCGGCATCCAGGCTGATTTCCACTCTGCTGATTGAGTTCGGACCGCCGAATGCGATCCCGCGGAACCGCTGCTCGGGGCCGCGTAGCGTCTGGTAGTGTCCGGGAGAGTCAATGCGTGAAAATGTCTTGATGGTGGCATCATCAGTCCACCCCTTACGCTGCCAATATCCTCGATAATCCCCGGCGTATGCCTCGATTTCCACAATCCATTTCACATTCTTGATGCCGTAGAGTCCCGGAACCAGTAGACGTAACGGAAAGCCATGTTCCTTTGGCAGCTTCTCGCCGTTCATCAAAAATGCGAGCATGACATCGTCTTGCATGGCGCGTGTCAGTGGAATGCTATCGTCGTAGGCATCCGCTCCTCTGAACACAATGTCGCGCGTGGTTTCTTCATCAATTTCCGCTTCCTGCAGGAGTTTCTTGAGAGAAATCCCCCTCCAGCGTGCGTTCCCGAGGCTATCGCCACCGGGTAATGTATCGATGCACATGAGGGTAGAGATCTGCTCGAAGTTATTGCGGTTTAATAGCTCTCGCCAGCTAAGAGACAGGGGCTTCTTCACTTCTCCCTTCACCGAGAGGCGCCATTCGTCCTGCCGAAGCTCGCGAGAGACGTTAAAAGGGGAATCCGAGTAGTTCACCACGTAGAATTTTTTGTTCTCTGTGAAGTAATTTGTCTCGCGCGGGGGCATGGCGAACATGCGACCGAATAAAGATCCGACCGCATCGCAACCGCCGGTGATGCCAGCGACAGCCGCGATTCCAGTGAGTTTTAGGAGATTTCGTCGCTTCAGCGAAAGCCAATTTTTCATAGAAATACTCTGCGACAATAAAAAGATCTTTTCAAGGCTTGACTCCAGAAATCCAGATTGGTATAAGGATGCACGTTTGATCCAGCCTAGTGGCCGATGCGGTTGTAAGACCTGCGACGGATTCTCAGGAACCCCAGATCAAAAAAATAAATCCTGGCCCTCTTGACAAGGTCAGGCGCGCATAGTAAAGTGCGCGGCTCGCGTGGGGGACGAGAAAACGTTCCGAAGCGCGAAACGGTTCTTTGACAACTGAATAGAGCGAGAAATGAGTAAGGTAAGGTGTATTGAAGAGGTGGCCCTCGGGTCCAATTCAAGTAGAACCTTTATGAGAGTTTGATCCTGGCTCAGAACGAACGCTGGCGGCGCGCCTAATACATGCAAGTCGAGCGAGAAGGTGTAGCAATACACTTGTAAAGCGGCGAACGGGTGAGGAATACATGGGTAATCTACCATCGAGTGGGGAATAACCAGCCGAAAGGTTGGCTAATACCGCGTACGCCTCCGAATCTTCGGGTTCGGAGGGAAAGCCACACTGTGAGTGCGGCGCTCTTTGATGAGCTCATGTCCTATCAGCTTGTTGGTAGGGTAACGGCCTACCAAGGCTTTGACGGGTAGCTGGTCTGAGAGGACGATCAGCCACACTGGCACTGCGACACGGGCCAGACTCCTACGGGAGGCAGCAGTAAGGAATATTGCGCAATGGGCGAAAGCCTGACGCAGCGACGCCGCGTGGGGGATGAAGGTCTTCGGATTGTAAACCCCTTTCGGGAGGGAAGATGGAGCGAGCAATCGTTCGGACGGTACCTCCAGAAGCAGCCACGGCCAACTTCGTGCCAGCAGCCGCGGTAATACGAAGGTGGCAAGCGTTGTTCGGATTCACTGGGCGTACAGGGTGTGTAGGCGGTTTGGTAAGCCTTCTGTTAAAGCTTCGGGCCCAACCCGGAAAGCGCAGAGGGTACTGCCAGGCTAGAGGGTGGGAGAGGAGCGCGGAATTCCCGGTGTAGCGGTGAAATGCGTAGAGATCGGGAGGAAGGCCGGTGGCGAAGGCGGCGCTCTGGAACATGCCTGACGCTGAGACACGAAAGCGTGGGGAGCAAACAGGATTAGATACCCTGGTAGTCCACGCCCTAAACTATGGATACTAAGTGTCGGCGGGTTACCGCCGGTGCCGCAGCTAACGCATTAAGTATCCCGCCTGGGAAGTACGGCCGCAAGGTTGAAACTCAAAGGAATTGACGGGGGCCCGCACAAGCGGTGGAGCATGTGGTTTAATTCGACGCAACGCGAAGAACCTTACCCAGGTTGGACATGCACGTAGTAGAAAGGTGAAAGCCTAACGAGGTAGCAATACCAGCGTGCTCAGGTGCTGCATGGCTGTCGTCAGCTCGTGCCGTGAGGTGTTGGGTTAAGTCCCGCAACGAGCGCAACCCCTGCTTTCAGTTGCTACCGGGTCATGCCGAGCACTCTGAAAGGACTGCCCAGGATAACGGGGAGGAAGGTGGGGATGACGTCAAGTCAGCATG
>WBZV01001395.1_pt1:10000-11041 | contig 11041 bp, 8 predicted proteins | sample 5204221 | NCBI WGS metagenome assembly WBZV01 (sample SAMN12344360, study PRJNA552823) | activated sludge metagenome | biome: Activated sludge suspended growth; feature: Nitrification reactor; material: Wastewater; isolation source: activated sludge from nitrification reactor of...
GAAAGTTCCTTGGTCTTCAAAAAGGTCGATCCCGAGTGTCCGTGATTCTTGAGTTGAAAAACTCGCGGCAGCCTGCAAAACGGCTGCTTTGGGTCACTTGCCGCCCCCACAGCCTATCGATTAGCGGCGGAACAGGCTTGTCGGTGCCAAAGACCTCTTTCAGTTTGACGTGTAGGGTCGCTTCATGCCGATCTGCGTGTCAGATGGCCTGAGAGCTTGTTCGACAGACGCCTGCAACAGGTCGGTACTGTCTGTCGCTCTCACGACGGGATTCATCGCGTATCTCCTCTCATGGTACGTAGGGTAGCGAAGCCCGATCGGAGCCTGATGGTTCGGAGATGACACCGTTATGCAGAGACCTTGCATCGCCGAAGGGCGTCGGTGGGCTTCAGAGAGGTATAGCGCGCAGGCACCATTTCCGCCGGTATTCCACTCGGCAGCCCTCCGCTGACCATCGGAAGCGACGGTTGTGCGTCGGATCCATGGCCTGTCCGCTCACCTGGATCGACTCCATTGACATGGCCGGTGGCATCCTGTGGGTGCAGCATGACGTGTTTGGCCTCGCCGACTGTCCCAGCTTGCTCGCCTGCTTCAATCCTTAGCGCGTCTGATTCCTCGGTCTTCACCGCTTTTACTCCAGAATTGCCATCCCAGGCCATCAAGTCTTGCATCCGTTCGCGCGTGCCCACCTCACAACGGTGTGGCGAGGTATTCGCCACCGACAAAGGAAAACGCAATGACACAGGAACAGTTCCAACAGTTTTAGGTGTAATTGAAGGCGGAGAGCGACCTGGGCGAAATCCAGGGCAACTTGGCGACCTTTGGGGATGTGCTTCAGAAGCGAAATGGATAAGGGCATACAGACGAGGTCAGGTTGTGGGCTGAGCGTCGAGACCCGCATTGGAGTGCTAACTCTATCGGATACCAAGACCCGAAACCGGCCGTCTCACCCAGTGGCTTCCTCCGCAGCATCGATGTCTCGATCAAGGCCTAGCGCCCGCGAGGGCGATAAGAGCCAAAAAGAGGCCCTGTCGTGCGAAA
>WBZV01001396.1_pt1 | contig 11037 bp, 11 predicted proteins | sample 5204221 | NCBI WGS metagenome assembly WBZV01 (sample SAMN12344360, study PRJNA552823) | activated sludge metagenome | biome: Activated sludge suspended growth; feature: Nitrification reactor; material: Wastewater; isolation source: activated sludge from nitrification reactor of wastewater...
ATCGCCTTCCAGGACGCCACCGCCGCCTTCGACTCGGCCGGCATCTGCATCTTCACCAGCTTCGCCTGGGGCCTGGCCGACGTGGCGCCGCAGGTGGCCGCCGCCTGCGGCCCGGAGTTCACGCTGGAGAACCTGGCCAAGATCGGCGAGCGCATCTGGAACATGGAGCGCGACTTCAACAACCGCGCCGGCTTCAGCGCCAAGGACGACACGCTGCCCAAGCGCCTGCTCACCGAGCCGGCCAAGACGGGGCCGGCCAAGGGCCTGGTCAACAAGCTGCCGGAGATGCTGCCCAAGTACTACGCCGCGCGCGGCTGGGATGCCGATGGGAAGCTGAAGCCCGAGACGCGCTCGCGATTGGGTCTGTGAGATGCAGCATGTGATCCTGGGCGCCGGCCCGGCCGGCGTGATCGCCGCGGAGACGATCCGCAAGCACGCGCCGGCCGACCGCATCGTGCTGGTCGGCGACGAGCCCGAGGCGCCGTACTCGCGCATGGCGATTCCCTACCTGCTGATCGGCCACATCGGCGAAGAGGGCACGCACCTGCGCCACACGGCGGGGCACTTCGAGGCGCTGCGCATCGAACGCCGGCAAGGGCGCGCCAAGGGCATCGACAGCGGCCGCAAGCAGGTGCACCTGGACGACGGCAGTTCGCTCGCCTACGACCGCCTGCTGATCGCCACCGGCTCGAGCCCGGTGCGCCCGCCGATTGCCGGCATGGACCTGCCCCACGTGCACAGCTGCTGGACGCTGGCCGATGCGCGCGCCATCGCGCAGCGGGCGGCCAAGGGCGCGCGCGTGCTGCAGATGGGCGCCGGCTTCATCGGCTGCATCATCATGGAAGCGCTGGCGGCGCGCGGCGTCGAGCTCACGGTGGTCGAGATGGGCGACCGCATGGTGCCGCGCATGATGGGCCCGACCGCCGGCGGCATGATCAAGGCGTGGTGCGAAGCCAAGGGCGTGCGCGTCTTCACCGGCGCGCGCGTCGAGGCCATCGAGGCCAATGGCAGCGCGATGAAGGTGAAGCTCGCCGGCGGCCCGACGCTGGACGCCGATCTCGTCATCAGCGCCACAGGCGTGAAGCCCAACATCGGCTTCCTGAAGGATTCGCCCATCAAGTGCCTGGTGGGCGTGCTCACCGACGAGCACCTGCAGACCACGGTGGAGAACGTCTACGCCGCCGGCGACTGCGCCGAAGCCTTCGACATCGTCAGCGGCAAGACCATCGTCAGCGCCATCCAGCCCAATGCCGCCGACCAGGCGCGCGTGGCGGCGCTGAACATGGTCGGCCGGCGCGCCGTGCTCAAGGGCGTCACGCAGATCAACGTGCTCGATACGCTCGGGCTGATCTCCACCAGCTTCGGCCACTGGCAGGGCGTGCCCGGCGGCGAGCAGGTCGAGCTGACCGACCGCGCGGCCGGCCGGCACCTGAGCCTGCAGTTCAAGGACGACGTGCTGGTCGGCTGCAACAGCATCGGCTGGACCGAGCATGTCGGCGTGATGCGTGGCTTGGTGGAAGGGCAGGTGAAACTCGGCGAGTGGAAGCAGCGCCTGCAGCGCGATCCGACCCTGCTGATGGAGGCCTACCTCGCCAGCGCGCAGGGCCAGGGCGCGCGGGCGCTCGTCGCGCCGAAATGAAGATCACGTTCAAGCTCTACGCCAGCCTCACGCACTACCTGCCCGCCGAGCGCCGCTACGACAACCGCATGCCGCTCGAGCTGCCTGAGGGCAGCGCGGTGGCCCAGGCCATCGAGCCTTTCGGCCTGCCGGCCAAGCAGGTGCATCTGGTGCTGGTCAACGGCAGCTACGTGCCGCCCGAGCAGCGCCTGTCGCATGTGCTGCACGACGGCGACGTGCTGGCCATCTGGCCGCCGATCGCGGGCGGCTGAACAATGCAGGCCGCGTATCCCGCCGGCTTCGAGCGGGAGATGGGCTGCACCGAGGCCGAACTGCTGCGCTGGCTGCCCGGCGCGGTGAACGGCCGTGCGCTGACGCTGCTGGCGCGCTCAGCCGAGGTGATCATCGGCGGCGGCCGCCTCACGCTCGCATGGCACGAATTGCCGCCGCGCCGCATCGCGCTGATGAGCATGCCGCGCCTGGCGATCGTCTTCCACTTCGAGGGCGTCGACGAAGCCGAGCGGCACGCCTTCATGCGCTTCTTCGACCTGTACACGCAGCGCGGCGGCGGTTGAGACAATCGCCGCATGTCATCGTCTTCCGAAGGCGCCGCGGGCGCCCGTCCGCTGGCCATCGCGTTCGCGGGCCTGCTCTCGCTGGCCATCGCCATGGGCATCGGCCGCTTCGCCTTCACGCCGCTGCTGCCGATGATGCTGCACGACGGCGTCGTCGACCTGGGCGGCGCCAGCTGGCTGGCCACGGCCAACTACCTCGGCTACTGGCTCGGCGCGATGGCCTGCGCGCTGCAGCCCACGATGTGGCGGCGCTGGGGCCTGCGCCGGCCGCTGCGGCACACGGCGGTGGTGCGCGCCGGCCTGGTGGCCACGGTGCTGCTCACGCTCGGCATGGCGCTGCCGGGTGCGGCGCTGTGGCCGCTGTGGCGCGGCCTGGCGGGCGTGGCCAGCGCGCTGGTATTCGTCTATGTCTCGGGCTGGTGCCTGGCGCGCCTGAGCGCGCTCGGCGCGCCGGCGCTGGCCGGCATCATCTACGTCGGCCCGGGGCTCGGCATCACGGTCAGCGGCTTGGCCGCGAGCGCCATGGTGGCGCAGGGCCTGCAGGCGGCGGTGGGCTGGGCGGTGTTCGCGCTGCTCGCCGCCGCGCTCACCGCGCTGGCCTGGTCGCAGCTGAGCGGTGCGGTGGCGGTGAGCGCGGCGGCCTCGGCCGACGACGCGCCGCCGCCGGCCGGCGTGCTCGCGGCCTTCACGCTGGCCTACGGCCTGGCGGGCTTCGGCTACATCATCACGGCGACCTTCCTGCCGGTGATCGCGCGCCAGACGCTGCCCGGCTCGATCTGGCTGGACCTGTTCTGGCCGCTGTTCGGCCTCGGCGTTTCGACCGGCGCGCTGATCACGGTGCGCCTGCCCATGCAGCTCGATCGCCGCCACCTGCTGATGGGCTGCTACGCGATGCAGGCCACCGGCGTGCTGCTCGGCGTGTGGTGGCCGACGCTGGCCGGCTTCGCCCTCGGCAGCCTGCTGCTCGGGCTGCCCTTCACCGCCATCACGCTGTTCGCGATGCAGGAGGCGCGGCGGCTGCGGCCGCACGGCGCCTCGGCCCTGATCGGCCTGCTGACAGCAGCCTATGGGCTCGGCCAGATCGCCGGCCCGCCGCTGGTGGCCTGGCTGCTGCGCCGCACGGCGAGCCCGGCCGAGGGTTTCGCGCTCTCGCTCTACACCGCGGCCGCGGCGCTGGCGGCTGGGCTGCTCGTCTTCGGCGGGCTGGCGCGGTGGCGGCCGCTGGCGGGAAGTGATGCGTGATGTATGATGCACAGCATCAGGAGCCATATCATGCGCACCACCCTTGCCATCGACGACGACGTCCTCATCGCCGCCAAGCACCTTGCCGAACGGGATCGCAAGAGCGTCGGGGAAGTCATCTCCACGTTGGCCAGGCAAGGCTTGGCGCGCGGAGCCCGGGCAGCACGCAGCGAGCGCAACGGCGTCCCGCTGCTGCCGAGCCGCCGCGGAGCGACGCCCGTCACGCCGGAACTGGTCAACCAGCTGCGCGACGAACTACCGTGACCGTCCATCTGCTGGACGTCAACGTTCTCATTGCGCTCGTGGATCCGGCGCACATTCAGCACGACCCGGCGCACGACTGGTTCGCGCGCGTCGGCTACAAGGCCTTTGCCACGTGCCCGCTCACCGAGAACGGCCTCGTCCGCATCGTCGGGCACCCGAAGTACCCGAACTCGCCGGGGCCGCCCAGCGCGGTGCTGGCGTCGCTCGGCGCGATTCGCGGATTGCCCGGGCATGAGTTCTGGCCCGACGATCTCAGCATCGCCGACGCCGGCTTCTTTGCCCCCGAGCTCCTCTCCAGCCACTCGCGCGTTACGGACAGCTACCTGCTTGCCCTCGCCCACGCCAACGGCGGGCGTCTCGCGACCATGGATCAGAAGCTGGCCACCCAGGTCGTGCCGGGAGGGAAGAAGGCACTGGCGCTCATCCCGACGCACTGATGCCTGAGCCTTCGAGGGCGCCACGCTCAGCTGTTGCTGATCGCCCGCACCTCGTCGGTCGTCGTCACGCCGGCCCAGACCTTCTCGATGCCGTCCTGGCGCAGGGTGCGCATGCCTTCGCGCAGCGCGGTCTCCTGCAGGGCCTCGGCGCGGGCGCCGGTCTGGATGAGGCGGCGCAGCGCGCGCGACACCACCATCAGCTCGTGCACGCCGGCGCGGCCGCGGAAGCCGGTGTTGCCGCAGTGCGCGCAGCCCGGCGCGTGGAAGTGCTGCAGCCGGCCGTCGCGGCCGAAGCGTTCGATCCAGCCGCGCAGCGTGGCCTCGCGCAGCGCCGGCGTCGCCTCGTCGCCGAAGGCGTTCAGGTAGTCGGCCAGCAGTTCGTCGATCTCCTCCTCGGTGGCGGGGCGGCCGGTGCGGCATTCGCCGCACAGCCGGCGCACCAGGCGCTGCGCCAGCACGGCGAGCAGCGAATCGGCGAAGTTGAACGGGTCCATGCCCATGTCGAGCAGGCGCGTCACGGTCTCGGGCGCGCTGTTGGTGTGCAGCGTCGAGAGCACCAGGTGGCCGGTGAGCGAGGCCTCCACCGCGGTCTGCGCGGTTTCGTGGTCGCGGATCTCGCCGACCATGATCACGTCCGGGTCGGCGCGCAGGAAGGCGCGCAGCGCCTTGGCGAAGGTCCAGTCGATCTTCGGGTTGACCTGCACCTGGCGCAGCCCCGGCTGCGTGATCTCGACCGGATCCTCGGCCGTCCAGATCTTGCGTTCGGGCACGTTGATGTGGCTGAGCGCGGAGTGCAGCGTGGTCGTCTTGCCCGAGCCGGTGGGGCCCACGCACAGCACCATGCCGTAGGGCCGCTCGACCACGCGCTGCAGCTCGGCGAGGTTGCGCTCCGACAGCCCGATGCGCGGCAGCGGAATCGGCTTGGCCGAGGCCAGGATGCGCATCACCACGTCTTCCAGGCCGCCGGTGGTGGGGATGGTGGCCACGCGCAGCTCGATGCGGTGCTGCGCCACGAACTTGGCGAAGTTGATCTTGCCGTCCTGCGGCTTGCGCTTCTCGCTGATGTCGAGGTCGCACATGATCTTGATGCGCGCCACCATCGCGTTGCGGTAGCTCGAGGGCAGCTCGAGGTAGGTGCGCATCAGCCCGTCCTTGCGGAAGCGGATGCGGATCTTCTCGCGCCCCGGGTAGCTCTCCACGTGGATGTCGGAGGCGCCGTCCTTGTGCGCCTCGACGATCATGGTGTTGATCAGCCGCACGAGCGAGTTGTCGCTCTGCTCGATCTGCGCTTCCTCGTCGAGCGCGAGGCCGCCCTGCGCGTTGTCGCGCTCCAGCGATTCGATCAGCTTGTCGGTATCGGTGAGCGCGAACTCGATCGGCTGCGCCGCGTCGCTCTCCGGGAAGCGGCCGGACTGCAGGCCGCCGATCTTCTCGTAGGCGGCGTGCAGCACGTCCTCCAGCCGGCGGCTTTGCGCCAGCACCGGCACCACCTTCATCTGCGCGATGAACTCGGCCTCCTCGGCGGCGGCGTGGCGGCGCGCCGGATCGTCGAGCGCGACGATCAGCCGGCCCTCGCGGATCAGCAGCGGCATCAGCGCCAGCCGGCTGGCGGCGGCGTAGGGGATCTTGCGCAGCGCGTCGGCCTCGGCCGGAAAGGCGTCGATGTCCACCAGCGGGTAGCCCATCTTGCGCGACAGCGCCACCTGCAGGTCGGCGCGCGACACCACGCCCATGCGCACCAGCAGCTCGCCCAGCGGCGTGCTGCGGTCGCTTTGCTGCTGCGCGAGCGCCTCGTCGAGCTGCGCCTGCGTGATCATGCCCAGCGAGACCAGCGCGTCGCCGATGCGCACCATCGGCATGCGCGCCTGCCGGTCGATCGCCTCGAAGAGCTGCGCGGGCGAAACCACCTGGCGCATCAGCAGGATCTCGCCGATCTTCTGGCTGCGCAGGTTCTTCTGCGTGTCGACCGCCTGCTCCACCTGCTGCGGCGTGGCGCGCGCGTGCTGCACCAGCAGCTCGCCGATGCGTGCGCCCAGCTCCCAGCCCGCGTAGGCGGCGCGCGGCACGAACAGGCGCTGCACGCTGCCGGCCTCGTCGACCGGCGGAAACAGGAACAGGCCATGCTCGTTCTCGACGTGGCCGATGGTCTGGCCGCGCAGCTCGCCGCCGCCCTGCCAGTCGATGCGGAACTCGCTGCAGCTGCGCTGGCCGAGCATGTCGGAGTGCGGATCCTGCGGCGCCGGCGCGTGGGGCGCGAGCGGCGTGGTGAGCGTGAGCGTGCGGAACTGGTCGAAGCGCAGCGGCAGCGTGGTGCGCGCCGGCGGGATCTGCACGTGCGCCACCGCTTCCTCGGGCACGAAGAAGGTCAGCCGGCCGCTGGTGCGCTTGTCGTTCAGGCCGACGATCTCGCAGGGCAGCGGGTCGGTCTGCGGCGTCGGCGCCGGGTAGCTGGCAAACGGCGGCGTCGGCCAGGCGAAGACCTCGCGGGCGAGCTTGTCGGCCTCGCGGCGCGGCGCGCCGGGCGGCCGGGCGCCGTCGGCGAGCTGCCATTCCAGGGGGGTGGAGAGGTCGGTCATGCGGCGATGGTGCGCCGCGCGGCGCGGCCGCGATGCCCGGAATTGACGGGAAACGACCCCTCAGTTCCGCATCTGCTCGGGCAGGAAGGTGATGATCTGCGGGAAGGCGTAGAGCAGCACCACCATCAGCACCATCAGCATGAAGAAGGGGAAGGCGGCGCGCGCGATGGTGGTGATGTCCTTCTTCGTCATGCCCTGCAGCACGAACAGATTGAAGCCCACCGGCGGCGTGACCTGCGCCATCTCGACCACGATGACGATGAAGATGCCGAACCACAGCGGGTCGATGCCGGCCTTCTGGATGGTCGGCATGATCACGCCCATGGTCAGCACCACCATCGAGATGCCGTCGAGGAAGCAGCCGAGCACGACGTAGAACACCGTCAGCGCGAGGATCAGCTGCCACTTCGTGAGGCCCAGCGAGCCTATCCATTCGGCCAGGTGGCGCGGCAGGCCGATGTAGCCCATCGAGAGCGTGAGGAAGGCCGCGCCGGCGAGGATCAGCGCGATCATGCAGTACAGCCGCGTGCCGCCGAGCAGCGAGTCGCGGAAGGTGGCCCAGGACATCGAACCCTGCGCGGCCGAGAGGATCAGCGAGCCCACGACGCCCAGCGCGGCCGCTTCGGTGGCGGTGGCGATGCCGCCGTAGATCGAGCCCAGCACCGCGGCGATCAGCAGCACCACCGGGATCAGGTGGCGCGATTCGCGCAGCTTCTGGCCGAAGCTCAGGCGCGCGTCGGCGGGCGGAATCTGGCCCGGGTGGGTGAGCGCCCAGAGCGCGATCCAGGCCGAGAAGATGGCGGCGAGCAGGATGCCCGGAATCACGCCGGCGATGAACAGCTGCGAGATCGACACGTCGGCCGCCACGCCGTAGACGATCATGATGATCGAGGGCGGGATCAGCAGGCCCAGCGTGCCGGCGCCGGCCAGCGAGCCGAGCGCCATCATCTCCGGGTAGCCGCGCCGCTGCAGCTCGGGCAGGCTCATCTTGCCGATGGTGGCGCAGGTGGCGGCGCTCGAGCCCGACACGGCGGCGAAGATCGCGCAGCCGGCCACGTTGACGTGCAGCAGCCGGCCGGGCAGGGCCTGCATCCAGGGCGCGAGGCCGCGGAACATGTCCTGCGAGAGCCGCGTGCGGAACAGGATCTCGCCCATCCACACGAACAGGGGCAGGGCGGTCAGCGTCCAGCTCGAGGCCGAACCCCAGGTGGTGACGGCCATCGCGTCGCCGGCCGGGCGCGAGCTGAACAGCTGCATGCCGATCCAGGCCACGCCGGAGAGCGTCAGGCCGATCCACACGCCGCTGGCGAGGATGAGGAAGAGCGCGCCGACCAGCAGCAGCGTGATGGCGAGGTCACTCATGGTGGTCACTCATTGCGGGTGGCCTCCTCGGGCATCGCCGGCAGGCGCTTGCCGCGCACCTCGAGCACCAGTTCGTCGAGGAAGGCGATGGCGAGCACCGCCGTGCCCAGCGCCATCGACAGCTGCGGAATCCACAGCGGCGTGGCGTCGTTGGAGGTCGAGATGTCGTGGAAGCTGTACGACTGCCAGGCCAGGCGCACGCTGTAGAAGGCCGCCAGCAGCGCCAGCAGCGTGGCGGCGAACAGCGCCCACAGCTCCATGGCGCGCTGCGGCGCGCCTTGCAGCCGGCCGATCAGCAGTGTCACGCGGATGTGCTCGCCGCGCTTGAGCGTGTGCGCCAGCGCGAGGAAGCCGGCGCCGGCCATCAGGTAGCCGGCGTAGGCGTCGATGCCGGGGATGTTGAAGTGCAGCTGCCGCCCGATCACGGACAGCAGCACCGCCACCAGCAGCCCCACCATGAAGCAGGCCGCCAGCGCGGCGCAGCCGTCGTAGAGCCGGTCGAGCGCGCGCCGCACGCCGGCCTACTTCCGGTAGGCGTCGACCAGCGCCTGGCCCTCGGCGCCGGCCTTGTCGAGCCATTCCTTGAGCATCACATCGCCGACCTTCTTCATGTCGCCCTTCAGCGCCGCCGAGGGCGGCAGCACCTGCATGCCGTTGGCGCGCAGCTTCTCCATCGTGTCGGTATTGACCTTGCGGCTGGCGGCCCAGCCGCGCGCCTCGGCCTCGGCGCCGGCCTTCAGCACGGCGGCCTGCGTGGGCTTGTCGAGCGCGTCGAAGGCGGCCTTGTTGACGATCACCGCATTCTTCGGCAGCCAGGCCTGGGTGTCGTAGTAGTACTTCAGGTGCTCGTAGGTCTTGGTGTCGTAGCCGGTGGCGCCGCTGGACATGTAGCTCTCGATCACGCCGGTGGCCATGGCCTGCGAGAGCTCGGCGGCCTGCACCGTCACCGGCTGCGCGCCCACGAGTTCGGCGATGCGCGCGGTGGCCGGGCTGTAGGCGCGCCACTTGACGCCCTTGAGATCGGCCGCCGCGGCGATCGGCTTCTTGACGTAGATGCCCTGCGGCGGCCAGGCCACCGCGTACAGCAGCATCATGCCCTGCTCGCCGAGCTTCTTCTCGAGCAGCGGCTTCTGCGCCTTGTAGAGCTTCATCGACTCGTCGTAGCTGTCGGCCAGGAAGGGCAGGCCGTCGGCGCCGAAGATCTGCCATTCGTTCTGGTAGTTCACCAGCAGGATCTCGCCGATCTGCGCCTGGCCGCCCTGCACGGCGCGCTTGATCTCCGGCGCCTTGAAGAGGGATGCGTTGGCGTGCACCGTGATCTTGAGCTTGCCGGCCGTGGCCTTGTCGACGTCGGCGGCGAACTGCGCCAGGTTCTCGCTGTGGAAGTTGGTGGCCGGGTAGGCGGCGGGCAGATCCCACTTGGTCTGCGCGAAGGCGGCGAGGGGCGCGGCGGCCAGCGTGAACAGCGCGGCGGCGGCGAGCGAGCGGCGGGTCAGGGACATGCGTTGCTCCTGAGGTATGGAAATTCGGGGATGGGGTGAAGTGCGATTGCAGTCTAGGGATCGTTCCGATAAATTGTCAATAAATCTTCAACGTTTCGGGGAAAGCACCGATGCCTGCCAAGGCCAGCGCCAAGACATCAGCACGAAGCGCGCCACCGCGCCGCGGCGCGCCGCGCGGCATCGTCTCGTCCTCGCACCTGGTGTCGCCGCGCAGCGTCGAGCTCTCCGAGTTCGAGTTCGGCCTGATCGTGGCCTGGAACGCCTTCTCGCGCTGGGCGATGCGCTGCATGGCCGCCGCCGGCTGTCCCGACCTGACCATCACCGACGTGCTGGTGCTGCACCACATCAACCACCGCGCCCGCAACAAGAAGCTGGCCGACATCTGCTTCGTGCTCAACTACGAGGACACCCACGTGGTCGGCTACTCGCTCAAGAAACTGGTGGCCGCCGGCCTGGCGCGCGGCGACAAGCAGGGCAAGGAAGTGTTCTACAGCCCCACGCCGGCCGGCGAGGCGGCGGTAAGCAAATACCGCGAGGTGCGCGAGAGCTGCCTGGTCGACAACCTCGACACCCAGCGCAATGCCGACATCGGCGAGATGGCCAAGCTGCTGCGCACCATGTCCGGGCTCTACGACCAGGCGGCGCGCGCCGCCACTTCGCTATGAACGCACGCTGGCAGTTCTGGATCGACCGCGGCGGCACCTTCACCGACGTGGTGGGGCGCCGCCCCGATGGCACGCTGGTCACGCACAAGCTGCTGTCGGAGAACCCGGAGCAGTATCGCGATGCGGCGGTGGCGGGCATGCGCCACCTGCTCGGCCTCGCGGCCGGCGAGCCGATCACGCCGGACCTCGTCGAGTGCGTGAAGATGGGCACCACGGTGGCCACCAACGCGCTGCTCGAGCGCAAGGGCGAGCCGACGCTGCTGGTCATCACCCGCGGCTTCCGCGACGCGCTGCGCATCGCCTACCAGGACCGGCCGCGCCTGTTCGACCGCCACATCGTGCTGCCCGAACTGCTCTACAAGCGCGTGATCGAGGCGCAGGAGCGTGTCGGCGCCGACGGCGCGGTGATCGAGCCGCTGGACGAAGACCACCTGCGCGAGCGCCTCTGGGCCGCCTACGACGCCGGCCTGCGCAGCGTGGCCATCGTCTTCATGCACGGCTGGCGCTGGCCGGCGCACGAGCAGGCGGCGGCCTGGCTGGCTCGCTCGCTCGGCTTCACGCAAGTGAGCGTGTCGCACGAGGTGAGCCCGCTGATGAAGCTGGTCAGCCGCGGCGACACCACCGTGGTCGATGCCTACCTCTCGCCCATCCTGCGCCGCTATGTCGAGCAGGTGGCTGCCGAGATGCCGGGCGTGAAGCTCTTCTTCATGCGCAGCAGCGGCGGCCTGGCCGACGCGCGCGCCTTCCAGGGCAAGGACGCCATCCTCTCCGGGCCGGCGGGCGGCATCGTCGGCAT
>WBZV01001400.1_pt1 | contig 11008 bp, 13 predicted proteins | sample 5204221 | NCBI WGS metagenome assembly WBZV01 (sample SAMN12344360, study PRJNA552823) | activated sludge metagenome | biome: Activated sludge suspended growth; feature: Nitrification reactor; material: Wastewater; isolation source: activated sludge from nitrification reactor of wastewater...
TCTTCGTTCATGCCGAAACCTGATCTCGTCGATCGCATTTCAGCAGGGTACGCCGCCTTCCTTCAACCCGCCCGTACACCAGATTCGGTTATAACTCGCTGGCTGGTGCGGCGCCGTGGATAGAGGGCCCTCAAGTCCATCTGCCGCATCAAACGCCGCACCTGCTTGCGATTCACCGGGTGACCGCGCGCCTGCAGCTCATCGCGTATCCGCCGGCTGCCGTAGAAGGGCCACTGCAGGTGAATCTCATCGATGCGTCGCATCAGTTCCAGATCCGCCTGACTGACCCGCTCCGGGCGGTAGTACGCGGTGGAACGTGCCACATCCAGCAGCTCGCAGCGCCGCGTCTTGGGCAACCCATGGATATGTATCGGTGCCCGGCGCTCGCTCATCGGTCGCGCCCGAGCACTTTGGATAAAAAATCGTTCTCCATCGCCAGTTGGCCGATCTTGGCGTGGAGCTTCTCGACTTCCTGCTCGTTGTGCTTGGCCTTCTCGGCCTGGCTGCCAAAAACCTCTTCGGCGCCATCGACGAGCCGCTTCTTCCAGTCTTGAATCTGGTTGGGATGAACATCGAACTGCTCGGCCAGTTCAGCCAGTGTGTGCTCACCGCGCACCGCAGCCAGCGCTACCTTCGCCTTGAAGGCCGAGGAATGGTTGCGTCGCTTTCTTCTCGTCATCTTCTGCTCCTCCTCTGTCGAGGATCATAAGCGAGAAGATTTCACTGATCTTGCCCGGATCTTTGTCCAATCCCTGGGGTCCAGCTCTGACATGGCATGGTTCCTCGTGGTGGTTGTCCAAGAATCATGGCAGAGAAAACGCTCTGCGTTATTCGTGGATCAGCGAACACCATGCCAACTCATAATTATATGATTATGATCATGAATATTGAATAACTGGCCAATATGCGGGGTCATGATGAACAGGATGGACCAACATGATCCGATCCCTGATGGCTGAACCGAAGCGTCGAATGGAGTCTGTTACATCCAGGATCATGGGCGATGATCGATACATCATGAACGGGCAAGAGCCTACTTGAACTCCGATTTTTTACAGAGTAGGATTCTTAACTGACGGTTTCCCTAAGTGGGATGAAAAGGGAACACGGTGTGTTCTTCTTCTCCGCGAGAGATGAAAACACGCAAGCCGTGGCTGCCCCCGCAACTGTAAGCGACGAGCCAACGCTCACCACACGCCACTGGTTGGATTGAATGACCGGGAAGGCCGAGCGAAAAGCCCTGACTCGCGAGCCAGGAGACCTGCCGTCAACTGCGTCACCTACCTTTGAACGGGGTGTTTCGAGGGTGCGGCCTACCGTTTGGGTGACGCCTCGTGCGTTGCTATGCGTAGAGTTCGTTGATGGGTGACGTTCCCAGGTATTCAGATGTCCAAAGCTTGCCAAACGCAGAATTTCGATCTGCGTGCGTCGTTTTTTGGACCGCCGTCGTTTCCATTCTTGCGCCTAGCAGACGCTGTTCCCATTTGTTTTCGGCAAATGCTAACGGAGTCTGTCCATGCTTTTTGGTTTTATTCTCCGCCATTCCTGGCGGCTACGCGTTCGTCTTCTAAAAACCTGTTTGCCGCAATGGCACACCTTCCTCTTGGCAAGTTTCTGTCTGATTTCGCCCTGGGCCGCCGCGTTCGATAATGAATCCACCACCGATATGCGGACGGATACCGATGCCGATACGATGTCCGACGTCATCGTTACCTCGACCAAGATCGATATCCCGGCTCAATTTTCGACGCAATCGGTCACGATCATTACCGAGGATCAGATCAAGGATGGAAACTTTTCGGATACGACCGAGGTATTACGGCAGCTCGGCGGCGTCCAATTCAAGAAGGTCGGTGGTCCCGGTCAATTCAATTACCCAAAAGCCAGGGGACTTCCCACCGCCTACTTCCTGGTGGTGGTGGATGGCGTCAAGATCAATGAAGGCATGTCTTCCGGGGTCGGCAATTTCATCGGTCAGATCAATCCGAAACTGATTGAGCGCATCGAAATTTTGCGCGGACCAGAAGCCGATTTGTATGGCGCCGACAGTGTCGCGGGTGTCATTTCCATCACCACCAAGGGTGCGCTATCCGGTATGCACGCTGAACTTGGGGCGGAGTATGGCTCTTTGAACTGGAAGCAGGGCTACGGTGGTTTTCGCGGAACAAAAGGTGATTTTGGATACTCTGTCAATCTCGCCTACATCGATAGCGATGGCGTCCATGATTACGAGTCTTACCGCAACTTCTCCCCTCAAATGAAAATCGATTATCACAAAGGGGATTGGTTGTCCATCGAAGGCAGCGTGCTTTATATGGATACCAATTTCAATTATGCCGATCTCCACGAATCCTATGCCTTTGATTCGTCAGAAACGCCATGGTGGGCCTTTCAATTACCGGATCCCAATCAATACAGCGAAGCCCAGCAAACCATCGGATCGCTCAATTTCAAGAACAAAATAACCGACAACCTGCGCCAGAAAGCGCTGTTGGGCTGGAGTCGTAAAAAAACCTCCAGTAATGACATCGATGATGGCCTGTTAGGGTACGTGTCAGCACCGACCAATGATTTTACTCTGGATTATGTCAATTATTATGATCAGGGTGAAATGGTACCCGTCTACGATGATGGCGATGGGACTCCATATTACTACCAAAACGAGAATTTCCAGTTCGACTATAACCTATTACTGGACTCGAAAGTCGCGGAAACAGGAAAGAACACCGTTTTGTTCGGCTACGAGTATTTCAGGCAGGAAGGCAAGAAATGGGGTAAATATGGCGATCTCGACGCCGAGAATTTCAGCAACGCTTTTTACGTCAATGATGTGTTGACACTATTGGACGATGCCGTCGTCCTGCGCGTGGGTCTGCGCAATAATCAGGACGATCAATATGGCAGCCATACCACCGGAAAAATTGGAGCTTCTTACACTTTCAAGGACTTCAGTACCACGCTGTATGCCAATTACGGCACCAGTTTCAAAGCCCCCAGCTTTTCACAATTGTTCGATCCGAAATACGGCAATCCAGACGTCCAACCCGAAGAAGGACGCACCATCGAGGCAGGTCTTCGTCAAGCCTTCTTGGGTAAACGCTTGAACTTCGAACTGACCTATTGGCGCACCCAACTGGATGACATCATCGCCTTCATCGGCCAAGTCAATCCTGATGGAAGCTATGGAGGCACCTATATCAACCGGGATAAAGGCCAGAGCCAAGGCGTGGAATTGGTCGGGAATTTTTGGATCAACGAGAACTGGAGTTTGAACGGCAATTACACCTACACCGATTCCTGGAGCGAAGAAGACGGTGTCCGTTACCGAACGGTGCAAGTCGCCTACAACACGGCCAACTTGGGTGTAATGTATCAACAACCGGATTTTTACACGCTGGGTGCCAATCTCTACTACTCTGGTCCTCGCTTGCGTTGGAATGGCGACAAGGAGATGGAAGCGTATACCCGTGTGGATGTGTACGGTCGTGTGCATCTCGACAAGAATCTCCTTCTATACGGGCGGATTGACAATCTCTTCAATACCGAAATCGTGGAAGGATTGGGCTATGAACAACCTGGCATTTACGCCTTGGCGGGGTTGGAATGGAAGATGTAATCCGCTATTACGCGCAAGCCGACACGATCAGTCTGGCGACTGCCGCCATCCTACTGATCATGTCGATTCTGACCTGGGCTGTGATTCTGTTGAAACACCGTGTTAACCACCGGCGATGGAATGCCGAGAGGCACTTTCTGGAGCAGTTCTGGAGGCACGGTGATCCCGCCCAGATCGTGGAGACGCTCCCTGATCATGCGCCGGGGCGTTTGGCGCGAGTGGGTCTTGAGGTGACTCGCTACTGTACGCGATCGTCTCGTTCCAGTGAGCTGGATGGCGCCGTGGCCCGTGCTCTGCGACAGACCTTCGATGCGGAAAACGTCGATCTGGAATATGGGCAGACGGTCTTGGCGTCAATCAGCAGCACCGCGCCCTTCGTCGGTCTGTTCGGTACCGTGTGGAGCGTCCACCATGCCTTGCTAGCGCTGGGCAGCAGCGGTCAAGCCACGCTCGACAAGGTGGCGGGACCGGTGGGTGAAGCCCTGGTCATGACCGGCGCGGGTTTGGCGGTCGCAATTCCGGCGGTCATCGCTTTCAATCTGTTCACGCGCGCCAACCGGCTGCGGCTCGTGGCGCTGGATGCTTTTGCCTACGATCTGCACACCTTTCTGCTGACGGGGATGCGGCCTTGGCCAGGAGCCTCCAATGCGTTGGTCGTGGATAAACCGGTGGTCACCACGCAGACCGCCCTTGCAGCGGAGTCCCGCTAATGGCGTTCGGACACTTGCCGCAAGGTCGCCATGGACAGCCCATGGCTGAGATCAATACCACCCCCTTGGTCGATGTGATGTTGGTGTTGTTGGTGATTTTTATGATCACCTTGCCGCTCATCACCCACAGTCTGGCCGTGGATTTGCCCGAAACGGATTCGGCGGCTCAAGCGACGCCGGAAAAACCCAAGCTCGTGGAATTGGGCATCAATGCCGAAGGGCTGTTGTTTTGGGATGGCGCCGCCATTAACGAGGCTGAACTTGAACGCCGCCTGCGGGAAGCCGCGCATCAGGAACCCAAGCCGGAGCTGCATCTGCACGCCGATAAAAGCACGCCCTATCAGCGACTGGCCGAAGTCATGTCAGCCGCCCAGCGCAATGGGTTGACCCGGATCGGTTTCATCACCGAATCCAAGACACCCTGAGAACGGTGGCGGTTATGCGGCCTACCTTCGGCCAAAAGGTAGCGATCATTACTTTATCCGTACTGGCGCATCTGAGTGTGCTGGGATTGTTGCTGGCATTTGCTGCGCCGCCACCTCCGGAACCACCACAGCCGCTACCGGTAACCGTGACGTTGATCACGTCCGGCTCAGGGGGAGGTGGTGAAGCCGGTGCGGCGCCGGGAACACCCGATGCGCCACCGGCTCCCGGCGCACCGCCCACAGTCGACATGGACGCGGCGTCTGCGGTCGAGCCGGTGCTTCCGCCACCCGTGCCCCCCACTGCCGTAGCCCTCGCACCTTCCAAACCAGAGCCGAAACCGGAGCCGGAACCCAAGCCCAAGCCGGAACCGAAACCAAAACCCAAGCCGGAACCGAAACCGAAACCGAAACCCAAGCTGAAACCGAAACCCAAGCCGAAACCGAAACCGGAGCCGCAGCCAGATGTGGCAGTCAAATCGCCATCGAAACCGGTTATGGCGGCGGCGCTTTCCTCGTCCCATGGGTCGATGCCGAACTCGAACCGGGTGGCAGGTGGCGCGAATGGCCAACAGGCGCAAGCAACCGCGACACAGGGTTCTGGACGTGGGTCCGGTCTTCAGGGAAACGCGGGGGAGGGACGAGGCGCGGGCGACAGCGGGCCAGTGCCCGCCTATCGACCTGAACCTGCTTACCCTTCCTTCGCCCGTCGTCAGGGTTATGAGGGGCGGGTCATTATCCGCGTCCGGGTATCGTCCATGGGCTCGGTAGGCGCTGCCCAGGTTGTGCGCAGCAGCGGTTATGCCATGTTGGATGAGACTGCGCTGTCAGCCATCAAGCGCTGGCGGTTCCGTCCCGCTCAGCAAGGCGGAAAACCGGTGGAAGCCACCCTGAACGTGCCGATTACCTTCAAATTGCGCAACAAAGGTTGATTCCATGGCCCTCTTGCTTTCAATTGTCGTTCGCTCGAATCACCGCATGCTTTCCGCCCTGCGTCGGATCGTTTTTGGTGTGCTCTGTGTGCTGATTCTGGTGGGCGTCGCGCTCGTCGAAGCACAAACCACCACACCACTGACGCAAAATCTGACTCGCGCTTGCGTGGAGCACTATGACCCCCATATCGACTACTTCCCGGAGAAAGCCACGCTGGCTTACGCCAAGGGCTTTACCCTGGAATATTTCAAGAATTATAAGGTATTGACAGTCACGACACCTTGGCCCAACGCCAAGGAAAGCTTCCGCTATGTGTTGGTTCAATGCGGCACGCCGGCGCCCGAGGGTTTTGGGGACAGCCAGGTCATTTCGGTTCCTGTTCGCTCCATCGTCATTCTGTCCACCACCCATCTATCGCATCTGGAGTTGTTGGGGGCCTTGGATCGGCTGGTTGCGATCAGCACCCATGACAATGTGTACTCCGCCGCCGCGCGTCAGCGGATTGCTGCCGATCAAGTGGCGGAAGTGGGGCGTGGCCCGAGCATCAATCTCGAAACCCTGCTCGATTTGCGCCCGGATCTGGTGACCGCCGTCGGTCACGATCAGCCGCAATACAACCCTCATCCGCTGTTACAAAACGCCGAAATCCATGTGGTCATCAACTCCGAATACGTGGAACCGACCTTGCTGGGACGCAGCGAATGGCTGAAGCTCACTGCCGTCTTTCTCAACCAGGACGGGCTGGCCCAGCGCCTTTTCACTGGCATGACCCAGCGCTATCAAGCCTATGCCGCGCGGGTCGAGAACCTGCCAACCGCGCAAAAACCGATGGTCTTTGGCGGATTTCTGAACCGCGATGTCTGGTATGTGCCCGGTGGCGATAGCTATATCGCGCAATTGGTGGCGGATGCTGGCGGGGTGTACCTGTGGGCCGATGATCGCCATCGGGCCAGTATCCCTCTCAGTTTCGAGGCGGTTTACGAGCGCGCGGGAGACGCCGATTTCTGGTTCACCAGCAATCAAGATTGGTTCAAACGGGCGGATTTATTAGCCGCCAACGAACGCTATGCCGCCTTCAAGGCGTTCCAAGAACAACGGGTTTACAACAACAATGCCCGCCTGAACGAACATGAAGCCAACGATTATTGGGAATCGGGGATCGTCGAACCCGATGTGCAATTGGCCGATGTGATCAAGATCCTGCATCCCGAGATCCTGCCCGAACATCGGTTGAAATATTACCGGTGGTTGCCATGAGCGCCGCGCTGGACACGGTGTGCGTGCAGCTCGGCACAGGCGGCGGATCGCGAGGCGATCTCTGGCGCTGGGTCTTCCTCGCGGGGTTGTCATGCGTATTGATGGGCGCGTTTTTTCTCAATTTGGCCTTGGGTTCGGTGCGTATCCCCCTGTCGGAGATCGCCACCATCCTGACCGGCGGTGAGGCCAGCAAACCCAGTTGGAACTACATCGTTCTAGCATTTCGCCTGCCCAAGGCGTTGACCGCGATTTTGGCCGGGGCGGCGTTGGCGGTCAGCGGTCTGCAAATGCAGACCTTGTTCCGCAACCCGCTGGCCGATCCCTACATTCTGGGTATCAACGCCGGGGCCAGCCTGGGTGTCGCGTTGGTGGTTTTGGCTACAGGCGCGGCCACCGGTTTTCTGTCCAATGTCGGTCTGCTGGGTGATCTGAGCCTGATCGTGTCCGCCATCGCCGGCGCTAGTCTGGTCACTGGACTGGTCATCGTCGCCGCCCGTTGGCTGCGCCACGCCATGACCCTGCTGATTCTGGGGCTGATGCTGGGCTATGCGACCAGCGCGGTGGTCAGCATTCTGATCTATTTCAGCGTTCCCGAGCAGATCCAAGCCTATATCACCTGGACCTTCGGCAGTTTCGGCGGTGTCACGGGGCGGCAGTTGATGATTCTGGCTCCGGTGATCAGCGCGGGGCTGCTGTTGGCCGGACTGTTGACCAAACCGCTCAATGCCCTGCTGCTGGGTGAATCGTATGCCCGCAGCATGGGCGCGAACGTCCGGCGGGTCCGATTCTGGCTCATCGCTGGGACCTCGGTGCTGGCCGGCGCGGTGACGGCGTTTTGCGGCCCCATCGCTTTTCTGGGCGTGGCGATTCCTCACCTGTGTCGTTCCTTGTTGCGCACATCGGATCACCGCGTATTGATGCCGGCCACCATGCTGATGGGCGGTTTGGTGGCTTTACTGGCCGATCTGGTGGCCAGTGTACCGGGTAGTCGCACGATTCTGCCCTTGAATGCGGTGACCGCCTTGCTGGGAGCGCCGATCGTGGTGTGGATCGTGTTGCACCGGGATGGGCCACGCTCGAATTTCGCGAGCTGAAGGAAACGGTGTCATGTCTGAACCCATCCTGGAAACCGACGATCTGGCGATCGGCTATCGAACGCATCGTCGGACCCAACGCCTGGTTGCCGAACCGGTCAATCTGCGGCTGTATCCGGGGGAGCTGGTCTGCCTGTTGGGTCCCAATGGCGCGGGTAAATCGACACTGCTGCGCACCCTGGCCGGCATGCAGCCGCCACTGCGCGGCCAGGTTCGGGTGGCGGGTATCGATCCTTATTACACGTCGCCGCAGGTGTTGGCGCGGCGTCTGGGCGTGGTTCTCACCGATCGGGCCGAGGTCGGCGCTTTGTCGGTTCGTGCCCTGACCGCGCTGGGTCGCTATCCCCATACCGGTTGGAGCGGGCGTTTGACGCCGCGCGATGAAGTCGCCATCGATCAGGCGCTGACGGCAGTCGGGATCGCGGCCTTTGCCCCACGTTTAGTCCATGAGCTCAGCGACGGTGAGCGACAAAAGGTCATGATTGCCCGCGCGCTGGCGCAAGAGCCGAAACTGCTGTTGTTGGACGAGCCCACCGCCTTTCTGGATCTGCCGCGCCGGGTGGAGTTGATGGGTATCTTGCGGCGCTTGGCGCGGGAAGGTGAGCGAGCTGTCTTGCTGTCCACCCACGATCTGGATCTGGCGTTGCGCGGTGCCGATCAACTCTGGCTGTTGCAACCGGGTGGTTCCATCCAGGTCGGCGTGCCGGAGGAACTGGTGCTGAACGGCGCGTTTCAAGCCGCGTTTCACGGCGACGGTATCGATTTCGATCCCTGTACCGGGGCGTTCACCTTCCAGCGTCCGCCGATTGGCCGGATCGATCTGACCGGTCACGATCTGGCGGCGTTGTGGACTCGGCGGGCCCTGGAACGGGAAGGCTTCGTCGTCAATGGGTACGAGGGACCCCTCTCCGTCATGCGAGTCGCGATTCACGACGATGATGGGCAAACGGTATGGCGTCTGCACCATGCGCAAAGCCACCAGGATTATCCGACCTTATCTCAGGCGATACGTGGCGTGAAAGCTCGCTTGTCTGCACCGATCACCGAGTGATGATTCCGATGGAACAGTCTTCTTCCCGCTGTCCCTTGTGCGGACAACCGAATGAATGCGGCATCGCGGCGGGCCAATCGACCTGTTGGTGTTTCGAGACTCGAATCCCGCCCGAGGTGCTGGAAAAAGTGCCGCCCGAGTTGCGCGGCGTCACCTGTGTCTGCAAGGCGTGTGCGACGGGACGGCGCAGTCCCGAGGAAACCCTGGAACGTTTCCACGAGCTGCTGCGTGAACGCTCGTAATGAAATCAACCCTTTTTTCCGCCAAATGGCTTTTGACTGAGGAGACCTTCAAGCCATGGCCCATATCGAACATGCGGAACACCTACGTCGCGATTTACTGGCCCATCGAGACCGTATCGAAGCGCTGCTCGACCGTCTCGATCGAGGATTGTCCTGCACCGAGTTGCTGAACACGGTACACGACTGTCACCGCGCGTTTGGTCAAATCCGCGCCGAATTACTCGTCGAGCATGTCAATCATCATTTGGCCGAGGAAGACGATCGCAGCCGGTGTGACCAGGCGGCGCATGAAATCGCGGCGCTGTTCCTCGATAACCCATGATTCTCGGTGACCCTTCCACGCGCTCAAGGCGCGCCACAATGAAATGTCACTCAAGAACCAATGTCTCCACCCCTTTGCTGGAGACCCTGAAGGCCGTCAATGCCTCGGGCTTCTATACGACCGTCGTCAGAAATCGGTCCGACTTTGTCATGCCGATTGAGGGGGACAAAATCGAGGCGATCACGGTCCGTCCGCTCCCGGCTTTTTTCTGGATGAGCCATTCCGAACTATGCCATCCCGAGGTAGGTTTTTATGCCGCGCTCCTGCAAGCGTTGATGACAGGCAGCGGTATTGCCAGTCGGCGTTTTGCCGCCGCTTCGTTTCTGCTGCGTTATGGCTGGTCTTCGGGCGCGATGATCGCTCCTTTGTTGATGGATCGGCCGATCCCCTGGTACACCGCTGAAGAGGCGGCACTGTGTTTTGCGGACAATACCTTATTCCAGGCGATTTGCCTGGGCAGCGATCACTTCATCATCGATCAGAAGCATGCTTACAGCGCTCATCCGCATTGTGCCCTGGTGTATTCGGACAAGGACGTGGCGATTCGATGGATTGCCGACCAACTGTTGTGTCAGGCGCAACCAATCGTTGAAGCCTTGCACCGATGGTCGGGTTTTTCCCATAAAGCGTTATGGGCCATGGTCAGTTCATCCTGGATCGGGCAGCTCCTCAACGTCAGCAAGACCCTACAACGACCCGCTGAGCGGTTAAGGCGGTATCTGACGGTTTTCTATGAGCACTGGCAGCCGTTGACCGATGCGTTACCGCGTTGCTATTTCATCCGCGAACAGGACAAGACCCATTTTTTCCATGTTCGTGCCAGTTGTTGTTTGTATTTCAAAGGGAAGGAACGCCACTTTTGCGCCAGTTGCCCGGTCCTCCCGGAAGATGAACGCATCAAACGCAACCGACAGTGGATTGAGAAATACGGCTGAGCGGAGGATGTGCGCAGCGATTACCGGCCTACGAAAAATTTGGAGGAGCTATGAGTCAAGCATTTCCCTGGTACACAGCGCGTGGCGATGATGGCACAACCGGTTTGCTCGGAGCCGGACGGGTTCCTAAATACCATCCGCAACCGGAAGCCTTTGGCGCTGTCGATGAGGCGGGATCGATGATCGGGTACGCCCGCGCGTTGGTCGAAGATGACGAAATCAACGACCTTCTGGTGCAGGTTCAGCGTCATTGTTACGACTTGATGGCTGAACTGGCGGCGACCCCGGATGCACAGGCCAAATTTCGGAGGATCGACACCGAGCAAGTGAATTGGTTGGCGGAGGTTATACCATTTCTTTATAAGTTTTATTATAATATAGGCCTTCTGCTTAAGAGAATTCAACGATTAATATGAAATGGCTACT
>WBZV01001215.1_pt1 | contig 10974 bp, 7 predicted proteins | sample 5204221 | NCBI WGS metagenome assembly WBZV01 (sample SAMN12344360, study PRJNA552823) | activated sludge metagenome | biome: Activated sludge suspended growth; feature: Nitrification reactor; material: Wastewater; isolation source: activated sludge from nitrification reactor of wastewater treatment...
TCGAGCTTTGAAATTCGGTGAAACCCGGCAGCGGGCCTGCGCTAGTCGAACATCCGGGTCTGCAAAGAGGCGGAACTATAGGCAGGCAAACTACTTATGTCAAGTTCGACCGACACGATAAGTGAACAATGATCCGCTTTCCGCTTTGCCGGCCAAAACTGAAACGCTCGGGTGGCTTGGGTTTATCGCGATCTTACGCCCGACACCACCCGGCAACTGGATCGATCATGCCGACAATTTGGTGTCAATCGGCCAGATTCGGGCGCCTCGACCGAAACCGCGACTATCAATCCCACATCACGTTGCACTTCGCCGCCGTCGAAGCCGCGAGTAGTTCGATCAACGGCAAGGCACGATGCGCCAATTCAACCGGAGGCTCTTGGTCGTCATCGTCTTGATCATCGTTTTTCTTGGTCTTTTCCGGCTTCGACCTCACGGCAGCTCTGGCCTTGTCGTCGGCGATAGCTTGCTTCAAGTTGGCCAGCGCCTCGGGAACATCCTCGGCCAACAGAGCGCTCGGCACGGTCCCGCTGTGGCCCATCAGCTTGAGCAATTGGATGGCTATGTCGCCAAACATCATGATATCGGCATATGCGTCGCTGTGAAATGTTACGATCATGGCGATCTCCTGAAGTGATTTCCTCGCAGAACCTGTGGGTAATTTTACCATGATGCACATACGACGATCCCAAACGCTTGTTTTCGCCGTTTTCGTTCTGGTGATCTTGCTAGTACTGTCGGGCCTGCGACCGTTCGACCGCACTACCTGGATGCTGGAAGTGTTTCCCGTGGTGATCGCTCTGCCGGTGCTCTGGGCGACCTATCACCGCTTTCCGCTGACCAATTTATTGTATTTTTTCATCTTCCTTCATGCCTTGGTGCTCATGCTCGGCGGCGCTTACAGCTACGCCCGTGTGCCGCTCGGTTTTTATCTGGCCGACTGGCTGGATTTGAGCCGCAATCCTTACGACAAGATCGGCCATTTCTTCCAGGGTTTCGTGCCGGCGCTGGTGGCGCGGGAAATCCTGGTTCGCGGCCGGTTCGTGCGGGGCCGGAAGATGTTGGCGTTCGTGGTCCTGTCGATCATCTTGGCGATCAGCGCATTGTACGAACTGATCGAATGGGCCGCCGCGCTGATTCTCGGTCAGGGGGCCGATGAGTTCCTGGGCACCCAAGGCGATCCCTGGGACACGCAATCCGATATGTTTCTGGCATTGATCGGCGGCAGCACCGCATTACTGCTTTTTTCTGGCCTCCACGACCGCCAGATCGAGCGCCTGACCGGCGATGAACAAATCGACGAGGCGCAATCCCTGCCGCTGCTCGAAGAGCAATGAAGTCCCCCGCCGAAGCCTATTTCGCTGCTCTGGCCGACGTGCGCGCCACGGGCGGCGGCGTCAAGGAAACCTCCTACTACCCCGCGCTGATCAATCTGTTGAACGCGGTCGGCGAGACGCTGAAACCGCGCGTGCTGGCGGTGTCGCAGTTGAAAAATACCGGAGCCGGCAGCCCGGACGCCGGTTTGTACGCCGCCAGCCAGTTTGCCAAAGGTGCGTCCGACCCGCTGCCGGGCCAGTTGCCGGAACGCGGCGCGGTCGAGATCAAGAGCGTGGCCGAGGACGGCTGGTTGACGGCCAACAGCGCGCAAGTTAGCCAGTATTGGGAAAAATACCGGCTGGTACTGGTGAGCAATTACCGCGATTTCCTACTGGTCGGCGAGGATCACGCCGGTCAGCCGACGGTGCTGGAGGCGTTGCGGCTGGCGGATTCGGCGGAGGATTTTTGGGTCCAGCTGGCGCAACCGCGTGCGTTCGCCCAGGCACGCGGCGAACGACTGTTGGAATACCTCAAGCGGGTGTTGCTATGTGCCGCGCCGCTGAACAACCCCCGCGATGTGGCCTGGTTCCTAGCGTCGTATGCCCGCGATGCGCGAGCGCGACTGGAAGAAAAGCCGGATTTGCCGGCGCTGGCGGCGCTGCGCGCGGCGCTGGAAAACGCGCTGGGTCTGCGGTTCGAGGCCGAGAACGGCGAGCATTTCTTCCGCTCCACGCTGATTCAGACCTTGTTCTACGGGGTGTTTTCGGCCTGGGTGCTGTGGCACGGCGAGAACCCCGAACGGCGGGATCGCTTCGACTGGAAGCTGGCGAGCTGGACGCTACGAGTGCCGATGATCCGCGCCCTGTTCGAGCAATTGTCGCAACCGTCGCGGTTGTTGCCGCTGGGCTTGGCCGAGGTGCTGGATTGGGTCAACGGGGTGTTGAACCGGGTGGATCGCGCCGCCTTCTTCGGCCAGTTCGCCGCTGCTGGCGCGGTGCAATATTTCTACGAACCGTTCCTGCAAGCCTTCGATCCCGAACTGCGCAAGCAACTGGGGGTGTGGTACACGCCGCCGGAAATCGTGCGCTACATGGTGGCGCGGGTGGATGCGGTGTTGCGCGAGGAACTCGACATCGCCGACGGGCTGGCCGATCCGCAAGTGTTCATTCTCGATCCCTGTTGCGGCACCGGCGCGTATTTGACCGAAGTGTTGCGCCACATCAAGGCGCGACTGGACGAGCAGGGTTTGGGTGGTCTGGCCGGCGCCAAGCTGAAACAAGCGGCGCTGGAGCGGGTGTTCGGCTTCGAACTGCTGCCGGCGCCGTATGTGGTGGCGCACCTGCAATTGGGTTTACTGCTGCATCAGTGGGGCGCGACGCTGCAACTGGACGCGGCCACTGGCCAGACGGAGCGGCTTGGCGTGTACCTGACCAACGCGCTGACCGGCTGGCAACCGCCGGACGAGGACGGCAAGAAGCGCATGGCGCAACTGGCGCTCAATTTCCCGGAGTTGATGGCCGAGAACGATGCAGCGCGGCGGGTGAAGCAGGAGCGGCGGATTCTGGTGATTCTCGGCAATCCGCCGTACAACGGTTTCGCCGGGGTGGCGATGGACGAGGAGCAGGAATTGACCCGCGCCTACCGTCAGACCCGCCGCGCGCCCTCGCCGCAAGGTCAGGGCTTGAACGATCTGTACGTGCGATTTTACCGGATGGCGGAACGGCACATCGTCGAACACAGCGGGCGCGGGGTGATTTGCTTCATCTCGAATTATTCGTGGCTGGATGGTTTGTCGTTCACCGGAATGCGGGAACGGTATCTGGAGAAGTTCGACCGGATTTGGATTGATAACCTGCACGGTGACCGGATCATCTCGGAATATGCACCGGACGGGCGAACCAGCGAAACCGTGTTCGCGATGACGGGCGGTTCAACCGGGATTAAAGTTGGCACTCAAATCAGTCTGCTGGTACGAAACTCGTCAGAAAAACCGATCATTTATTACCGCGACCTTCAGGAAGCTCGCGCCGAAGAACGTCGAAAAGCCTTATTAGCCAGTCTCGATAACGGCGATTTTAATTCTCTTTATGCTGAGCTGAAGCCTATTGCGGAAATTGGCCTGCCATTCAAACCGAAAATTGTCAAAGCGGATTATCTGTCGTGGCCGCTCTTGCCGGAATTGCTTCCGGCCTCCTTTCCCGGCGTGAAAACCAGCCGCGACGATGCCTTGGTGGACATTGACCGTGCGGCGTTGGAACAACGAATGCGCCGGTATTGCGATCCGCACGTCGCCGATGAGGAAGTCCGCCGAATTGCGCCGAGTTTGATGGAAAAAACCAGTGGTTTCGATCCCAAGTTGACTCGCTCAGCTTTGCAAAAACGCGGGTTTCGATCCGAAAATATCACTCGGTATGCTTATCGACCTTTTGACGTTCGTTGGCTTTATTGGGAATCGGAAACCAAGTTGCTTGATCGAAATCGCAGCGAATATTTCCCACAAATCACTCAAGAAAATATTTGGATTGCCGCTGCTCAAAAACAGCGACGTGATTTTGATCCACCCGTGATAACCAAGTCGCTCGGTTCGCTGCATTTGATCGAAAGAGGCGCCAACCTCTTTCCCGTTTACATCAAACCCTTTCATCATCGCGACGAATATCAACCCAACCTCAGCAACGCCGCGACCGACTATCTCGCCCGCCTCGACGCCGACGCACCAGCCCTATTCCATCACATCGTCGCCATCCTGCACGCCCCCGCTTATCGCGCCGACAACGCCGGAGCCTTGAAGCAGGACTGGCCGCGTATTCCGTTGCCGGCAACGCAAGATCAGCTGCTGGCTTCCGCCGAACTGGGCCGGCAAATCGCCGCCCTGCTGGATACCGAAACCCCGCTGCCCGGCATCACCCAAGGCAAGCCGCGCCCGGAGTTGACGAACATCGCCCTGCTGACCGTGATGGGCTCCGCTCCACTCACACCGGAACACCTCAAACTCACCGCCGGCTGGGGTCATGCCGGCAAGGGCGACGTCACCATGCCCGGCAAGGGCCGCACGGAAAGCCGCCCGTTCACGGCGCAGGAACAACCTGCGCTGGGCGACGAAACGCTGGATGTGTATCTCAACGCCGATTGCCGCTGGAAAAACCTGCCGCGCCCGGTGTGGGAATACACGCTTGGCGGCTATCAAGTCCTGAAAAAATGGCTGTCATATCGGGAATACGAATTGCTGAACCGGCCGCTCTCCGCCGACGAAGCCCTGGAATTTACCTGGATGGCCCGCCGAATCGCGGCGCTGATCCTGCTGCGCCCGGCACTGGATGAAAATTACCGGAGCTGTGCCGAGAAAGCGCCATAGTTGAGCAACGCCACACCTTCGTCCAATCCACATCGCGCTCTCCCTTGCGCGCAAACGCTTTATCGACGATCTCCAGCCCGTGGCTCCACCCACAGCCGATCCCGCAAGCCAGACGAGCGCCGCAACCGCCGCTCGATTGCTGCTGCGAACACCTCCGACACTCCGTAAAAACTCGCTTGCCGCTTCGCTCGGGTGAGCGCCGTGTACACCAACTCACGACTCAATACCGGCGACGGCTCATTCGGTGTCACCACCAACACCCGGTCGAATTCCGAACCCTGACTCTTGTGGACCGTCATCGCATAAACGGTCTCGTGCTCGGGCAGTCGGGCTGGCGCGAAACCCCGCAGCGTTCCATCGCTCCCTAGGAAAAACACCCTCATCCGTTCCGGCTCGTCCGGGTCCGGCAGCGTGATCCCGATGTCGCCGTTGAACAAACGCAGGTTGTAATCGTTGTGGACAATCATCACCGGCCGGCCCACATACCAGGTCGGCCGGTTATCGATCAGCCCCCGATCGTGCAGCACCGCTTCGCATAACCGGTTCAACGCCTCTACGCCGAACGGCCCACCGCGCAACGCGCACAGCACCCGAAACCAGCCGAATCGCTCGAACGTCACGATCGGCCCGGCATTCTCTCGGACCGCCTGCAAATAGGGCGCGAATCCAGTGGCCACCGGCTCCGCCAATCGCCCCGCCAAATCGGCAGGATCGGCCAGCCGTCGCCAGTCGATATCCTGGTATTCAGCCTTTTCCAGCAACAGCGTCGCCTCGGCCGATCGGCCCTTGTTGACCGCTCGCGCCAGCGCACCGATACCGCTGGCCGCCCCGAACCGGAAACTGTGCCGCAGCAGCACGATGACATCGACCAGCGGCGAATCCGCCTCGCGACCGGGCGGCAACGCCTCGTTCGTCAACTTCGTCAGCCGCGCCTGGAACTTCGGCGAAAACCGGCCTGCCCGCGCACACATTTCGCCCAGCACCGAACCGGCCTCCACCGAAGCGAGCTGATCCTTGTCGCCCAGCAGAATCAGCCGCGCTTCCGGTGGGAGCGCATCGACGGTCTTGGCCATCAGTGCCAACCCGACCATCGATACTTCGTCTACCACCAGCACATCCAGCGGCAGCGGGTTGTCGCAGTCGTGGCGGAAATACACCGAATCCGGCCGACCACCGAGCAACCGATGCAAGGTGGACGCCTCTTCGGGGATTTGCGCCGCCTGGGCGGGTTCCAAGCCCAATCCCGGTTTAGCGGCACGAATCGACTCTTGCAAGCGCGCCGCTGCCTTGCCGGTGGGCGCGGCTAACGCCACCCGCAGCGGTCGATCCGACTGGCCGGTCAGTAGCGCCAAAATCCGCAGCACGGTACTGGTCTTACCGGTGCCCGGACCGCCGGAGATGACACAGATCCCTTTGAGCGCCGCCACCGCCGCCGCCACTTTCTGCCAATCCGACCCGACCAATTCGGGATGGCGGGGAAACAGCCGGTCGAGATCGGCTTGCAAGCGCTGCTCGTCCGCCACCATCAGATCGATGCGAGCCCGCTGGAGCAAATCCTCCGCTAACTGTCGTTCGTATCCCCAATAACGGTACAGATACAAGCGGCCTCGCCGATCCAACACCAACGGTTGACGCTGGCCGGGCTGGCCGATCACGGGACTGGCCCGCAAGACTTCCAGCCAATCGCCGATAGGAGGCGAGGCGAACCCGACAACCTCAGCCATCCCCGCATTCCAGCGCCGCGCCCACTGCCGCAGGTTGACGCAAATATCGCCTTGGCCGGTAGCATGGCTGGTCAATGCTGCCGCCAGTTCCAGCCATTCCCGCGTCTCCGCCCCCGACTCGGTCGGACGAGGGCCGCTTTCAACTGATCCACCGCTGGCCAGCCGACTCATAAAGTGGGCGAAATGCAGGTCCAGATCGGTCAATAGGCCCTGTCCATACAAAGCCGGCAAGGTATCGTTCGAGCGGGTATCTTCCATCAGCATCAAATCACTCCAAACGCTTGCGGTATCGGCCAACAGCAACGATACCGAGGGGGCAAATTGGACCGCGCCAAGCCACGATGGCTCACCGTTAGCGAGACCCTGTGGCATGCATCGCGGCATTGATCGCCCGATGGCACGAGCCAATACAAACATATACCAATCGATACAAATTTATACTATTCAATGGCACAAATAATGCCCCATCGTAAACCGCAAAAATTGCGACCGATCTCAAAGGAAAATCCATGCTGACCGATCTTGTGAATCGGGCCGACATGCCAGCCCTACGCTCGGCAACGGCCAAAACGCCCATTCAAGAGGTTCTGCCGGAAATTCGACGGGCCGCTCTCAAACTGCCCACGTCCACCCTCACCAAACTCCAGCAGGAGGGTCTCGCGGGGCGCGACCGGCTGGCCGGACTTCTGACGGTGGCGGTAAAGCTGGAAATGCCGCAGTTCCCGGCTTTCGGAGCCGCGTCACTCACCCAGGGCGATGCTATGAGCGATTACGACGAGGCGCGGGCCTTCATCGTCAGGCAGCTACCGGAAAAAGAGACTTACGGTGCCCCCGTTCTGGGATTTTTTTATCCCGAAGTCATGAGTCTGGCTCCGGCCGAACGGGTTCTCGCCCTGGCCCGCTCTCACATCGAATGCTCCCCGACCGGCGATCGGCAGATCAGTCTCTTTAGCCTGAACGGCCGCGTCGATCGCAAAACCGCATTGCAAACCACCCAGCCCAGCGGAACGACCTGCGCCCTATTCCTCCGGGCAATACTGATCGCCGCCGGGGATAAACGGATGAGCGATGACAAGCTGGGCAGTAAGCCGACCAATCCACCCAATATGTACAACAGCATGGGACTCAATTACGGCAACTACACGGCTTCCGGCACAGGCTGGACATCGATGACGAGGAAAGATATGGCGACTCAAGCCTTGTCCCGGTTCCCGCAGCCTGGCGACCTGTTTTTCATCAGCCTGACGCCCTTCGGCAAAGTGACCGATTCCGGCCATGTGGGAATCATCGAACAACCGAAGCGCATCGGTTTCGGTCTGACCGAAATGAAATGGAACACTATCGATGGCGGTCAGAAAGCCGGACACAATAATGGCTGGTGGACGATCCGCAATGAGCGGACGTTCAAAAAAGATCCCAACAATGAATATCCGTGGCGTCTTGAAGGATCGCAGTTCACCATTCAGGGAGGCAAACAACGCCGGCTGATCGGCTGGGTATCGATCCGGGAGGCGTTCATCTCCTAGCGGCCGAACGCCTATTCAGGCTGGCGAAAGCGCGGCGCGATCGGACGATTTCCCGCTCGCAATCCCGAGCCTCACGCCCCGGTGGCCATCAAAGTATCCAGTGCCTCGATCAGCGCTGGCACGGGTCGGTCACGGAATACACCACAATCCGTGCCCCATTCTGGCCCCATGCCGCGCAGGAAAAGATAAAACACGCCCCCGAAATGCCGCTCGTAATCGTAATCCACCAAGCGCGACCGCAAATAGCGATGCAGGGCCACGACATAAATCAAGTATTGCAGCCCGTAGGACTCGCGGGCCATCGCCTCGTCCAGCCGCGCGCGTCGATACGCGCCCGGCTCTGCCCCGAGCCAGTTGGATTTGTAATCGACCAGATAAAACCGTCCATCCACCTCGAACACTAGATCGATATAGCCTTTCATGTAGCCACGCAAGGGCGCGAATTCCAGTCGCTCGACCATTTCCTGAAACCGGCCGGCGGTTCGGCCGTGCCGCTCTAGCACCCGCCGCAAGGTATCGGCGCGCAGATCGGCAAGCGGATAATAGAACTCCAACTCATTGATCCGCTGCTCGGGCGTGACGGCGGCCAGCCGCGTTCCGCTGTCGTCCAGCGGGGTGGCCAGCACCCGTTCCACCATATCCGCAACCACGCCGGTCCACGCTGTCACATCCAGTCCGTGCAATTTCAGCACTCGCTCAACCAACCCCTCCAACTGGCCACGATCCTGCTGGGTAAAATCCAACCGTTCGAAAATCATGTGCAGGCAGGTTCCCGCCCGCGCACCACGCGGAAACTCGAAAATGCCGTGGCCGGGAATCGCGACCGGCGGTTGCGGCGATTCGACCGCTTCCGGCAGGACGGCGGTCATATCGTAATCCGGCAGCTCACCCGACAGGCCGGCAGCCAGCGCGGTGAAGCTGCCGACCCGCCAGGACTCGGACAGGGAACCGGCAAACAGGCGGGCCTTCAGCTCGGGTTCCGCCGCCACGAGTGGCTGATACCGCGGCCCCGGCTCGTCGGGCAGCGCCGTGAGGGTGACCGCATCGCCGGCCGCAGCGAACGTGGTGCGTAGATCGCCGAGAAATGCCGGAGGAGCTAGACCCTTGAACCGTTGCTTGGCCACCTCCAGCGCATCCTGCGACGGACCCACCACCGGCGGTGGGTGCAGCAACCAAGCGGGTGGAGCGGTTTCCGCTTCCCTAATTCGACCCCAGACCAGGTAACAGCGTTGTTTGGCACGGGTCAGGGCAACGTAGAACAGCCGCAGGTTTTCGGCCATCTCCTCACGACGGGCGAGCAGGCGCGTCGGATCGTCCTCGGCGACGCCGAAGGCCAGGAAGGTACGGCTCGGGTCGTCGGGATCGTGATACAGCAGGATTTCGTTGCTCTTGTCCTCGGTATGTAACTGGCCGTCCCAAAGAAACGGGCAGAACACCACCGGATATTCCAGCCCCTTGCTCTTGTGAACCGTGACGATACGCACCAGATTTTCATCGCTTTCCAGCCGCAATTGCTGTGCCTCGTCTTTGTCGCCCGGCACCTGTCGCCGCTCGCCAAGCCACTTAAGCAACCCCGTCAGGCCGGGATGGGCGCGGCTGGCGACATGCGTCAGCTCGGCCAAATGCAGTAGGTTGGTCAAGCGTCGCTCGCCATCGCGAAACGCCAGCAATCGACGTGGCGCGTCCTCGCCGATCAGCCAGGCGCGGAAAAAGCGCATGAACCCGTGTTCGAGCCACAACTGCCGATAATCTTGCAATTTTTCCAGCCAGCGCGCCCAGATCTGCTCGTCCTCTCGCAATCGATACAGATCCGCGCCGCTCAGTCCGAACAGATCCGAGGCCAACGCCGTCCGCACCCGGCCTTCGTTGCCCGGTTCCACCACCGCCGCCAGCAGCCATTCCAGTTGTTGTGCCTCGTCGGACAGGAACACGCTGTCATCGGCGTGCTGGACACTGGGCACGCCCAGCCGCAGCAATTGGTCGCGCATTGACCGCCCCTGCCGATGGCTGCGCACCAGCACGGCGACATCGCCACCGGTCAGTGGTCGGCTCCCTTCCACTGGCGGCCGTTCGCCGATGCGCGCCTGACCCCGCGCGCCCCGATTCAGCAAGCGGGCGATTTCGGCAGCGGTGGCTCGCGCCGCCCGCTCGCCGGCCACGCCCTTGCCCACCGCTTTGTCGCTTTCCGGCTCCACCAGCCAAACCTGAAGCGGTGCTTCCAGTCGCCCGTCCACCCATAGCCGGTCCTGCCGCTTCCGTTCAGCGGGCAGCGCACGGTGGAAGGGGATACCCTCGAACAGGAAGGGCCGCCCGGTCGCGCCAAACACCGCGTTGAACGCCGTCAACAGGCGCGGATCGGATCGCCAGTTCACATCCAAGGTGTAGTGGCGCGGTGTATCGCGGCGGGCGGTCAGATAAGCGAAGATGTCCGCGCCCCGGAAGCTGTAGATGGCCTGCTTGGGGTCGCCGACCAGAAACACCGGCTTGCGGGTATTGGCGTAGATGCGCCGGAAGATGTCGTACTGAACCGGATCAGTGTCCTGAAACTCGTCGATCAAGGCAGCGAAATAGCGGTCGCGCAAAGTCTGGCCCAGCGCCGCGCCCTGCCGAGGATGACGCAAGGCACCGTGTAGATCGAGCAGTAGATCGTCGTAGGATTGCACCTGATGTCGGCGCTTGCGCGAGACCAGTTCAGCATCGCACCAAGCTAGCAGCTTGACTGGGATTTGCTGTCGGCAATGATCGGCCAACGCCTCGCAGGCGGTTTTCAGCGTCTCGCAGGCGTCGAAAAAAGGATGCCGGGGCGCGACCTGGCCTTTTTTACGTGAGTTTTCCAGTACAGTGGCGGTAAATTGCTCAAACTTTTCAAACAGCGCCAGTCTCGGAACATCCGCCGTCAGATAGCCGTCCATGGCTTCCAGCCAGCCGGGGACGGATTTCAAGCTGTATTTCTGCCGATTGAGGGCGGGCGATTTCAGCAGCAAGTCTTCGATCCTGGCGCGATCCCGCGCCCAGAGGCCACGAGCCTGCTGGAACGCGGCAACGAACGCTG
>WBZV01001402.1_pt1 | contig 10958 bp, 11 predicted proteins | sample 5204221 | NCBI WGS metagenome assembly WBZV01 (sample SAMN12344360, study PRJNA552823) | activated sludge metagenome | biome: Activated sludge suspended growth; feature: Nitrification reactor; material: Wastewater; isolation source: activated sludge from nitrification reactor of wastewater...
CTCCTTGGCGAAGTCCTTGCTGCCCTCGAGGCGGGCAGCGGCCGCCGTCGGGCCGAAGGCGAGGATCCCGGCGGCGCGGCAGGCATCCACCGCACCGGCTACCAGTGGCGCTTCCGGACCGACGACCACCAGGTCGAAACCGGCAGCCAGGGCTGCGACCGCATCCGCATCGTTGACGTCCAGAGCCTCGGTGCGGACGACCTGTGCGATCCCTGCGTTGCCCGGTGCCGCGACGACCTCACTGACCTCCGGATCGGCGAGCAGGGACATGACGAGGGCGTGCTCCCGGGCTCCGGAGCCGATCACCAGTACGCGCACGCCTCAAGGGTATTGGGTGTGCTGTACCGGTTGAGCAGGGCTTGTGACCGGGGACAGATCAGGCCGCCGCCCAGCCACGGGCCCGATGCACAATCTGCTCCGCCGGGTGATGCGGCTCAGTCGATCAGGTCGTGCACGACGATGGTCTCGGCGCGGTCCTGGCCCACGCCGATCGCGGAGATCCGGCAGTGTGCCTGCTCCTCGAGGAACCGCACGTACGCCCGCGCGTTCGCCGGCAGGTCGGACAACGCTCGGGCCCCGCTGATGTCCTCGTCCCAGCCGGGCAGGTACTCGTAGACGGGGGTGGCGGCAGCGAAGTCTCGCTGGTTCATCGGGATGTCCTCGAACCGTTGGCCGTTCACCTCGTACGCGACGCACACGGGGATCTGCTCCCATCCCGTGAGCACGTCGAGTTTCGTCAAGAAGATGTCCGTCAGGCCGTTGATGCGGCTGGCATTGCGGGCGATGGGCCCGTCGAACCACCCGCACCGGCGGTCGCGGCCAGTCGTCACGCCGACCTCCCCACCGACCGAGCGCAACCGTTCACCGTCGGCGTCGAACAGCTCCGTCGGGAACGGACCCGCGCCCACCCGAGTGGTGTACGCCTTGAGGATCCCCAGCACCCGCGAGATCCGGGTGGGTCCGATCCCGCTGCCCGCGCAGGCGCCGCCGGAGGTCGGGTTCGAGGATGTGACGAAGGGATAGGTTCCATGATCGACGTCGAGCAACGTCCCTTGCGAACCCTCGAGGAGGATGTACTTGCCATCGTCGAGGGCCTCGTTGAGCAGGAGCGCGGTATCGGCCACATGCGCCTCGAAGAGCGGCGCGTAGGACAGCAACTGCTCACACACCAGATCGACGTCGATCGCGCGCCGGTTGAAGATCTTCACCAACACCTGGTTGCGGTGGTGCAGGGCGCCGGCGATCTTGTCGCGCAACCCCTCGGGGTCGAACAGATCCTGCACCCGGATGCCGATCCGCGAGACCTTGTCCATGTATGTCGGGCCGATGCCCCGGCCGGTCGTCCCGATCTTCTTCTTCCCCGCGAAACGCTCGGTGACCTTGTCGAGCTCCACGTGGTACGGCGCGATGATGTGGGCGTTCGATGAGATCACCAGGCGGTCGGTGTCGATGCCGCGGTCCTGCAGTCCCTGCATCTCACGCTGCAGCACGGAGGGATCGATGACGACGCCGTTGGCGATGACGGGCACACACGTCGGCGTGAGGATCCCGGAGGGCAACAGGTGCAGGGCGTACTTCTCATCCCCGATGACGACAGTGTGGCCGGCATTGTTCCCGCCCTGGTAGCGCACGACATAGTCGACGCGCTCCCCAAGGATGTCGGTCGCTTTGCCCTTGCCCTCGTCGCCCCATTGGGCACCGACGAGCACGATCGCTGGCATCTGGCCTCCCTGTGTTCCGCAGATGAACCTACCGCACCGAGGCACCCACCCATGCACGGCGAGTCACGACTTCGCGCCCTGCTTTCGGTAGGCCGCGACGACCTCGTCGAAGTTGTGGAAGATGCGGTCTTCGGTGAAGTCCTTCGTCAGGCCCAGGTTCTCCATGGTCTTCAACAACCCGGGATCGGCGCCCATGATGCCGAAGTGGGCGTTGTGGGCGTGCACATAGTCGATCAGGCCGCCGAGGCTGATGGCCGCCGAGTAGTCGATATCCGTCACGCTGGAGCAGTCGATCACCAACCAGCGCACCGGATCGGGTGCGGTCGAGAAGACCTCCTGCACGTCGTCGACGAAGCGGTTCGCGTTGGCGTAGAAGAGCTCGGAGTCGTAGCGGAAAACGATGAGGCCCGGCAGAGTCTCGGCCCCCGCCTTCGCGCTGGCGTAGACGGCTGAATCACCGGAGGACTTCATCACGAACGCCTCCGGCGCGTACTGGCGCTTGATCAGCCAGATGATGCTCATCACGATCGCCAGGATGATGCCCTGCTCGACCCCCACCGCGCAGACGACCACCGCCGTGATGACGGCGATCACCCCCTCCGCGGGACGCTCGCGCCAGACCCTCTTCAACCCCAGGTAATCGACAAGGTCGACGCCGATGAGGAACACAATGGCTCCGAGTACCGCCTTGGGCATGTCCGCCAGCAGCCCGGTCAGGAACATCACCACGAGCAGGACCACCGCGGACATGGTGATGTTGGCGACCTGGGTGCGGCCTTTGAGTTCGTCGAGGATCTGCGTCTTGGTGGGACTGCCGTTGACCACGAACGTCCCCGACAGACCTGCCGCGAAATTGGCGCCGGACAGGCCGACGATGTCCTGGTTCACGTCGACCTTCTGTCCATGGCGCATGGCGAAACTGCGTGAGGTCGCTGCCGACTGCGCGACGATGAGGATGAAGCAGGAGAACGCGATCGCGACACACTGGGCGGTGGTCGAGAGGTCGATGCCCTGCGGCAGGCCGATCGGCGGGAAACCGCCCTGGACCGCACCCACCACGGCGACCCCCTTGCTCGAAGCATCGATCGTCGCAGACACGATGATCGACAGGATCACGGCCACGATCGCGCCCGGCACCACGGGCAGGAACTTCTTGAAGCCCAGGATGATCGCCAGCGTCCCGATAGCGAAAGCGACGGTCAACCACTGGATCGACCCGAGGTTCGTGATCAGTTCCCACTGCTGCTGCAGCCAGTTGCCGGCGCCCTTCGGGATCCCGAGCATGTCTGGCAATTGACCGGTCGCCACTTGGACGCCGACACCGGTCAGGAACCCGATCAGCACGGATGCGCTTAAGAAGTCCCCGAGGAACCCCAGTCGTGCCACCCTCGCGATGAGGAGCATGGCGCCGCACAGCAGCGCGATGAAGGACGTGTAGGCCAGCCACAGTTCGGAGTTCGGCGTCAGCCCGGCCACGCTGACGGTGGCCAACCCTGCGGCCAGGATCGCCGCCGTGGCGGAGTCGGCCCCCACCACCAGCAGGCGGGACGAGCCGAGCAGCGCGAACAGCAGGGTCGGGAAGATGACGGTGTAGAGGCCGGTCACGATCGGCGTCTGGGCGATGCTCGTGTAGCCCATGGTCTCGGGAATGGCGACCGCGGCCAGAGTGACACCTGCGATGAGGTCGGTGCGCAGCCAGGACTTCTGGTAGCCACGCAGCGATTTGGGTACGAGGGAGATCTTCACGAAGCGTAGTCAATACCCTGCACGGGCGTTGATGATCACCCAGAGCGGTTGAAAGTCAGGCGGGGCGGGCTCGGCCGTGCGCCCAAGCCCGCAGCGCCGCGATGTCCTCGGCCCGCAGGCGCGACAGCGGCACCGTCTTGGCCACCTCGGACAACACGGTCGCTGTGTCGAGCGGTCTGCCGGCGGCGTAGGCGACATAGAGTGCCGACGTCACCGCACTGTCGAGCTCTGCCCCGGAGAAGCCCGCCGTGGCCTCGACGACCGCCGAGAGCTCGAACTGCGCCGCATCCCGACCACGTGCTCGTAGAACCTGCTCGAGGATCTCGCGGCGTTGGGCACTGTCCGGGAGGTCGACGAAGAAGACGTCGTCGAAGCGCCCCCGGCGCAGCAGCTCCGGCGGTAGGGCCTCGACATCGTTGCTCGTGGCCACCACGAACACCCCGTCCGGCCGCTCCTGCAACCAGCCGAGCAACACGCCCATGACACGTTGGGATACGCCACCATCCTGCTCGGCCCCACCACTGCCAAAGGCCTTCTCGATCTCGTCGATCCACAGCACCGCCGGGGCCATCACCTCCACCGAGTCGAGTGCGGCGCGGATCCGGCGCTCCGACTCACCAACCAGCGATCCGTGCAGCCGTCCGGTGTCCAGGGCTGCAAGCGGCAGCCCCCAACTGCCCGCGATCCCCTTGGCGATCAGGGACTTCCCGCAACCTGGCACTCCGACCAGCAACACCCCGCGTGGCGCCGGCAGCCCGAAGTCGCGCGCCTGCGGCTCAAGGCCCCGCCGTCGGACGTCCAGCCAGTTCTTCAGGTGCTCCAACCCGCCGACGTCGTCGAGTGTCACGGCCGGATCGCTGAGATCCAGGGGGCTCTCGCGCGACAGCAGTTCGGCGCGCAGCCGGCGGATCGCCGCGGTGTCTTCAGCGGTCAGCCGGCCGTCCGCCAACACCTCCCGCAGGATCGCGCGTTCCGCCTCAGCGCCGGTCAGACCCATGACCGCATCCACCAGAGGTTCCGGGCCTGGCAACTCGATCTGCAGGTTCCCCACGCCCTGCAGGGTGCGTACCACGAGGTCACGCATCTCCTCTCGACTCGCGGACGGGAGTTGCCACTCCAGACCCACGGACTCGAGGCCGGGCTCGAGGCCGACGCCGGTGAGAATGACGCAGCGACCCTGCGTGGGGATGCTGGCCTGGTCCTTGAGCATCCGCACCGCAACAGGGTCGTCGAGCAGCGGTTGTGCATCGAGGAACACGGCCACCGACGGCCCGCGGAGGTCACCGATGAAGGCCAAGGCCTGCCGGGGGTCGGTGGTGTTCAGTTGGCCGGCGCCGGCGCCGTGGCTCAGCCCTGTGGAGGGCCGCCAGACCCACAGCGGGGAACCGACGGCGGCGGCCGCAGCCTCGGCGACCGCCACCAAGCGCAACTCGTCACGGGCGTTGACGACCAGCAGCCCGTACCGGGAGGCGAGTAACGCCCGCAACTCCTCAACGGCACCGCTCACCACCCGATCATCGCCGATCGGAGGTGCGTTACGCGTGGCGTCAGACGCGGCGGCCCTCGGCGACGAACCTCCGGCCGCTGAGTTCGGTGGGCTCGATGGCGACGAAGCGGTGCTTGGGGTCGAGGTTCCAGGGGAACAGCGGCAGCGTTTCGGCGGCTTCCACCTCGGCATCGTGGTTAAGAACTCGCGCCATCCCGTTGAGAACGACCGACCACGCCTCGTTGCTGGCCTCGTCGTAACCGTCGATCTCGAAGGCCACTTCACGATGTGCCATGACCGACGCGAGCTTGCTGCCCTCTCCGGTCCTGAAGTAGATCTCCCCCTCGTTGACGACATAGTTCACGGGGAAGATGTCCGGTCGACCGGCCACCACCACGGCGAGCCGCCCGATCTGGTTGGCTGCCAGGAGATCCCAGCACTGCGCATCCGTGAGAACGTCCATGCGATCATCCTTCCACGCACAGGGTCGGCGTGTACGGCGTGTCCCGTGATCACTGGGCGAAGGGGGCCCTGGAGACGACAGCACGGTGTGGAGAAAAGCGCCGGTTTGCGACGTTGTTGACCTGCGTGGGCGCCGATTGCGACGTTGTTGACATGCAGAGGCACGAAATCCGACAACAACGTCGCAACCCGCCCTCGAACGTCACAACAACGTCGCAAACGGGGCGTTGCGAGATGGTGGGTCAGCTCATCTTCGTGCCGGCGGAGCGCAGGTCCTCGCAGGCACGCACCACACGGGCAGCCATACCTGCTTCGGCGGCCTTGCCCCAGGCCCGCGGGTCGTACTGCTTCTTGTTGCCGACCTCACCGTCCACCTTCAGGACGCCGTCGTAGTTCTTGAACATCCAGTCGGCCACAGGGCGGCTGAACGCGTATTGGGTGTCGGTGTCGACGTTCATCTTCACCACGCCGTAGTCGAGAGCCTCACGGATCTCCTCGAGCAACGAGCCGGAGCCACCGTGGAAAACGAGATCGAAGGGCTTGTCGACGCCGTACTTCGCGCCGACCGCGTCCTGGATGTCCTTGAGGATGCTGGGCGTGAGCACCACGTTTCCGGGCTTGTACACACCGTGCACGTTGCCGAAGGTCGCGGCGACCATGTAGCGGCCACGCTCCCCGAGACCCAGTTTCTCGGCGGTGGCCAGACCGTCCTCCGGGGTGGAGAAGAGCTTGGCGTCGTGCTTGGCCTCGATGCCGTCCTCCTCACCACCGACCACACCGATCTCGAGCTCCATGATGATGTTGGCCTGGTGGCACTTGTCGAGCATCTCCTCGGCGATGTCGAGGTTCTCCTCCAGCGGGATGGCCGAGCCGTCCCACATGTGCGACTGGAACAGCGGCAGCTTGCCGGCCTTCACACGCTCGATGGAGATGTCCACCAGCGGTCGCATGAAGCCGTCGAGCTTCTGCATCGGGCAGTGGTCGGTGTGCAGAGCGACGTTGACCGGGTACTTCTCGGCCACGACGTTGGCGAACTCCGCCAGCGCAACGGCACCGGTCACCATGTCCTTGACAGCCTGTCCGGAGGCGAACTCGGCACCGCCCCAGGAGAACTGGATGATTCCGTCACTCTCGGCCTCGGCGAACCCGCGCAGGGCGGCGATCACGGACTGCGACGACGTGACGTTGATCGCGGGATAGGCGAACTGACCGGCCTTGGCGCGGTCGAGCATCTCGGCATAAACCTCAGGAGTAGCAATGGGCATGCCCCCAGCGTAGTGGCAACGATCTCCGGGTAGCCAGGGTCGATCCCATTACGCTGCTGCCCATGCCCGTCGGTCCACACCCGCTGCCCTGGCCCGACGACCCACGACTCGACCCGCAATTGCTCGCCGACGGCGACAGCCGGAACGTGGAGGACCGCTTCCGGTACTGGCGGCGCGAGGCGATCGTGGCGGAGTTGGACACGACCAGGCACCCGGTGCACATCGCCATCGAGAACTTCCAGCACGACTTCAACATCGGTTCGGTGGTGCGCACCGCGAACGCCTTCAACGTGGCGGCGGTGCACATCGTGGGTCGTCGGCGGTGGAACCGGCGCGGGGCCATGGTCACCGACCGGTACCAGCACGTCGAACACCATCCTGAGCCCGCGGACCTGCTGGCGCTCGGGCTGCCGGTCCTCGGGATCGACAACGTCGCGGGGTCGGTCCCGCTCGAAGGCGCCGTCCTGCCGCGGGGATGCGTGCTGCTGTTCGGTCAGGAGGGTCCGGGGCTGAGCCCTGCGTCCCTGGAGATCTGCGTGCAGGTCCTGCACATCACGCAGTACGGCTCCACGCGATCCATCAACGCCGGCGCTGCTGCGGCCATCGCCATGTGGGCCTGGGCGCTGCAGCACGCCTGACCCACCGCACGAGTCACTGCGTGGCGGCCCGCGCCTCCCGCTTGTGCTTGACGTACTCGAAGACGATCGGCAACACGCTGATCCCCACCACGGCCAGCAGGATCAACTCGATGTGGTCCTTGACGAACGGGACGTTGCCGAGAAGGTAGCCGAGATACGTCACACCGGCGGCCCAAAGGACCCCACCGATCGCCGAGTAGATCATGTACACCCGGAAGTCCATGCGACCCACACCCGCCATCGCCGTGATGAAGGTCCGCACGATCGGCACGAACCGCGCCAGGACGATCGCGCGCGGGCCGTACTTCTCGAAGAACTGGTGGGTCTTGTCCACGTACTCCTTGCGGAAGAACTTCGAGTCCGGCTTGTTGAACAGCCTCGGCCCGACCTTGTACCCGATCCAGTAGCCCGTCGCGTTTCCGACGATGGCGGCCACCGCCAGGATCAGACAGGCGAGCCAGATCGGGGTCTTGATGAACCCCTGCGCGATGAACAGACCGGTCACGAACAGCAGCGAGTCGCCCGGCAGGAAGAACCCGATCAGCAGCCCGCACTCGGCGAAGATGATGAAGGTCACGCCGATCAGGGCCAGCGGTCCCAGCCAGTTGAGGATGTTCTCGGGGTCGAGGAACTCCAGCAGGGCGATGGACCAGGTCATGCGTACGACGGTACCTGAGGACCCGGTCCGCCCCGCCTACGCCAGCGTTAGTGTGGCGACGTGAGTGAGCTCGAGCAATTGAAGCAGCAGATCCTGGACAAGGCCGTCGTCCACGGCAAGGTGATCCTCTCGTCGGGCAGGGAAGCCGACTACTACGTCGATCTGCGCCGCGTCACCCTCGACCACGAGGCGGCGCCACTGGTGGGTTCCGTGATGCGCGAGCTGACCGCTGACCTCGCCTTCAACGCGGTCGGCGGGCTGACACTGGGCGCCGATCCGGTGGCGACGGCGATGATGCACGCCCCGGGACGACCGCTCGATGCTTTCGTGGTGCGCAAGGAGGGCAAGGCCCACGGTCTGCAGCGACGCATCGAGGGCCCGGACGTCACCGGACGCCACGTGCTCGCGGTGGAGGACACGTCGACGACCGGCTCGAGCGTGCTCGCGGCGGTCGACGCCCTGCAGGAGGCGGGGGCCACGGTCGTCGGTGTCGCAGTCATCGTGGATCGAGGCGCCGGAGACGCAGTGCGGGCGGCGGGCTTGGAGTACCGTGCCGCCCTGTCGTTGGCCGACCTCGGGCTGTCCTGACACACGCCCGTCGCGAGTGATCTGACCCGTCCGTCGGCGCGCCCCGCGGCGCGATCGCCCGGCGTGGCCCACCATGGGGACGTGCAGGAGATCACGATCGCCCTGCTTCCGCCTCTGCCCGGGGAGCAGTGGTCGTGGCGGGAGGTGGCCGCCGAACTCGCCGCGTACAACTACCGCGTGCGCATCGTCCCCGACCTGCCCGCCGAGGCCACCCCGGAGGGCGGCTTGGACCTCGCCGGCGCCTGGGTCGCGCACTGCGCCCTGGAGTTGGCCACCGAAGTGGGACGGCCTCCGGCGTTGCTGGTCGCCCAGGGTGGGGCGGGCCGCATGCTCACCGCGCTGGGATTCGCACAGAAGGCGTCACGCAGGCGGGTGGTCGGCTACGTGCTGGTCGACGGGGATCTGCCCAAGGCCGGCGTGCAGGACTGGCCCGATGCCCCCGTGACCTACATCGGAGGACGGGAGGCCCATGCTGCGGAACTTCGTGGGTGGGACCTGCTCGACGGTGGCGATCTCGCCGCCGACCTTCGAACCGTGGTCGATCAGAGCGCCTGAGCCTCCCGCAGCAGATCCTCCTCCACCTCCGGATCGATGCCGCGTACTGCCACCCGAGCGGTGGGTTCCCAGTCGGGACCTTCCTTCTGCAACCACGACCAAGTGTCCGCCACGGTCTCCTGCAACGGTCGCGCCCTGAAGCCGTAGTCGTATGCGGCCTGGCCGTCCACCGCCCACAACCCGGCGGTCTGTGGGGAGGCCGGCGCCCACAGTGGAAGACCGCGCCATGGCTCGACGTCGGCAGCCAGGAGGCGGTCATCCGGGACGAACACCGGCGTGCCGCCCGCCACGTCGGCGACCGTGTCCGCGAAGTCCCGCCAGGTGTACTCGCCGGGCCGGGTGACAACGTCGTAGCGGCCGGGGCGACCGGTCTCCCCGCAGGTCAGGACGAACTCTGCTAGGTCACGGACATCGACGTACTGGAACCAGGTGTCGGGGGTGCCACCCACCACGAAACCGTTCCCGCGGGATGCACGCCGAAGGTAGTCCGGCAGACGCCCGAGATCCTCGTGCGGGCCGAGCACGATCCCGGGACGCACCACGAGGGTGTTGATCTCGCCGTAGATCGTCTCGACCGCCCGCTCCACACCAGCCTTCAGCCGTCCGTACAGCGAGGCATCATCGCTCGGCCCATCGGTGATGCCGGTGTCGTAGGTCGACGAGCCCGACTCGACCGGCTTCTCCGGCCACTCGTTGTGGGCCGTCACCGTGGAGACCACCGCGTACTCCGGAGCCACGTCCTTGAGGATCCGGGCACTCATCAGAGCGTGCGACGGCGCGTAGCAGGCAGGGTCCACGATCAGGTCGGCGCCACCGCGCTCATCGATCAACTTGGCGAGGCTGCGCAGGTCCGAGACCATCGTCCGGTCGCCGCGGACTGCCAGCGCACCGCTGGGTGGCGGACCGCTGCGACCCCGGTTGAATACCACGACGTCGTACCCACGACGTTGCGCCGCATTGCAGATCGCCCGGCCGACGAAGCGCGTGCCTCCGAGAACCACCAGTCGCATCAGCCGTCCTCCCCGCGCCGCTTCGACACCGAACGCAAGAAGGTGCGGGGGGCGTGCTGGGCGACCATGGACAGCGCCCGGTACCGCACGCTCGGAATGGACAGGACCGTTCCCCGCTCACAGTCGCGGACACCTTGACGCGCGACCTCACCCGCGTTCAACCACATCCAGTCCGGTCCCGCCACCTCCATCGCGGCGCGCTCGTGGAACTCGGTGCGCGTGAAGCCCGGACACAAGGCGGTCACGTGGATACCGGCCGGGGTCTGGGCCGCCAGACCTTCGGAGAACACGGTGACCCACGCCTTGGCCGCCGAGTACGTGCCGAACGGCACCCACCCGGCCACGCTGGAGACATTGAGGATGCGACCGCGCCCCTTGGCGATCATGGCGGGGAGAGCGGCATGGGACAGTCGCATCGGCGCGGTCACGAGCACGTCGAGGAGCGCCTGCTCGTCCTCCACGCGGGATTGCGTGAACGAGGCGGTGATCCCATAGCCGGCGTTGTTGACCAGCCAGTCGACATCACGGGCTGCCTGTTCCACGGCGGCCAGTTGGTCGCGATCGGACAGATCCGCGGGGAGTACCTCAGCGTTGCCCAGTTCGGTGGCCAGTTCATCCAGTCGGGACCGATCGCGCGACACGAGGATCAGGTCGTGGCCCTGCAACGACAGCTCCACGGCGATCTGCCTGCCGATCCCCGCAGTCGGTCCGGTCACGAGTGCTACACCCACGGTTGGGAATCTTCCTCCCCTGTCCCGCGTGACGCCACCGGAAGCACCAGAATCGAGCCATGTCCCATCTGGTCCAGCGCATGCGTCCCTACGAGCGC
>WBZV01001217.1_pt1 | contig 10956 bp, 11 predicted proteins | sample 5204221 | NCBI WGS metagenome assembly WBZV01 (sample SAMN12344360, study PRJNA552823) | activated sludge metagenome | biome: Activated sludge suspended growth; feature: Nitrification reactor; material: Wastewater; isolation source: activated sludge from nitrification reactor of wastewater...
GCTCTTCATCCCCCAGGTCATCCCGCACGAGCAGTACCTCGAGCACCTCGCCGGCGCATCTGCCTCTGGCGAGGCGACCGTCCGCCTCTTCGCCTCCCTGTCGCTGGCCCGACTTCACCCAGACATCACGTCCTGGGCCGCAGCCGCCGAAGCCCTGGGTATGCCCGGCCCGATGGGAGTGCGCTGCGCCCGAGCCTGCTCCGCGAGCATGCTCATCACTGCCGACGAGTGGAAGGCTCGGATCTGGCGCGCCGGCGAGGAGTCACCACGGAGGGACTACCGCGCCACCGAAGCCAAGATCCGGCACCGCCTCGGGATGAGCCGTTGGTTCGACGAATGGGCCCGCAGCTACCGGCCCGGCACCCGGCACGGCTCCTACAACCTCGGCCTTACCTTCCAGATTGTGGACGACATTCTGGACATCGTGGGCGACCTGATGCTCTCCGGGAAACGAATCCTCGGCCACGTCATCGCCGTGCGGCCGGGCCACGGCCCTAACACCGAACTGGCGCGCGAGGTGGTGAAGCAGTACAACGAGATGCGCGCCATGGTGGGCGACATTGACCTTGACGATGTTGTCCAACTGGGCATCCACGGCGTAAAGCCGGAGTATGTCCTCAAGATGCGCGAGACGGGCTTGGACCCGGATACCGACGACATCGTCCAGTTCGCCATCCACGGCGTGAAGCCGGAGTACGTCCTCAAGATGCGCGAGATGGGCTTCGACCTGGACACCGACGACATCGTCCAGTTCGCCATCCACGGCGTCAGCGCTGAGACGGTGGCCAAGCTGCGCGACGCCGGTCTGACCGACCTGGACGCCGAGGACATCGTCGCCCTGCACATTCACGGCGTCGACGCCGACTTCATCGCCATGATGCGCGCCGTCGGCTTTGAAGACCTCACCGCCGACGACCTGACCGGGCTGCGCATCCACAACGTGACGCCGGAGTATGTCGAGCGGCTGCGCGCCGCCGGCCTGGACGACCTCTCGGCCGAGGCGCTGACGGCGCTGCGCATCCACGGCGTCGATGCCGGCTTCATCGAGCGGATGCGCGGGCTGGGGCTGCAAGATCTGGACGCCGACAACCTGGTGGCCCTCAAGGCCCACGGCGTCGATGCCGACTTCTTCGCCGAACTGGCCGAGATGGGGCTGATTGAGCCGAAAGAGAAGTCGCCCGCGGCCGAATAAGAGATTTAACGCAAGGGCGCAAGGGATGCAAGGAATTAGCCCGTTCCTCCCGTCCTTGTGTGTTAACTTCTTTACGTCCTACTCGACTCGACGCCGAACGTAGAGACGGGTCGCCGACGCCGAACGTAGAGACGGGTCGCCGACCCGTCTCTACGGGGCCGTTGTCCTTGCATCCGGTGCGGACTTTGCGCTACCCTTCCCCCGTGAATCGAGCCAAACTCTTCTACTTTCTCTTCTACGGCGCGACGGCGGCCCTGTCGCCCTTTCTGACGCTCTATTACCAGTCACTCGGCCTGCGCGGCACGGAGATCGGCCTGCTGGCCGGGCTGGTGCCGCTGACGAGCATGATCAGCGGCACGCTCTGGAACGGCGCCGCCGATGCCACCCGCCGTTACCGCGCCATCCTGCTGACGGCCGTCGGCGGGACGTGGCTGGCGACGCTGCTGGTCAGCCGCGCCGGCGGCCTGGCGGCGCTGTTGCCCACCGTCCTGCTCATGGCCGCCTTCAGCGCGCCCATCGCCACGCTGGTTGATAGCAGCGTGATCACCCGGACACGGGCCACGGGCGGCGACTACGGCCGCGTGCGCCTGTGGGGGTCTATTGGCTGGGGCGTGGGGGCGCTGCTGGCCGGGCCGGTCATCGACCGCTATGGACTGCTCTGGGCCTTCGCCATCCACCTGACGCTGCTGGCGGGCGTCTTTGCCGTCAGCCTGCGCGTGCCCCTCGACCACAGCGTGGCCGAGCCGGGGACGAGCTTCTTCAGCCGGCTGCGCGTCTTGCTGGCCGAACGGGCCTACCTGGCGCTGCTGGTCGTCGGCCTCGTCTTCGGCATGGGCCTGTCGATGGCCCTGAGCTACCTCTTCCTGCACATGCAGAACCTGGGCGCGAGCGAAACGCTGATGTCGGTGACGCTCATCACGGCGACGATCAGCGAAGTGCCCTTCATGTTCCTGTCCGGCCGGCTCATCCGGCGCTTCGGGGTGCGGCCCATCATCGCCGCGGCCCTGGTCATCATGGCCGCGCGGACGTTCGCCTATGCCTTCATGCCCGCCGCCGGCTGGGCGGTAGTCATCAACCTGCTCCACGGCCCGACCTACGCCACCCTCTGGGCGGCCAGCGTCAGCGAATCGAACCGGCTGGCCCCACCCGGGCTGGGGGCCACGGCCCAGAGCGCCCTGACCAGCGCCATGTTCGGCCTCGGCTCGGCCCTGGGCAGTTTCAGCGGCGGCGTCCTCTACGAACGCTACGGCGCGCCGTTCATGTTCCAGAGCGTGGGCTGGCTATTGCTGGCGACGGCGGGGTTCTGGTTGGTGGCGAGCCGGCGGCGGGCGATGGACGACGGACAACGGACGACAGACCACTGACCCACTGACTGCGGACGACGGACAACGGACGACAGACCACTGACCCACTGACTGCGGACAACGGACGACAGACGACAGACCACTGACCCACTGACCCACTGACCTACTGACCTACTGTCCACTGTCCACTGCCCACTGCCCCACTACTCACCTCACCGGCGCAACCCCCTCATCCACCACCTCCCCGTCCTGGCAGAGAAGATAGCGGCTCTGGCCGTCGGTGTGGTAGGTGTAGGTCTGGTCGCCGGCGCGCAGGGTGATGCGGCTGCCCTCGACGACCACCTGGGCATAGGCCACGCCCGGCTGAGGACAGCCCAGGCTCGTGTCCGGCCAGGTGATCGCCTCGATGGACTCGACCGCGACCGACTCAGCCGGTACGCCCAGCCGCTCGATTGTGTCCAGCACGGCCGTGACGACCATCACGCGCTCGCGCGCGGCCGGCGCGTCGCCCGACGGCCGGCCGGGCGCGGGGGCCTCGCGGCGCGGCGCGCTGGGGGTCGTCGGCGTCAGGTCGCCCAGCGTCACCTCGCCGGGCGAGACCGGCTCCGGCAACGTGTCGCCGGCCGAATCATCAGCGACAGCGCTATCATCGGCCGCGGCCACTTCGGGATCGGCCTCCCCCGGCAGGGGAACGGGGTTCAGGGCCGGGGCGTCAATCGTCGGCTCCCCACCATCCGTCGGCGCAACGACGGCGGCCGGCTCCTGCCCTCCGGCCGGGGCGCAGGCGGCCGGCAACAGCGCCACGGCCAACAGACACAGCATCACAAACCACTTTCGCATCGACAATCCTCCACGCGGCCGGCGAGCAATACGCCACCGCTATAAAGTGGACGCCGGACGGGGGCCGGATGTTCCCTCGGCCGGTCGAGTGGCCGCCGCAGCCGTTTGCCGGCGGGCGAATGCGCCATACCAGTGACCGCTGTCCTTAATGGTGCGCTGCTGCGTGGCGTAATCGACGTAGACCAGGCCGAAGCGCTTTGAGGGTGATCCAGTGGCGCACGCGGTCGCCCAGCCGCGCGGCGACGACCTCGGCGTAGTCGGCGAAGAGGGCGGCGCAGTCGCGTGCGGCGAAGCCGCCAATCGTCTGTTGCAGCGCGTCGGGCAAATCCCAGTGGAACAGGGTCACGAACGGCGTGACGTCCGCGGCCAGCAGGACATCGACCAGCCGGTCGTAAGTGTCCAGCCCGCGGGCATTCACTGCCCCGCGCCCCTCCGGCAGCACGCGCGACCAGGCGACGGAGAAGCGGTAGGCGTTCAACCCCGGTTGGCGCAGGATATCGACGTCGGTCTGGAAGTCGCGGTAGGCGTCGGCGGCCGTGTCGCCGGTCTGGCCGCCCACGACGCGGCCGGGGCGGCGGGTGAAGCGATCCCAGATGGACAAGCCCTTGCCGTCGGCCGCCGGGCTGCCCTCGATCTGGTAAGCCGACGTGGCCGCGCCGAAGCGAAAGCCGGGCGCGCTCATTCCGGCGGCCGGTCGTCCGGCGACAGCGCGTCGCCGAACGATTGCAGCAGCGCCTTCAGCTTGGCCCGGGAGATGGGGAAGCGGCGACTGTGGTCGGGCAGACGGTGGCGGCACGCCTGCCAGATGAGGTCGGCGGCGGCGTAGGCCGCGTCCGGCCGGCCCAGCCGCCGGGCGTTGGCGGCCCGCTCGCGGTAGAGCCGTCCGCCGTCGGCCAGCCAGTCGGCCAGCGCCTCCAGCAGCAGCAGCGGCTCCGGCGTCAGCGCGCCCGCGCCCTCGCGCGTCACCAGGGCGGCGTTGCCCGTCTCCTGGCCGGGGATGACCTGCATCAGCAGCAGCGGCAGCCCGCAGGCCAGCGACTCGGTGACGATCAGCCCGCCGGCCTTGCTGATGACGCAATCGGCGGCGTGGAGAAGGGTGGGCATGTCGCTGACGTAGTTGTAGAGCGTCGCCGGGATGTGCCACTCGGCCGCCCGCAACCGCGCGTATAGCTCGTCGTTGCCGCCGGCCACGGCCACCAGGTGGATGTCGAAGCCGGAGTGGTTGAGCACGTGCAGGAACTGATCCAGCCCCTCGACGCGCTTGCTGCCCACGGCCAGCACGGTGAACTTGTCGGCCGGCCAGCCCAGCGCGGCGCGGGCCTCGGCCCGGGGCGGCGCATCGGCCAGCGCCGGATTGACCGGCAGCCCGGTCACATGTACCGTGTCCGGGTCGAGGCCACGCTCCAGGGCCAGGTCGGCGGCGATGGGCGTGGGCACCAGGCAGAGGTCGGCCGAGGGCGTGAACCACATCTTTTGCAGCGACACCAGGTCGGTGACGATGGTGGCCATGGGCACGCGCACGCCGCTGAGGCGGCGGTAGGCGGCCACGGGGTACTGGTAGGTCGGGAAGGTGACCACGACGGCGTCGGGCTGGTGCTGCTTGATCAGCCGGGCGACGATGTCGTACATCAGCAGCACGTAGGTCATCTCGGTCACGCTGGTGGTCATGGCCAGGTCGGACATTTTGTAGCCGAGCTTGTAGAAGCCGGGCCACTGCGTCGCCAGCTTGTCGTAGTCGCTTTCGGCGCTGCGCATCAGCGGCGGCGCGCCCGGCTCATCGAGCGGGTTGACGATGGTCACGTCGGCGGCGTCGCCATAGCGCCGGGCGAGGGCCGCGGCCAGGGCGTTGGCCGTGCTGCGGTGGCCGAAGCCGGCGTCGGCGGTCAGGATGAGGACGCGCTTGGGGGTCATGGATAAACGCGGGCGGCCCTAGAGCGGCTTGGTCAGGTAGTAGCGCGTGTGGCCGGAGCCGGCGGGGAAGTCTTCCAGCTGGCCATAGAGCCGGTAGCCGCGGGCCTCGTAGAACGGCCGCGCCTGGAAGCTGAGCGTGTCCAGTTGGACGTGACGGCAGCCGCGGGCGCGGGCTTCGTCCTCGGCGGCGCGCAGGACGCGGTCGCCATAGCCCTGGCCGCGGTAGCGCGCGTCGATCCACAGGATGTGGACGGCCAGCCAGCCCCAGAAGGTATCGCCCAGCAGCCCGCCGACGATGGCCCCGTCGGCGTCGCGCAGAAAGACGTACAGCCGCCGCCAGTCCTCAGCCGCGAACTGCGCGTTGTGAGCGCGCAGCCCGGCGTGGACGAAATCGGCGTCGGCCGGGTCGGCCGTGTCCACGACCGCCAGGGTCGGTTCGGGCAGGGGGTTAGCGGTCATCATGCGTCCTCCTTTTGTTGGCGCTGGTAAGCGACCATATCTCGCTCCCACAGGAAGCCGAGGTCTTCGTAGAGCGTCCGGGCGGGCGTGTTGGCGGCGGCGACGCTGAGGTTCACCTGGCGCAGGCCGGGCACGCCGCGCATCCGCGCCAGCCCGGCCAACATCAGCCGCCGGCCCAGCCCGGTGCGGCGGCGCGTCTCGTCCACGCCGACGAGATCGACGTAGGCCTCGCCCGTCTCGGCCTCGACGCGGCCGAAGAGGTAGCCGTGAAGCGTGTCGCCCTCGGCCGCGGCCAGCAGGATGGCCCCGTGATCGGCCCATTCGCGCAGGATGTAGCTGAGGGTGTAGTTGGACGCCGGGAAGAGGCGGTTGTGCAGGGCATCGAGCTGGTCGTTGTAGCGGGCGTCCCAGGGCTGGGCCTCGGTGGCGGGCAGGGCGTCCAACCGGCCGGCGGGCAGGAAGTAGATGGCCCATTCGCCGGCCGGCGTGAAGCCGTGGCGGGCGGCGAAGGCGCGGGCGCGGACGTTGCGACTATCGACGAACATCTGATGTTCGTGGACGGCCGCCGGCAGACGGGCGGCGACGGCGGCGTAGAGCGCGTCGGCCGTCGTTTCCCACGGCTCCGCGGCCACCAGCGGCCCGAAGAGCCACGCCCGACCGCGCTCCGGCTCGATGTCGGCCGCGAACGCGCCGACGATGCGCCCGCCCTCAACGGCAACGCTGGCGGCCCGGTCGAAGCGCAGGCTGAAGTGGCGCAACTCCTGACGGATGTCCTCCGGCGTCAGGCCGAAGTAGCCGATGTGGTGCTCCGGCCGGGGGTTATAGGCGGCGACGAAGTCCACCAGGGCGTCGAAGCGGTTGGGGTGGCAACGAATGATGCGGATCACGGCGTTTCTCCGGCGGCGGCGTCGCTGACGTTAAATTGGGCGGCCAGAGGGATGTCGGCCTCGCGGTCGATGGCGGCCAGTTCACGGCCGGAACTGCACGCCAGCAGGAAGTCGGCCAGCCGGCCGCGGGCGGCGCGGAAGGCGGCCACGGCCACCTCGGCCTCCGGTGAGCGGCTGCCCGGCAGGCGGTCGAGGATGGCCCCGGCGGCGACGAGGTCTTCCACGCCCGGCCGCAGCGAGCGGTCGCCGTGGGCGTCCTCGCGCCAGCGTTCGCCGGCGGCGATGACGGCCTCGCGCCGGCCGAGGCGCGCGGCGGCGGCGGCCACGGCGCGGGCGTTGCGCAGGCAGCCGGCCAGCGTCGGCGTGGCCCCGGTCAGGGTGCTCAGCGTGGCCCCGTTGGGCGAGGGCAGCACCAGCCGCGCCCCGGCGGGCACGGCCAGCATGCCCGTGGGCGAGAAGGTGTAGGCTGCCGCTGCATCCCGCCCGACGAGGGCCGCGCCCAGGCGGTGGGCCACGTCGGCCGGCGATTCCGGCCCCGGCCCGGCGGGGTAGACAATCGCCCCACGGGCCACGGCGATATCGACGCAGGTGGAGAAAGACAGCACGTCAACGATGACGATGACATCGCTCAGCGGGGCCAGCGCCGCCGCGCCGCGCGGCCCCCATTCGCAGCGCAGTTGGTAGGGGGATTGATCCCAGTAGCCGCCGGTCGCAAGGTTGAGCATAAGGCGGGCATTATACCATGATGGCGTCTGGTAGGGGCAGACCTCGTGTCCGCCCTTCTACTACCGTCAGGTGAACGGCGGGTGAAATCATCGATTGGCACTGGCCAAGCGCCGCGGTGGCGGTTACACTGGGTGATTGTTGGCCCGGCCCGCTCCGGCGGCCGGGCACTATCGAACCGGCGACCGGCCCAGGGCCGCGCCATCAGGAAAAGAGATGCAAGATCACGTACAGGCGACCGACCATCACGACGAGAATGTCGTCGAGTTCCAGGACGCGACGCTGCCGCTGAGCGAGACGCTGCGCGGCGTGGCCCGCGCCGTCACCGGCGACCACGTCACCACCCGCGAGCTGCTGGCGCTGGCCGGCGAGCAGGGCATGTTACTGGCCCTCATGGTGCTGACTCTGCCGTTCCTGTTCCCGGTATCAATTCCCGGTGTCAGCACCGTCTTCGGCCTCGTTGGCATCCTCATCTCCATCGGCGTGACGCTCAACCGCGTGCCCTGGCTGCCCGACCGGCTGCTCGACCGGCCGCTGGGCACGGAAAAGCTCGTCCCGGCCATCGAGAAAGGGGCCGACGCCTTCCGCCGCGTGGATCGCATCAGCCACCCGCGACTGCAACGGCTGACCGACGGCCGGGCGATGAGCCGCGTCAACGGCCTGGGGCTGCTGGCGGGCAGCATCCTGCTGCTGTTCCCGCTCAGCTTCGTGCCCTTCTCCAACACGTTGCCGGCGGTGGCCATGCTGCTGCTGGCCGCGGGCATGTTGCAGCGCGACGGCGTGCTGGTGCTGCTGGGCTACCTCTTCCTGCTGGCCACGGTCATTTACTTCGCCGCCCTCTTCATCGGCGCGATCATGACCGGGCAGGGGATCATGGGACTGTTTCGCTAGGAGAGAGGCAACCGCCGGCCGCCTCGCCGGAGACGCGCGTTGAAACCGTTACAGGATGCCAGAGGTGACACGACCTTGAACACCCCCGCGTCTGAACCGCTTACCGTCCCCGGCGCGCCAGCTATCGCCGGTCTTGTCTTTCGTCCTTTCCGCGGCGAGAGCGACTACGCGGCGATGGTTCGCCTGGCCAACGAGCGCGCCGCGGCCAACGGCGACGATTGGAACCTGACCGTCGCCGAACTGGCCGCCGACTTTGCTCCCGCGGCCCGTTTCGATCCCGCCGCTGACGCGCTGCTGGCTGAGGTGGAGGGGACGCTGGTTGGCTTCTGGCGTGGCGACTGGCGAGAGGAGAACGACGGCCCCCTGGTCTACGGCATCCAGCACTTTCTGCATCCCGACTGGCGCGGACAGGGCATCGGCCGCGCCGCGCTGCAATGGATGGAGCAGCGTCTGCGCGCCATCGCCGCGACCCACGACCCGGCGCGGCCGAAAAGCCTCCAGGGCTTTGCCTCCCTTGGCAACCGCTATCAGGCCGGGTTGCTGGAAGCCAACGGCTACCAGGCCGTGCGCCAATTCCATTTAATGGTGCGGCCGGCGCTTGATGACATCCCCGACTTTCCGCTGCCGGAGGGGCTGGAGGTGCAGCCCGTCCGGCCGGAGCACTGGCGCGCCATCTGGGACGCCGACGTGGAAGCGTTCCACGACGCCTGGGGGATGAGCGACCCGGACGAGGCGGAGTACCAGCGCTGGCTGGACAACAAGATCTGGTTCCAGCCGGAACTGTGGCAGGTGGCCTGGGACGCGGCGACCGGCGCAGTCGCCGGGCAGGTGCGCACCTACATCGACCACGGCGAGAACGAGCGCTTCGGCCGCCTTCGCGGCTACACGGAGTTCATCAGCGTTCGCCGCCCCTACCGCCGCCGCGGGCTGGCGCGCGCCCTCATCGCCCTCAGCCTGCGCGCCCAGCGTGACGCCGGCATGACCGCCTCCGCCCTGCACGTCGATGCCGAGAGCCTGACCGGCGCGCCGCGCGTCTACGAAGACTGCGGCTTCCGCGTGCAGACGACGGATACGCTCTATCGCAAGGCGTTGTAGTCGCCCCCATCCAGCGGGGAGCGCGCCGAGAAGACACTCGGCCATTCCCGCCGCGGGCCAATTGGGGCATACTACGGGCATGGACACCCTTGAACTCATCCGTCACCACCGTTCCATCCGCCGCTACCGGCCCGACCCCATCCCCGACGATCTGCTGACCGAAGTGCTCGACGCCGGCGTGCGCGCTTCGTCGTCGGGCAACATGCAGACCTACTCCATCATCGTCACCCGCGACCGGGCGCTGCGCGAACAACTCTATGAGCCGCACATGGAGCAGGAGATGGTGCTCGACGCGCCGGTGCTGCTGACCTTCTGCGCCGACTTCCGCCGCATGCGCCACTGGTTGCGCCTGTCGGCCGCGCCCGACAACTTCGACAACTTCATGAGCTTCATGATCGCCGCCATCGACGCGACGCTGGTGTCGCAGAACGTGGCCCTGGCGGCCGAGGCGCGCGGCCTGGGGCTGTGCTACATGGGCAGCACGCTGGCCAATTGCGACCAGATCGGCCGCATCCTGCAACTGCCGCCGGGCGTCTTCCCCGTCGTCGGCTATTCGCTCGGCTGGCCAGACGAAGACCCCGCCCCGCGCGACCGCCTGCCGTTGCGCGGCCTCGTCCACGACGAGACCTACCACGACTATAGCGACGACGACATCCGCGCCATCTACCACCAGCGGGAGACGCGCGGCTGGCAGCGCTACATGAGCTACCCGGAACTGCGGCTGATGATCGAAGCGTCGGGCGTGCAAAACCTGGCCCAGGTCTACACCGTCGTCAAGTACACCCGCGAGTCGCACGAGGAGTTCTCGGCGACGGTGCTGGGGTATTTGCGGGAGCAGGGGTTTCTGAATTAGACGTTGACCTCTGCGCAATTGTCGCTTTTGTGCTACAATCAGATGACGCTGAAACCTGTTATCGAACTGCAAGAGTACGTAACGGAGAATGGCCGCGTGCCATTTAGAGAGTGGCTTAATGGACTGCGCGACAAAGAGGCACAGGCACGCATTGATGTCCGTCTTAACCGAGTACGACTTGGAAATCTGGGCGACTATAAATCAGTTGGCCGTGGCATTAGTGAGCTAAGAATCGTACACGGACCAGGATACCGTGTGTATTTCGGTCGGCGCGGCGAAACCATCGTAATTCTTCTATGTGGCGGCGACAAAGATTCACAAGAACGCGATATCGCCGTTGCGCAGCGCTACTGGGAAGACTACTTGAGGAGAACGAAATGAACCCTGTGACTGTTCCATATGTTGACGGACTCAGGGAGCGATTGAAGGATCCTAACGTGGCAGCTGCCTATCTTGATGCAGCGTTGGAGGAAAACGATCAGGAAGTGTTTTTGCTGGCGCTACATGATGTGGCCGAGGCCAGAGGCTTCTCAGCCGTTGCTCAAGACGCAGACCTCAACCGTGAGAATCTTTATCGCATGTTATCGCGTCAGGGAAATCCCCAGCTATCCAGTCTGACGGCGTTGCTGAAGAGCATGGGGCTGCGCCTGGCGGTAGAGGTCGAGCAGGCGTAGCTGTGCGCGCGGTTCGTTGCTCTACCTGCCGACATCAACGCCGACGAAAACTCCGCATGATCGACTATACGACTGAAGTTCCACTTACCCCCACCACCTTCACCGACCTCCTCCGCCGCTCCACGCT
>WBZV01001403.1_pt1 | contig 10951 bp, 7 predicted proteins | sample 5204221 | NCBI WGS metagenome assembly WBZV01 (sample SAMN12344360, study PRJNA552823) | activated sludge metagenome | biome: Activated sludge suspended growth; feature: Nitrification reactor; material: Wastewater; isolation source: activated sludge from nitrification reactor of wastewater treatment...
GTTCTCCACGCCCGGCACGCCGCGCGCCGCCGCGATCAGCGCCTGGCGCAGCGCCGGCAGCTGGCTCTTGGCCGGGTAGCCGAGCTCGACGTCGAAGGACACGCCGGTGCCTTCGATGTGCAGGTTCTTCACCTGCTTGCCGGAGACGAAGTCGCGGCCGGTATTGGGGTCGGTGACGGCCTTGAGGGCGTCGAGCAATGCGGATTCGGTGGCGGCCATGGGAGCGTAGGCAGGGCGATACGGGGGAGGGCAGTCTATCGCTTCTAGAATTCAGCCATGACCCGCAAGCTCTTCGTCACCATCGCTCTGGCGCGCGCGACATGAGCTTCCGGCCGGGCCGCGTCTGGGCAGTTGCAGGGGTTCTGTGGCTGATCGGCGCACTGCTCGGCAGCGCATGGCAGTTCAGCCGCTTCGTCGAGCGCGAACAGGCCCGCTTCGCCGGCGACTTCGAGAAGGCCTACGCCACCGTGGCGCAGCGGGTCGACCAGATCGAGGCGCTGCTCGACGGCCTGGTCGCCTTGCTGCGCTCGACGCGCGACCCGGGGTTTCCCGAACTGCGCAGCTACGCCGACGAGCTGCTGCGCCGCTATCCGCAGCTCTACACGATCGGCTACCAGCCGCACGTGGCGGGCGACGAGCGCGAGGCGTTCGAGCGGCGCATGAGCGAGCGCCTCGGCCGGCCCTTCCGCATCCGCGACTTCGACTTCGAGGGCGACCGCCGATGGCGCGATGCGCCGCCGCGCCCCTACCACTTTCCGGTCGTGTTCATGGCACCGGAACTGCCCGATGCACAAGACGTGATCGGCTACGACGTGACCGCCGACACCCGCTTTCGTGCCGCCGCGAGCCGCTCGGCGCAACTCGATGAGCCGGTGGCGACCCTTCCCTTCGATCTCGTCGAAGGCGGACGCGGCTACATCGTCGTGCGCGCCTTGCGGTTGCACGCAGGCACATTGGGCGGTGATTCGCCCCAGGCGGACCACCTGCTGTCGCCGCTGATCCGCGCCGACCGGCTGTTCAGCGGCGTGTCGGCCGGCCGCGGCGAACAACTGACGCTGCGGCATGGCGAAGCCGTCGAACCGGGCGCTGCGCTGCTCTGGCACGTCGGCGAAACCTCGGCCACCGCGCAGCCAGCAGGGGCATGGGAGCCGCCGGCCACGCGGCTGCGCCGCGCCCTGCCCTCGGCGCACCAGCCCTTCGAGCTCGAAATGACGGCGCAGGCGCGCTGGCAGGACTTCGCCTGGGGCGGCTGGGCCCTGTGGTTCAGTGCCTGGACGCTGCTCGTGCTCAGCAGCAGCACCGCGATGCTCGCGCTGCGCGGTGCGCGCCGCGAACGGGAGCGTGCCCAGCTCGCCGAGCAGGATCTGCTGAACACCGAACGCCGCGCCGAGGCCTCGCGCGGTCGCAGCCTCGACGAGCTCGGCTCGGGCATCGCGCACGAACTCAACCAGCCGCTGACGGCCATCGTCGGCTACAGCCAGGCGGCGCTGCGCATGCTGCCGTCCGCGCGCACGCCGTCTGCCGAGCAGCTCGATGCGCTGCGCGAGACCTTGCAGGCCAATGCCGAGCAGGCGCTGCGCGCCGGCGAACTGATGCAGCGCCTGCGTTCGCTGGTGCGCCAGCAGCCGGTGCGCATGCGCACCGTCGTGATGCAGGAGGTGCTGGCCGACGCGTTGCGGCGGGAACGCGGGCGCATCGAGCGGGCCGGCGTTGCGATCGAGCGGCGCCTGCCGGCCAGCGAGCTCGTCGTGATCGGCGACGCAATGCTGCTCGAACAACTGATCGGCAACCTGCTGCGCAATGCACTCGAGGCGCTCCAGGCCCCGGACGCGCAACCGTCCTCTGCGCGGCGCATCTCGATCGAACTCGATGCGGATGCGCAGCGCTGCCTTCTCGTCGTCGCCGACAACGGCCCCGGCCTCTCGGACGAACAACGCAAGCGCGCCTTCCATCCCTTCCAATCGACCAAGCCGGGCGGGATCGGCATCGGCCTGGCGCTGTGCGCGAGCATCGTGCGCGCGCATGGCGGCGAAATCGCCGTCGAGAATGCCCAAGGCGGCGGGGCGCGCTTCGTCGTCACGCTGCCGTTGCGGCCGCCGGCAACCGATCGACCCGAACCGCCCCACACACCATGAGCCAGGTCCTGATCCACCTCGTCGACGACGACGACGCCGTGCGCCATTCGCTGGGCCTGCTGCTGCACACCGTCGGCTACCGCGTCAGCCTGCACGCCGACGCGGCCTCGCTGCTGGCCGCCATCGACGGCACGCAACACGGCTGCGTCGTCGTCGACGTCCGCCTGGTCGGCACCAGCGGCCTGGGCCTGGCCGGGCAACTGCAGGCGCGCGGCGTGTGCCTGCCGATCATCTTCATCTCCGGCCATGCCGACGTGCCGACCACGGTGCAGGCGTTCAAGCTCGGCGCGGTCGATCTGCTGCAAAAACCCATCCACGAACAGTCGCTGATCGACGCCGTGGAACGGGCGCTGGCCCGCGATGCCTCGGCCAAGGCTGCATCGCATGCCGAAGCGGCACGCAAGGAGCGGCTGGCCCGGCTGACCGAGCGCGAGCGCGAGGTGCTGCGCGGCATTGCGTGCGGCCGCACCAATCGCGAGCTGGCCGAGGCCTGGGGCGTCAGCGTGCGCACCGTCGAATCGCATCGGGCCGGCCTGTTCGACAAGCTCGAGGTGCAGCATGTGATCGAGCTCGCGCCGTACGCGCAGGCGATCGAAGCGGCAGCACGCCCGACGTAGCCGGCGCCGCCCGTCGCGCTCCAGCGCATTCCGTCACGCCGGGGCCGACTTCGGCGCGGATTCTCCGTAGTTTCCGAAGCGGCCTTGCGGGCATTGCGGATGGAGGGCCCCGCAGCAGTTCCATAGGCTGCGCGGCAGCTCAGGGAGAACACCGATGTCCATCCTTCGTAAATCGCAACTTGCCGCCGGCGTCATGGCGGCACTGCTCAGCGCCTGCGGCGGCGGGGGCGGCGGCAGCGCACCGGCCACGCCGTCCTTGACGCTGACGGGAACGGCCGCCACCGGCGCTGCCATCGCTGGCGCAACCGTCAAGGTCAAGTGCGCCAGCGGAACCGGCTCGGCCACCAGCGCCGCCGATGGCCGCTACACGGTCGAGATCGCCGCGGGCAGCCTGCCCTGCGCCCTGGAGGTTCACCCGGCCGGCGGCAGCGCGCTGCATTCGGTGATCGAGGGCAGTGGCCCCGGCAAGGTCAGCGTCAACATCAGCCCGCTGACCGAGCTGGTGGTTGCCCGGCTCGCGGGCGGCGCACCGGCCGAGCTGTTCGCCACGTTCGACTCCGCGGCACAGGCCAAGCTCACGCGCACCCGACTCGATGCCGCCATCGTCGACGTGGCCGCGGCGCTGCAAGGAACCGTCGACCTCGCCGGCATCGATCCGCTGAAGGACGAGCTGGTCGTCGGCAATCCGCTCGACTCGAAGCTCGATGCCTTGAACGCTGCGCTGGCCGCCGCGCGGACGAGTCTGTCCGATGTCGCCGCTGCGCTCGCGGCGGGAGGGGACGCCTCGGCATCGGTAGGGACCATGCTGCAGCCCGCCGCAGCGAACTGCGCCGGGCTGCGATCCGGCCGCTACGCCTGGCTGTCGCCGGTCGAGAACGATCCGAGCGCCCCCGGCTACGCGTTCGTGACGATCGACGCCGCGGTGCTCACCGTGGGCTATCGCGACGGCGCAGGCGTCGATCACAGCGCCATGCTGACCGATGACGGCAGTTGCACCTACAGCGGGCCCGTCGACGCACAAGGCAGCAGCAAGTTCCTGGTCTCCTCATCCGGCATCACGATCAAGCGCGACACCGACTCCTCGGGCCCGCAGGCCGGCCTCACGTTCGTGGGCGGCATCCTCGTGCCCTTGCAGGCGATCCCGCTCGCCGAACTGGCCGGCACCTGGAACGTGATGAAGTACTACCGCGAGACCGTCACGACCGCATTCGCCGCTGGGCGCGCGACCATGGTCGTCGATGGCGCAGGCAAGTTGACCGCGCTCACGGGCTGCGATTCGGCGGGTATGTGCCAAGAGCGATCGATCGGCAACAACGGGGATGGGTTCACTGCGAACGCGGACGGCGGATTCGACATCGGCGGAAGCGCAACCGAAGCGTCTTCGCGCGCCTTTGCCTACAAGGCGGCTGACGGGAGTTTGTCGATGTTCATGAAGTATTCCGGCGGCCGAGGCTTCATGATCCTCGCCAAACAAGCGGCCCTGCCCTTGCCTGACCCCGGCACGGTGTCGAACTACTGGGACGTCTCCTTCACGTCATCCGGCTCCTCGCCGACGCTCGTCGAGCAATCGACGACCGTCACCGCCGTGGACGCCGCGGCCGGGACGTACACGCGCACATCCACCAGCCGCGTCGACCGCTACAAGGTCGACGATCCGCAAGCCGGCATGCGCTCACGGGCCGCCAACAGCTGCACGACGCCCGCCGGCGCGGCCCTCGCCTGCAGTGGCATCGTCGCAATGCCCCTGCCCGGCACGGGCATCACGAGCTACTTCACCGTTGCGCCGCAGAGCGACTTCGGCATCACCATCGCCAGACCCTGAGCCCGCTCGCACGCGCAGTGGCGGCATCGCGGGCCGGGCGCCTTCGCCCCGGCACCGCCTAAGGCATCAGGATGCTCCCCCATCTGATGCCTTGCCGCCATGCGCACCACCGTCACCCTCGACGCCGAAGTGCAGCGCCTGCTCCAGGACGCCGAGCACGGCATCGAACGTCCGTCCAAACAGCGCCTCGATGATGCAGCGCGCGCCGGACTGGGATGCGCTGCGGTCGAAGTACCGCCGTTCAGGCAGCCGGTGTTCTCGCTCGGCCGCACCCAGGTCGACCTGACGAAGGCCGGTTCGCTGACCGACGAGTAGGAAGATCGAGTGCCGCCGGGCACGGCGCCCGGCGCCTGATACGGTTTCGCGTTCAATCGCATCGACCCCATTCAGGCTGGAAGATCCCGTTCGGGCTGAGCTTGTCGAAGCCCTGTGGAGCTACTTGCGGGCCCTTCGACCAAGCTCAGGGCGAACGGGGAGTGTGATGATCGGCAGCGAACGGGTCGGCGCTGCTGGAATAATCACACCATGACCCGCAAGCTCTTCGTCACCACCGCCCTGCCCTACGCCAACGCGCCCTTCCACGTCGGGCACATGATGGAGTACATCCAGGCCGACATCTGGGTGCGCTTCCAGCGCATGATGGGCAACGAGGTGCACTTCGTCTGCGCCGACGACGCGCACGGCGCGCCGATCATGATCGCCGCCGAGAAGGCGGGCCTGTCGCCGCAGGAGTTCGTCGCCCGGATCGCCGCCGGCCGCAAGCAGTATCTGGACGGCTTCCACATCGGCTTCGACAACTGGCACTCCACCGACGGCGCCGAGAACCACCAGCTCGCGCAGGACATCTACCTCGCGCTGCGGCGCCAGGGCCTGATCGCGGTGCGCGCCATCGAGCAGTTCTACGATCCGGTCAAGGGCATGTTCCTGCCCGATCGCTACATCAAGGGCGAGTGCCCGAAGTGCGGCGCGAAAGACCAGTACGGCGACAGCTGCGAGGTCTGCGGCGCGGTCTACGCGCCCACCGAGCTGAAGAACCCCTACTCGACGCTGACCGGCGCGACGCCGGTGATGAAGTCGAGCGAGCACCACTTCTTCCAGCTCTCCTCGCAGCGCTGCATCGATTTCCTGCAGCAGTGGACGCACGACCCCGGCCGCCTGCAGGGCGAGGTGCTGAACAAGATCCGCGAATGGTTCGCCACCGACGACGAGGGCCACGTCGGCCTGTCGGACTGGGACATCAGCCGCGACGCGCCCTACTTCGGCATCCGCATCCCCGACACCGAGGACAAGTATTTCTACGTCTGGCTGGACGCGCCGGTGGGCTATCTCGCCTCGCTGAAGAACTACTGCGGCAAGTCGGGCCGTGATTACGACGCGCTGATGGCCGACCCCACGCTCGAGCAGATCCACTTCATCGGCAAGGACATCACCTATTTCCACACCCTGTTCTGGCCGGCGATGCTGCACTTCAGCGGCCGCAAGACGCCCGACAAGGTGTTCGTGCACGGCTTCATCACCGTCAACGGCGGCGAGAAGATGAGCAAGAGCCGCGGCACCGGCATCTCGCCGCTCAAGTACCTCGAGCTGGGCATGAATGCCGAGTGGCTGCGCTACTACATCGCCGCCAAGCTGAACGCCAAGGTCGAGGACATCGACTTCAACCCCGACGACTTCGTCGCCCGCGTCAACAGCGACCTGGTCGGCAAGTACATCAACATCGCCAGCCGCGCCGCCGGCTTCCTCGCCAAGCGCTTCGGCGGGCATCTCTCGGCCGACATCGGCGTCGAGGGCCGCACGCTGCTCGACGCGCTGCGCGCGCAGCGCGGCGAGGTCGAGCGCCTCTACGAGGAGCGCGAATACGGCAAGGCGTTGCGCGAGATCATGCTGCTGGCCGACCGCGTCAACGAATACGTCGACACCCACAAGCCCTGGGAGCTGGCCAAGCAGCAAGGACAGGACGCGGTGCTGCACGACGTCTGTACGGTCTGCATCGAGGCCTTCCGCGTGCTGACGATCTACCTCAAGCCGGTGCTGCCGGCGCTGGCCGCGCAGGTGGAGGGTTTCCTCAAGGTGCCGGCGATGACCTTCGCCGATGCCTCGCGCGCGCTCGGCCGCCACGCGATCGGCGAGTACAAGCACCTGATGCAGCGCGTCGACCCGCTGCTGCTCGACAAGCTCTTCGAGCCGCCCAAGATCGAGCTGCCGCCGCCGGGCGGAGAGCCCGTCGCCGCCGAGATCAAGGTCGACGACTTCGCCAAGATCGACCTGCGCATCGCCAAGATCGTCGCCTGCGAACACGTCGAGGGCAGCGACAAGCTGCTGCGCCTGACGCTCGACGTCGGCGAGGGGCGGACGCGCAACGTGTTCAGCGGCATCAAATCGGCCTACCAGCCCGAACAGCTGGTCGGCAAGTTCACCGTGATGGTCGCCAACCTGGCGCCGCGCAAGATGAAGTTCGGCGTCAGCGAAGGCATGGTGCTGGCCGCCAGCCACGCCGACGAAAAGGCCCACCCCGGGCTCTACGTGCTCGAACCCTGGCCGGGCGCGACGCCGGGCCTGCGCGTGCGCTGAACCACGCCGCCATGCACGCAGGCTCGCTGCTCCAGGGACCGACGCGCCGGCGCCGGTTCATGGCGCGAGCCCACCACTGCGGACCTCCGCGGGCGAAGCCCTCGCTTCGCCCGACATCGCTTCCGGAGGTTTCATGGCCCTGCCCCAACTACACCCTTTCCGCCCGCGCCTGCTCGACGCCGTGCGCGGCTACAGCGGCACGCAGCTGCGCGCCGACATCGCCGCCGGCCTGACCGTCGGCGTGGTCGCCCTGCCGCTGGCGATGGCCTTCGCCATCGCCAGCGGCGTCAAGCCCGAGCAGGGCATCGTCACCGCGATCGTCGCCGGCTTCCTCATCTCGGCGCTGGGCGGCTCGCAGGTGCAGATCGGCGGCCCGGCGGGCGCCTTCATCGTCATCGTCTACGGCATCGTGCAGCGCTACGGGCTGACCAACCTGCTGATCGCCACTGCGCTGTCGGGCGTGCTGCTGTTCGCGATGGGGCTGCTGCGCCTCGGCGCGCTGGTGCGCTACATCCCGGTGACCATCATCATCGGCTTCACCAACGGCATCGCGGTGCTGATCGGGCTGTCGCAGCTGAAGGACCTGTTCGGCCTGAAGATCGCCAAGCTGCCGGCCGATTTCTTCACGCAGATCGGCGTGCTGCTCGAGCATGCCTCGACCTTCAACCCCTACGCACTGGCCATCGGGCTGGCCTGCCTGGCGCTGGTGGTGGTGTGGCCCAAGTCCTACACCATGCCGCTGGACAACATCGGCTGGCGGCATCGCGCCTACCGCCTCGCGGCGCACGTGCCCGGCACCATCGTCGTGCTGGTGCTGGCCACGCTGGCCACCGCCGTGCTGCACCTGCCGGTGGAGACCATCGGCAGCAAGTTCGGCGGCATCCCGCAGAGCCTGCCCGACCTGCAGCTGCCGCCCTTCAGCTGGGAGAGCGCCAAGCAGCTCGTCTTTCCGACGCTGACGCTGGCCATGCTGGGCGCGATCGAATCGCTGCTGTGCGCGCGCGTGGCCGACAACCTGATCGACGCGCCGCGCCACGACCCCAACCAGGAGCTGATGGCGCAGGGCGTGGCCAACATGGTGGCCCCGGCCTTCGGCGGCATCCCGGCCACCGGCACCATCGCGCGCACCGTCACCAACGTGCGCTCCGGCGCCACCAGCCCGGTGGCGGGCATGGTGCACTCGGCGACGCTGCTGGTGGTGGTGCTGGCCGCCGCGCCGCTGGCGGCCAACGTGCCGCTGGCGGCGCTGGCCGGCATCCTGCTGTTCGTGAGCTGGAACATGGGCGAGTGGCGCGAGTTCGCGCGCCTGCGCCACTTCAGCGTGCCCTACCGCACCATCATGCTCGGCACCTTCTTCCTCACCGTGGTGTTCGACCTCACGGTGGCGGTGGAAGTCGGCCTGATGCTGGCCTGCGTCTTCTTCATCTACCGCATGAGCACGCTGTTCCGCGTCGAGCCGCCCGCCGCGGCCGACGCGCCCGCAGGCGTGCCCGCCGGCGTGGAGATCCGCGAGCTGTTCGGCGCGCTCTTCTTCGGCGCGGTGGGCAAGCTCGAGGCGCTGCCGGCGCAGCTGCCCGAAGGCACGCGCACGCTGGTGCTGGACCTGCACCGCCTGATCTCGATGGACACCTCGGGGCTGGAGGCGCTCGAGCAGCTGCGGCGCGTGCTCGCCAAGCGCGGCATCACGCTGCGGCTGGCCGCGGTGAACGAGCAGCCGCGCTCGCTGATGGAGCGCGCCGGCTTCGCCGCGCATCTCGGCGAGGCCGCCTTCTCGGGCACGCTCGCCGAAGCGCTCAGCGCTTCCAGGGCGGCCGGGTCGTGACGAAGCGCTCGAGCCCGGGCCGGCACTCGTCGGCCAGCGCGGCGCAGCGCGCCGTCAGCCAGCCGAGCGCGAAGCTCACCGCCGGGTCGGTGGCCGGCGCGGTGCGCAGCGCCTGCAGCGCCACGCCGGCATCGTTGAGCGCGCCCAGCCGGGTCTGCAGTTCGGCGAGCGCCTTCACGAGCCGCGCCAGCTTCTTCGCCTCGAACAGGCCGCGCGTGAACTCCAGGGCATAGCGCAGCCGCTTGACGCGCTTGCGCAGGCGATGGCGCGCTTCTTCGTCCAGCTCGGCGAAGCGCCGTGCGCTGCGGCGCAGCTGGCGATGCCAGGCGGCGAGGCGCGCTTTCAATGGTTCTACGGCGCCAGCCTCGTCTGGCGCGACGACGGCGCTCGCCTGCAAGGCGGCCAGCAGCCAGGCCTGGGCGGCCGCCGATCGCAGGGCCTGCACGGGATCCTCGTCCGCGCCCGCAGGCCAGGTGGGCACCGCGAGCGCGACGCCCGCCGCACGCATCGCCGCGCCGATCTGCTCGCCCAAGGGCTGCGCGATGGCCACGCGATCGCGCGCCGCGCCGAGCGCGCGAAACAGTGCCGCCGCGCCGGCGTCGAGCGGATCGTCTTCAGCGTCGGCGGCGAACAGCGCCAGCGCGCTGCGCAGGCGACGCAGGCCGACGCGCAGCTGGTGCACATGCTCGTCGCCGAAGTCGCCACTGGCGATCTGGCTGGCGTTGACGACGACCTGCTGCACGCACTCGCCGAGCACGGCACGCCGCGCCGCGCCGAGGCTCATGGCCGCATCCAGCACCACGGCGCCGGCCTTGCGCTCGCGCGCGCGCTGCGTGCCGGCGGCGAGCAGCGTGCCGCGCTCGGCCTTGCTGCGCACGTCGAGCCAGAGGCCGTGGCGCGCCACCCACTCGCGCGCGGCGGCAAGCAGCGCGGCCGGGTCGCCGCGCAGCAGCTCGATCTCGAGCTCGCACACCGGCGCCGAGGCATCGCCGGCGACGATGCGGCCCTGGTCGAAGGCCAGCTCCAGCAGCGCGCCCGGGCGCCGCACGCTGCGCAGCGTGCGACGGATGTCGGTGCGGTAGCGGCACACCAGTTCGCCGCCCTCGCCCAGCAGCGCGGCCAGGCGCTCGCCCACCGGCGTGCCGGCATGCAGCGCGGGCTCGGGCTCCGGAACCGCGGCCGTGCGCTCGCGGCGCGGCACGTTGTGCTCGAGGCGCGTCATCGCATCCTCGCCGGCCGCCTTCGCCGTCTGCACCCAGCGCGCGCCCTCGCGGCGCAGGCGCAGCGCCACGCCGGCCGCCGCCAGCCGGCCGTCGGGGCTGTCGAAGTAGGCGGCCTGCAGCCGCAGCGTGCGCGCCGTGGCGCCGCGCCCGGCCACGGCCGCCGCGACGGCGGCGCGCGACTCCGCCGGTACCTGGAACTTCAGCTCGATCTCGGTCATCCCGGCGATCTTGGCAGAGACATCCCCGGTTATCGACGAATGCCGCGCGCGGCGCTGCGATATCCTCGCCCGCGTCAACAGGCTCGCGAACAAGAAGTGGGATTCCTCGACGACCTCAAGCGCCAGGCCGACGCCATCAAGTCCGGCCAGAACACCGATCAAGCCGCCGCCGAGCGCAACGCGCTGATCACCAATGCGGTGTGCAAGGCGGTGTTCACCTACTTCGACACGCTGATCCGCCAGCTCGAAGTGCTCAAGCCGGTCTCGAAGACACGCTATGCGCTGGATCGCCGCACGGTCTTCGAGCAACTGCCCATGGTCGATCTGAAGGTCGACGCGCGCCGCCGCAAGCTGCACGGCCACGAGATGTTCGAGTACGTCGCACTGCACGGCCACGAGATGTTCGAGTACGTCGCACTGCATGGCCGGCTGCGCAACGGCCAGAAAATCGCCTTCACCAAGGACTTCCTGCCCGACATCGAGAAGATCGATGCGAAGCTGCGCCAGGCCGGCGCGCCGGTGCATGCGCAGGCCGTGCGCAAC
>WBZV01001404.1_pt1 | contig 10939 bp, 5 predicted proteins | sample 5204221 | NCBI WGS metagenome assembly WBZV01 (sample SAMN12344360, study PRJNA552823) | activated sludge metagenome | biome: Activated sludge suspended growth; feature: Nitrification reactor; material: Wastewater; isolation source: activated sludge from nitrification reactor of wastewater treatment...
GTAGCGGTCGCGGTAGGCGTAAGGATCCACGACCCGCAATAGATCCTGACCTTGCGGTGTCTGAAGCCGGCAGGGCAGGTCAAATTCGACATAGTCTTTCAGGGCTGGGGCGAAGAAACCATACGCTTCCCAGTGATGAATGAACTGCCGGCCCAAATTCAGCATATCGATTGAAATCGGTACGATGGCCTTGACCCGTTTATCGACGGCGGCGGTCAGCCACGTTGTCCAGCCCCGCTTAGAACCGCCCAACACCAGAAAATCATTAACCGTTTTGCCTTTGCTGGCGGCGAAGGTCTGCACCGTGTCCATGGCGCGGACGGCTGCCTTGGTCATCGCAAGATGCGCTGCCCATTCTGGATCGCCGGTATCCAGCGCTTTGTCGAGGCTATAGCCAAGGATGGCATCTTCCTTCCGGCCGCGCTCCGGATCGTCGGTAAAGTAAAGCGGTTGATTGGGCACCTGCCGTACTGAAGCGATCACCGCGCCGGTGGCGATTGCCGCCGCACCGATCGCCTCCGGCACGTCGGTGAGCGGGGTGCCACCGTTACTGCCGCCGTCGATCAGTAAGATCGCCGTATCGCTGCTGTCCAGACCGAACTGCGGAATCACGACCACCATCTCATGCTGCCAGATCGGCCGGTCCACCTCGGCGACGGAGCGCCATTGCTGTGAGGTCATTTCAAGAAAGTAGGCGGTGTAGCCTGTTTCTTGTTTAGTGAGATAAGTCTTATAGGTGTAGTTTGGGTCCAGCTTGGCCACATAGCGATCTAGCGCGGTTTCGGCCGCCTGAGAGGTCTCGGCCAAACCGAGTAGCAAAGCAGCCAGCCAAGGAAGGTGTCGCCAAAATTTTCTGGGTCGTTCGGGCTTGAGCATGTGCGTGATCATCCTAAATTTTGCGATGGAGGCAGCGAGTGCTTCCACGGAAGTGTGACGGATATTATATTCAAGCGAACAGCATCTCAGCGTTTGGACATCATATTCCACGTGGAATACTTTTGAAGTTTGTTTCCATGCGGGCTGATTGCGGATTGGCGCCAACCTGGCAACATAAGTCGAGCGGCGATTCGCCCTCGAAATATGCCACGTGGAATATTGCTCGGATCGTTTGACCCACGATGGTCAGGCGGCTACGACGCGCGCGGACATTGCCTTTCGTGCTTGTTCGCGTGCCGCCCGTTCCATGCGCCCAAACATGGCTTTATACAGACCGCAGTAGGGATCTTTCTCAAACAAGGTACCGTGCACGGTATAGGTTCGCACCGGGCAGCCGCCATGGCAAAGCGATAGATAATCGCAGCTTAGGCAATCGCGCTGGATAAGCTGGATGGGACGCTCGTTGAACTTCTGGCGTGCCGGGCTGGTCCGCAGCAATTCGCCGAAGCTGTCGCACTCGAAGATGTTACCGTAATGATAGTCGGGATAGCTGGTAACCCAGCAGTCACATTGCGCCACGTAACCGCGTGCGTCGATCGAAACCAAAGCGTTGGCACAATTGTCGCTCCAAATGCAGGGCAGCGTCGCCGGTTCGTGGCTGAAGTGTTGCAACAGAGCATCGAGCGGGCCAACCCGCACGCCTTGGTTGTAACCGCGTTCCAGCCAGATATCGGCCAGCTCGGTGTAGAAGCGGCTGAGTGCTTCCACTTCGGCTACTGGCAGATTTCGCTTGGCTTCCGTTCCTTCACCACCGGGAAATGGGGTGTTGACCTGGAAATCGGTGATGCCCAACTCATCGACGAAGTGGTTGTAAAACCGTTCCGCGCCGATTTCCAACGTCGCTTTGTTCGGAACGGCGATGACTTGCACTTCAATGCCGGCGGCCCGGGCTTCTCGGACTCGCCGACTCCAAATTTCGTTGTAGCTTTCCGGTCCCTGCCCCAGCAGCTTGCGGTGCAGGTTGGGATAATCCAGGGAAGTCCCGACACTGTTGCCGAACATCTCGGCGATGACCTTGTTCCAGCGAGAGCTATACGCCAGCATGTTACTTTGCAAGCTGTGGAATACCTTTTTTCCGCGCGCCTCGGCCTCGCCGCGGATCATCTCGTTGGCCTGCTCGTACCAGGTCGGCGGCAACAGCATCGCTTCGCCACCCTGCCAGTAGAGGGTGAGCGTGGCCAGCGATTTTTCCACCATGTAGTCCAATACCTTGCGGATCATCTCACCCAGCTGGTCGAAACTCAGCCGGTCGGTGGTTTTATTTTCAAAACAGTATTCGCAATCCGCATTGCATTGCAGAGTCGACAATAAGATTACCGAGATATCATTTTTCATGCGGATGGAACCTCGAAGTTAGAATGGAGCAATGGACGGGTGCCGGGAACGGCAATTCCTATTAAACTTAGGTAAATCCGCCATGGGTTACCGATTGAATGCGTGGTGGCGGGGCGCTTCGTGAAGGATCGTAACCTGGGTTTAAGAATATCCGACAACGCCACGAGGAAAAAGCTATGAAACGCTCGCTTAATGCCGCCTTAATCATTGCGCTAGCTATTACGGCTGAAGCCTGTACCGTCGTCACCGATCCCAGCTCGGGTTCCAGTGCCTCGACTGGCGGCCCCAGCAACACCGCACTCATGGACCGCCACCAGCAGGTCGCCGAGTTCGCCAATGCCAACCTGGAGCGGCTACGAAATGACATGGCGGTCGGTCAGGGCGAATATCTTGCTTCGCTGGCCGTGCTGCTCGATATCGACGTGGACCACCAACCGGCATTCTTCGCCTTGACTCGGGACCAGTTCACCCGGCTGTTCCCCAACGAGCGTACCGGTGCTACCGAGATGCTGGCGACACTGGATCAGGAAATGCGGGCCGACCCGCGTTTCGGCCGACGGCTGGCCCTAAACTGAAGCACGCCATTACACCGATTCCACGACTGTCGAGGATCGTCTTACTCGGCCTATGGCTCTGGGCGGCGGACGCTTGCGCCGATGCCGCCTATCTCGCGGATCTCCTCGGCCGAGCCGATGCCGCGGAATTGGCCGCACGGCACGAATGGCGGATGCTGTTGCATTATCGAACCAATGCGGCAGGCGGCGTAGTCAGCGACACCGACGATCCACGTTTCTTCCTCGCGGCAACCGGCAGGACCGATTCGCGTGCCGAGCTGATCGCAACGCTGCGAGCTTTTTTCAGCCCTGATCCGGTCGGGGGTGATCCTCAGCCCGCCCAATGTGCCTTCGTAGCCCGGTACCGCTGGCTGAAGGCGGAACTGAATTTCGACGATCGCCGGTTGCCATCGCACCATTGCGAGCGCTTCCAGCGCTGGTTCAGGGAATTAAACGTAGAATCCGCGACGCTGGTCTTTGCCTCGGCTTATCTCAACAATCCTGCCTCGTTGTTCGGCCACACTTTCCTGCGACTCGATCGACGCGGCCAGACCGAACAGACCCGCCTATTGGCCTATACCGCCAACTACGCAGCCGACGATGCTAACAGCAGCGCCCTCATGTATGCATTCGACGGAATCGCGGGAGGATTCAAGGGCAAATTCGATGTCCAGCCCTATTACAAACTGGTCCGAACCTACAGCGATCTGGAGAGTCGCGATATCTGGGAATATCGGCTGAATCTAAACGAGCCGCAATTGCAGCGACTGCTCGAACACCTCTGGGAATTACGCAGCATCGAATTTGATTACTATTTTTTCCGGGAGAATTGCGCCTGGCAATTGCTGACCCTGCTGGAAGTCGCCGATTCGAGCTTGCGGCTGAGCGACGAATTCGCGCTCTGGACTTTGCCGGCCGACACGATTCGACTCTTGGCGCGGCAGTCGAACTTGATTGGGGAGGTGACCGCGCGCCCGGCTCGCGGTACCGCCATCAATCGCCGGCAACAGGCGCTGACTGCCGGCGAACGGCAATGGGTGCGACGGCTGCGTAATGATCCAGCAATCGCCGCTTCGACCGGGTTCGCTCAACTCAAGCCAGAGCGGCAGGCGTTGCTGCTGGAACTGGCGCTAGACGAGCGTCAGTATCGCCGAGCTGGAAAAGCTGAGGAGGGTGGCGAACCGTTACTGGATGAAGTCACCCATCGGTTGTTGGTCGCCCGCAACCGCCTGCTAGTCGTCACTGCGCCGGTGCGGATCGAACCTTACGCAACCCGCCCGGAAACGGGCCATGCCTCTCGGCGATTGGGGGTTGGAATCGGACAGCGGGGTAGAGAAGGGTTCGTGGAGTTGAACGCGCGAGCCAGCTATCACGATCTGCTGGAACCGGACATCGGCTATACGCCTGATGCTCAAATCGAAGTCTTGAGCGTTGCGATTCGTCGCTATCAGGACGACAACCACTTGGTTTTTGATCGCCTGACGCTACTCGATATCACATCTCTGCCCCCGATCGACGCGCTGACGCCACGACCGGCGTGGCGGATTCACACCGGATGGGAACCGTATCCTCGAATGAATTGCTTGAATTGCGTGGCGTTCAATTTCAGCGGTAGCTTGGGATTGGCGACTGAAACCAATTGGCCAGGACGAGCAGTCTGGTTCGCATTGCCAGGTTTGGAATTCGATTGGGGTGATCAATTCGCTGGCGGTTATCGAGCGGGGCTAGGATTGACGGTAGGGCTGCTATTGCAACCGGCGATTGATTGGAAAGTGTTGGCCAGTGTGACGGACTTAGACTTCCGGCTGGGCGAAACCGGCTCGACGACGCGAGCAGTGTTACAGCAGAATGTGGCGCTGAGCCAGGATTTATCGCTTGAAATGAATTGGCGCTATCTCGAAGGGGTTCGCCAGTTGGAGATCGGCTTGCGAGTGTATTTCTAAGCGGCTGGGCAGTTTGATTGATCAACAAAAATGATTTTAAATCAAATCATTCAATAACTTAACAGGTATAGAATCCGTGGAGTCAACATTCAAGTTAACGGTTTTCGGAATCCAACCCGCCCGAGGTACATCAACCATCCGAAGCCGGCTTTTGGCGTTTTTTGAGGGTAATTCCAGCGAAATTGATGAAATCATCCAGCAGATCCTGACCAACCAACCGGTGGTACTTGCCGAGAATTTGCTTGAAGACCAAGCACAAAATTTTCTGCAAACACTCACTAACATCGGCTTGAACTGTCGCATCGAACCGATGCAGTTAAGCTTAGCTCCGGTCGGGCAAGAAGACCCCGTCTACCAATGTCCCGCCTGTGGACAAAAACAGCCTCCCGCCCTGAACGGCCAGGACACCTGCCAACGCTGCGGAGTGGTCGGCAATAAGTACCAAAATTATACCGAATACAAGGAGGTACTCGAGCTCGAGCGTCAACGCGTCCAAGTTCTCAAAGCACAGCAGGACAAGGATAAGGCCGAGGCCGCCAAGGAAAGAGCCAGTAGGCTACAGGAAAAAAAGCAAAAGGAAATTCTGGAGCGTGCCCGGCGCCAAGCTGAGCAGGAAGCGGGAATGACCCTACGGAAGAAGCTGAAGGGATTCTTCAAATCCCAGTCATTGATACCGATCTTCATCGGGGTCGCTGCCGCTATTGGTGGAGTAGGCTTACTTGTCTGGCAACTGGGAATGGATCGATCAGCCCCTCCTCCTACCTCGATGGCGGAGGGTCAACCTGGGCTCCAGATTAACACCACTCCTCCCAATACTGTCATCAGTGCGGCTAATCCCGCCGTTCAAACGATTCAGACCGCTCAGGTTGCTCCAGCTAGCCCAGCGGGCAGCTTGGAATCGGGGGTGGTGGCTCAAACCGACAATCCGGCAGGTAATCCTGGACCGAGCACCACCGCTCAAATCGACAATCCGGCGGGTGATTCAAGACCGGGCGCCACCGCTCAAATCACAACCGGTTCAACGAGTGGCTCTGGACCGAGCACCACCACTCAAACTGCCTCAGTGATAAGCAACCATGATGCTACCACCCCCATCGCGTCTGGCGCCGCTACCGACAATCAGAAACAGCTTATCGAGCTGAACAAGCTGACTTTTAGCGCATTGACTCATGCAGCCGACCGGCCTTCAGCCAATGCAAAAAATACACGCTTGCTCATTGAATTAGCCGACTATGAAGCGGAAACGGGCGATATTGCCGCGACCACCCAATATCTAAGCCGTCTTGTCGAGCTGGTTGACGCTCCCAACGAGCTCCGGCCAGAACAACTGGATGCCGTTAACCGTGCTCGTGTTGAAATCATGGTGGCTATCGCCAGCGAGCAGCACAAACGAAAAGCGTTTTCCGCCGCCCAGGAGCAATGGGTACAAGCCATCAAACTCACCAACGCCATCAATTCTCCCAGCGAGCGTGCCTTAGCGCTTACCAGCCTCGCCCAGTCCTTGCACGATAGCAATACCACCGCCACCGGCGACTACTTCAAACGTGCCAAGGATAATGCCCGCACCATCAGCGACCCCGCCGTTCGAGCAACGACCTTAAGCATCTTGGCTCGCGACTTGGCGGCTACCGGCCGCCCGGAACAGTCCCGCGAAGTGCTTGCACAGGTCGGGAGCCTCATCGCGAATCTGCCAAAAGTGCCAAGCCGCTTAATCACCGTTGGCGCTATTGCCCAACACCGCGCCGAAGCTGGCGACAATACCGTTGCCAAAAGCCTGCTAGGAGAAATTGATAGCGCCAAGGTCAAGACGTTGCCACCAGTCGTCCTTCAGTATCGGCTACAAACGCTGAGCGCCATTGCCCGCAACCTCGCTCTTGATGGTGATACTCTGGCAGCCCGAAACGAATTCATGGCAATACTCAATTCGGCCACGGCGCTCGGTGATCCTGATGCTCGCGATAGTGCTCTGCTGTATCTGGCTAAAACTCTGGTAAGTGCCGGCGATCCAGTATCCGCTGACCAAATCGTGGCCGAGGTTTTGAAAAACCGCGGGGTCTCTGATCTTCCAAAGACTCACTGAAGAGGGTCCGTTCGCTTTCTATTGCGTGGGAGCATCAAGCATGTGCTAACGCCGCCGCCCGTTCGGCATCCCGATCATGGGCGTGATCCTTGGCGATCAGCATGTAGAGCGCCGGCACGAAAATCAGCGTGAACAAGGTACCGACCGAGATGCCGCCGACCAGCACCAAACCGATGGAATTCCGAGCGGCGGCACCGGCACCGGTCACCAACGTCAATGGAAAGTGGCCGGCGATGGTGGCGGCGGTGGTCATCAGAATTGGCCGCAACCGGATCAAGGCCGCTTCGTGTACCGCCTCCAGCTTGGTGCGTCCCTCGATTTGCAGTTTGTTGGCAAACTCGACGATCAAAATGCCGTTCTTGGCGATCAGACCCATCAGCGTCACCAGTCCGACCTTGGAATAGATGTTCAGCGTGGTGGTCCAGCCTTCGGTGAGCGGAAACGGAATCTGCGGGTTTGGCATCTTCAGGAAGGTGAACAGCAGCGCGCCGAACATCGCTAGCGGCACCGAGCCGAGCAGGATGACGAACGGATCGCGGAAGCTGTTGAATTGCGCCGCCAGCACCAGAAAAATCATGATGATGGCAAAGCCCATGGTCGCGAAAAACTTGCTACCACCCTCTAGGCGCAGTTGGCGCGACTCGCCGGTGTAATCGATCACGTAGCCCAGCGGCATCAGTTTGGCGGCCTCGTTCTCCAGAAAGCGCAACGCCTGATCGAGCGGTTGGATGGCCACCCCGCTGATTTTGACCGCATTGAGCTGCTGGAAACGGTTGAGCGAGCGCGGTTCGGTACTGTTGCGTAGAGAGGCGACGGTGCTCAGCGGCACGAGCTGACCATTCGGCCCGGTGACGTAAATGTTTTCTAGTTGCTCGGGATTGAGGCGGCCGATCCGCTCCACTTGCGGGATGACCTTGTAGCTGCGACCCGCGATGTTGAAACGGTTAACAAAATTGCCGCCCACGGCGGCGGTCAGATCCGCGCCGACCTGTTGGAGATTGAGGCCGAGAGCGGCCACCTTGTCGCGGTCGATCACGATTTCGGTTTGCGGCTGGTCGATTTTAACGTCAATGATCGGTGGGAAAGCGAACATCCCACTCTGCATCGCTTTGGTTTGAACCTGTTGGGCAATGCCGAGGATTTCCTGCGTATCAGCGGTCGAGGCGATGATGAATTCCACCGGGAACTGGCCGCCGCCGGGCAACGCGGGCGGCGTAACCGGGAACATCTGGATGCCGGGAATACCCTGCAATTTCTGTTGCACTTCGGGCAAGATTTGAAAAACGGTCCGTTTGCGCTCGTTCCACGGCTTGGTCACCATGCCGCCGAATCCCGAAGTCGGGAAGGTGATCTGAAAGGTGAACTGGGTTTCGGGTATGCTTTGGAATACGTCGTTGGCAGCAGCGGTGAACGTGCTGGTCTGATCGAGCGTGGCGTTGGCCGAGGCATCGACGATGCCAAAAATCACGCCTTGGTCTTCGCTCGGGGCCAGTTCCTCCGCCGAAAACATCCACATCGGCACCACCAGCACCGAGAGCGTGACCCACATCAGGTAGACCGCCGGCCGCGCGCTCAAGGCGCTGTCGAGCACTCGACCATAAAACCGTTTGACGCGCTCGAAAACGGCGTTGATGTGGGTCGGCAACCAGTGCCGCTCATCCTCGGCGGTCAGCAGTTTGGACGTCATCATCGGCGACAGGGTCAGCGCCACCACGCCGGAAATCGTCACGGCACCGGCCAGAGTGAAGGCGAACTCGCGAAACAGCGAGCCGGTCAATCCGCCTTGCAGGCCGATGGGGGTGTAGACCGCAATCAGGGTGATCGTCATGGCGATGATCGGGCCGATCAGCTCGCGAGCGCCGAGAATCGCGGCATCAAAAGGACTCTTCCCCTCGCGCAAATGGCGTTCGACGTTTTCGACCACCACGATGGCATCGTCCACCACCAAGCCAACCGACAGCACGATAGCCAACAGCGTGAGCAGGTTGATCGTAAAACCGAAGACCTGCATCAGAAAAATGCCACCGATCAGCGAGATCGGGATGGCGATGATCGGCACCAGCACCGATCGCAGCGAACCCAGAAACAGGAAGATAATGACCACGACGATCAACAACGTCTCACCCAGCGTGGTGACAACTTCGTGGATGGCGTTGTTGATATAGTCGGTCGCGTCGTAGGCGACCCGAGCCTGCAAGCCGGTTGGCAACTCCTTTTGGACCAGCGCCATTTCGGCGCGAATGCGCTTGATGACGTCGATGGCGTTGGCGTTGGGTAGTGGAAAGATACCCATGAATACGGCGGTCTGTCCCGAGTAACGTACCTCGGTGTCGTAATCCTCGGCGCCGAGCGCCACGTCCGCCACATCCGCCAGCCGCACCAGCGTGCCACCCTGCTGGCGGATGACGAGGTTTTTGAACTCTTCGACCGAGCGCAGATCGGTGTTAGCGGTGAGATTGACCTGAATCAGCGAACCCCGGGTGCGCCCGATGGCGGCGAGGTAATTGTTAGCAGCCAGTGCTTGGCGAACTTGGGTCGGGCTGATGTTGAGCGCAGCCAGCTTTTCGGGTTTGAGCCAGACGCGCATGGCAAAGGTGCGAGCGCCCAGAATTTCGGCACGCTGCACGCCTTCGACGGCCGAGAGTCGCGGCTGTACGACCCGCACCAGGTAGTCAGTGATTTCGTTCTGCTGGAGGATATCCGACGAAAAACTGAGATAGGCCGACGCGAACTGGCTGTCGGCCGATTCGATGTTAAGTACCGGTACCTCGGCTTCGGGCGGCAAATCGCCGCGCACTTGATCGACCTTGGAGCCGATTTCGGCCAGCGCCTTGGTGGCGTCGTAGTTCAGCTTAAGGCGGGCTTTGATGGTGGAAAGCCCTTGAGCGCTTTGTGACTCCAGGTAATCGATGCCGTCCGCCGCCGCGATGGCGCGCTCCAAAGGCGTGGTAATGAAGCCGCGCACCAGGGCCGCGTTAGCGCCGACGTAGACGGTGGTGACGGTGACGCTGGCGTTATCGCTGCGCGGATATTGCCGCACGTTGAGGGTAAAAATGGCCTGAACGCCGGCGATGATGATCACCAGGTTGACCACGATCGCCAGCACGGGCCGGCTGATGAACAGGTCGGTGAAGGATTTCATCTCGCCGACCTAGGAGTTGGCTGGTTTGGGCGCGAGCTGGAGGCTGGGCGCTAACTTGTTATCGACCACGACGCTCATGCCGTTGCGGAGCTTGAATACCCCGGTGGTGACGATGGTTTGCCCAGCTTCCAACCCCGAGGTCACGACCACGAAATCACCGCGTGTCTTGCCGAGTCGCACGAATTTCTGGTTCAACACCTTACCGGTCGCGCCAGTCTTTTCGTCCTTTTTGTCCTCGACCACGAAGACCGAATCGCCGTAGGGCGCGTACAGCACCGCCGTGGCGGGAATCATCAGCACCTGTTCCATCTGGGACAACACGGCCGCGACGTTGACGTACATGCCGGGTCGCAGTTTGCCGGCGGGGTTGGCCAGGGTGGCTTGCAGGCGGACGTTGCGGGTCACGGCATCGACTTCCGGGTTGATAGCGGTGAGCTTGCCCTCGAAATTCTGTCCTGGGAACGCATCGGTGGTGACGCGCACGGCCATCCCCACGCCGAGTTGAGCTAGATCTTGCTGTGGCAACGAAAAATTCACGTACACGGGATCGAGCGATTGCAAGGTGACGACCGCAGCGCCGTTGTCGAGGAACTGGCCAAGATTGATCTGACGGATACCGGTCCGGCCCGCAAAGGGAGCACGAATGGCTTTTTTGGCGATCACCGCGCGGATATTGTCGATTTGGGCGTTGGCTTGCTTGGCTTGGGCTTCGGCACTGTCCAAGTCAGCTTGGGACATCATCTTCTTTTCGCGCAATTCGCGGGCCCGCTCCAGGTTGAGGCGAGCCAGGTCGGCGCTGGCCATGGCCGAGCGCAGTTGGGCCTGTTCCACCGACGAGTCGAGTTCGACCAGCAGGTCTCCGGCCCGCACGGTCGCGCCCGATTCGAACGCGATGTTTTTGACCGCGCCCGACATTTCGGCGCCGAGCACCACACCCTGGACAGCAGCC
>WBZV01001405.1_pt1 | contig 10937 bp, 9 predicted proteins | sample 5204221 | NCBI WGS metagenome assembly WBZV01 (sample SAMN12344360, study PRJNA552823) | activated sludge metagenome | biome: Activated sludge suspended growth; feature: Nitrification reactor; material: Wastewater; isolation source: activated sludge from nitrification reactor of wastewater treatment...
CATAGGCCTGTCTTAGGCATGGGCCTAAGCTTTTGCTGTTTCACTAGTAGGGCTGTTCTGGATACTCAGAACGCGCGCCAAGAGGACTGAATAGATTAAGAGAGTAAAGAAACCTCCAGTTACAAGACCCGACAGCGTCGATTATCGTATCAATCGACAGATTCGGGCGCGTGAAGTGCGCCTGATCGACCAGAACGGTGTCAATCGGGGTGTTTTGCCCTTCTTCGATGCCCTGCGCATCGCCGAGGAAGCAGAACTGGACCTGGTCGAGGTGGCCCCGAACGCCAACCCGCCCGTCTGCCGGGTGTTGGACTTCGGCAAGTTTGCCTACGAACAGACGAAGAAAGAGCGCGAGGCGCGGAAGAATCAGACGAAGGTCGAAATTAAGACCATCCGCCTGACGCCGCGAACGACCGGTTACCATAAAGATATTGGGGTGCGCAACGCGCGCAAGTGGCTAGAAGAGGGCAAGAAGGTCAAGTTCATGGTCCGCTTCAAGTCCCGCGAGATCTCCTACCCGGAGATCGGCCAGCGGGCCTTGCAGGAGATCGCCGAAGACCTGAAGGATATCGCCATTGTCGAACAGCAGCCGACGCTGGAAGGCTGGCGGATGACCCTGACCCTCTCCCCCGAAGCGCTGGCGACCCAGAAGAGCTAGAGCCGCCCGGCCGCAAGTCGGGCAACCGGATAAAACGGTAGTAGGAAAAGGCCCTGCGGGGCCTTTTTTTCCGGCAGCCGCTCAGGACGAGTTGAGCCGCGGCCGATTGAGACTGTGGAAAGGGATGTAACCATGCCAAAGGGAACGAAGAAATACAAACTGAAGACCTACAAGGCGGCCGCCAAGCGCTTTCGCGTCACCGGCTCGGGCCAGATCGTCCGCACCAAGGGCGGCAAGAGCCATCTCCGGCGGCGCAAGTCGAAGCGCAGCAAGCAGTTGTTCTCCGAGATGATCGTGGTCAGCGCCCCCGGCGATCGCCGCCGGATCAAGCGGATGGCCCCCTATCTCAAGAAGTACAAGGCCAACCCCCCGGCCTAAGTGGAATCCGATCGAGCAGTCAATCGCTGCCTGGCCTTGCCCCCGGGGTTAAGTGACCAGGCGAAACCAAATGCGAGGTAAGTCACAATGCGTGTAAAAGGTGGTTTTGTAACCCGTCGTCGTCATAAGAAGATCCTCGACATGACCAAGGGCCAGTGGGGCTCGCGGAGCAAGCTGTTCCGGCGCGCCAACGAGGCCATGATGAAGTCGTACTTCTATGCCTATCGCGACCGGCGCAACCGGAAGCGCGATTTCCGCCGCCTGTGGATCGCCCGCATCAATGCGGCCACCCGGCAGCATGGGCTGAGCTACAGCAACTTCATCCACGGCCTGAAGGTGGCCAATGTCCGACTGGATCGCAAGGCGCTGGCCGACCTGGCCGTGCGCGATGAGACGGCGTTCGCGGCCGTGGTCGATGTCGCCAAGAACGCTTTGGCCTAGATCCCTCTGAGTTTTCGCGTCAACCGTCAACGCCACACGCTCGTCCGTGTGGCGTTTTCTTTTTCTCCCGGTGCGTCGTCCTTTCCCCGCCCCGGTGCGTCGCACTTTCTGAAGTGCGACGCACCTTCTGGGCGAGCGCGCCATCTACCAGAAAGTGCCAGGCACTGGGGGCGCTGTGGCGCACGGCGAGCGTCGGCCAAGCGTAGTTGCGACCGGCGTGGCCAGACAGTATCATCGCTTTCAGTGAAGACCGCCACCGGCCGCCCGCTCCGCCTCGCCCCCCGCGCCTGGATTCTGCTCATCCTGCTGCTCGCTGCCGCCCTGCGGCTGGCGGCGCTGGGGGACGCGCCTCCCGGAATGACCCACGATGAAGCCGACCACGGCCTGACCGCGTGGAGCATCGTCAACGGCGCGCGGGCGCTGTATTTCCCCATCGGCTACGGCCGCGAGCCGCTCTACGACTACGCCACGGCCGTCGTCATGCGCGCCACCGGCCCGACCATCCTGGCCGCGCGCCTGACCTCGGTCTACTTCGGCCTGCTGCTCATCGCCGCGGCCTACGCCTGGGCGCGGCGGGCGTTCGGCGCGCCAACGGCGCTGCTGGCCGCCGCCGGGCTGGCCGCCGGCTTCTGGCCACTCATGACCGCGCGGCAGGCCTTGCGGTCGAGCGCCCTGCCGGCGCTGTTTGCGCTGGCGGTGGTGTTCTTTTGGGAAGGGATGTTTCGCCCGCGGGGGAGCAGGGGGGCGCAAGAGCAGGAGGGCAGGGGGGCAGGGGAGCAGGGAAGCAATTCCTCTACCCTGCTCCCCCGCTCCCCTGCTCCCCCGCTTCTTCTCCTCGCCGGCGTGCTGCTCGGCCTGACGTTCTACACCTATCTGCCCGCGCGGGTGATGTGGCTGGCGCTGCCGCTGCTGGCCGGCTATGTGTGGCTGCGGCCCGGCGCGGCTGGTCGCCCGGCGTGGCACAGCCGGACGGCGTGGCACAGCCGGACGGCGTGGCACAGCCGGACGGTGTGGCGCGGCCCGCTGCTGACGCTGCTAGTGGCTGCGGCCGTGGCCGCGCCGCTGATGCTCTATTTAGCCGCCAACCCGCAACTGGAAGTGCGCGTCGGCGAGTTGAGCGCGCCGCTGCGGGCCGCGGCCGCCGGCGACTTCGGCCCGCTATGGGCCAACGCTGTGGCCAGCCTGCGCCTGTTCACCATCGAGGGCGACGCGGCCTGGCGCTACAACCTGCCCGGCCGACCCTTCCTACCCGGGCCGCTGGGCTGGCTGTTCTACGTGGGCCTCATCCTGGCCGGGTGGCTGGCCGTGGCCGGGCCACGGGCGGCGGCGCGGCTGCGGCTGCCGGCGACGACCGCGCCGGGGGCGTTCCTGGCCCTCGTCTGGCTGGCGCTGGGCATGGCCCCGGTGCTGGTGACCGGGCCAGGGCTGAGCACGACGCAGGCCATCGGCGCACAGCCGGCGGTCTTCCTGCTGGCGGCGCTGCCGTTGGGCGTGGCCTGGGGTTGGGCGGCGGCCCGCGGGCGGCGCTGGGCGGTGGCGGCGGCGCTGGCCGGGCTGCTGCTCGTCGCCGCGCTGGCCGCCACGACTGCCGGCGACTACCTCGGCCGCTGGGCCAACGCCCCCGAAGTGCGCGTGCAGTACGAGACGACGATGGTGACGGCCCTGCGCGCCCTCGACGCGCGCGGCGGCGCGGCGGCCGTCTCGACTATCACCCCCGGCCCCTTCCACACGCCGGCCGTGGCCCTGCTGACGCTGCGCAACCCCACCGTCCGGCCGCGCTGGTTCGACGGACGCGAGAGCCTGCTGCTGCCGGCCGAGGCCGAAGCGACGCTGCTCATCCCCGGCTTCACGCCCATGCCGGCGGCGCTTCAGCCCTATCTGGCCGCGGCCACGCTGGTAGATGAGTTGCCCATGCGTCCCGACGACCTCGACCGGCCCGTTCGGGTATACTCGATCGCTGGGCCGGCGGCAGTGGCCGCGGCGCTGGCAAGGATGAAGACGACAGACGACGGCCGACAGACGGCCCAATTCGGCGACCAGGCCATCTGGCTGGGCTACGACCTCTCGGCGGCGACGGCGCGGCCGGGCGACGCCATTACGCTGGTGACGGCGTGGCGGCTGGAGCGGCCGCTGCCCGGCGCGGCGCTGTTCGCCCACGTGGACGGCCCCGCCGGCCCGCTGGCCCAGGCCGACAGCCTCGGCGCGCCCGGCGAGAGCTGGCTGGCCGGCGACACCCTGCTGCAACTGCACGTCATCCCCCTGCCGGGCGACGCCGCGCCTGGCACGTACCCCCTGACCGTCGGCGTCTACACCCGGCCGGACGGCGCGCGGCTGCCGCTGGCCGGCGGCGGCGACCAGTTGACGCTGACCACCATCACCGTGCTGCCGCCCGACAGCGATGGATAACATCACCGTCTATCACGCGCCGCCGCGAACGTATCCGGGGCGGGAACTGGCCGCGGCGCTGCTGCGCCGGCCGGCCACGTGGGCCGTGGCCATTGTCCTGCTGGCCTTTGGGCTGCGCGTCTGGGCGCTGGCGGACGTGCCTCCCGGCTGGCGCGACGACGAACTGATCGAGACGCTGGTCGTCTCGCAGAAGATGCTGGCCGGCGACCTGCGCTTCTATTACCCCGACGCCTCCGGCCACGAGGCGCTCTACCACGGCCTCAACGCGCTCTTCCTGGCCGCGTTCGGCCCCACCGCGCCGGGCATCCGCCTGCTGTCGGCGCTCCTGGGCACGCTGGCCGTGCCGCTGACCTATGCCGTCGGCCGGCGGCTGTTCGGCCCGGCGGTGGGCCTGACGGCGGCGGCGCTGCTGGCGGTCAGCTTCTGGGGGCTGATGTATAGCCGCGTTGGCATCCGCCACGTGAGCACGCCGGTGTTTGCGTTGGCGGCGTTCTACTGGTTCTGGCGGGCGATGGTGCGTCCGTCGTCTGTCGTCCCCTTCGCCGCCGCCGGCCTGTTCCTCGGCCTGGGCTTCCACACCTACTTCGCCTCGCGCGGCGCGCCGCTCATCCCGGCGGCGTTCGTCGTCTACCTGGCGCTGGTCGCGCCGGGGGCGCTGCGGGGGCGCTGGCGCGGGCTGCTGGTGATGGCCGCTGTGGCCGGGCTGGTGGCGCTGCCGCTGGTGCTGGCCCTCGCCGCGCAACCGGCGGCCGAGGCCCGCGTCGGCGAACTGGCCCTGCCGCTCATCGAGGCGCGCGCGGGCGATTTCGGTCGCCTGCTCGATCACGCCGCTGCCGCCCTGCTCATGCCCGTTGCTGGCGGCGACCCGGAATGGCTCTACAACGTGCCGGGGCGGCCCATCTTCGGGCTTGTCGGCGGCGTGGCGTTCTGGGTGGGCGTGGCCGTGGCGGCCGTGGCGGCGCTGCGGCCGCTTAGAAACCGAGTTTCTCAGAAGAAACTCGGTTTCTACGCCGCCGCCTTCCTGCTCATCTGGTGGCTGGTGGGCATCTCGCCAACGGTGCTCAGCATCCCGCCGGCCAGCCTGGGCCACGCCATGCTGGCCCAGCCGGCCTTCTACCTGCTGGCGGCGCTGCCGGTGAGGGCGCTGGCCGGCTGGCGGCGGCTGGCTCCGGCGCGGCGCGGGGCGGCGGCCGGGCTGCTGGCGGCGCTGCTGCTCGCAGCCACGGCGGCGCGCGACCTGCCGGCCTACTTCGGCGAGTGGCCGGCGCGCGGCATGGTGCGCTACCTCTACCGGGCCGACATCGAGGACGTGGCCGGCTTCGTGCTGCGCGACCCGGCCGCGCCCTGGCCGGCTGACTTCGGTATCACTGGGCTGCTGGCCGGGCCGTGGGACCGCGTCGCCCTGGAGTTGGCCCTGAGCGGGCGCGACGACGTGCGTCCGCGCTGGTACGACCCGCGGCGCGCCCTGCTGCTCTGGCCCGACGTCAGCTTCAGCGGCTACCCCGGCGTCGAGTCGCCCTACGCGGGGCTGTTCGCGCCGCTGCCGGGCGACAACCTGTTGCGCGGCGACTACACCCTGGCCCGCGTCGCCCCGTCGGTGACGCCGACGCTCGACGGGCAGGGCTTCCTGTCCGAAGCGCCGCTGTGCTTCGCCAACGGGCTGTGCTGGACGGCGGCCGTCTATGACGCCGCGGGCGGGCAACTGGAGTTGGAGTGGCGCGTCGAGTCGCCGCTGGCGCTGCCGCCGCTGCCGCTCATCAGCAACCCGCCGCCGCCGGGCGTCTATTCCGGCCCGCGCCTGTACGTCTTCGCCCAACTCGTCGATGACAGCGGCGCGTTCCTCGTCGGCGACGATGGCCTGTGGGTCGATCCGCAGACGCTGCAACCGGGCGACGTTTTCCTGCAACGCCACCTGCTGCCAACGCCGGCGGGGGCGCGGCCGGCGGCCGTCCTCTTTGGCCTCTACGACCCCATGACCGGCGAGCGCATCCTCACGGTCGATGGGCAAGACCACGTGCGGTTGGAATTGGAGTGATGGACGACGGACGGGTGGTGGACGACAGACGAGTGGTGGACGACAGACCACAGACGACGGGCCACGGTGCATTTCTGGCCGTCGTCCGTCGTCCGTCGTCCGTCGTCCTCTTCGCCATCCTGGCCGCCTTCCTCGTCCTCGGCTTCGCCTACAGCGCCATCAACCCGCTGCACGAGGCCACCGACGAACTGCGCCACTACCGCTTTGTCCAGCACATCATCCAGCGGCACGCGCTGCCGGTGCAGGGGCAGACGAGCGACCTGCCCTGCACCATTCAGGGCCATCACCCACCGCTCTACTACGCCACGGCCGCGCTGCTGACTTTCTGGATCGACACCGGCCGCGACATCTGCTACGAGCCGCCGACCAACCCCTTCTGGGATTACCGCTACTGGGAAGTGGGGCGCGACAACAAGAACCAGTACCTCCACGGCCCGGACGAGGCGTTCCCCTGGCGCGGCGAGGCGCTGGCGGCGCACCTGGCGCGGGTGGTCAACCTGCTCTATGGCGCGGCCACGGTCTGGCTGACCTGGGCCACGGCGCGGCTCATCTGGCCGCGGCGGCCGGCGCTGGCGGCGGGGTCGGCCGCCTTTGTGGCCTTCAACCCGATGTTTCTCTACATGGCCGCGGCGATCAACAACGATGTCGCCGCGGCGATGGCCGGCGCGGCGGTGACCTATGCCTGCGTGCGGCTGCTGCGCGACCCGCGCGGGCTGCGGCCGGCGTGGGGCGTGGCCCTGGGGGCGCTCTACGCCCTGGCGCTGCTGAGCAAGTTCAATCTGGCGGCCATCATCGTCGTCATCGAGGCGGCCGTCACCTGGGTGGCCTGGCGGCGGGGGCAGTGGCGGCAGTGGTTCGTCGTCAACGCCCTGCTCGTGGGCGTGACGGCGCTGCTGGCCGGCTGGTGGTTCCTGCGCAACCAGCGGCTCTACGGCGAGCCGACGGGCATCGAGGAACTGACGCAACTTTGGGGCGTGCGCGACCCACGCGAGAGCTTCTGGCTGGCCGTGTCGGAGCTGCCCTACGCCTGGACAAGCCTGTGGGGGCGCTTCGGCTACGGGCAGATCCCGCTGCCGGGCTGGATGTATGGCGCGTTGTTCGCGGTGTTGCTGCTGGCCGTGGGGGGCTATGGCATCGCTCTCCTGCGCCGGCTTCTTCGCTCGCCGGGAGAGGGGGGGCAGGGCGTCCCCTCGCCCACCGGGAGAGGGTCTGCCGTGCCTGAAGCGCCCTCCCCTAACCCCTCCCACAGGGAGGGGGATCAGAGCGCCGTCCCCTCGCCCCTGGGGGAGGGCGACGGGCCGGTGCTGGCGCTACTGGCGCTGACGGTCGCCGTCTTCTTCGCCGTCCTCTTCAACTACCTGCTCGTCAGCCCGGCCGGGCCGATGGGGCGCTTCTTCTTCCCGGCGCTGCCGGCATTGGCGATTCTGATGTTCTATGGGCTGACACTGTGGGGGAAGGGGCCAGGGGAAGAGGCTCACGCAAAGGCGCGAAGGGGCCGAGACGCAAAGGGGGAGAAGAAGAAGCTTGCTCTTCTTCCTTTGCGCCTTGGCTTCTTTGCGCCTTTGCGTGAGCGCTCCTCTCTAGAACCTGGAACCTGGAACCTGGAACCTTTGCTCGCCTGGGCCGTCAACCTGGGCCTGATCGCCCTGTCGCTGGTGGCCCTGTTCGGCTACTTGCGGCCGGCCTACGCGCGGCCGGCGGCCTGGGCCGAGGGCGCGACGCTGCCCAACCCGGTTGACATCCAGTTCGACACGCTGGTGCGGCTGCGCGGCTACGCCATCGACACGACCGCCGTCCGCCCCGGCGAGCCCATCGGCATGGACCTCTACTGGGAAGTGACCGGCCAGCCGCCGGGCGACTACCTGCTGTTCGTCCACCTGGTTGATAGCCAGACGGGCGCGCTGGTGGCCCAGCGCGATACCCACCCCGGCCTGGGCAACTTTCCCAGCAGCCAGTGGCGGCCGGGCGACCGCTTCGTGGAGCGGCTGCGGCTCTACGTGCCGGACACGGCTTACGTGCCCGCGTCGGCCGAGGTGCGCGTCGGCCTCTACGCCCCGGGCAGCTATCGGCTGGGCATCACCGACGCGGCCACGGGCGCGGGCCTGGGCGATAGCTTCTCGCTGGGCGCGGTGGACGTTATGCCGGCCGACGCCGACGCGGCGCTGCCCAACGCCGGCGTCTACCGCTTCGAGGATCGCTTCCGGCTGGTTGGCTACGCCTACGACCGGCGCGTCGTGCCGGCCGGCGAGCCGCTGACGGTGACGCTCTACTGGACGGCCGGCCCGGCCGCGGCGGAGGGCTACGACGTGCAGGTGCGGCTGCTGGACGAGGCGGGCAACGTCGTCCATCACGAGCAGCGGCCGCTGGTGGTCGGTCGTTCCGCATCTGAGGATGCGGACTCTGCGGGGGCGGACTCCGCGGGGGCGGACTCTGCGGGGGCGGACTCCGCGGGGGCGGACTCTGCGGGGGCGGACTCCGCGGGGGCGGACTCTGCGGGGGCGGACTCTGCGGGGGCGGACTCTGCGGGGGCGGACTCTGCGGGGGCGGACTCCGCGGGGGCGGACTCTGCGGGGGCGGACTCCGCGGGGGCGGACTCCGCGGGGGCGGACTCCACGGCGGTGGGTTCCGCGGTGGTGGCGGACGTTCACGTCATCCCCGGCGACCCCAACCGACCGCCGGGCAACTACACCGTTCAGGTGTCCATCGAGGGCGCGGACGACCGGCGGCTGCAACTGGTGGGCGAGGACGGGCGGTGGCTGGATGACAGGCTGTTGTTGTCGGCCGTGCGCGTGACGGAATAGGCCCACGTGCAAACCTGCTTTTGCCCCACAACTGCCACCCATATCGGAGGGCAATAGTCAGTTAGTCCAATTGACACCCGCCGTTGTCTGGCTATACTAAGGGTATGGTGCTGAAAACAATTGCATCAGCCTACAACCGAATAGATCCGTAACCGCGCACGCCTCACCGCGTGCGTTTTCGTTTGTGCAGAGAGAGGATCGTCGTTCAGTACTTAGAGAGGAGACACACAATGGACTATGGTATGATCGGCAAGATTGAAAAGGCGAAGTTCTACGCGGAAGAGCGGGACAAGCGCGTTCAATTTCAGTCCCTGCAAGCGAGCGTCCTGGGTGATAACGACACGACTCACCAGGTGAAGTATGACGACGGCCAGTGGTACTGCGACTGTAACTACTTCGGTTCGCATCAGGTGTGCAGCCATACCATGGCGATGGAGCGCATTCTTGCCAACATGGTGGAGATGGGCGTTCCGGCTTAGTTCGCTTAACCTCTCCGGTTAGTCGCCAACGTGCCCTGTTTCTGCGAGAACAGGGCACGTTTTCATTTGCGGGCGTTGGTAACTCTGAGAGTTGGCGACTCCAGGAGTTGGCAACTCCAGGAGTTGGCAACTCCAGGAGTTGGCAACCCGGCCGCCGGCGGGATACCATCCCGCGATACATTCGGAGGCGAAAGGATGGAATACAGCACACGGCTGAGCGACCACACCGGCATGCGGCCGGACAAGTTCTATAAGGCGACGCTCTTCCACGGCGACGCGCTGCTGCTGGGCGTCAACTGTCTGGAGCCGGGCCAGGCCCAGCCGCCCCACGACCACGCCGGCCAGGACAAGTTCTACTACGTCGTCGCCGGCCGCGGCCGCTTCCAGGTGGGCGCGGAAGAAGTGACCGCCGGGCCTGGCGTGGTCGTCTGGGCGCCGGCCGGCGTCGTCCACGGCGTGGCTAATGAGGGCGACGAGCGGCTGACGCTGCTGGTCGGCATCGCCCCCGCGCCGGAAAGGATGAGGGATGAGGGATGAAGAGTGGCGGCGAATGACGAAGGACGATAGACCGGCGACCGCCGGCCAGCGACCGGCTGACGAGGCGGCTGGGCGCACTGTCACCTTGTTCGGCGTCGCCTTCGACGTGCGGCTGTCGCTGCTGATCATCTTCAGCACCGTCGTGCCCATGCTCGACTACTACGGCCACAGCCCGACGGGGGTCAAGGCCTGGGATCGCTTCCTGTTCTACTTCGTCGGCGCGGTGCTGTTCCTGTGGCTGGTGTATCGGCAGCCGCCGGCCGACTTCGGCCTACAGTGGGGCGACTGGCGGCGCGGGCTGCTCTATACCCTCGTCGCCGGCGCGGTCATGGCTCCGGTGCTGTGGTTCGTGGCGCGGACGCCGGCCATGCAGGCATTCTACCAGGCCAAGGCGGCCGATGGCCTGCTGCGGGTGTCGCTGCTCAACGGCGTGGAGCTGTTCGGCTGGGAGTTCATCTGGCGGGGGCTAGTGCTGTTCGCCTATGCGCGCGCCTTCGGGCCGGGGCCGGCCATCCTGTTGCAGGCCGTGCCCTTCGCTTTCATGCACCTGGGCAAGCCGGAGGTCGAGACGCTGAGCACGCTCTTCGGCGGCGCGGCCTTCGGCCTGATCGCCTGGCGGACGCGCTCCTTCCTCTACCCCTGGCTCATCCACTGGTTCGTGGTCACCTTCACGCTGCTGGTGGCCGTTGGCAGAATATGAAGGATCAGCTCACGCAAAGGCGCCAAGGGGCCAAGACGCCAAGAAAGATATCTGATCTTTTCCGCCTCTTCTTTGCGCCTTTGCTTCTTTGCGCCTTTGCGTGAGACTTATTAACCAATGACCGAACTGACACTAACCCTGACCGACATGGCCCACGGCGGGCTGGCGCTGGGGCGCGACCGGGGCGGCCGGGCCATTTTCGTCCCGTTCGCCATTCCCGGCGAGACGGTGCGCGTGCGCGCGCCACGGCCTGACGCCCGCTTCGCCCGCGCCGAACTGCTGGCCATCGTCCGGCCGTCGCCCGACCGCGTGGCCCCGCGCTGCCGTCACTTCGGCGTCTGCGGCCAGTGCGCCTTCCAGCACATGACCTACGCGGCCCAGTTGCGGGCCAAGGAAGCCGTCGTGCGCGACCAACTGAGCCGCGTCGGCGGCATCCGCAACCCCGTCGTGCGCCCCATCGTCCCCCACCCGGCGGCCTACGGCTACCGCGGCGAGACAAGCC